>Ga0102590_1003986_pt1 | contig 13402 bp, 12 predicted proteins | sample AraplaMF_Col_mMF_FD_76859 | JGI IMG/M metagenome (GOLD analysis project Ga0102590, IMG submission 76859) | Arabidopsis root microbial communities from the University of North Carolina, USA - plate scrape MF_Col_mMF | ecosystem: Host-associated > Plants > Roots > Endosphere | place: USA...
ACGAAAAGGAAGTCCGAAACCCGATTGACATATTTCAATGCGGCGTCGCTGACGACCTCACCATCTGCCCGGGCAAGCTCGACCATCAGTCGCTCGGCGCGGCGTGCGATCGTGCGGGCGAGATGAAGGTGAGCAGCCGCCGAGTGCCCGCCCGGCAGCACGAAGGACTTCAGGGGCTGAAGATCGGCGTTCAACTCGTCAATGTCGCTCTCGATCCGTGCGACCTGGCTATCGACGATGCGCAGCGGTTCGTGTGCCGGCGGCTTGCCGTCGTCAGGCGTCGCAAGATCAGCACCGAGGTCGAAGAGGTCGTTCTGGATGAGCGTCAGCATCCTCTCAAGGACGGGCATGCCCTGCATATGAAGCCGTGCGACGCCGATCGCGGAGTTGGCCTCGTCGATCGTGCCGTAGGCCTCGACGCGCAGATCGTATTTCAGCCGACGTGGCCCGGAAACGAGTGCGGTTGTGCCGTCGTCGCCGGTCTTCGTGTAGATCTTGTTGAGCCTTACCATACCTGCCCCCTCTCTTTTCCCGTCTTAGCTAGGGCGGCCGCCGCCAGTCAGCCAGAGCGTCAGCATGATCAGGAGCACGGCGATCGCCTGCAGCAGCACACGCAGCTGCATCAGCTTGTTGGAAAGGTTCGGGTTGCCGCCCTTCATCATGTTGAAGAGACCGCGAATCAGTACCAGGGCGACGATGCCCATGACGATGATCGCGAGGATGTAGGTGACCGTGGACATGCTGGCTTTGGCTTTCCTGATTAGTCCACCCAGCGCATCAGGCGGTAGAAAAGGTCTGCGGGCAGTAGCCTTTTCAGTACCATGCCCTGCTTTGCCGGCGTGGTTACGGGGTAATGTGGTTTCGGATTGTTCGAGTTCAATGCGTGCTTCAGCACGGCGTAGACCGCGTCCGGACCGAGCTTATGTCGATTGGGACGGCCCGATCCGTCAAGCCGTGCAAGCTGACGGCGGTAATCTGCCGCATGCACCGAGTTTTTCATGTCGATATTCTCATTGATCTTTGCGAGCGCGTTTGCGGTGAAGCGGGAGGTGATCGGACCCGGTTCGATCAGGCTTACGTGGATGCCACTACCCTGAAGCTCCATGCGAAGGCTGATGCTCAGACCTTCGAGAGCGAATTTGGAGGCGGTATAGGCGCCGCGGAAACGATACGGCACGACGCCGAGGATCGATGAACACTGGACGATCCGGCCTCGGCCGCGCTTGCGCATCAGCAGCACTACCTGGCGCGTCAGCTCGTGCCAGCCGAAGACGTTCGTTTCGAACTGAGCGCGCAGGGCCTCGGTCGGAAGGTCCTCGACCGCGCCGGGTTGCCCGTAGGCGCCGTTATTGAAGAGCGCATCGATGCGTCCGTCTGTCAGTGCGGTCACATCTCGCACGAAGTCAGAGATTGTATCGGGGCGGGTGTAGTCCATGCGGAAGACTTCGATGCCGTCCGCTTCGAGCGGTGCCAAATCATCGAATTTGCGCACCGTGGCAAAGACTCGCCAGCCGTCGGCTTTCAGCGCCCGGGCGCAATGCGCGCCGATCCCGGAAGAACATCCTGTCACGATGATTGTGCGCTGATCCGACATGGAATGATTCCTGTACAAAATGGGAGTGGTTTCCCATATTCGAACGGGCGACACAACGACCAAAGCCGGGAGACGGAATGCCGAAGATAATGCGCATCTTCTATGATGTGGTCTACGATGCTATCTGCCACCTTATTGAAGACGACGGCTTCGCGATGGCGAGCCATGTCGCATTGTCTACGCTTCTGGCTGTCTTTCCGTTTCTCATCTTCGGGACCACGCTTGCAACCTTTCTGGGCGCCGACCAGTTCTCGGATCGGGCAATCCATCTGATCTTTGATACGTGGCCGGAGGCGATCGCCAAGCCGTTGGTCGACCAGGTGATCCAGGTCCTGACGGTGCCGCGCGGCGGTCTGCTAACCGTGTCTGTTTTGGCGGCGGCATACTTTGCCTCGAACGGGGTCGAGGCGTTGCGGATATCGCTGAACCGCGCCTACCGTGTTCAGGAAACGCGGCCATGGTACATCACCCGTCTTGCAAGCCTTGGTTACGTCATCATCGCCGTAATTATTTTTGCCGCCGTCAGCATCCTGCTTGTGGCCGTGCCGCTTGCCCTCGACTATGCGCGCCAGTGGTTCCCGCTTTTCGCCGATACGCTCGAAGTCGTCTTCAGCTGGCGCGTCTACGGAACGCTGTTCATGCTGACCGTCGGCCTCTTCGTCGTTCACCTGTGGCTGCCGGCCGGGCGGCGCCGTGTGTTCGACGTTGTGCCAGGCGTGCTTGTGACGCTGCTGCTTTGGTTGGCGGGAGCCCTGATTTTTGCCTATTATCTGGCGACGTTCGCCAACTACACCGCGACCTATGCGGGTCTGGCGTCGGTGATGATCGTTCTGATTTTTCTCTATATGGTCGGCGTGATCTTCATCATTGGCGCTGAGATCAATGCGGCCCTCCTGAAGTTTCGCGTACGCGCGATCTTCAAGAACAATTTCCTGGGCAGGGGGCAGAGCAAGACGTCAAAGCCCCACAAGGCGGCGGATATCGGCCGGTGAAAGCCCGCGCCCGCGGAGTTCGGCGAGCCCGGTGTCGCTTTGGCTCTTGGAGAGTTTTCGACCGTCCTCATCGGTGATCAGCCGATGGTGGTGATAGATCGGTGCTGGCAGCCCGAGCAATGTCTGCAGCAATCGATGCACCGACGTCGAATGAAAGAGATCGAGCCCGCGAACCACGTGGGTAACCTCCTGCAGGGCGTCATCAAGGACGACCGAGAGATGGTAGCTTGACGGTGCATCCGACCGCGACAGGATGACATCTCCCCAGGCACCGGGATTTGCAGCGATCAGGCCACGATTGCCGTCGCCGGTTTCCTCCCAAGAAAGGGTGGCGCCCACTGCCTCCAAGGCCTTGCCCATGTCGAGCCGCCATGCCTGCTTTACGCCCGATGCAAGCAGCTGCTGCCGGTCGTATTCGGCGCGCTCGCGATCGTCTGGAGGATGGAGCGGCGAGCCGTCGGGGTCTCGCGGCCAGGGAGTGCCATTTGCTTCGGCGGCGACAACCCGTGTTTTTGTCTCGCCTCGCGTCATGAACGCGGGATAGGCGAGGCCAAGGTCGATCAACCGCTCAAGGGCTGCCTGGTATTCCGCGAAATGCTCCGACTGCCGCCGCACGGGCTGTTCCCAGTTTATGGCCAGCCATTCGAGGTCGGCATAGATGCCAGCCTCGAATTCGGGCGTACAGCGTGTCAGGTCGATGTCTTCGATGCGCAGCAGAAAGCGTCCTTCCGCCGATGCCGCCATGTCCCCGTTTAGAAGGGCCGAGAGGGCGTGGCCAAGGTGGAGCGGGCCATTGGGGCTGGGCGCAAAACGAAAGACAGGCTTTTGACGAGGAATCGCGGTCATGCTTTCTTCTGCCATGGATTCGGTGGGATCGCGAGGAAGCGTGTTGATCATTCGCAGCGATGATGATGTGATGGAGGGGTTGGAGAACCTGCTTCGGCTAGACCCGCGGCTTGCTGCCATTGCAGCGGAGACCGGACCGCTTCCCTTGCGGTTGCGTGAACCGGGTTTCGAGGGGCTTGCCCACATTATCGTCTCGCAAATGGTGTCGCGCGCCAGCGCCGAAGCGATCTGGCGGCGGATGCAGCCAGCCGAAGGCGTGCTGACGGCGGAGAATTATGTGCTCCTCCGTCCCGAAGCTTGGCGAGAATTTGGCCTGTCGCGTGCCAAGGCGGACACGCTCTTGCGAATTGCCGAAGCTGTTGCCTCAGGTCGCCTCGATCTTCTCGCGCTCTCCGCCTTGCCACCTGAGGAGGCGCTGGCTGAACTTACGGTGCTCAAGGGTATCGGTCCCTGGACAGCCGAGGTTTATCTGATGTTCTGTGGTGGCCACGCAGACGTCTTTCCCTCCGGTGACGTTGCCCTGCAAAATGCGGTGGCTGCGGCATTCGGTCTCGCTGCTCGCCCGCAAGCGCGCGAACTGGCGTCCTTGGCCGGCGCGTGGTCGCCGTGGCGATCCGTCGCGGCCAGGCTTTTCTGGGCTTATTACGCTGTCAGGCTCGGACGTCGCGTGCTGCCGATCGACTAGGCAGCGGTACCGTGAATAACAGGATTGATGCCTGAATTTATTAGACTTCACAATGCCGTCACAACCGGCCTAATATAAGGGTGCAGATGCCGAATCGATCAGGAGAGTCCCTTGACGATTGCAGTCTCCCCACAGGCCCTGCCAGCGCTCGTCCTGAACGCTGACTATAGGCCCCTGAGTTACTACCCCTTGTCGCTGTGGTCCTGGCAGGACGCGATCAAGGCGGTGTTTCTCGACCGTGTGAATATCATTGCTGAATACGAACATTCGGTGTCTTCACCGAGCTTCTCGATGCGGCTTCCAAGTGTCGTCTGCCTCAAGACATACGTCCAGCCTTCCCGCAATCCGGCTTTTACCCGCTTCAACGTGTTCCTGCGTGACAAGTTCGAATGCCAGTATTGCGGCGAGCATGACGATCTGACCTTCGACCATGTCATTCCGCGCGCGCATGGCGGCGAGACGACATGGGAAAACGTCGTTGCGGCCTGCTCTCCCTGCAATCTCAGAAAGGGCAGCAAGCTGCCCAAGCAGGCTGGCATGTTCCCGAATCAGAAGCCCTACCAGCCGACGGTGCAGGACCTGCACAATAATGGTCGGCTTTTCCCGCCGAACTACCTGCACGACAGCTGGCTCGACTATCTTTACTGGGATAGCGAACTGCAGCCCTGATCGGGCCGCCATCCGTCAGGCTCAGGCCGTTTTTCGGACGCCGATAAAGGCGAAGGCTGCGAGGACGAGGCTTGTGATGACGTTCCAGCCGGCGAAGGACAGGCCGAGGACACGCAGCGCTGCGTCGGTGCAGGACGGCCCCTTGATGCTGTTCAATTCGCTCAGCAGGTCGCCGGCATTTTGCGTCATGCTGCCAGCTGTTGTGGAGCAGGTGGCTGGCCCTTCCCAGAAATGCCACTCGACACCGGCATGATAGACGCCCATGCCGGCGCCAACGACCATCAGGATGCCGGCGGCGAGCAGAAATGCACGACCAATCCAGCTGGGAAGGCCGACCGCGGAAGCGACCGCGCCGAGGATCGCGATCGGAATGCCATAGTAATAGGGCTGGCGCTGCAGCAGGCAGAGCGCGCAGGGGATGTAGCCGCCAAGATACTGGAAGCCGAGTGCGGTGCCGACCACGACCGCCATGCCGAGGGCGAGCACCAGCGAATAACCGACGACCGGGCGAGCAAGGGAAAACGAGGCAGGCATGAACAGACTCCGCGCAAATGGCTCAATGGGCAAGTAGTTTATAGGCAATCCCGAGGGCGATGGCGACGGCGGCAACAATGCCCGCTATCTGTCCGAGACGGTTTTCGATGAAATGGCGGATCGACTCGCCGTAACGGCGCAGCAGCCACGCGAGGAAGAAGAAGCGCGCGCCGCGGGCCACGATCGCCGAGATAATGAAGAAGCCGAGATTCATGTGAATGACGCCGGCGAGGATCGTCACCACCTTGATCGGCGGCAGGTGTGCCAGGCCTGAGGTGACGAGCAGCAACAGCAGGATTTCCCACTCGTCGTGGATATACAGCCGGAGCTGCTCGAAGGCATCGAGCTTTCCGTAGAATTCCAGAACCGGACGGGCAATCGCGTCATAGGCGTAGTAGCCGAGCATCCACCCGGCGATGCCACCGAGGACGGACGCGACGGTCGCGACCAGCGCGTAGCGGTAGGCGCGCTCCGGCTTTGCGAGCGCCATCGGCAGGTAGAGAACGTCGGCGGGAACAAGAAAGATGGAACTTTCGACGAAGGCGATAACGGCGAGCCAGACTTCGGCCGATTTCCGGCCCGCGAGAGACATGGTCCAGTCGTAGAGTCTGCGGAGCATTCCAATCCTTTCGCGTCGAGCGCATGAGCTTTATGGGGCGTCGGTGCGGCTGTAAATGGTCGCTGTGTCGTTCGTAGGGTGACGCGCCAAAAAAATCTTCGTGATCAAACTGAGCGCGGCGCTCACGAGGCGACGCTGGAAGGCTGGTTGTGCCTTTGCCGCATGACGTTCATTTCCGTTCGCTCGCGCGCCATTTCGCTGACGGCATGGCGCAAAACGGGATGCTTTGCGGTGAACATGTTGAAATCGCGCCTTTCCAGCACAAAGAACTGGCAGAAATCCACAGCGACGACGTCCGCGGTGCGGCGCCCGCCGCTGAGCAGCGCCATCTCACCGAAGAACGCACCGGGCTCCAGCCGGATCGGTCCACCGGGCAATTGCACCTCCACAGCGCCTGACGACAGGAAATACATGCCATCGCCTCGGTCGCCCTTGCGGACAACACGCTCGCCGGGCAAGGCGGATTTCGGCCGGAAGAGGAGCAGCAATTCCTCCTGAGAATCTTCGTCTACGTTGGCAAACAATGGGAAGGTTTCGATAAGCTCCTTCATCTCGAGCTGGTGCTTGCGCTCGCGCGCCTCGTTGACCGCCCGGATCCTCTCAAGTTCGCGGCCGAGTACTTCATGCCGGCGGCGACCGAAGTGATTGCTGAGCGCCGGCCATCTGGCGTGGACCTGGGTGTGCAGCGCTTCGGCACCCATGCAGACAAGTGGATTGAGGGTGATCGAAATAATGGCGGACGCCAGGATGATATCCTGCCCGTCATTCGGCAGTAGCCCGAGAGAAATGCCGAGACTGGCAAGAATGAACGAGAATTCGCCGATCTGTGCCAGTCCGCCTGAGACAGTCAGCGCCATTCCAATCGGATAGCGGAGCATGACGACGATGAGGAAGGAGATGATGGTCTTGCCGACGATGATCAGCGCCAGCGCGCTGATCACGGCCATCGGCTGGCGCACCAGGATCGAAGGATCAAACAGCATGCCGACGGATACGAAGAACAGCACCGAGAAGGCGTTCTGAAGCGGTAGCGAATCGGCAGCCGCCCGATGGCTGAGATTGGATTCACTCATCACGACGCCGGCGAAAAAGGCGCCGAGAGCGAAGGAGACGCCGAAGATTTTCGCCGAGCCGAACGCGATGCCAAGTGCTATGGCGAGGACCGTCAGGGTGAAGAGTTCGCGAGAACCGGTTCGGGCGACCAGTGTCAGGAGCCAGGGAACGATCTTTGGTCCGAGAAAGACCGCCATGACCGCAAACGCGCCGACCTTCAGAAGCGTCAGGGCAATGGTCACTGGAAGCGGCAGCCCGACGCTTTGTGCAAGGCCGCCGCCGGCGGCATGGCCCCCAAGCAATTCGGCGACGGCGGGCAGAAGCACCAATGCCAGGACCGTGGCAAGGTCTTCGACGATCAACCAGCCAACGGCCACGCGGCCGCTGGCCGAGTTGAGCAGATTCCGCTCCTCCAAGGCTTTCAACAGTACAACCGTGCTTGCTACCGACAGGCTGAGGCCGAAGACGATCCCCGCGCCAAGCCCCCAGCCCCACCATTTGACGAGGACGACACCGAGTAGGGTAACGATAACGATGCGTGCGATTGCACCGGGCACGGCGATGCCCCGCACCGCGAGTAGATCGGCGGTGGAAAAATGCAAGCCAACGCCGAACATCAGCAGGATGACGCCCATCTCTGCTAATTGACTGGCGAGCCCAGCATCGGCGACGAAGCCGGGCGTCATGGGCCCCATGGCGATACCCGCCAGCAAGTATCCGACAAGCGGCGGCAGCCGCAGCCGGTCGGCGATATAGCCGAGTATCGCCGCAAAGACGAAACTGACGGCAACTGTGGCAATAAGCGAGACTTCCTGATGCACGCGTGCACTTTCCCTCTTGGCGGGCGCAGTTTGGCCGAAACGCTCGAGAAATTAAACAGTTGATTTGCTGCGGCCGCCCAATTGCTGGGTAGAGTCCAATTGAGGCAGTAATGCTGCGAATGCCGGTTGCGTAAGCGTTGCGTTGAGGCAACACACTTCTTCGGAACGGTGCTGGCAAGTGCCTGAAATGGTGGGTGAGCCGCTATACAGTCCATCAGAAGAATTGCATGTTCCGGTCGGTGAAGATCCGCTCAAGCCGATCGTGGGGACGAATTGACTGACACTACCGATGGTTCATACGTCTCCGCGCCGCGCGCTGCGCGGCTAGACGCGCTTCTGCCTGTCCTATTATTGGCGACGTACTTCACGGCAAGCTTTGCCCTCAGGCTCCTGCGCGGTGGCGATCTCGGGTCCGATGAGGCCGAGCAGATCAGGCTCGCGCATGCCTTGCAACTGGGCTACGGCGATCAGCCGCCGCTCTACAACTGGCTGTTCTACTGTTTTGGCAAGGTCTTCGGCGTGTCGGTGGACACGCTCGCATTCCTGAAGAATGCCACACTGCTGGCGAGCTGCGTGTTTCTCGGGCTGGCAGCCCGAAAATTGATGGGAGCACGAGATAGCGTCTGGATTGCGGTTCTCGGTCTGCTGAGCCTACCTGCCGTCTTTCTGCTTGCGCAGCGGGATCTGACCCACAGCATCGGTGCCTTCGCGGCCGTTGCATTCTTCCTATACGTGCTGGCACGAATGGACGAGCGCGCATCGACCGGCAATTACGCGCTTCTCGGAGCAGCGGCCGGTATCGGATTCCTTGCGAAGTACAATTTTGCGATCATCCCCGTCTCGACCGTTGTCGCGCTCCTGCTCGAACCCAGTATGCGGCGCTTGGTCCTCAACTGGCGGCTGGCGGCCACCATCGCGGTGGGCCTCGTCGTCGCTGGGCCGCATGTCTACTGGGCTTTGACCCATCTGGATGCGGCGGCCGGCGACACGGTGAGCAAGATGCAGGGAGTGGCGAGCCACGCAGCTCCTATCCAGCTGTTGGCCACCTGGCAGCTTTTGGCATCGATCGTCAAATGCTCCGCCTTGACGGTGGCGATCCTTGCCGTCGTCTATCGTGGTCACATCCGCGCAATCTTCGTCGCGAGCAGCGAATGGACCCGAGTGATCGGCTGGATGCTCGCGATCAGCATGTTCCTGGTCTTCGCAATCATGCTCGCCGTCGACGCGACCATAATGCGTCCGAAGTGGATCTCGATCTTCTTCGTGGCCTTTCCCCTGTATCTGGCGCTCAAGGTGGATGCGGCAGGCGTTCAAGTCGCCGGTGCCACCGGCAAGCTTATGGGGCTTGTCGGGGCGGTGATCTTTATCTCCCTGGGCATCGTCTTTGCGGGGAGCTTCCACTGAGGGTGCAGCAGGACGCTGCCATTCTTGCAGAGAGCGAAAGGAGCTTTTGCCGGCGGAGTCACTGGTTGCTCGGTACCGGAGCGGCCGCCACAAGGGCGTCCGCCTCGATTTAGTGCGCGCGAGCGTCTGTTACCGTGCCGCTTGACTGGCCATCTTCTTGTCCAACTCCTCTTTCAAAGCCTCCAGATTGAAGCTTGCGCCTTTTTGCATGGGCGGGAAGTCAAGGAAGGTCTGGGCTGCCTTCCCCATTTCCTGCTGCAGGAAGACGTAGCGCCAGAACTCGTAAGCCCACCAGTCCTTCGCGAAGAGCGACTGGCCGAGGCCCGTGCGTTCGAACGGGTCCAAGCGGATGTTAACGAGGATTGGCCAGTCAACCTTGACCGTGGCGCCAAACCAGCCATTCGGCTGATCGGTGAGCCGGTACTTGAAGTCGTCGATGCGCACCGCGCCTAGGGTGGACTCGGCAAAATAGAAGACTTCATGCCGTTGCGACGGGCCCTTGCCAGTGATCAGGTCGGTCTGGTCATAACCATCAAGATGCACCTTGTAAGTTTGATCACCGATCTGCTTGCCCTTCTGGAGCTCGCCAACGATGTTCGGATTGCCGGCCGCTGCGACGAAAGTGGGGAACCAATCCAGTCCCGAGACAATCGAATTTTCCACCTTGCCCGCCGGCACATGGCCGGGCCAGCGGAGGATCATTGGCACGCGAAAGCCGCCTTCGAGGACCGTGCCTTTCCCACCGGCGAATGGGGTCTGCCCGCCGTCGGGCCAAGTGAAGTTCTCGGTGCCGTTGTCAGTGGAGAAGGCAAGGATCGTGTTGTTCTCGAGCCCGTTGTCCTTCAGGTACTTCATGACAGGACCAACGACGTCGTCAAGCTGCGCCATTCCGGCTTCCTCGAGGGACCAGCCATTCTCGGGTGTGCGCATCTTCTCATACTTCTCCGAGAGATGCGTGACCACGTGCATGCGCGTGGGATTGAGCCAGAGGAAGAACGGCTTGTCGCCCTGCCTTGCCTTGTCGATGAACTTGAGGGCATTCGCCAGGATCTCGTCGTCAACTGTCTCCATGCGATCCGGGCAAAGCTCGCCGGCATCCTCGATCCTCTGCTTCCCGATCTTGCCCCAGCGAGGCTGTACGGTGGGATCATCTCTGTCGGTCGCATAGCTATGAACCATGTTCCGGGGACCCACTATCGTCTTTACCGCCGGCGGGTAGGTAGAATGGCAGGGGTCTTCCATCGCATCGAGGTGATAAAGGTAACCGAAGAACTCATCAAATCCGTGCGCCGTGGGGAGGAACTGGTTGAGGTCCCCCAGGTGGTTTTTGCCGAACTGGCCAGTGGCGTATCCCATCGATTTAAGCACGATGGCGATGGTCGGCGCCTCGTCCGGCATGCCGAGGGTGCCGCCCGCCTGGCCGACCGTGGTCAGCCCGGTGCGGATCGGCAGTTCGCCGGTGATGAAGTTCGCGCGGCCCGCCGTGCAGCTCGCTTCAGCGTAATAGTCGGTAAACCGCATGCCATCCGATGCGAGTTGGTCCAGGTTCGGTGTCCTGCCAGCCATGATGCCCTGATTGTAGGCGCCGATATTGAACCAACCGACGTCGTCGCCCATGATGAACACGATGTTGGGCTTGGGTTGGTCCTGCGCCGGAACGATCGACGTGCTGCTCAAAAGACCTGTCGCGACGGTCATCGCGCCGCGATGCAAGTTGCTGCTGCTTTCATCTGAGTTCTCCTCCCTCGGAGACCTTGGCCACCGCGGCCAAGGTTGGCTTGGGCGTGGATGCAGCGCTGAATTTCAGGGCAGCCTCGCCCCCATGCCGGCACGCCGTGCCGTCATTCTTTCACGCAAAATTTTTCAGTAAATGCAGACTGTGGTTTATTATCGCACAAGCTGAGCTCGCGCGGAAGTAGCCCATGTCTTGCTGCAGCAGATGGGAAGCCAAAGCCGTTCAAATCACAGTCAAGTATTTGGCGAGTTCGAGATTTTTGGTGCCCCATGCCGGGGTCGAACCAGCACTTCTTTCGAAACTCGATTTTGAGTCGAGCGCGTCTACCAATTCCGCCAATGGGGCAACGGATACCGACGGGCGGCTGTCTAGCATGCGTTCGCCCGCGCGCGCAAGACGGCGGGCGAAGTTCTCGGCTTGATTTATTGGAGTTTCCGGCCTGCGGCCGGAACTGTGTCAATGCGCGCCGGCGGCGGCGGGCTGATGGACGCCGGACTTCTTCAGCGTGATCGCGAGGATCGAGGCGAGCAGGCAGAAGGCTCCGGCGATGAAGAAGGCGGGCAGATAGCTCTGCAGTTCCGTGCGCGACCAGCCGGCGCCGTAGGCCGCTGTTGCGGCTCCGAGCTGGTGCCCGGCGAAGACCCAGCCGAAGACGAGGCCGGCCTTTTCGCGACCAAAACGATCGGCGGCGATCTTGACGGTTGGCGGCACGGTGGCGATCCAGTCGAGGCCGTAGAAGACGGCGAAGATCGACAGGCCATAGAAGCTGAAGTTGCTGAAGGGCAGGAAGAGCAGAGAGAGGCCACGCAGGCCATAGTACCAGAAGAGCAGCCAGCGATTGTCGAAGCGGTCCGAAAGCCAGCCGGAGCCGATCGTGCCGAAGAAATCGAAAATGCCCATGACGGCAAGGACGCTCGCGGCAGCGACCGGGACGATGCCGAAGTCGCCGCAGAGGGTGACGAAATGCGTCTGGATCAGGCCGTTGGTACTGAGGCCGCAGATGAAGAAGGTGGCGAAGAGAATCCAGAAGGTCGACGTGCCGGAGATTTCCTTGAGAACCGTGATCGGGGTTGCCAGCATTGCCAACAGGCCCCCCTGCGGCGGCACGTGCGGCGTGACCTGTTCATCACCGAAGGCCGGCAGATTGAGGTCGGAGGGGCGGTCGCGCATGAAGGCCAGCACCAGAAGAGCGGCAAGCATGATCATGCCACACACGAAAAAGACCGTTCCGCGCCATCCGTGGCGTTCGGTCAGTTCTGCCATGAGCGGCAGGAAGACCAGCTGGCCCGTGGCTGAGCTCGCCGACAGCATGCCCACCACCAGGCCCCGGTGCTTGGTGAACCAGCGGGCCGAAACGGTCGCCGCGAGAACCATGGCCGTCAGTCCCGTGCCGAAGCCTACGACGACGCCCCAGAGCAGCAGCAACTGCCAGAGCTCAGTCATGAACAGAGAGCCGATGAAGCCGCTGCCGATCAGGGCCATGGCGAAAACGATGACCTTGCGGACGCCGAAATAATTCATGAAGGCCGCCGAGAACGGTCCCATCAGCCCGAAGAGAAGCAGGCGGACGGCAAGCGCGGAGGATATCTGTGAGGTTTCCCAGCCGAACTCGTCCTGAAGCGGCTTGATCAGGACGCCGGGGGCGCCCATCGCGCCGGCTGTCACCAGCATGGTCAGGAAGGTTGCCGCGACGACCACCCATCCATAGTGGATGTTGCGTCGCGCCAGCGATGAGGCAAGTGCAGTCGATACCATGTGGCCGTCCCGTCTTGAGGTTGTCGGAGACTATCGGAAGGTTTTAGATGATGGTCGTCATAATTGTTGCGTATTGATGATGGACGTCATATAAATTGTCAAGCTGCTAATTGCGGAGAAATGAATGCGGGTCAGCCGAGAGAAATTTGCCGAAAATCGCGAGAAGATCCTGCAGGTCGCAGGCGTGCTGTTTCGGGAAAAAGGCTTCGACGGCATCGGCGTCGCCGAGATCATGAAGGCCGCCGGAATGACGCATGGCGGCTTCTACGGGCATTTCGAATCCAAGGAAGAACTGGCGCTGGAAGTGAGCCGCGCGCTGATCGAGAAGGTGAAGATCCGCTGGAATGAGATCATCGCTTCGGCGCCGGAAGGACCCCTCGACGCGCTGCTCAATCATTATCTGTCGCGTTGCAGCGTCGATGATCCGGGCGGGAGTTGCGTCTTTGCCTCGCTTGCCCAGGAGGTCAGCCGAAGCCGCGGGGCAGTGCGCGAAACCTTCAATGACGGGCTTTCGATGCTTGTCGATATTCTGTCCGAGATCGTTCGCGGCGAAACTCCAGAAGAGCGCCGCGAGAAGGGGTTTGCGACGCTTTCGGCGATGATGGGTGCGGTGATCCTGGCGCGCGCCGTCGAGAGTCGCGAGCTCTCCGATAACTTTCTGTATACGACGCGCGATGTGCTTTCCCTGGCGAACA
>Ga0102590_1003987_pt1 | contig 13402 bp, 10 predicted proteins | sample AraplaMF_Col_mMF_FD_76859 | JGI IMG/M metagenome (GOLD analysis project Ga0102590, IMG submission 76859) | Arabidopsis root microbial communities from the University of North Carolina, USA - plate scrape MF_Col_mMF | ecosystem: Host-associated > Plants > Roots > Endosphere | place: USA...
GCAGAAGCGCGGGCAAAACAGGATACACAAGCATTGACGCAAGCTGCCTCCGTCGTATCCGCCAAGGACCTCTGTCTGACCTACCCAGCAGACGATGCTCCGGTGCAGGCGCTGACGAACGTCAACCTCGACGTTCGCAAGGGCGACTTCGTCTCCTTCATCGGCCCGTCAGGCTGCGGGAAGACGACTTTCCTGCGCGTGATCGCCGATCTGGAGAGGAAAACATCGGGCGAGATCACCGTCAATGGCATGACGCCAGAAGAGGCACGCAAGGCTCGCGCCTACGGCTATGTCTTCCAGGCGCCGGCCCTCTACCCGTGGCGCACCATTGAGAAGAACATCGCCCTGCCGCTTGAGATCATGGGCTACGCGTCAGCTGACCAGAAGAAGCGCATCGGCGACGCGCTCGACCTCGTGAACCTCTCCGGCTTCGAGAAGAAGTTTCCCTGGCAGCTGTCCGGCGGCATGCAGCAGCGCGCCTCGATCGCCCGCGCGCTCGCCTTCGACGCCGACCTGCTGTTGATGGACGAACCCTTCGGCGCCCTCGACGAAATCGTTCGCGACCACCTGAACGAGGAGCTTCTGAAGCTCTGGGCGCGTACCGACAAGACGATCTGCTTCGTCACCCACTCGATCCCCGAGGCGGTCTATCTCTCCACCAAGATCGTGGTGATGTCCCCTCGCCCCGGCCGCGTGACCGATATCATCGATTCAACGCTTCCGCGTGAACGCCCGCTCGACATTCGCGAGACGCCGGAGTTCCTCGAAATCGCCCATCGTGTACGTGATGGTTTGAGAGCGGGGCATAGCTATGAGCACTAAGGCGTTAAGCGTCAGAACCGGTGCGCGGGGGCGACCATGAAGTCGGATACGCTGAAAGACAGGCTCGTCCCCGTCCTGACAATCCTCGTGGTTCTGGTCGCGGTCTGGTACGTCGCGGCGGTCCTGATGAACGCCGCCTTCCAGCGCGACATGGATCAGCGGGCCAACCAGACGCCTGATACCATCGAATTCATCGAAAAGACGCTTTCGCAACCGAAGCCGTTGCTGCCGGCGCCGCATCAGGTGGCGCAGAACGTCTTCGAAAACACGTTCCTGCGGAAGCTTTCGAGCAACCGCAGCCTCGTCTACCACAGCTGGGTCACGCTCTCGTCGACGCTGCTCGGCTTCGGCTTTGGCACGCTGCTCGGCATCGTGATCGCGGTTGGCATCGTTCATATCAAGGCGCTTGACCGCAGCCTGATGCCTTGGGTCATCGCCTCGCAGACCATCCCGATCCTGGCGATCGCGCCGATGGTGATCGTCGTCCTCGGCGCCATCAACATCACTGGCCTGATCCCGAAAGCCCTGATCTCGACCTATCTCTCCTTCTTCCCGGTCACGGTCGGCATGGTGAAGGGGCTGCGTTCGCCAGAGGTCATGTTTCTCGATCTGATGCGGACCTATAACGCGACGCCCGCGCAAACCTTCTGGAAGCTGCGCGTTCCGGCCTCCGTGCCTTTCCTTTTCACCTCGATGAAGGTTGCGATCGCCGCAAGCCTAGTCGGCGCCATCGTCGGCGAGCTTCCGACCGGCGCCGTCGCCGGCATCGGCTCGAAGCTGCTCGCAGGCTCCTATTATAGCCAGACGATCGACATCTGGGCTGCACTGGTCGCGGGCTCGGTGCTGGCCGCAAGCCTGGTTGCCATCGTCGGTCTGGTTGCGAAGATCGTTGACCGCTCGATGGGCGGGAGGCCGGCATGAAGCAGATGTCCTTCTCCTGGCAGGGCGTTCTTGCCCTGGTGCTGACAGCGATTGCGATCATCACCTTGCCGATCATGGCCGAAGGCGCACCGGACCCCGTGTCCCCGCTGACGGTGGGCCTGACGATTGCGCTGATCGTCGCCGTCGCCTTCGTTTCCTTCGCACCGCTGCCAAAGTCATACGTCGCCGCCGTTCTGCTTGTCGGCGCGCACTGGGCGGCGTGGGCGCTGCTCGCGGATGTCACTGGAAACGAAGGCCTGGCAACCAAGTCCTTCTTCCTGCTGATGGCCGCCTGCTGGCTGCTCGCCTGGCGCTGCGTCACTGAGCTTTCGGCCATGACGCCGGCTTCGAGCGTCGTCCGCTCCGGCCTGCGGCTGCTGATCCCGGCGATCTTCGGCGCCTGGATCCTGATAATTTGGGAAGCGCTGACACGCGGCGCCGGCATTCCCTTCGTACTGCTGCCGCCGCCGAGCGCCATCGGCGCAAGAATCGCTGGCTCGTTGCCAATCCTGGCAGACGACGTGCGTCAGACGATCTTCAAGGCAGTGTTTGCCGGTTACATCATCGGCTGTGGTGCAGGCTTTGTCGTCGCGATCCTCGCCGATCGCGTTGCTTTCCTGCGTCGCGGCCTCTTGCCGATCGGCAACATGGTGTCGGCGCTGCCGATCATCGGTGTGGCTCCGATCATGGTGATGTGGTTCGGCTTCGATTGGCAGTCGAAGGCAGCCGTCGTTATCATCATGACTTTCTTCCCGATGCTGGTGAACACGGTCGCCGGCCTCGCCGCGTCCGGTCCGATGGAGCGCGACCTGATGCAGACTTACGCCTCCAACTATTGGCAGACACTGCTGAAGCTCCGGCTTCCAGCAGCGATGCCCTTCATTTTCAATGCATTGAAGATCAACTCGACGCTGGCGCTCATCGGTGCCATCGTCGCGGAGTTCTTTGGTACGCCGATCGTCGGCATGGGCTTCCGTATCTCCACCGAGATCGGGCGCATGAATGTCGACATGGTCTGGGCCGAAATCGCCGTTGCGGCGCTGGTCGGCTCGATCTTCTATGGCGTCGTCGCCCTCGCCGAAAGGGCGGTGACTTTCTGGCATCCGTCTATCCGTGGTGGCTAGGCGTCGCTTTATTCCCGCAAATGGGATTGGGGCATTAACTTCAGAGGGAAAAAGAAAATGAAAAAACTGATTATTGCGATGATGGCGAGCGCGATGTCGCTTGCAGCAGCCCATGCGATGGCTGCCGACAAGGTGACACTGCAGCTCAAGTGGGTGACGCAGTCGCAGTTCGCCGGCTATTACGTCGCCAAGGAAAAGGGCTATTACGAGGAAGAAGGCCTCGATGTCACGATCAAGCCGGGCGGCCCTGACATCGCGCCGGAACAGGTGATCGCCGGCGGTGGCGCCGACGTCATCGTCGACTGGATGGGCGGCGCGCTGGTTGCCCGCGAAAAAGGCGTTCCGCTCGTCAACATCGCCCAGCCCTACCAGAAGTCGGGCATGGAAATGATCTGCCGCAAGGACGGCCCGATTAAGACCGAGGCCGATTTCAAGGGCCATACGCTGGGCGTCTGGTTCTTCGGTAACGAATATCCGTTCTTCGCCTGGATGAACAAGCTCGGTCTGAAGACCGACGGCGGCAAGGATGGCGTAACGGTGCTGAAGCAAAGCTTCGACGTGCAGCCGCTGCTGCAGAAGCAGGCCGACTGCATCTCCGTCATGACCTACAATGAATACTGGCAGGCAATCGACGCTGGCTTCAAGCCTGGAGACCTCATTGTCTTCAACTACACCGCCATGGGCAACGACCTTCTCGAAGACGGTCTCTACGCCATGGAAGACAAGCTGAAAGACCCGGCCTTCAAGGAGAAGATGGTCAAGTTCGTCAAGGCTTCGATGAAGGGCTGGAAATACGCAACCGAGAACCCTGATGAAGCTGCCGGAATCGTCGTCGACGCCGGCGGTCAGGACGAACACCACCAGAAGGTCATGATGGGCGAAGTCGCCAAGCTGATCGGTGACGGCACCGGCAAGCTCGACACCACCCTTTACGATCGCACCGCCAAGGCACTCCTCGACCAGAAGATCATCAACAAGGAGCCAGCAGGCGCCTGGACGCACGACATCACGGACGCTGCATCCAAGTAATTTGCAACGACAAGACACGAAACGCGCGGAAGTTCCGCGCGTTTTTCATTTTTTTGCTATTTTTTACTAAGAAGTTTCGCGATCGATGTCGCATCGAGCGTGGCTCAGACGTCATAGCGACGATGCACGATCAACTAACGGAATGCTTGCATAACCGTGCAGTGATTGATCTGCATCACAATGGTAATTATTGTGTTCGAATGAGGAATTATTTTCCGCCGGGCTTGCGCGAGGGGCAAATAGCTACCACGTAAAAGCCGAATTTGCCGGATGAGGGACTTCTTAAGTAGGTGTCGGCAAAAGAGCGGAAATACTTCTGAGAACACCAATACGGGAACTGACCATTCGCGACGTGGACGACGCGCGAGCCTGGCCGAGCAAACTGGATAACGACGCATGGCACGTACGCCTGTTAAGATACTTCGCGCCTCCACCCTGCTGATCGCGGCAGCTGTTGCCTCTGCGGCATTTGCCCAGGAACAGCCGGTTACAAAGCCGCAGCAGAACCTGCCGGCCATCGTAGTGACCACGGCGTCAACCCGCACGCTCGTAGACCGCGTCGTTGCGACCGGTACGGTCAAGCCTGTCGAGGAAGTCTACATTCAGCCACAGGTCGAAGGATTGTCGATCCGTACCCTGAATGCCGATGTTGGTGACAAGGTTCAGGCCGAGAGCAAGCTCGCGACGCTGAACGACGACGCACTCATCCTGCAGAAGAGCCAGATGCAGGCCACAAAGGCCAAAAACGAGGCAAGCCTTGCGCAGCTTCGCGCGCAGCTCATCGAAGCGCAGGCCAATGCAGAGCAGGCGCGCCAACAGCAGGCGCGTGCCCAGGAAATGGGCAAGAAGGGCACGGTTTCCACGGCAACTGTCGAGCAGGCGGATGCCGCAGCGGCGTCTGCCAACGCGCGCGTCGATTCCGCACAGCAGGCGATCCAAGTGGCGATTGCCGACATCAAGGTCACCGAAAGCCAGATCGCCGATGCGGATCTGAAGCTGGCGCGCACCGACGTCAAGACACCAGTCGGCGGCACGGTAGCCGCTAAGAATGCCAAGGTTGGCGCGATTGCGCTCGGTACCGGCGATCCGCTCTTCACGATCATTCGTGACGACAAGATCGAACTGGTTGCCGAAGTCGGCGAAAGTGACATCGTCAAGATCGAGCCCGGCCAGAAGGCAACACTTTCGCTCTCGGGCAGCCGCGAGAAGATCACTGGCTCCGTGCGCCTGGTCTCGCCTACGGTCGATCCGCTCACTCGCCTTGGTCTTGTCCACATTCTGATCGATGACAGCAGCAAGGCCCGTTCCGGAATGTACGGCAGCGCTGACATTGTCATACGCACGGCACAGAACGTGGCATTGCCAGTGTCGGCCGTGTTGAGCGGCAACGAGGGATCCTCCGCTCGTAAGGTCGAAAACGGCGTCGTCAAGTTCGCCGCGGTGGAGACCGGCATCCAGGACGGTGCCTATGTTGAGATCGTAAAGGGATTGAAAGCCGGCGACGAAGTCGTAGCCAAGGCGGGCGCCTATGTCCGCGATGGCGACCACATCACGCCGGTACACGAACAGCCACCGGCTTCCAACTGAGAGATGACCGATGAACTTTTCAGCCTGGTCTATCCGAAATCCAGTCGCGCCGCTTCTGGCGTTTGCACTTCTGCTTTTCGTCGGCATTCAGTCCTTTAACAAGCTGCCGATCACGCGCTTTCCGAACATCGACGTTCCGCTTGTTTCCATCGTCGTCACCCAAAGCGGCGCTTCGCCCGCCGAGCTCGAGACACAGGTGACGAAGGAGATCGAGGACGCCGTTGCCAGCATAACCGGCATCGATGAGATCCAGTCGACGGTGACAGATGGCCAGTCGCAGACGGTCGTCATGTTCCGCATGGAAGTGCCGACCGAGCAGGCTGTTCAGGACACCAAGGATGCGATCGACCGCATCCGCAGCGACCTGCCGGCAAACGTCGAGGAGCCGATTGTCTCCAAGGTCGACGTCGAGGGCCAGGCGATCCAGACCTTCGCGGTCTCCTCGCCCGATATGACGCTCGAAGAGCTTTCCTGGTTCGTCGATGACACGATCAAGCGAGCCCTTCAGGGGCAGGCCGGTATCGGCCGCGTGGATCGTTACGGCGGTGCCGAGCGCGAGGTACGCATCGAGCTCAACCCCGATAAGCTTAATGCTCACGGCATCACCGCCGCGAGCGTGAACCAACAGCTGCGGGGCACCAACGTCGACCTCGGCTCCGGCCGCGGCCAAGTGGCGGGCAGCGAGCAGGCGATCCGCGTGCTCGGCGATGCCCGCAATGTCGCGGAACTCGCCAACACCACGATCGCGTTGCCGAACGGTCGTTTCGTCAAGCTGTCCGACCTTGGCGCCATCAAGGACACTTATCAGGAGCCGAAGTCCTTCTCGCGCTTCGATGATACACCAGTCGTCACGTTCGGCGTGTTCCGCTCGAAGGGCGCCAGCGAAGTCAGCGTGGCGGAGACTGTTGCCAAGAGCCTCGACAAAGTTCGGGCCGAGAACCCGAACGTCGGCATCGAGCTGATCAGTGACTCCGTCTACTTCACCTACGGAAACTATGAAGCCGCCATCGATACACTGATCGAAGGCGCGCTGCTCGCCATCGTCGTGGTCTTCCTGTTTCTCCGGAACTGGCGCGCAACGCTGATTTCGGCTATCGCGCTGCCGCTGTCTGCGATCCCGACGTTCTGGATCATGGACCTGATGGGCTTCTCGCTGAACCTCGTCAGCTTCCTAGCCCTGACGCTCGCGACCGGTATCCTCGTCGACGATGCGATTGTCGAGATCGAGAACATTGCCCGCCACATCAAGATGGGCAAGACGCCCTATCGCGCGGCAATCGAGGCGGCAGACGAAATCGGCCTCGCCGTTATCGCAACGACCTTCACGATCATTGCAGTGTTCGTGCCAGTGTCGTTCATGCCCGGCATTCCCGGCCAGTACTTCATTCAGTTCGGCCTGACGGTTGCTTTCTCGGTCTTCTTCTCACTCATGGTAGCCCGTCTCATCACACCGATGATGGCCGCATATCTCATGCGCGCGGAAGACGGCATCGAAGATCATCACGACAATGATGGCCGCTTCTTCCGCGGCTATACGCGGCTTGTGCGCGCCACGACCCGGCGTTGGTGGACGCGCTACCTGACGTTGATCGCGGCGATCGGCTTCCTTATCGGCTCCGTCATGCTGCTTGCGCAGGTGCCCGGCAGCTTCCTTCCGCCGGAAGACGCGTCGCGCATCGTCCTGTCCGTCGAGCTGCCCCCGAACGCGACCCTCGAGGATACTGAAGCGACGACGGATGCGATCTACAAGGACGTAAAGGATATCGATGGCGTTGAAAGCGTCTTCGTCCTTGGCGGCGCGTCGCCGAAGGGCGACCTCGAACTGCGTCGCGCGACCGTAACGCTCACGCTCGATAAGCTTGACCAGAGGCTTTCGAAGAAACTGGTCGATAACTTCCTCGGCGGTCTCCCGATCATCGGACCGCATCTGCCCAAGGTGGAGCCAAAGGGCCGCGTTCGGCCACAGTGGGATATCGAGAAGGAGGTCTTCGCCAAACTTCATCGTATCCCTGATGTGCGCATTCTGAAACTCAACGACCGCGGAGAGCGCGACCTGTCGTTCAACTTCCTTTCGAAGAACGAGAAGGACCTGAACGACGCTGTCGGTATCCTGGAGTCAAAGCTGCGTGCCGATCCGCTGCTGGCAAACGTCAGTGCCGAAGGCGCCCTGCCCCGTCCTGAACTTCAGGTCCGTCCTCGCAAGGACCAGGCTGCCCGTCTTGGCATCACTCCGCAACAGATCTCCGAGACCATCCGCGTCGCCACCATCGGTGACATCGATGCCGCCCTCGCCAAGATCAACCTGGATGATCGCCAGATTCCGATCCGGGTACAGGCGTCGCTCAACATGCGCCGCGATCTTGCCGCTCTCCGGGCACTGAAGATCCAGACCGCGAGCGGCGGCACCGTGCCGCTCTCCACCGTCGCCGATATCGACTATTCGGAAGGCGTCAGCTCGATCAAGCGCAACAACCGCTACCGCGTCGTCGCGATCGGCTCCGACCTGCCGCAGGGCGTCGCACTCGATACGGCATCCGCCCGGTTCCGCCAGATCGTCAAGGAAGCAAATCTTCCTCCGACGGTCCAGCTCGCCGAGAGCGGCGACACGAAGGTGCAGGCCGAAATGCAGCAGAGCTTCGTCAATGCCATGTTGATGGGCCTGATGCTGGTGTTGACCGTGCTGATCCTCCTCTTCAAGGACGTGATCCAGCCCTTCACCATCCTGTTCTCGCTGCCGCTTGCGATCGGCGGCGTGGCAGTCGGACTGCTGGTCACCCAGAACCCGCTCTCGATGCCTGTGATGATCGGTATCCTGATGCTGATGGGCATCGTCACGAAGAATGCGATCCTGCTCGTCGATTTCGCAATCGAGATGCGCCATCGCGGCATGGAACGCGTGGAAGCCATGGTCGAGGCGGGCCGCAAACGCGCCCGTCCGATCATCATGACGTCCATCGCGATGTCGGCAGGCATGCTGCCGTCGGCGCTCGGCGTCGGCGAAGGCGGCTCCTTCCGCGCACCGATGGCGATCGCGGTGATCGGCGGCATTATCGTGTCGACCGTGCTTTCGTTGGTCGTCGTGCCCTCCTTCTTCCTGATCATGGACGATCTGTCACGACTGCTCGGCTGGATCTTCGGTCGCCTCGTGGGCAAGAAGGACAAGGAAGATCTGGCAATGTCCCGTGAAGAGCTCACGCAGGCTGTCGGCGCCCTCGAAGGTCGGGTAACCGCTATCGAGACGCCGGAAGGCAAGCGCTCTAAATCCGGCAATGTCGTGCGTCTGCCGCCTTTCGCGGCAGAGTAGCCGCTCAAACTTAAAGCCGGGGCAACACCCCGGCTTTTTTATTGGCCGACATTTGATCGAGATCAAGTCCTGAACCGCGTCTCCCGGTTACCCTGGCCAATATCAGCTAGGGGTGGCATCCGCTGCCCCACAGGAGAACAGATGACCGAAGTTTTGAAACTGAGCAGCGCGCAGCAGGCGATGCTTGGTGGTGCATTGATCGCGTCCAGCCTCGACCCGCATGAGCGAGGCGCTCTGCTGTCTTGCGCGGCGGCGGTGCGCTATGAGCCGCAGGATGTTCTGTTTCGTCAGCACGAGAAGGCACGGTACTTCTACTGCGTGCTGAGCGGCTATGTTCGTCTCTATCGCGGCTCTGAAGGCCGCGAAGCGGATATCAGCATCTGCGAGCCGGGCCAGAGCTTCGGAGAAGGCCTCGTGCTCGCGGGCGAAGCATACAATTACGGTGCCCAAGCGATGGAACACGCGATCCTCGCTCGCTTCGACATCGCGCAGGTCAAGGCGCTGCTGGACGAATTGCCGCGCATTGGCGGCGCCATCGCGCGCAGCCTCTCGCAGCATCTGCTTTCGACCATGGATTGCCTGGCGCAGGACCGCATGCAGACGAGCCCCCAGCGCGTCGCGCATTATCTGCTAGCGCACTGCACCAGTGAAGGCACGCGGGCCTCCTTGCGTCTTCCATTCCAGAAGAGCCTCCTGGCGCGAAAGCTGGGTCTGGCACCGGAAGCGCTGTCGCGCGCTTTCTCCACGTTGCGCGCATCAGGCGTAAGCGTTTGCGGCCGTGCTATCGCGATCGAGGATGTGGATCTGCTCAGGCAGGTCTGACCTCTAGAGACCGCCATGCTCTTTCAGGAAGCTGACGATGGAATTGACACCATCGCCGCGCTTCATGTCGGAAAAAACGAAGGGGCGTGCCTGGCGCATCCGTGTCGCGTCGCGGTCCATGACTTCCAGATCCGCACCGACATAGGGGGCCAGATCCTTCTTGTTGATGACGAGAAGGTCGGATTTGGTAATGCCAGGGCCACCCTTGCGCGGGATTTCCTCACCCTGGCAAACCGAGATGACGTAGATGGTGATATCAGCCAGATCAGGAGAGAAGGTGGCGGCCAGGTTGTCGCCACCTGACTCAATGAAAACGACATCCAGATCGGGAATCCGCTCGTTGAGACCGGCGATAGCCTGCAAATTGATTGTCGCGTCCTCGCGGATTGCCGTATGCGGGCAACCGCCGGTTTCCACACCCACGATCCGATCCGATGGCAAAGCCTGCATGCGCATCAGTGCCTCGGCATCCTCGGTCGTATAGATGTCGTTCGTGACGACGGCGACGGAGTATTCGTCACGCATGGCCTTGCAGAGTTTCTCGGTGAGCGCCGTCTTGCCCGAGCCAACCGGCCCACCGATGCCTACGCGCAAGGGTCCGTTTCCTGATTTCATATTCTGAACTCCAATAATAGCCGATGATAGCGCCCCGCTCGAAGAGCGACCACCGGCAAATGACGCAGGTCGTGACCGAACCTTCCCGGACAAGCTATGACCGAAAAAGCCGCGTCGACTGCGTCTCGTGGCGCAGCGACATGATATCGGCCTGGATGGTTGCCGATCCGAGATCGTCCAATGTTGAAACGGTTGCCCGCTTCGCAACCGAGGTTATGTCGTCCTCGAGCCGCGACAGGATGGCAACGCCGTCCTTCTGCCCGGCGACGCCGAGACGGATGCCTGCGGAAACCGCCTGCGACAGATAGGCGTGCAGGAATGCCGCAACCGCCTTCTCCGACCCAACCCCATGCGCACCCGCAACGGCGCCGATGGCCACCGGATACGCTACGTGTCTCGGCAATCGATCGAAGACCACGTCCGGCCATGCACTGGCCGCAGACAGGAACGCGTCACCCAGCAACATCGTTTCCTGATGACGCTCGCGCGAGCCGGCAAGCGCTTCAGCCAGCTCGGCGAGTTCACCGAGCCGCGCCGGCTGTCCGTGACAGCGGTGGCTCTCGGTGAGAAGAACGGCGTCATTCCACACAGCGCCACGCTCCAACAGGTTCGTTGCCCACGTCGCAAGCGAATGAGCATCGGTGACCAATCCATCGTGGATGGCGCGCTCCAAACCTCCTGAATACGCGAAGGACCCAACGGGGAAGGCTGGCGAAAGCCACGCCATCAACCGCAGCAACGCCTGCAGCTCGGCATCTTCAGTCATATCAGTTCAGTCGTGCGAGTGATGATGATGCGCGTGGTCATGACCATGCGCATGATAGGCGCCGCGAGCAGGCTGGAACGGCTCGGCGACTTCCCGAACCGTCGCGCCAAGCCCTTCGAGCATGGCACGGATCACATGATCACGCAGGATGAGAATGCGGTCTTCCTCGATCTGTGCACCGAGATGCCGATTGCCGAGATGCCATGCGAGTTCGATCAGGTGCAGGCGATCCCTGCCCTTCACCTCGAAGAGCTTCTCGTCGGCGGCCACGATTTCGATGAGCTCGCCGTCCTCGAGAACCAGCATATCACCACTTGCAAAGAGCACCGGCTCCTTGAGATCGAGCATGACCATCTCGCCGTTTTCGAGATGGAGCAGCTTCCGCCGCAAATGCCTCAAGTCGTGCGGCAGAACGACCTTTCCGATCGGGTTCGAGGAAGGCGTTCCGGCGGGCAGATAGGAAGTGACGCGTTGCATGACATGTCCAATTCGCTTGAGATTGCGACCATGCAAAATAGCCCCTTGCGATGCAAGAAGGAATGAGGCGTTGACGGCAGCGCCGCGCGATTTTCCTCAGGCCAGCCGCGCCTCGTCACAATCCACATTCATCGCGCGAGCAGCCGCAGCCTCCGCCGGCAGATGCCTGCGCCAACCCGGATGGAGCCCTTCGTTCTCATGTACCACACGGTTTCGACCGAGCGCCTTCGCCAGATAGAGTGCCTTATCTGCCGAGGAGTAGGCGCCCTCCTTGCTCCGCCCCGGTTCGAGCTCCGCGATACCGGCCGACACGGTAAGTGCGACCACGCAATCGTCGGCAACGATGGGATGCGCCGCCAAGCGGTCGCAGACCGACCGCACTTTCTCGACCCGCTGCTCCTGCGAGCCGCCGACAACGATCACGCCAAATTCCTCACCGCCCAGCCTCGCCGCGACGGAGTGCCCGTCGAAGGCGGCGGCCAGGATGGCCGACACGGTCACGATCACGGCATCACCACTGGCATGGCCGAAGCGATCATTGATAGCCTTGAAACGGTCCACGTCGAAGATTGCGAGGCAGGCGTCTCCGTCGACCTGCTCCAATGCCTCGGTAAAGGCACGCCGGTTGAGAAGACCTGACAGCACATCGGTCCGGCTCAGTTGCTCGAACTCCGCACGCGAGACGCTGAGCTGATGCATCGCGTGACCCGCCACGAGGGACAATACACTCGAAACCGCGCCGCCTATAAGCCACGACAGCAAGACGCCGTAGACAACGCCATGAGCGAGCGGCACTGGCAACATTCCTATCCAGTCGAGCAGAGGCAATACGAGCGTAGTCACCACCGACGACAGCGTCACCGCAAGGAAGCTCATCTTGAGAGCGAACACGTAAATTGTGTGGCGATCCTGGAAATCGCCAAGCTCCGCCTGGAGTGAAATTCTCATGCGAATCGACCTTCTTGCCCACCGCTAGGCACATTGCTTAGAGGCCAACTGCTGCCGAGTTGTTAAGTGAATTGTTAAGATTCGAACGAGTTTGGTGAATTGATCGCCGGTTGAAAACTGCTCAAAAACGTGACGTTCTCAGAGATGAATCACTCAATAAGTCAGAGGAAATAAGCTACTGTTTTCATGAGACTTTTCTGACTTCGCAGCTGGGAATGTCCTATTACGGGCAGACCGCCTCAAGGTGGAACAGGCAAAAACAGAAAACAACTCTGGGAAGATTCTGATTTAACGTATGGCTTAAGAGCGACCGGCACCTCGCGCCGGCCTCACCTCATCGACTAGAACAGGAAATAACGCTGTGCCATCGGCAGAACCGTCGCGGGCTCGCAGGTCAGCAACTCGCCGTCGGCGCGGACTTCGTACGTCTCGGGATCAACCTCGATTTCAGGCGTCAGGCTGTTGTGGATCATCGACGCCTTGGAAATACCGCCGCGGGTGTTCTTCACCGCGACGAGATCCTTGGCCACACCCAACCTGCCCTTCAGGCCGGCGTCAAGCGACGCCTGCGAGACGAAGGTAACGGATGAACTTGTCCGCAGCTTGCCGTGGGCGGCAAACATTGGTCGGTAGTGCATCGGCTGTGGCGTTGGGATCGACGCATTCGGATCGCCCATGGGTGCCGCTGCGATGGAGCCGCCGAGCAGCACCATCTCAGGCTTGACGCCGAAGAAGGCCGGGTTCCACAGCACGAGATCCGCGCGCTTGCCGACTTCGATCGACCCGATCTCATGGCTGAGACCCTGTGCGATCGCCGGATTGATCGTGTATTTGGCAATGTAGCGGCGGACGCGGAAGTTGTCGTTCTCGCCCTTCTCTTCCTTCAGTCGACCGCGCTGACGCTTCATCTTGTCGGCCGTCTGCCAGGTGCGGATCGCCACTTCGCCGACGCGGCCCATGGCCTGGCTGTCGGACGAGATGATCGAG
>Ga0102590_1003995_pt1 | contig 13378 bp, 12 predicted proteins | sample AraplaMF_Col_mMF_FD_76859 | JGI IMG/M metagenome (GOLD analysis project Ga0102590, IMG submission 76859) | Arabidopsis root microbial communities from the University of North Carolina, USA - plate scrape MF_Col_mMF | ecosystem: Host-associated > Plants > Roots > Endosphere | place: USA...
CTGACCAGCTTCTACAACGTGACCTGGACCGGCGGCCAGCCGACCTGGACGCCGGTCGGCGTCGACAACTACAACGAACTCGTGCACGACGAGTTGTTGCGCGCGGGTCTTTTCAACACCCTGGTGTTCGCCATCTTCGCCGTCGGCGGCCAGATGCTGTTCGGCTTCGTGCTGGCGCTACTGTGTTGCCGCGTCACCCGCGGCCGCATCCTCTACCGGACCATTTTCATCCTGCCGATCCTGGTGCCCGGCATCGTGGTCGGTGCGATCTGGAAGCTGCTGCTCAATTTCGACTTCGGCCTGGTCAATCAGCTGATCGGCCTGATCGGGTTCGAGCCGATGAACTGGCTCGGCGCCAAGGCGACCGCGCTGGCCTCGGTGATTTTCGTCGATGTCTGGCACTGGACGCCGTTCTGCTTTCTGCTGTTCCTGGCCGGGCTGGAATCGCTTCCGCAGGACGTCTACGAAGCCGGCAAGATCGATGGCGCGACGATCTGGCAGGAACTGCGCTACATCACGCTGCCGATGATGCTGCCCACCATCATGGTGACCTTTGCATTCCGGCTGGTCACGGCCTTCAAGGTGTTCGATGAGGTCTACCTTCTGACCGGCGGCGGGCCCGGGACATCGACCGAGGTGCTCAGCTTCACGCTGTATCAGCGGTTCTTCCGGCAAGACCGCACCGGGTACGGTGCGTCGATGTCGATGTTCATCATCTTCCTGGTGTGCATCCTGCTGGTGATGGCGCTGTCGGCGCGCAAACGCGTGAGTGCGCCGGCATGAGGGACGATTCGAAGCTCACCCTGCAGGCCGTCGTGCTGCATGCCATCCTGATCGCCGCCGCGGTCATCGTGGTGGTGCCGGTGCTGTGGGTGATGACCGCGGCATTCCGCACCCAGATCTCGCTTTTGACCGGCGCCTTCTGGTTCACGCCGGTGCTGAAGAGCTTTTACGACCTGCTGTTCACCAAGACCTCGGAGTTCCTGGTCAACTACCGCAATTCGCTGGTCGTCGGCATCGCTTCGACCGCGATCTGCCTGGTCACCGCGACGCTGGCGGCGTGGTCGCTGCACCGCATGGCCTGGCCGAAATGGGTGATCCATATCTTCCTCGGCTGGGCCATGGTGTTCCATATGTTCCCGTCGCTGGCGCTCGCCAGCGCCTGGTACACCATGATGCGGCCGGTCGGTCTCGATAACACGCTGACCGGCGTCGTGCTGGCGCATGCCGTGCTGAATCTGCCGATGGCGCTGTGGCTGATGGGCGTGTTCGTCCGCGACGTGCCGGTCGAGCTCGAGGAGGCCGCCCGTATCGACGGCGCCACCACGCCGACATTGCTGTGGCGCATCGTGCTTCCGATCATCGCGCCGGGCCTTGCCGCCACCGGCATCCTGACCTTCGTCTTCAGCTGGAACGAGTTTGCCGTCGCGCTGACGCTGACCTCGAAACAGACCGCTACCGTTCCGGTGGCGATCGCCAAATTCGCCCAGGAATACGAGATCCTCTATACCCAGATGGCAGCCGCCGCGGCGCTGTCCATCCTGCCGGCGCTGGTGCTGCTGATCATCGGACAGCGCTACATCGTCGCTGGCCTCACCCAGGGCGCGGTGAAATGACCCGCGTCGCCACGAGTTCGTGTGTCCTGAAGGTTACGTCATGAAAACCGTCTTCCTGCTGTTCGATTCGCTCAATCGCCATCTGCTCGGCGCCTATGGCGGCAAGCGCATTCCGACACCGAATTTCGACCGGCTCGCGAAGCGGACGCTGACGTTTGACCGTCATTATGTCGGCAGCCTGCCCTGCATGCCGGCGCGCCGCGACATGCTGACGGGCCGGCTGTCCTTCCTGCATCGCAGCTGGGGACCGATGGAGCCGTTCGACAACGCGATGCCGCAGCTGTTGCATGAAAAGGGCATCTACAGCCACCTGATCACCGACCACTTCCATTACTGGGAAGACGGCGGCGCCACCTATCACAACCGCTACAACTCCTATGAATTCGTCCGCGGCCAGGAAGGCGATCCGTGGAAGGCGATGGTGCAGCCGCACTGGGAGCGGCTGCGGGAATTGTATCACGAGCGGCAGTTCACCACCGAACGCCGCAAATACTTCTCGCAGAACATCATCAACCGCGAGTTCATCAAGGAGGAGAAGGACTTTCCGTCGGTGCAGTGCTTCGCCCACGGATTTGATTTCCTCGACCGCAATCGGGACGCCGACGACTGGATGCTGCAGATCGAGACCTTCGATCCGCACGAGCCTTTCTATGCGCCGGCGCGCTTCAAGGCGCCGTTCGACACCGGCTGGACCGGGCCGATCCGCGACTGGCCGCGCTATGGCCGGGTCGACGAACTGCCGGCGGAATGCGAGGAACTGCGCGCCAACTATTATGCCGTCGTCTCGATGTGCGATTTCCTGCTCGGCCAGTTGCTCGATTATTTCGACAAGCACGATCTGTGGAAGGACACCGCGTTGGTCGTCACCACCGACCACGGCTTCCTGCTCGGCGAGCATGATTTCTGGGCCAAGAACCGCATGAATCTCTACGAAGAGATCGTGCATATCCCGCTGTTCATCCACGACCCACGCAAGCCGCAGCCGGGCCAGCGATCTTCGGTGCTGACGCAGTCGATCGATCTGGCGCCGACGCTTCTCGATTTGCACGGCGTGCCGCCGGCAAAGGAGATGGAAGGGCATTCCATGCTCGCTGCGGCATCCGCCCCCAAGCCGCTGCGCGAGGCGGCGCTGTTCGGCTATTTCGGCGGCGCCGTCAACGTCACCGACGGCAGCTTCACCTATCACCGCTTCCCCACCGACTTGATGAAGCAGGAAATCTTCCAGTACACGGTGATGCCGACCCATATCCACGGGATGTTTACGCCCGAGGAACTGTCGACGGCCAGCCTGAGCGACGGCTTTCCCTTCACCAAGGGTGCCAAACTCCTGAAGGTGCCGGTGACGGATCGCTCGCCGATGTTCAACAATTACGGCCCAGGCGGGCTGTTGGAAAGCGACACCCGGCTGTACGACCTCGCCGCCGATCCGGGGCAGGACAAGCCGCTGAAGAACTCGCCGCATGAAGCGCGGCTGGAGAAAGTCATGGTCGGATTGATGGCGGCCAACGAGGCGCCGCCAGAAGCGTTCGACCGGCTCGACCTCAAGCCGCCGAGTCATGCCGGCAAATCACCGCAAACGGAGCCCGCGGAATGATCGCTGCCGCCGATCTGCGCGCCAAGGTCGGCGATCTGCGCCAGTTCGCCAGCGTCCGGCGGATCACGCTGGATGACGGCGTCGAACATGGCGTGCGGGCGCTGGCCTTCTCCAGTGGCGGCGGACTTGATTTCTGGGTGCTGGCCGATCGCTCGCTGGATATCGGCCCGTTGTGGTGGCGCGGCACGCCGCTGGCCTGGCAGAGCATGGCCGGATTCCGCGCCCCGGCGCTGCACGATGCCGAGGAGGAAGGCGGCCGTGGTTACAGTCGCACCAGCTCCGGCTTCGTCGTAACCTGCGGACTCGATCACATCCGCCAGCCGGTCGACGGACATCCGCTGCACGGCAGGATGCCGTTCACGCCGGCCCGGGTCACCGCCCATGGCGAGGACTGGAATCGCGACGAGCCGGTACTGTTCTGCGAAGGCGAGGTGATGCAGTTCCGCTTCCAGGGCGAGGCGCTGCGGCTGCGCCGGCGCATCGAGGTGCCGATCGGCGGCAATGTGATCCGCATCCGTGACGAGGTCACCAACCTTGCTGCCGGGCCGACGCCCCAGGCCAGTCTCTATCACTTCAATCTCGGCTATCCGGCGATCACCCCCGGCTCGGTGGTCCATCTCGGCGCGACAAGGCTGTTCGAGGTGACTGCGCTGCCCGATCCCGACGATCGCACTGAATCGGTGAGTTTTCCGGCCGGCGACGGCGGGCGGGCGGTCTGCACCGTATCGACACCTGCGACAGGAGACCGCGGCGGCCTCTCGATCGCATTCACATTCGGTACAGCTACGCTGCCCCACCTTCAGCTCTGGCACGATTTTCGCTCGCACGCCTGTGTGCTCGGCATCGAGCCCTGCACCAGCGCCAGGACCGACGGCGTGGAAAGGATCTTGCAGCCGGGTGAGGCGCGGCATTTTGAACTCGATGTCAGCCTCGACCCAATTCAGTACAGTTTCGACAAGTGATCGTGGAGGCCAAGAAATGGCAGCAATCGTGAGCAAGGGGGTCGGGGGGCCCCAGACCGGACCACGCGGACCTGAACCGGCGCCAGGGCGTTTCTGGAGCCGGCTGGTGAGGGCGATCAGCCGCGTTCTCAAGCGCGAGCATTATGAGCCCGCCCGACACTACATGCGCGGACCCGGCCCGGCCTCGTCCCGCTCCAAGCAGCAACAAGACGGCAAGCGATAGCGCACAATGGCAACGGTTCTGGTTACGGGATGCGACACCGGGCTCGGTGTCGAATTCGCCCGGCAATATGCTGCGGATGGTTTTCGCGTGTTTGCAACCTGTCTCAACCCGTCGACGGCGACGGAAACCGGGGCGATCCGCGGCAATATCGAGGTGCTCAAGCTCGACGTCACCGATCATGCGGCGATCGAGGCGCTGGGGCGCCGATTGTCGGGCGATGCCATCGATGTGTTGCTCAACAATGCCGGCATCGGCAATCCGCATCCGCCGTTCGGCGAGACCGACTACGCCAACTGGCGGCGCATCCTGGAGACCAACCTGATCGGCCCGATGAAGATGGCCGAAACCTTCGTCGAGCACGTCGCGCGCAGCGACAACAAGAGCATGGCGTTCGTGTCGAGCCGGATGGGATCGATCGCGCTGAACAATTCCGGCGGCTCCTATTCTTACCGTTCGAGCAAGGCCGGGCTCAACATGATCGTCAAGACGCTGGCCGTCGATCTGGCGCATCGCCACATCTGCGTGCTGGCGCTGCATCCCGGATGGGCGATGACGGAACCGGGCGCCCGCGTGCCGGTGGCCGAAAGCGTCGCCGGCATGCGCGGGGTCATCCACCGCGCCGGTCGGCATCACACCGGCAGCTACGTCACCTATAACGACCAGCCGTTGCCGTGGTGAATTCGTTGTGATCCGCCGTCGCTAACCCCGTCATTGCGAGCGAAGCGAAGCAATCCAGCAGCCAAAAAGAAAGACTGGATTGCTTCGTCGCAAGAGCTCCTCGCAATGACGGGGCTACCCCATCGACTACAGCGTCAAGTTTAGTTCGATCGCCTTGCCGTCGCGAAAAGACTGCTCAGCCGCGAGGCAGACGGCGATCGACGCCCGCGCCTCTTCCGGCGACAGGATCGATCGGCCGACCCGGAAACCTTCCAGCGCCGCGCGTAAATTCTCCTCGAGTTCGAACACTTCGCCCGATTTCGGGATCGCGACGGCTTCCGGCTCGCCGCCTTTGCGCTGCACCTTGAGTTCGAATTCCGGATGCAGCGTCCGATCGCGCGCGCCGGACCACCAGGTGCGTACCGAGCCGCTCTCGCCGCCGATTTCCAGCAGCGTGTGATGCTCGAAGCCGGACAGGCACTGACTGAGCACCGCCACCGAGCCGTCGTTCCACTGCAGCGTTGCGGCGAAATTGTCGGTCAGGCCGCTGGCCTGTCCGGTGCCGAAGGCGTGGACCCGCGCGGGCGGGCCGTTCTCCTTCGCGTACCACAGCACCAGATCGAAGAAATGCACCAGTTCCTCGAGGATCCACGAGCCGACCTTCGCGGCGTCATATCGCCAGCCGCCGGAGCCTTGACGAAACTTGTGCCGGAACAGCGAGAAATGCTGATAGCGAATCCGGCCCAGTTCGCCCCGCGCGGCGAAATCCCGCACCAGTCCCCATTGCCGCGACACCCGCAATTCATGATTGAGCGCGACGAGCTTGCCGGCCCTTCGGGCCACCGCGATCACCGCATCGCATTCGGCCAACGTCAGCCCGAGCGGCTTTTCCTGGAACACATGCGCGCCTGCTTCGAGCGCGGCGATGCTGAACGCGGCGTGGACGTGATTGGGTACGGTGACGTCGACCACGTCGAAACCGCCGGCGGCCAGCATGCCGGCATAATCACGGAAGCGACGCGCGCCCGGCAGCAGGTCCGCCGCCGCCTTCTCCGAGGCGTCACCGTGGCAATAGACCGAGACCACCTTCGCGCCGTCGATCGAGTCGATGGCGCGGGCGTGCATCTGGCCCCATGCGCCAAATCCCGCCAGCGCGATGCGTGATGTCGTGGCACTCATGCCGGACCTCCTCCCGTCGTATGTCTTGTTGTCAGCGGAAGCCTGAAAGATCGCCGCCGAACCGAGGCTCTGCCATGCCGCGCGCGCCGAGTCCATCGATCCGGAACAGCTTGCCGGCATGCGGCCACGTGGCTCGCTCCTCCGGCTTCAGCAAGCTGCTGGCGCTGGTGACGTAGAGCTGGTCGAGGCCGGCGCCTCCGAACGCGACCATGGTCGGATGCCGGGCCGGCACCTCGATCCGCCGGATCATGTTCCCCTCCGGCGAGATGCAGGCCACCGCGCCGCCATGCACCAGCGCGCACCAGTAGTTGCCGTCACGGTCACAGGTCGCGCCGTCGACCCGGCCTTCGATGTCGGCCGTGGAGAAGAACATCCGCCGGTTCGAGACCGAGCCGGTGTCGAGATCGAAATCATACACCCACACCGTCTCGTCGCGGCTGTCGGCGAGATACATGCGCCGGTCGTCGGGCGAAAAGGCGATGCCGTTGCCGATGATGAAGCCGCCGTCGATCCGCCGGGCGGTCAGATCCGGACCGAGGCAAAACAGCTCGGCCTGCCGGCCGACGAAATCCGAATGCACGCTGGCGCACCAGTAGCGGCCGCGCCGATCGCATTTTCCGTCATTGAGCATCAACCGCGGATCCGGCGGCAGCGGATTGGCTATCGGCTCGACCGTGCCGGTCGCCAGCGAAACCCGGTTGAAGCCGCTGCGCATGCCGGCGACCACGCTGCCGTCGGCCGCGAAGACGAACGAGCCGATATCGGCGGGCAGGGCGATGCTGTTGACGTGTCCCGTCACCGGATCGAGCCGGCGGATCGCCGGCGCAAAGGCATCGACCCAATAGAGGCATTGGTCTTCGGCGCGCCAGCACGGCGCCTCGCCGAGAATGTCGACGTGATCCGTTACGACGCAAACCTCGATCATTCACCTCAGTCCTTCAGCCCCGTGCTGGCGACGCCTTGCACGAATTGCCGCCGCAGGAAGACGAACAGCGTGACGCTGGGGATCAGCACGATCGCCGACGCCGCGCTGAGACGGCCGACGTCCACGGTAAAGCCGGTCTGGAACAGCGCGAGGCCGACCTCGATGGTATAGGTGGTCTTGGTGGTGGCGACGATCAGCGGCCAGGTGAAGGCGGTCCAGGCCTGGAAGAACGCCAGCACCCCGAGCGCGGCGAGCGGGCCGCGCAGCAGCGGCAGCACGACGTAGAAGAACACCCAGAATTCGCCGGCACCGTCGATGCGCGCCGCCTCGAGCAGTTCGTCCGGAATCGAATGGATGACGTTCTGGCGGATCAGGAAGATTCCGAAACTCATCACCAGGTAGCCGACCAGCAGTCCCCCCAGCGAATTCAGCGCGCCGAGCGCCTTCACCTGGAAGTACAGCGGGATCATGTAGACCTCGAACGGAATGATCGCGGTTGACAGGATGATCGCGAAGACGACGTTGAGGACCTTCGAGGGAAATTTTCCGAGGATGTAGCCGGCAATGGCCGAGGTCGCCATGATCGACGCCGTCGACAGACAGGCGAACTCAAAACTGTTCAGGATCCAGGTCAGCAGCGGTGTCTCGTTGAGTACCGCGGTGAAATTGTCCAGCGTTGGATGTTGCGGGATCACCGTGGGCGGCCACTGCAGGATCTCCTGCGGCGTCTTGAAGGCGTTGCCGACCAGCAGCACCAGCGGCAACAGCATCGCCAGCGAGAATGCGATCAGGACGGCGTCGATCAGCGCATTGGTCAGCATCACCTTGCGGCGGCGGCGGGGATCGCCGATGATCTCGTCGTCGACGGCTGTCGGAACGGCGCTCATGCCCGGCCTTTCTCGCGCAGCATGGTGAACTGGATCAGCGTCAGCACCAGCACGATGACCAGCAGCACCACCGCTTCGGAGGCGGCATAGCCGACGCGGTAATTGCGAAAGCTGTTTTCCAGCATGTCGAGCACCAGCACGCGGACCTGGCGTCCCGGCGCGCCTTGCGAATCGGAGGCCAGGATGAAGGCCTGGGCGTAGACATTGAAGCCGGAGACCAGCGTCACCACCGAAACGAAAAGCGTGATCGGCTTCAGCAGCGGGACGGACAGGTACCAGAAGGACTGCGGCCCCGAAGCGCCGTCGATACGCGCGGCCTCGTAGACGGACTGCGGCAGGTTCTTGAAGCCGACCAGATAGATCAGCACGGCATAGCCGAGCGCCTGCCAGGAGCACAGCACGATGATGCAGACCAGCGACAGCACCGGATCGAACAGCCAGGCTTTCGGGGACACGCCGAACCAGGTCAGCACCGCATTGAGCGGTCCGAGCCGGGCATCGAAAATCCATTTCCAGGCCATCGCCGCCGGCACCAGCGAGACCACATGGGGCAGGAAGATCGCGGTTTCATAGAAACCGGCGAGGCGCGACTGGGTGCGATGATAGATCAGCGCCGCGAGCAAGAGCGCCGTCGGGATGGTGACGATCAGCACGCCGAAGGCAATGATGGTGGTGTTGAACAGCGCTTCGCGAAACAGCGGATCGCCGGTCAACTCGATGAAGTTGTCGAGGCCAACGAACGGCTTGTTCTTGGACAGGATGTTCCAGCGGAACAGGCTGAGCCGCAGCGTCTCGCCGATCGGATACAGCCGCACCAGGCTGTAGATGGTCAGCACCGGCAGCAGCGCGATCCCGGCAAAGATCCATTTCTTGCGGTCGAGCATTGCGGCACTACGCCGGAGGCCACGTCCCGCGGACCTCATCCTGAGGAGCATCGCGCAGCGATGCGTCTCGAAGGATAGCCGCGAGGCCGTGTCGCGCGTCCATCCTTCGAGACGCTTGCTGCGCAAGCTCCTCAGGATGAGGTCGGTGGTGCGTGGGTGGCGCGAACCTCACTTCCCCAGCAGACCTTCACGCTTCAAAATATCGTTGACCTCGGTATCCGTCGCCAGCAGCAAGGCATCGATCCCCTTGTCGTCGTCCGCGAGCTTGGCGTCGGCAAAGGCGGCGACCAGTTTTGCGGCAACGCGCGACAGAATTTCGTCACTGACGTCGAGCGCCGGCACCGCGAACAGTTCGTAACTCTTCGGATTGTCGACGAAGGCGGCGAATGCCGGCACCGCGCTGGTGACGCTGGAATAGTCGCCGGTGCGGTTCGGCAGCCAGCCGATGGTCTTCAGCATCCAGGTCTGGTTGTCCGGCTCGTTGGCGGCGAGTGCGAATGCCCACGCCGCATCGGCCTCCGCACCCTTGGCGCTGACATAAAGGTTGACCGGCACGCTCATCGAGCCGCGCGGCAGCGGGGCGGTGGCATATTTGAGGTTCGGCGCCTTCTTGACGATGTCGCCGATCACCCAGGACTCCCGGATGAACATCGCGGTCTGGCCGCGTTCGAAGGCTTCGGCATCCGCCGGCATCTCCGGCGTCACCGTCTTGGTCTTGTGGATGTTGACGAGATACTGCTTGAGCGCCTTGCGTCCGGCTTCGGTGCCGAGCGTCGCCTTCCACTTGCCGTCTGCGGTTGGCATGATGATATGGCCGCCGAATTGGAACAGGTTGATCCAGAATTTTTCGGCAACGCCCTGGCCGCCGCCCGACAGGCGCATGCTCCAGCCGGAGACCGTGGCCTTGCCTGAGCCGTCGCGCTGGGTCAGCTTTTCGGCGTAGCCGTTGTAGTCATCCATGGTCGCCGGCGGCTTGTCGAGACCTGCGGCCTTGAACATCTCGGTGTTGTAGAACAGCGCCACCTGGCCGTGAAACAGCGGCACGCCATAGACCGCGCCGCCGAGGCTGGCGCGCTCGGCGAAGAACGGGGTAAAGTTCGCGGTGTTGCCGACGAACTTCGCCACATCGGCCGGCGCCTTCGGCAGCAGGTCGTTGTTGAGATAGCGTCCGGCGCTGGCGGAGTTGAGTTCGATCAGCAGCGCCGTGCTGCCCGCACCCGACGCCAGCGCCAGCGCGACGCGCTTCTCGTGTTCGCGCAGCGGGATCGCCTCGATCGCCACCTCGAGCTTGGGAAATTTTGCTTTCATGCCGTCGGCGACGTGGCGATAGAACGGCTCCATCTCCGGATAGCCGCTCCATACCGTGATCTTCTGCGCGTGCGCCGCGGTACCGCCGATCAACAATGCGGCGCCGAGCACTGCGGCCGCCAGCGCGGACCGGCCATGACGGAAGCCGCGAGTTTCAAGACAAGTACCAGTCATGGTAGTCCCCCTTGCGCAATGCTGCTGGCGACAATCTGCGCGGCATGGCGATGCGGGTCAAGGCAAGCCTCACCCGCTCCACTTTTCTCCCGCGACATAGGTTTCTCTGATCCCGAGCGTCGCGGCGCCCGGTTGCCAATCGAACAGGATCAGGTCCGCCGGCTCGCCGACCGCGAGGCGGCCGCGCTGTCCGACGAACCGGCCGGGATTGTGCGTTGCGAGCCGCAATCCCTCGGCAAGCGACAGATCGGCCATGCCGATGGCCAGCGCCACGTCTTCTTTCAGCGGCCGGCTGGCACCCGCGAGATAGGGCGTGCCCATGACGCTGAGGCGGCCGTCGGCGCCGACTTCGACGCGGCCGCCGATCGCCTGGTCGTAGATCCCCGGCGGCATGCCGCCAAGCGCGGTCTTGTCCGACACCAGATAGGACCGCGCCAGTCCCTTGGCGCGCAACATCGCCTTGAACGCGTCCGCCGGCAGGTGAAAGCCGTCGGTGATGAAGCCGGCGTCGAGACGGTCGTCGGCGAGCTGCGCCCAGATGAAGTTGGGATGCCGCGGCAGCGTTGCCGCCGCACCATTGCCGAGGTGAGTCGAGAGCCGGGCTCCGGCCGCCGCGGCAGCGTGAATCTGTTCGGTGCTGGCCGCGGTGTGGCCGATCGCCACCAGGATCCGCTGCGCGTTGACCGCGCGGATGAAGTCTTCGACCCCATCGTAATGCGGCGACAGCGTGATCTTGCCCACCAGATCGCCGCTGACGCGCTGCCACTCGGCAACCTCGTCGAGATCGGGCGGGCGGATGTGCTCGCGTGGATGGCCGCCTCGCGGACCATCTTCGGGCGCGAGGAACGGTCCTTCGACATGAACGAAAGGAATCATCCGCGCGCACAGCGGATCCCGTCGCCGCGCGTCGGCGATGGCCGCCAGCGCCGACAGCAGCGAGGCCCGCGACGCGGTGATCAGCGTCGGCAAGTAGGTCGTGACCCCGCACCCGGCGATGATCCGGCTCAGCGTGCTGACCCGGTCCGCGGTCAGGGCGCCGTCGTTGAAGTCGTGGCCGCGATAGCCGTTGACCTGCAGATCGATCAGGCCGCTGGTGAGCCACGGCCCATCGTTTGATGCGGCCGCTTCGATCGCGGCGATGCGGCCGTCGATCAAGGCGACCGAAATTCCCTGCTGGGTGCCGACGTCGCGGCCGGTGAGGCGAAGCTCAGGCATCGGGATCGGACTCCACATCGAGATAGAGCGTGCAATCGGCTTGCCGGCGCAGCACGCTGGCCGGGCAGGCGGTGCTGATCGGTCCGTGCAGGGTTGCGCGGATGGCGTCGCGCTTCTGCGCGCCCGGCACCACGCAGAACAGTTTGTCGGCACGCAGCAGCCGCGGCACGGTCAGCGTCAGGGCCTGCCGCGGAACTGCAGCGAGATCGGGGAAGCACTTGTCATCGACCTGCTGCTGCCGGCAGACCGCGTCGAGTTCGACGATCTTGACGTCCTTAGGGTCGGCAAAATCGGCGACCGGCGGATCGTTGAAGGCGATGTGTCCGTTGACGCCGATCCCGAGGCAGACGATGTCGATCGGCGCGGCGTCGAGCAGGGCGGCATAGTGTTCAGCTGCCGCCTGCGGCGCCGGATCGGGCAGGATCGGATGGACGGCACGGAACGGCAGGCGGTCGAACAGGCATTCTTGCAGCCACACCGCGAAGCGCTGCGGCGCGCCGGAGGGAAGGCCGATATATTCGTCCATGTGGAATGCGGTGACGCGGCGCCAGTCGACGTCAGGCTGCGCGATCAGCGCGGCGATCATGTCGCTCTGGCTCGGCGCCGCGGCAAAAATCATCCGTACGCCGTCGGCAACCGTCAGCCTGGCACGGATTGCCGCGGCGATGTCCCGCGCCGCCGCCTGGCCCATCGCCGCGCGGGTGGCAAAGGACCGAACGCCAATGCCCTCCACGCTTCGGCGCCGTGCCGGTCCGGGTGCCGCCGCAATTGCGGCAACTTCGGCGCGGCTCGGAAACGACGGCGTGGTGTTGGGCCGGGTCACCGACAGCGACGCCGCGCCAATCGCTGCGCCGACAGCGTCAACGATGCGAGCGCCGCTCGCCTTGAGGCCCGCCAATGTGCCGACAAAGACGTCGCCGGCCCCCGACGTATCGACCGCGGTGACCCGCGGAGCGCCGATTGCCGTCTCGATCCCACCCTCAACGATCAGCGCGCCACGTGCGCCGAGCGTGATGATGAGGGTACGTGCGCCGGTGGAGGGCGTTCCTGCGGTCAATTGTGCGGCCTCGCCCTCATTGGCGATCACGATATCGAACAGTCCGAGAACCTCGCGCATGTCCCAGGCGATCGGCGCCGTATTCAGGATACGGATGGCGCCGCGGGCCTGCGCGGCCTGTGCCGCCGCGCGCGTCACCTCTTGCGAGAGGTTGCCCTGCATCAGCAGCACGTCGTCGGGTGCCAGGGCGCCGCAAAGCTGGCGCGCCTGGTCCGGGGTCATTGAGTGCGCACATCCGGCGCTGCTGACGATGACGTTCTCGCCACCCGATGTGACCCAGATCGATGACAGGTCGGTCGGCGCGTCGCAGGCGAGCCAGTTCAGGTTGAGCTCGGCCTCATCCTTCAAGCTGCCGGCGATGAATTCTGCGTCAGCATCCTTTCCGATCGGAGCCACCAGCAGCGTCGCCGCGCCGGTGCGTGCCGCGGCGACGGCCTGGTTGAGGCCCTTGCCGCCGGCGCAACGCACCGTGCTCGACGCCAGTACGGTTTCACCTGGCGCGGGCAGCCGGTCGACGCGCTGGATCACATCCAGCGTCGCATTGCCGAGCACCAACACCCTGTTCATCCGCGGGCCTTTTTCACCACGGCCATGAAATTCGCCAGCCGCTTCGGGTCGACCGCGTTCCACCAGCCGCCGTCGTGCTTGAGCGCACTGGCGACGATCACCGCATCGGCAAACCCGAAGATCGAGGCGA
>Ga0102590_1003996_pt1 | contig 13378 bp, 11 predicted proteins | sample AraplaMF_Col_mMF_FD_76859 | JGI IMG/M metagenome (GOLD analysis project Ga0102590, IMG submission 76859) | Arabidopsis root microbial communities from the University of North Carolina, USA - plate scrape MF_Col_mMF | ecosystem: Host-associated > Plants > Roots > Endosphere | place: USA...
TGTAACGACATCGGTATCCCATTGTCCATTGAGCCTGGCAAAAAGTTCAAGCCGATGCCCAGCATGTACCTGCCCACCTCTTTTTCTATTCCGCTGTCTTTTGGCAAGCCGGTAATGGTGGGCGGCCCCTTTGTACCGGATTGGGCGGGCGCTTTACTTAATATTGTCATGTCCTTCGGATTTGGCGCCCTGATGAAAGGCCTGGGCAAAGGCCTGAAGCTGATAGGAAAAGCCGGAAAAAAAGCCAAACGGAAGATCAGCGACTTCAACCTGGCGCGACAAGAAAAGATGGGCGGCAGTGATAAACTCAGCCAACTCCTGTGTAAGCTGGGCTTTGAACCGGTAGACCTGGTACAGGGTATCGTAGTCTATGACGGTACCGACTTTGAGCTGCCAGGCCCCATACCCTTGCAATGGACCCGCTCCTGGAGCAGCGACAGCGACCACCACGGCTTATTGGGCCACGGCACGCATCTTTGCTTCGACATGCGCATCCTGGAATTTACAGATGAAGAGGCCTGCGGTGTATTGCTGGGCGATGGCCGCAGCGTGATATTTGATTACCTGCCTTATCCAGGCAACAACGAATATAATCGCTCCGAAAAGCTGACCCTGACACGCACCGACCTGGACGAATACGTGCTGTTCAACCACCAGGAACGGCGCTCTTATTATTTTCGTAAGCTACATCAACAATACCGTCTCTATGCTATTCGTAATGAGGCTGGTTTTCAGATCAGCTTCCATTATAACAGCAAAGGACAGCTGGTACAGCTGACCGACAGCGTTGGCCGTCACCTGAAAATGGAGAATGACAGCGAAGGCCGTATTACCGCCGTGACTGCACAGCACCGGGGACAGGAACAGTTGCTGGTACGTTATACCTATAATGAGAACGGTGATCTGGAGACGATTACAGACCCACTGGCGCAGCTTACGAGCATGCAGTATCATCAACACCGGATGGTGTCTAAAACTGACCGTAACGGGCAGACATTCTACTGGGAATACGATCAGCATGGCCGCTGTATTCATACCTGGGGAGACGGTGGCATCCTGGAAGGATGGATCGAATACCATCCGAAGGAAGGATATAACCTGGTGACCAATAGCCTCGGTCAAACCACCACCTACTATTATACATCTGATCATGTGATCACACAGGTCAACGACCCGCTGGGTAATTCCCGTTTTACAGAGTATACCGATCATTTCGAAGTATACCGCGAGATTGATGAGGAAGCCAATGTAACCGGTTATTCCTATGATGAAAGGGGTAATTGTACCCGTATTGAGCAGGCAGACGGCAGCGCCTATACGTTCAGCTATGATGCAGACGGCAGGCTGGTATTGAGTAATAGTCCGCAGGGCGGCAGCCGCACATACATCTACTACAAAAAAGAAAAGCATAAAGGACAGCTGCACACCGTTACGGAAGCAGACGGCCGTATTACCATCTTCCGTTACAATGCGCTTAACCTGCTCAGTAAAGTAGAAGATGAGCAGGAACATTGCAGCATACTGGAATATGATGAGGATTATAACCTGTCAGCACTCAGCCTGCCGGATGCCGGGCGGGCCAGCTGGGACTACGATGCCTGGGGAAATTGTACAAAAGCCGTTAACCCTTTACAGCAGGAACAATATTTCCGTTACGATGCACTGGGCCGCGCTACAGAAGTACTGCTGCCGGATGGCAACCGGATCCAGCTCCAGTACAATGCCTATGAGGAAATAATAAAGCTGAAGGATAACCATCATGATATCCGTTTCGGCTATACGCCGTTGGGGAACCTGAAAATGCGGGAAGAGAACGGCGCAAAGCTTCACTTTGTATATAATAAGGAAGAACAGCTCACCGCTGTGGTGAACGAGCATGGCGACATGTACCGCTTTACCCGCAACGGGCGGGGCGACATCATCCGCGAAACAGGCTTTGACGGGTTTAGCCGTCAGTACCAGCGCGATGCCACGGGTAAGGTGATCAAAATACAACGCCCGGGCAAACGGTGGACGGCATACGAATATGATTTTAATGGCAGCCTGACCCGTGCTGAGCACAGCGATGGCAGCTGGGAGACCTACAGCTATGACCGGAATGGCCTGCTGGTGGAAGCTGTGAACGAACATAGCACACTCAAACTGCAGCGTGATGTAATGGGACGTGTGGTACAGGAATGGCAGAACGACCATACCGTTAACAGCAGGTACGGCGCTAACGGACGCCGTAGCCAGATCAGCAGCAGCCTGGGTGCAGAGATCCGCCTGCAACGAAATGCTGCCGGACATGTTACCGGGATGGCAGCTATGGCGCAGGGGATCGATGACCCATGGACGGCTCACATCGAACGTAATTCACTGGGACTGGAAATAGAACGCAGCCTGCCCGGAAGAATTAAAAGCAGCTGGGCCTATGAGCTGTCCGGTATGCCTGCGGGCCATACCGTCAGCAGCGGTGAGCGTATTACCCGGCGCCGTCACTATCGCTGGGATGCCAATCAGCGCCTGAAACAGTTTACCAACGCGCTCAGCGGCGGTATGGTAACATTCCGGCATGATGATGTTGGCAACCTCGCCTGGGCGCAATATGAAGACGGCCAGTATGATTACCGCCTGCCTGACAAAGCAGGTAACCTGTACAGATCGCAATCCGGCAAGGATCGTAAATATGCGCCCGGCGGACAGCTGCTGGAAACACCGGAGGCCCGTTTCAGTTATGATGAGGAAGGTAACCTCCTCAGGAAAATGGCAGCAGGGGGAAGCGCCGTGTGGGAATATGCCTGGTATGGCAATGGCGCACTCAAAAGCGTATTGCGTCCCGACGGGAAGGAAGTAGCATTCCGTTATGATGCCCTGGGACGGCGTATCGAGAAATCCTATAATGGCCAGCTGACCCGTTTTGTATGGAATGGACATGTGCCCCTGCATGAATGGACCTATCCTGAAAAGCAGCGGCCGGTCATCATTATAGATGAGCTGGGAGATGTACAGCAAAGCCATCCGGAGCCCATACCTCCTGAAACCCTGGCCACCTGGGTGTTTGAAGAAGGCTCCTTTGCACCCGCGGCCAAGATCATCCAGGGTAAACGCTACTCTATCATCACTGATCACCTGGGTACGCCTGTGGAGGTATATAATGAAGCGGGAGAAAACGTATGGGCCTGCGAATTGGATATTTATGGAAAGCTACGTAAGTTACAGGGAGATCGCACACTGATACCTTTCCGCTACCCGGGGCAGTATGAAGACCTGGAAACGGGGCTGTACTATAACCGCTTCAGGTATTATAGTCCGGAGGAAGGGAACTACATCAGCCAGGACCCTATCCGGCTAAAGGGAGGGCATCAGCTGTACAGTTATGTACACGATCCCAATGCCTGGGGTGATGTATTCGGGCTGAAGAAAACGAGTGAGGCTTGCAGGGGAAGGGTACAGGCACAGGGACAGTCGCTGGAAGAATCCGTACCATGGGCAAGAGACACGCCGCCTACTGTATCAGAAGGCCTGGCAATGCTGGATGAGCTGGCAAGCAAGTTGTCAAAAGCTGATCTGAAAGCAAGGGCCGGAGCATTTGCCAAAGCACGCAAATTTATCAATGATGCTGGTAAGGCAGGGGGAGTGGACGCGCCGGTGAGCCGGACCTTCATGGTACAAGGCACCAAGCATGAGAGGGTAGATATAGAAGTCAAAACCGGTAAAGCTTTTGTGCCCGACCCGCCAGCCAATGCCGCAGGCGGCGGCGCTGCAGGCGTGGTGAATTAACAGCAGTAAATAGCATCCATTCAAACAAGATAAAGATGTACGATAATTTTCTGACAGACGAAAAGGAGTACTTCTCCTTAGAGGAATACTGGAAAGATCATTTTACAGATCTGCTGAAAGCAGCTGGTGAAAAGCCGGAAGACTGGCAGTACCCTTACTATAATACTGCCTTTAGTAACGGCACAAAATTCATGGATGGCAATCCTATCTTTTCAGCGCAATCCCTGAAGACCGGGGAAATCATGAAGATCGTACAGGAAGCATTTGAAGGAGAGGAATTGCTGGAACATTGGGAGGATCCGGAGTACCAGCGGCTGACGATCGTTTGTGCCCTGACTGAAAATACGCAGCCTGCCATCAGCAATTTATTAAAAGAGTGGATAGTAAAAGCGGGGGGCACATGGAAATAGTCATTGCTTTACTCACATTAATATTGCTGGAGGTTGTCTTAGGTATTGACAATATCATCTTTATTTCCATCGTCACCTCACGCTTACCGCTACAACAGCAAAAGAAGGGAAGGCGGATAGGCTTACTACTGGCAATGGTCATGCGCTTATTATTGTTGACGGTCATTTCCTGGGTACTGAAGCTGGAAGGCGACCTGTTTACCATCCTCTCTGTAGGCATATCTGGTAAAGACCTGATCCTGATCTGTGGCGGCTTATTCCTGCTGTACAAGAGCGCATCGGAGATCTATCATAAAATGGAAGGAGAGCCGGGTGACAAATCGAAGGAGATCAAAGTAACGAGCTTTGCCAGCGCCATTGGCCAGATCCTGATCCTTGACCTGGTGTTTTCAATAGACAGTATTATTACGGCAGTAGGAATGGTAGACCAATTATGGGTCATGTATATAGCCGTTGTAGTAAGTGTGGGTATTATGCTGTTTGCAGCGGAGCCGGTCAGCGGTTTTGTGAACAGGCATCCTGCATTTAAAATGCTGGCCTTAAGCTTTTTACTACTGATAGGATTTGCATTGATCGGGGAGGGGATAGATGCGCATATACCCAAAGGGTATATCTATTTTTCAATGGCATTTGCATTGCTGGTAGATGTTTTCCAGATGAGGATGGGCAGAACTGCAGCAAAGAAAGTACAACCGCATGAACATTATCTGCAGGATGAAGCAGAGCAGGTGAAGAAGGGTATATAAAACATATTAAATGATACGTAAAAGCCACGGCTGAGCGGCCGTGGCTTTTGTTTTACTATTCCCGGCAGGAAATATCCGGAACGATCTTGATGTGATTGGGCGTGCAGATATGGCTGGGCCAGCTCATACTCCAGGTGGATTCCCATTTGGGACCGCTGCACCAGATCTGTCCTACATCCGGCTTGATGCCGATAGAGCCTTCCAGGGGCGCATCATAGGTTACCGTAAACACATATACGCCGGCTTCCCTTTCACCGAAGTCGTAAGGAAAGACAGGATCGTAGACGGTTGTAGCGTAACCGGTGTAGAAATTCTTTAACTCAATGCTTTTAATGGGCAGCTGCTTATCATTGTAAGCGATGAACGTGGGCCCGCATTGGGCGTGGGCAGTAAAACCGGCAGCAATAAAAAACAGGGTGGCTACCAATACAGATAGGATGGATCTTTTCATGGGACAGTACTTAAGGTTAATGGTTAATAGATACGGTTAAGGTTATTGTGAGCATGCAATAATAGGATTTTTAGATGACCAGCTTATCCTGTGAAAAGGTGATATTTTGATCGTTAATAAAAACACAAATTATTTGATCGTTCCTATGATCAGTAATGGTTCATTTAATTTCTGTTTAAATTGCCTGTTAAACCCTTAACCCAATGAAGAAAATTGTACTGTTTGTTTTGTTAAGCCTGGGCCTTACCTCTACCTATGCCCAAATCGGCTTTGGAATTTTAGCTGGCGGCCGTGCTGCCTCCCAGTGGAAGGAAACCGCAGGCGATGGCGAAAAAAAGAAGTTTTTTCCCCAGTGGCATGCCGGTGTAGCAGCCGATATCCCATTGGCCGGCAGGTTTTATTTACAGCCCCAGTTGCTGGCAAGCGTCAAAGGAAGCCATACCGAAGCGAAAGGCCTGGATAGCTCGGTCTCTTCTGTGTCAGCGTGGTCTGCTAAAGGACGCCTTATGTACCTCGAGCTGCCGGTCAATGTGCTTTATAAACAGCCTTTAGGTCGGGGTAAGCTGATTGTGGGCACCGGTCCTTATATAGCTTACGGCCTTGGAGGAAAAGTCAGGGTCAGCGGCAGATACCAGGATGGGGAGCCCTATAACGTGGGAACCAAAGTCCGGTTCGAAAATAAAAAACAATACACCTTTGGGGAGCCGTTTCAATATAGCTATCACAAGCCATTTGATGCCGGACTTAATTTCATTGCAGGTTATGAGCTCGGTAATGGCCTGTGTTTCCAGGTTAATTACAGTCTGGGACTTACAAATATTACCCCTTCAGATGCCATGCTGGATGATGGCACTACCGAAATTACATGGGGAGATGTCAAAAACCGTTACCTGGCGCTTTCTGTAGGATATTTCCTGCGAAGACATAAATAGGCTGAACCCTGAAAAAATTATCCCTCACCTGAATCTTTTCTCCTGTATTGGCGCCTCTTGCCAGGGTGGCTAATTTGCGGTCATTATCAAACGAATAAAACACCAGATGATGACAACAGTAACAAAGCAGGCAGCTATATCAGTGATCGGCTTAGGATCAATGGGGGCGGCGCTGGCACGCGCATTTCTTTCAAAAGGTTTCCAGGTAACCGTATGGAACAGGAATATGGCAAAGGCGCAATCATTGGTAGATGCAGGTGCGCTGGCCGCTGCTAACGTGAAGGCAGCTATTGAGGCCAATGATGTGATCGTAGTATGTGTATCAGAATACAAAGTTACCCGCGGGATACTCGAAGCAGATGGAGTAGCGGCCGCCTTACAAGGCCGTACACTGCTGCAGCTCAGTACAGGCACTCCCAAAGATGCCCGTGAGCTGGATGCCTGGGCAAAACAGCAGGGCGCATATTGTCTGAATGGCGATATCATGGCCTGGCCCAAACAGATGGGTACTGTTGCTGCTACTATCTCAGTGTCCGGCGATGCGGATGTTTATCAGCAGCAGGAGAATATATTACGTGCACTGGCAGGAAATGTAGTATACCTTGGTGCTGAGCCGGGTGCTTCCGGAGGGCTCTTCCATGCAGTACTGGCTTACCTGGCCGGCAGCTGGATCGGCTTCTGTCATGGAGCATTGGTGGCCGAAAAAGAAGGCTTGCGGCCGGAAGATCTGGGTGTGCTGCTGGAACAGATCTCGCCGATACTAAGCGCAGAGCTAAGACATATGGGCGAAGTGATTCAATACGGCCGCTTCAGCGATCCTGAAAGCACGGTGAAAACTACCGGGGAAGATCTTTTACTGTTGGTGCAGCAGGCAAAAGAAGCGGGTATTAACAGCGAGCTGCCAGCGTTTGCAGCTAAGCTTTTCAAGCAGGCGATGGATGCAGGTTATGGACAGGAAGAACATGCAGCAGTGATTAAAGTACTAAGACAAACTGCATAATGAAGAAAGGTTGGCGCCGTAATGATGGCGCCGGCCTTTCTTTTAAGCTGTTTCCCGGCGAAAATCGCAGGAATCTGCTTTGTATTCAGGATTATTGCGTTGAATGTATTCCTTGTTCTCCGTACCCCATTTCTCCAGTACATCCACTACGGGCAATATGCTTTCGCCAACCTCCGTGAACCGGTATTCTACCCGTGCGGGTATTTCGGCATAAACTTCTTTGTAAATGATCCCGTAATCTTCCAGTTCTTTCAGATGCAGGTTAATGATCCGGGGGCTTACTTCATGCATCTCTTTATGAATAGCGCTGGGGCGCCTGATACCTCGCCTGATGCAATCAATGATCCAGGCCTTCCATTTACCGCCAATCACTTTGATCGCTACAGCCAGGCCACAATCCAGCAGTTCCGGGATTTTTCTTGCGTACATAGGAAAGATTTGCGGCAAATGTAAAAAGAATGCCCGGGAAGAACGGAATAAGGGGAGGGGGAAAATTTTTTCCCTATGGCCTAACGCTATATTTATCTCAAAACCTGTCCACCTGCCACTACGTTCTTGTTCCTCAGGCTCTCCTGCGAGCTGAAAGTGGAAACAATAAATGAAATCTTGAAATTCTCCAGGAATACCAGACCCAAAGTTACCTGCCCGAAGGAGAAATTGTTGTTATCGACTCCCAGATTGGTCTTAAAAACATCAGTACCGTAAATCATGTTTGCATTTACGTTGAAGAAAAAGCGTAGTTGATTATTACTGAGCGCTGCATCACCATAAAAGTCTATGCCAAAGGAGCCGCTGCCTGCCCATTCTTCAGTACTTGTTCCAAAAGCAGGGAAATCTGCAGTGCCTTTGGCAACAAACCTTGAGATGAAGTTGTACTGATTGTTATAGGAGTGCACATATGCCAATGGATATTCAAAATTAAGCACAGTGTTGCCGCCAAAATTTACTAACCGCTGATAGGCTTCTTCCTGTTTCTCTTGAGTATCATCGTCATTCTGGCTATTAGATATCATGGCACCTAGGCTTACTCGGAACAAACCTAAATTCCCACTTACTATTTCAGAATATAAAGAACCGGATTTATTCCCAAAACTTAGACCAGCGTTTCCAAGTGCTTTGAACCTGTTGCCTTCGCCTCCATAGATTAGATCGAAAAAAGCTCTTGACCGTAATGCTCCGAAATTTAATACCGAAACATTTCTGTAGTTGAGATAGTCTTTTGTATACTGGTAATACAAACTATCCTGTCTGGTCTCAATAGCTGCAATTTGGGCTTTGAGTGCCGTTATGCTGTCGCTCTTGGCTTTAATAATATCCGGATTATAAGTGGGCTTGCCATCTGCTCCCGTAGAGTTGTTATATAGGTTGTTTTCGAGGTCCGTCAATAGTGACTCCAAGGAATCCTTCGTCAATTTGAGATAATTGTACTGAATTATATCCAGCGTTTTGTAGACCTCCTTCTTTTCATTATCTGTTGTTTTAATGCTATCCTTCTGGCTTGTTATAATCGAAGATATTCTGTTGTTGATCTTGAATCCTGTAACTTGCGCAATGGAAATATTGTAGCTGATGATACCCAGCATAATGAGTAGAAATTTCTTCATTAGTTCTTATTTATTAGGTTAAAGATAAAATGTAGAAAGCGGCTGGAAGCTCTAACAGATGTATACCCATATAATGTTCATTGTCCTCAATGAACATTTAACAATAAAAATAAATAGTATTCGATTTTAGATCAGTCGTAAAACCAGCTTTTTTGAGGGCTATTATTTATATCTTCAAGATTCATCGCATAGAGGTTAGGGTAAAGTCAAGTTTGGGAGTAAAATACAATAACCTGTGGAAATAGCCAATGAAAAAGTTTGTTGTAAGGGTAAAATAGAACAAACGTGTTAATGTTATCTTGACCATCTTAATATAATTTTGAAATATTAGTAGATAAAACATTTTATCTGTTCAAGAGCTGGCAAGTTAATTCCAATTGGTATGTATTACTATTTAGAAGTGTTCTCCAATGAGCAGTCCACAATTTAAAGTACACATATGATTGAGTCTAAATCCCCCAAAAAAAGGAATATCTCGTCCCAAATGTTGTTACGGGTAGGTATTACCATATTTGTATTTTTATCATTAGCAGTGATTTTTTTACCGTTAATGGTCACACATTGGTCATGGGCTAATCTTGGTGTTTTTAAATCAAACGAAATTGGTGATACGATAGGTGGAATAATGGGGCCAGCAGTTGGATTAATTGGAGCAACACTCACTTTTCTTGCATTTTGGACGCAATATGATGCAAATTTGTCCCAGCGCAGGCAAATTGATATACAGGATAGACGAGCTAGACTAGACGCGTTTGAAAGTAAGTTTTATACTATGTTGTCTATTCATAGGGATAACGTTGATAGCATGGATATTAATGATGTTGAGGGCGGAAAAGTATTCCTTCATTTGATGGATGAGCTAAGGTTTATTTATTGGACAATTAGGTTTTTCTATCGGGAAATTTTTTTAAAGGCTACGCCTAAAAGCCTCCTAACCGACGAAGAAATTTACCAAGTAGCCTATTTGTCTTTCTTTTTTGGAGTCGGAGAAAAAAGCACACCGTTGGTCATTGATTTAGGTGGAATTCATTTAGAGGGTTTTATTAAGGATGTACACAGCTATATAAAGGAAATGAGAGAGGACAACGATAAGAAAAAATTACAAGCATATACTGTAAAAACAGATAATAATTTAACTCTTGAATGGAAACGCGTTCATACTCTTGCAGTTGGTCATCTTAGAAGACTAAGTCACTACATCCGTCACCTTTTTCAAACTGTAAAGTTTGTTGATGATCAGTCAGATGAACTCTTGCCTCCCTACGCTAAGTATGACTACATCACAAACCTAAGAGCCCAACTTTCAACGTACGAACAACTACTACTGTATTACAATGCTTTATCCGTTTTAGGAGAACCTTGGCTTACTATTGAAAAAAATAAAACGGAAAGTTACCTGGTGAAATATTGCATGATCAAAAGTATTCCAATCAATAGTGCAAATTTTTACCTAAAGCCAGAGAGTATCCTGCCTGATGCGAATGCTTTAGGTAAACCAATGTTTGAATGGATGGAAATACGAAAACGTGTTGCAGACATCACAAATAAAACTAGAAACAAAGAGATCAAAAATTAAAACAAGAGATAAAGGCCTTAATCATTATCTTGGCCTTTTCCTGTCAGTCTCCTTTGCTTACCGCCCCATTCGCTTAATTGAGTCAAAATAGGGCCCAGTTCCAGGGCCATTTCCGTTAGCTCATATTCCACCCTTGGCGGCACTTCTGCATACACCGTTCTTTTGATCAAACCATCCTGCTCCAGCGCTTTTAGCTGCAAGGTGAGCATCCTGTCAGACATATAGGAAAATTCATTTTTCAGCTCGCTGAAACGGAGTTTTCTATGCTTCAGCTTATCCAGTATCAGCAGTTTCCACCTGCCGCCGATCATGTACACCGCATAGGTCAGGTCACAATCAATGATGCATTGTTCATTACGCGTATAGGTCGAATTTTTCTTTCTGGCCGCCATTACTAACAAATTTGTTTGTACCACACAATTGCTTGTGCTGTCATAAAGTTAGCGGCCGCTGCTTAGTTTTGCAAAGAAATTTTCAAAACCGGATTTATGGATCTGTACTTAAAAGGAAAAACTGCAGTAGTAACAGGCGCCAGCCAGGGCATCGGCCGCGCTATTGTAAAGGAGCTGGCGATGGAAGGCGTACAAGTTTTTGCTACTGCCAGGAACGAAGCCTTATTGAACAGCTTAAAAGAAGAAGTGATCGCCGCAGGCGGCGTTGAACCGCTTACATTCGTCCAGGACTTTGTGGCGCCGGAAGGCCCTCAGCAAATCGCCGCTGCAGCTTTGGCCGGCCTGGGAAATGTAGATATACTCATTAACAATGCCGGACGTAGTTGTCCGCTGGATGTAGTCGGACCGGAAGATGCATGGCAAAATTCCATGGCGCTGGACTTTGACCGCCCGAGGCAGCTTACACAGGCCTTACTGCCGCATTTTATCGAACGCAGGCAGGGCGTTATCCTGAATCTGATCAGCAATTACGAATTACGCTCAGTGAATGTATCGGCAGTGGCCAAAGCAGCGATAGTGAGCTGGTCTAAACAGCTGGCCGGACAACTGGGCCGGTACGGTATACGGGTGAACAGTCTGCAGCCCGGACTGATAGACACCGAAAACATCCGCCGCTTTTTCAATGCAGAAGAACGTAAGCAATTCGCGGAAACAGAGATCCCCTTAGGAGATTTCGGCGAGCCGGAAGACATGGCCAATATGGCGGTATTCCTGGTATCGCCGCGTGCCCGTTATATTACCGGCTCCGTTGCGGTTGTTGACGGTGGGATGCGGCATCATCCGTTCTGATAAAAGCCTTCTGGTAAGCCTACATTGCCGGGCGGTCGGCCATGATCAAAACAATATTGGGTTGCTGCTGAGCGCTTACGGTGTTTGAGCAGATCAGGCCTGTACAGACAAGGCATGATAAAAGATATTTAACGGGTCCCATTTATCTTTCACATTTTGTAAGCGTGGATAGTTCTCTTTGTAATAAAGGGTATACCAGGGAACGCCTGACTGGTTCCATTCCGGAGAGGCGAGGTCAGTATCCGGATGGTTGATCATACTGCCATCGGTCTGTTCATTAGGAACGGGCACACCGCCGGAGTCAGGAAAGAGATCTTTATAAAAATTACGTACCCAGTCCAGGCTGGGCGCTGCGCCCTCCGGGGCGATCCAGCCGGTATTGCAGGCGACATCCATGATACAATCCCTTTGTGCGGATGCAGTGGCATCGGGTGCGATAGTATTTACTTTTCCGCCGTAAGTGGCCATACCCAGGCCACCGCCTATCGGAGCCTGTGCGGTGAGATATTTATAGGCAGTCGCGATCTGGCTGTTGGTCAACGGCTGGCGGAAGAAAGCATCCTTCACTTTTGCATTAATATTATCAAACCCCGGTTGAAATAATTCCGGGAAGGGATTGAGGGCAAAGCGCAGCCAGGGGCTTTCCTCGATCTGTTTTGTGAAATTTATACCGATTGGCTCCGCGATGGCAGCCAGGTGCTCATCTATCAGCCGGGCGGCATCGGCTCCGGTAGCCAGGCCTTTTATTTCCAGCTTGCCTATGTTCCGGTGATTTAAAAAGAGTATGCTGAATAATTGCCGGTAGGGATCTTCGGGACCGCTGTGCTTTTGGCACCAGGTTCCGAAATTGTTTACCAGGCGTGAGAATGTAGTTTCGTCAACTTCTTTCCAGTCCCATGCTATGCGGAAAGTGGTAATCGCCGCCGGTGCTTTGGGCAACGCGGTATATGGATCTGATCCGTTGACATCCGGGGACCGTAGCCAGTAGCGGGTGACGATGCCAAAATTGCCACCGCCGCCACCCGTATGCGCCCACCAGAGCTCCCGGTTGGGATCATCGGCTTCCCGTGTGGCGATTACGCTGTGGGCTTTGCCGGAGGGATTTACGGTGACCAGCTCTACGCCGTAGAGGTAGTCTGCCGCCAGGCCGTATTCCCGGCAAAGGAATCCGAAAGCTCCGCCCAGCACATGTCCGCCCATACCTATGCCGGGATGTTCGCCGGCCGGTAATACCAGTCCCCAGCCCAGGAATAGCCTGCGGTAGGTTTCGCCTACGGTGGCGCCCGCTTCTACTGCAAAGGCGGCCATTTCAGCGTCGTAATAGATATTGGTCATCAGTGATACGTCGATCAGTACCTGTACGGCAGGGTCTGTCACAAAGCCTTCCAGGCAATGCCCGCCGCTGCGTACTACGGGCCGGCGTTTAGTGTTTACCGCTTCCTGCACGGCTTCCAGCACTTCCTGCGTGGAGCTGGGCAGGAGGATATATTCGGGTTTTCCTGTAAAGCGCTTGTTGAATCGTTTGCTGGCGAGATCGGAATAGCGTATGTCGCTGGGCGTGATCTTTTCCATGCATACAAAATAAAAAAAAATCCTTAAGTTAAGCCCTGATTTAAAAACTATACTATGTTATCAAGGCTCGTACGCTGCCTCTTT
>Ga0102590_1003998_pt1 | contig 13372 bp, 10 predicted proteins | sample AraplaMF_Col_mMF_FD_76859 | JGI IMG/M metagenome (GOLD analysis project Ga0102590, IMG submission 76859) | Arabidopsis root microbial communities from the University of North Carolina, USA - plate scrape MF_Col_mMF | ecosystem: Host-associated > Plants > Roots > Endosphere | place: USA...
GTTGGTGTCAGGCAGCACTGCGGCCGGCTGGACGACCTCGACAACACCGGTGTGCCCCCGCACGTAGCCCGGCAGCCGGGTGTGTCCTGGCACGGACATGTGCTTGGCGCGCACACGCTGGCCCAGGGTGAAGGCAGGGGTGGTGTCCACGGTGCGCAGCGAGCCCTCGGCGGTCGGCGCGTAGTCGGGCCTGGCGGGCTCCGGGGCCGGCGGTTCCTCGACGCCTTCGTCACGCAGGTTGCGGGCGCGGGCTTCGATCGCGCCGGGCGCCAGGACGGCGCTGTCGGTGAGCATCAGTTCGGCGGCGTTGAGCCATCGCCCGTAGTAGCCGTCGTCCAGGTAGGCGGCTCGGCCCAGGCGTTCCTGCGCGTGCCGGAAGGCGTCCGGGTTGATGCCGTCGCATGCGATGCGGCTGGAGAGAATCGCCAGTGCGAACGCCCGGCCTTGCCAGGACTCCTCGAAGACGGGTTCGTCGCGTCTCGGAGGGCGCACCGGCCCCCACCCCCTGGTGCCGCCCATGTCGGCGATACCATCCATGGCATGCTCTCCGATATAGGGACGTAAAGGCTTGAAGTCCTCGAATCGTATGTGGTTCGCGTCGACGTCTCCACGGCACAGGCCGCCCGCGGATCATTCGGCCCCGGCGCCACTCTCTCGGGGTAGCCGGCCGGAGACGTCTGCGGCTAAGCCGTGATCGCGATCCCGTTGGTCACGGACAGGAGTCGACCAGAGACTCCCAGTCAAAGGCCCCGGTCCGCGCCTCCTCTCGACGCCAGGGCGCCCTCTTCGGTTTGTGAGCAGATGCTCCTATCATTGAGGGAGAGCCCTGGAGGAGACCATGACCGCTACGCCCGCGAGCCGTGACGATCTGTGCAACAACCTGGCGCTGCGCAAGGCGGCCCGGTACCTCGGTGCGACGTACGACAAGGCTCTGGCGCCCGCCGGTCTCCGAGGGACGCAGTTCAGCATCCTCCAGAGGCTCAGTGCCCAGGGGGAGATGACCATCACCACCCTCGCCGACGTGATCGCCATGGACCGCACGACGATGGCCTCCAACCTCAAGCCGCTTGCACGGGAAGGCCTGGTCACCGTCGAGACGTCGGCGGCGGACCGTCGTGCCCGGATCGTCACGATCACGCCTGAGGGTGTAGCCCGGATGAAGGCCGCACTGCCCCTGTGGGAAGGTGTGCAGGCCCAGTTCGAGGGGAGTTTCGGGGTCGACGACGCGGCCCGCCTGCGCGCGTCACTCGAAGCCGTCCTCCATACCGGCTTCCAGCCCTGGGCGGAGTGAGAAAGGCCCTCTTGCGGGCGGGAGGGTGGAGTGGCGCGAGCACGACGCGTCCGGCAGGGCGAGCCGGCCGTCTGTGTCCACCCCTGGTCGCCCACTTCCGTCGTGATGTCGAGAGCCGCGAAGTGGCGGGTGACGAGCGCGTCCGCACCGGTCGGGTGACCGGTCCGCCGGTCCGGTCGATGGTTGCGGCAGGGCTGTGATCTCAGGTCGTTGACGTGCCGTCGTGGTGGCCGCGCGATCAGTTCGGTTGTGCACGAGCACCCCCGGTGTGACCGGGGGAGTCCCTCCGTGCCTTGCGTTCCCATCGATACGAGCATATGCTCTTAATATTGTTGCGTGCACATCCGTGGGCACTTGCGTCGGCTGACCGCGGTGGGCGCACCGGGAATCGGAGCGGCGTCACGGTCGGTGTCTCGCGCCTGATGGCCGTATGTCGCGGGGCCTTCCCACGCACACACATGACTGCTCACCCGGCTACTCAAGAACCTCGAAGGAGACTTACCGATGGTTGCCAGCAACCGTGTCCTGATCGCAGGCGCAGGCGGCGTGGGCCGTACCGTTCTCGAACTGCTCCGAGCCCAGGGCGTGCCCGTAAGGGCGATGGTCCGCCGCGACGACGAACGTGCGGCCGGGTTGCGCGCGCTGGGCGCGGAGGTGGTCCTCGGTGACCTGACCCGGCCCGAGAGCGTGGCGGCGGCACTGGAGGGCGTCGGGCGGATGTACTTCGCGATGCCCGTGTCGCGCGACCACCTCCTCGCGGCGACCGTGGTGGCCACAGTGGCCCGAGAGCACGGTCAACTGGACGCTCTGGTCGGCATGTCACAGATGACGGTCTCGCAGATGACCGCCACCAGCACCGCGGAGTCACATCAGCAACGACTGCACTGGCTGGCCGAGCAGGTGCTGAACTGGTCCGATCTGCCGGTGGTCCACATCCGGCCGACGTCCTTCCTGGACAATCCGCTGTTCACCACACTGGCGGCGCGATCGATCCAGGCGAGCGGAACGATTGCGCTGCCTTTCGGCACCGGGCGCACATCGCCCGTCGCGGTGGACGACGTCGCCCGCGTGGTCGCCACCGTGCTCCGTGAGCCGGCCTCGCACACAGGCAGCGTCTACGAGCTCACCGGGCCCCGCACCCTCGACATGATCGAGATGGCCGAGGAGTTCACGCGGGCGCTCGGGCGGCAGGTGACCTATACGGACGTGCCGCTGGACCGGTGGCGGGCCGAGGTGCTGGCGAAGGTGCGTCTGCCGCAGCACATCGAGGACCACATCGCCGTCATGGCAAGCCTGCATCAACAGAATCGCTACGACCGCGCGTCGGACCACGTGGAGCGCGTGACGGGTGTACCCGCCCGGACGGTCGGGGAGTTCGTGGCCGACCGCAGGGACTTCTACCTGGGGTGAGACCGCCGCTTCGGCCGGATGCGACTCCGATGTTCTGCGGAACCACATCGTGGTGACTGATGCCGTCGGTTCGATGACGATCACAGACATACGAGTCGGGCGGAAGGCTGCCGACACGGAAGGAGGACCGTTCCGGCTCACGCCCTCAGATAGGCCAGGACCGCCAGGACCCTGCGGTGCGTCGCGTCCGCGGGCGGCAGGTCCAACTTGGCGAAGATGCCGCTGATGTGCTTGCCCACTGCCGCTTCGGACACCACGAGTTCCTGCGCGATCGCGCCGTTCGACCTGCCCTCCGCGATCAGGGCGAGAACCTCGCGCTCACGCGGTGTGAGCCGCTCCAGCGGGTCGCGACGACGGCGCAGCAGCTGGCGTACGACTTCCGGGTCGACGACCGTGCCGCCGCCGGCGACCTCGCACAGGGCGTCCACGAACTCTTCGACCTGCCCGACCCGGTCCTTGAGCAGATAGCCGACACCCGATCCGTCTCCGGAGTCGAGCAGTTCGGAGGCGTATGCCCGCTGCACGTACTGGCTGAGGACCAGGACGGGCAGGGTGGGTGTCCGCTCCCGCAGACGTACTGCCGTGTGCAGCCCTTCGTCCTGGAATCCGGGGGGCATGCGGACGTCCGTCACGATGATGTCGGGTGAGTGTTCCTCGACAGCGGCGAACAGTGCCTCGGCGTCTCCGACGGCCGCGACGACCTCGTGACCGCAACGGTGGAGAAGGCCTATGAGTCCCTCTCGCAGCAGGACACTGTCCTCGGCCAGCACGATGTGGAGCGATCGGTCGGCCGGCAGGGATCGCAAGGGAACTCCACACTCAACTGGGTCGGTCCGCCAGTGGGACTGGACAGGGTAAGTCTGCCATCGAGGACCGAGACCCGGTCCGCGAGGCCGGTGAGCCCGGTGCCGATCGAGGCATCGGCGCCGCCCCCGCCGTCGTCGCGTATGTGCAGGTGCAGTCGTCCGTCGCGATGGCCGCCGCGCACCTCGGCGCGGCTCGCCCCGCTGTGCTTGGCGATGTTGGCGAGTGCTTCGCAGACCACGAAATACGCGGCTGATTCGACGGACTGGGGCAGGCGCCCCGACAGTTCCAGGGCGACGTCCACGGGTACCGGGGATCGGTCCGCGGCATCGGCGACGGCGGCTTCCAAACCGTAGTCGGCGAGCACCTTGGGGTGGATGCCGTGCACGAGTTCACGCAGCTCCGCGAGTGCCTGGCCCGCCTGGTCGTGCGCCTTGGCGAGTTGGTCGGCGAGTGGGCCCGGCGGTGCGTCCAGCCGTGCGAGACCGAGAGTCATCGTCAGGGCGACGAGGCGCTGTTGGGCGCCGTCGTGCAGGTCGCGTTCGATGCGACGCCGCTCCCTCTCGAAGGCGTCCACCAATCGCACACGGGAGCGGGTGAGTTCGACCACCTTGGCGTCGAGGCCGCCGTCGCGCGGGGCGAGGAGCAGCCGGGTCAGTTCGGCCCGTGCGCCGGCGGCGACCCCGAGGGCGTAAGCGCAGGGGGCCAAGAGGACGAGCCCGAGCAGTGCGACACCGAACGCGGTCGGCCAGGTGTTGATGGCCCACTGCTTGAGCACCTTCGTCTGACGGCCGTCGCCGACCGTGGCCATGAGGAGAGGAGCCGCCAGCATGGACAGGGGGAAGAGCAGCGCGACGGTGACCGCGACGGCGTCGACCGGCCACAGCACGCAGGCGAAGAGCAGCGTGTAGCCGAGTTCCTGCCAGGTCGTGCGCTCGCGCAGCCGAGTCGTCAGCCAGGACCAGAGCCCTTCGGCGGGGGGCCTGGTGTGCCGGTCGGGAGCCGGGTCCAGGTCGACGAGGCGTAGCCTGTGCCGTTCCGCCCAGGCCACCGGAATGCCGGCGAGCGCGGCGAGGACGAGCAGCGGCAGTCCCACGAGCACGATGGCGAGTACGCCGCCGACCGCCGCCGAGGTCACCAGCCCCGCCAGCACGACCACGCCGGTCACCATGCCGGTGAGCAGATATGCGACGGAGCGCCACGGCCAGGGCGACACCAGGTAGCCGGGCCGGGACATGGCCTGCCACACATTCCGAGGGTGCATGGCACTCACCGTAGAAGGCCCGGCGGGGCCCACACCATCGGTCCAGCCGGTGGATCGTGGGTAGGGCCGGCCCTACCCCAGGTCTCGACTCTGCCGCACTGCGCCGAGGTGCCCCCGCACTGTTGTGTTGAGGCACCGAAATGACGAGGCAGACGGCGATCGCATGGGGGCTGGGTTCGCCGCACTTCCTCTGCCGGAACCGGACGAGTCGTCGGGCCGGAACGCCCGACCGCCGTCGCAGACAGACAGTTTCGGGCGCCCGACCGGCTGTCCCGGCAGTGGCCTTCCGGCGTCGTCAGCCGAAGACTCCACCCGCCTGCCGTGCGGGAGGACCGACACTCAACGAGGTGGACAAGTGGTCGATCATGCAATCCAGTTGTGTTCCGTCAGCCGGCGGTACGGGTCGGGCGACAGCGCCGTGACGGCGCTCGACCAAGTCTCGCTCTGCTTCCCCGTAGGTACGTTCACCGCCGTCATGGGGCCTTCCGGATCGGGCAAGTCGTCCCTGTTGCAGTGCGCCGCGGGCCTCGACCGGCCCACCTCCGGCTCGGTCACCCTGGGAGGGGTCGAACTGACGAAACTGACCGAGACCCGGCTGACCCTGCTGCGCCGGGAACGCATCGGCTTCGTGTTCCAGACGTTCAATCTGCTGCCGGCCCTGACGGCCGAGCAGAACGTGGCCCTGCCCTTGAGGCTGGCCGGCCGCCGGCCCTCCAGGGCGGGGGTCCGCGAGGCGCTGCGGCAGGTCGGCCTCGGCGACCGGGCGCGACACCGGCCCCATGAGATGTCCGGCGGCCAGCAGCAGCGCGTCGCCCTTGCCCGGGCCCTGATCACCCGCCCCGCGGTGCTCTTCGCCGACGAGCCGACCGGAGCCCTGGACTCCTGTACCAGCCGCGAGGTGCTGGGCCTGCTGCGCGGCATGGTCGACCGCGACGGCCAGACGATCGTCATGGTCACCCACGATCCGGTGGCCGCCTCCCATGCCGACCGTGTGGTCTTCCTCGTCGACGGACGGGTCAACGGCGAACTGGTCGCGGCGAGTGCCGACAACATCGCCGCACGCATGACCAAGCTGGAGGCAGTGCCGTGCTGAGCGTCGCCCTCCGCACCTTGCACACCCGATGCGCCACCTTCGTCGGAGCCTTCGTCGCGCTGTCGCTCGGTGTCGCGCTGCTCACCGTGATGGGCCTGGCGCTCGACTCCTCGTCCGACGCGCCCGGCCGAAAGCCCGAGCGGTTCGCGGCCGCACCGGTCGTCGTCAAGGGGACGGACACCTTGCGGGTGTCCACCCCGATCGGCGAGCGTACCCAGAGGCTCGCACACCCGCGAGCGGTGCCCATCGAAACCGTGCTGAAGCTCAAGGAGCTCGGCACCGTCGTCCAGGACCGGACGTTCTCCGTGAGTGCTGCGGACGGCCCCGGGAACCTGGTGGGTCACCCCTGGTCCGTCGCGGCCTTCGCGCCGTACGAGATCACCGCGGGACGGGCGCCGAAGACCGCCGACGAAGTCGTCGTCAGCGGTGACTGGTCGAAGCCCGGTGAGCGGTTTCGTACCGGCCGCGGCACCGTACGGGTCGTCGGCACCGTCGCCGACCGCGGCTTCGAGAACGCCGTCTTCTACACCGACTCACAAGCCGCCCGACTGTCGCCGATCAGCGTTCAGTCGGCTGTCGACGCCGACGCGGCGGCCGTGCGCAAAGCGGTTCGCGGCGAAGGCGTCGAGGTCCTGACCGGCGATGCGCGCCGTCGTGCCGACCCCGACCTCGACCGGGACCGTGAGGCCATCACCGCGATGACCGCTTTGTTCGGCACGGCCGGCGGTGTCTCCGCCTTTGTGTCGGTGTTCGTGGTGGCGTCCACCTTCGCGTTCACGGTCGCTCAACGGCGGCGGGAGTTCGGACTGTTGCGCACCGCCGGGGCCACTCCGGGGCAGATCCGCCGCATCGTGTTCACCGAGGCACTCGTGGTGGGCGTGATCGCCTCCATCGCCGGATGTCTGCTCGGCTCCTACGGCGCACCTCGTCTGGCCTCATGGTTGGTCGACGGGGGACTCGCGCCGAGCTGGTACACCATCGGCAACAGCACATGGCCGTATCACCTGGCCTTCTGGATCGGACTGCTCGTCGCCTTGTGCGGCGTGGTCGCCGCGTCCTGGCGGGCCGGACGGACGAGTCCCACCGAGGCGCTGCACGATGCCTCCGTCGACAGCGGGGTGATGACGTGGGGCCGCCTGCTGTCCGGCGCGGCGTTGCTGCTGACCGCGGCGGTCACGTTGGGCATGGCTCTTTCCGGCGACCCGAGCGAGTTGCTGCACCGCAAGTCGTACGTGAGCAGGCCCATGCTGCTGATCACCGCGTTCGCGTTCCTCGCACCGATCGTCGTGCGCCCGTCGATCCGGCTCGTGGCCTGGCTGCCGGCCCGCCTTCCTGGTGCAGGGGGCATGCTGGTGTGCGAGAACGCGGCCGCCGGTGTGCGTCGTACCGCGGCGATCGCCGCGCCCGTCCTGGTGACGGTCGCCCTCTCTGGATCACTGCTGGGTGCCACTGCCACGCTGAACAAGGCGAAGGCCACGGAGACGCGTACGCAGACCACCGCCGCCTTTGTGATCACCGCGGCGAGCGGAGCGGGCTTCGACGAGGTGACACTGACCAGACTGCGTGCCGTGCCGGGGGTCACGGTGTCGCCGACCTCCTCCACCGCCGTCCATGTGATGGAGGACGGTGTGGCGCTCGTCAGGTCCGAGGCCCGTGCGGCGGAGCCCGGCCTGCTCGCGGCCACCACCCGGTTGCCGCTCGCCTCGGGAGAGGTGAGCGACCTCGACGACGACTCGATCATCGTCAACGAGGAGTGGCAGCGGCACACCGTGGGACAGCGCGTGCAGGTGTGGCTCGACGACGGCACGAGGAAGACGCTGCGGATCGCCGCGGTGATGACCACCGGTACCGGCAACAACGGCGCCTATGTCACTCCGTGCAACGCCCCTGGCTCGAGTGTGGACCGCGTCGACGTCACGCCGGCCACCGGCGCCGACGCGGGCTCCGTCGCCGCGGAACTGCGAGCGGCGATGCGGGACTCGGGTGGCCGGATGCTCACCAAAGCCGAGTGGGTGCAGGCCACTTACCCGGAAACCGACCCTACGACCCGGCTCGGCTTGATGCTCGTACTCGGCATCGCCCTTGTCTACACGGGTATCTCCCTGGCCAACACCATGGTCATGGCGACCTCGGACCGGGTGCGTGACCTGGCCGTGCTGCGCCTCGCCGGTGCGACCAGGTGGCAGGCGTTACGGCTGGTGGGCGCCGAGGCGCTGATGGTGGTCGCGGTGGGCGCAGTGCTCGGGCTGTTGGTCGCCGGTCTCGACCTGGCGGGCATGTGGGGCGCGCTGGGTCTGCTGTCGGTGTGGACATCCCTTGAGCTGCCCTGGGCCGTGATCGGCGCTGCGGTCGCCGCCTGTGCCCTGCTGGCCCTGGTCGCGTCCGTCGTCCCGGCTTGGTTCGCCCTGCGTCGCCGGGCCGTGGAGTCGGCGGCCGGACGGGAGTGACCTGGCGGCAGTTGGCGGATCGGAGTCCCCGGGTAGCCGGTGCCCGGGTGACAGTGCCGAAGTCGTCGTTGCCGAGGGGGTGGTCGGCTTCTCCGCGTTGCCGACCGCCCCGCGCCTACGACGCACTCTGGGCGCGTTGCCTTGCCCGGTAGGCCCGCAGGTTCGCCGCGTTGCCACAGACCTTGACACTGTGCCAGACCCCGCTGTTGTTGCGGGACCGGTCGAAGAACACAGTGCCGCACCGGTCGTTGCGGCACAGTTTCAGCCGCTGCCAGGTGCCCGCCCGCTGGGCCTGGAAGACCTCGATCAGGACCAGCGCCGCCACACGCCTCCACCCGGTGCCGCGCGGCTCGGGACGGACCTCTCCGTCCCCGCCGAGCTGCATGGCGATGGACGCGGTGTGCAGCGGGGGGAGCGCGTCGTCGTGGCCGAGACCTGCCGCCCGGCGCAGATCGTCGCGGAAGGTGCGGAGCTCCTCCTGGTCGTGCGGGTCGAGCTGGACCCCGGCCAGGGGTTTGCCGGTGGCCAGGCTCCACTCCTTCAGCGCCTGGTCGAGCCAGATCTGAGCGGAGCCGGGATCGGCCAGAAGGTCGTTCCTGCGAGGCTTGCCGGCGGGGATCGTGTTCATGAGGTCCTGCACGAAGGCGAGCCCCTCCGGGGCCGGCTCCGTGTTGTAGCGAGCCGTGGCCGGCCAGCTCATTCGGATCACTCCCCACGCCTTGTGCCATGTGTCCGACGACAGATGTATACAGCCTACATCTCTTACTCGGTATCTGAGGGGCCAGGGTGGGTGATCCTTGTGTCACTGCCCTTCTCCGCACCAAGTCCGGTAGGGGCTCATCGCTCACGGACCGAGCGGCCGGCTGCCACCCCATGCGGACCGTGCTTCCGCGCGGAGGCCAAGGCAGGCTGTGCTCAGGCGAGATCGAACAGCGGGACCATCTCGTCGGGCAGTCCGTCCAGGGGCTGCTCGGTCCAGATCGTCTTGCCGCGCCGTCCGTACCGACTGCCCCACCGGCTGGTGCATTTGGCCACGATGAACAGCCCGCGCCCACCCTCGTCGGTGGGTGCGGCCCTGAGGAGTCTGGGCTGGGTGTTGCTCGGATCGGCGACTTCGCAGATCAGTACGTTCTCACGGATGAGCCGCAGTCCTACCGGGCCGCCGGCGTACCGGATCGCATTGGTCACCAGTTCGCTCACGACCAGTTCGGTGCTGAGCGCCAGTTCGTCCAGTCCCCATCGCTCCAGTTGCCTGGTGACGGACTCCCTTGCGTCCGCTACCGAGGCCGGCTCCGCAGGGAACTGCCAACTCGCGGTGTTCTCCTCGGAGATGATCCGGGTGCGGGCGAGCAGGAGGGCCACGTCGTCGCTGGGGGGCCGGTCGGTGAGATCGCCGATGAGGTCGCGACCGATGGCGGCCAGGCTCCGGTCGGCCCCCGTCAGGACCGCAAGTCGGTTGCGGAGCTGGTTGATTCCGTGGACGGCGTCGAAGCCTTCGAGTTCGAAGAGTCCGTCGGTGTACAGCGTCACAACGCTGCCTGCGTCCAGAGCCACCGTGGTCGACTCGAACGGCACACCCCCCACACCCAGCGGCGGACCGGGGGAGACCTCTATGTCCCGCGCGGTGCCGTCCGGCCCGACGACAACAGGAGGGGGCTGTCCCGCACTGGCCATCGTGCATTTCCCGGTGATGGGGTCGTAGACGGCGTACAGGCATGTGGCACCGACGACATCCCGCTGCTCGGTCGGGGTCTCGGAGGCCAGTCGCTGCACCAGGCCCTCGACATGGGTGAGGACCTCCGCCGGGTCAAGTTCCAGATCGGCGAAGGTCTGGATCGCGGTCCGGAGGCGACCCATGGTGGCGGTGGCGGACAGTCCGTGACCGAAGACGTCCCCGATGACCAATGCGACCCGCAGTGACGGCAGGGGGATGGCGTCGAACCAGTCACCGCTGATGCCGGCGCCCCCGACCGCGGGGTGGTAGATGCCCACGGTCTCGAGGCCGGCGGTATCGGTCTCCGCGCGTGGCAGCAAGCGCTCCTGCAAGGCCGCCGCCGCCCTGTGTTCCCGGGTGTACCGCCGCGCGTTGTCGACGCCGAGAGCCGCGCGCGAGGCGATCTCGGTCAGCAGCGCCCTTTCGGCCGTGTCGAAGGGATCCGGCTGCTCGGTTCGCCAGACCGATACCGTGCCGAGCATGCGACCGCGTGCCAGCAAGGGCGCGATGGTCATGGAATGCGCTCCGACGGGGATGAGGCGCCCTCTCGTGAGCGGGCTGCTCGGCACCTTGAGCATGTCCTCACGGTCGAGCGAGAGGGCCTGCCCCAGCTGGAGTTGATGAATGTGGACCGTGCCGAACGGCTGGCTGAGCGACTGCCCCGGCTCGAGCAGGCCTGGAGGCCACTGCTTGGCTCCCGACGAGATGGCGACCCGGACCAGATGCGATGGCATCCCCTCGATGACGTTCAGCGGTTCGTCACCCACAAGCACCGCGTCGGATATGTCCACGGCGGTGAGATCCCCGAGTTCGGGCACGAGGACGTCGGCCAGCTCCTGCGCGGTACGCACGACGTCCAGCGAGGAGCCGATCCGCACGGCCGCTTGGTGCTGCAGATCCATCTGACGACGGATCCTCTGCTGCGCCGTGGTGTCGTTGACGGTGACAGCGATGCCGGAGGGAGCGCCGTCGGGGTCCTGCAATCTGAATGCGGACAGCGAGAGGTCCCACTGATACCCCGAAACCGCCGAAGAATGAATTTCCAACCTCTTCCGTACAAAAGGCACACCGGTTTCCATCACCTGGCCGAGCAGGCGCTCTATCATCTCGGCGTCCTCTGCGGAAATAACACTTTCCAGACGGATTCCCGGTACGATGGGCGGCCCTTCGAAGATCTCGGTCCTGATGTTCGTCCGTATGACATTCATATCTACGTCGTGAATTGCGATTCCCATTTGGTCCTGGGCGAGCAGTGCACGCAAGAATGCCCCGCCGAATCGCCAGTCACTCGAGGAGTCGGCCGGCGCGGCTATGATCACGTATTCGTCCGGCGAGCCGTCGAGAGGCAGGACACGGAGGTCCACATCGAGGGTCCCGCCGGAGCCGAGACGAAACGTCACGACTCCCTCGGCGGGCGGTTGCCCTGCGCCGCTGTTCCGGCCCGTGCCCGGGCTTTCGGCGAAGAGGTCCTGGACGGGATGACCGCAGATGTCGTCCTGGCTGCGGCCGAGCAGGTCAGCGACCGTCGACGAACAGCGGACCACCGTGCCCTCACGGTCCACAACCGCTGCCCCGACGGCGAGAAGGGGTGACCGCTGCCCGTGTCGATCGCTGTTCGCCTGGTCCATGCGGGGACTCCTGTGCGAAAAGGACGCTCATGCCACAGGCAACTGATCCCATTGTGCTCCTGCGCCCCCTCCTCCGCGAGGCGGAGGTTGTCGGCAATATCGCAACGCATTTGGTGCATCAAATGCGGTGATCCGTGCGACGAAGTCCGTCGGCCGGTGCGGCTTCGTTGTATTTGTGTCGCGTGCAGGGGCCCTTCGAGCCACTGGAAAGAGAACGCACCCCGCCGGGGGAACGCCGCGCCGCCTCGCCGGCCATGAGGAAAAGCGGCCCCGGCACGCTCCCACCCGGCCGGAAGCCGGGAGGAGCAGAAGAAGGCCGGCGGACAAAGGCGGCCGCGAAGCCCCGACCGTAGAAGCCCTGCGCGGATCACGTCCGGCGGATCGTCGCGGCGGCGAGGCACATGCTCGGGACGAGATCCGGAATCCGTCTCATGGCCGCCTCCTGCGGTCAGGCAGCCGCATAGGGGAGAGGGCGGCCGGGCCTCTCCTGACCTTGGGTGTGCGCGACCTCTTCGATCGCGGTGAGCAGTGCCATGTCGTCGTAGGGCCCATGATGCCGCTTGCCGTTGATGAAGAGCATGGGTGTGCCGGTGACCGCGTTGGCGTCCGCCGATGCCATCTGGCGCTCGACGGTGGGCCGGTGCACCCTGTCGCACAGATCGACCGCGCTCGAAGCGCCGGATGTCGAGGCCCAGTTCGTCTGCGTACGCGATGAGATCGGCGAGGTCCAGGTGGTCCTGGCGTTGCAACAGCAGCGCGTGCATGGGCCAGAACGTTCTCTGTGTCGCGGCGGCTTCGGCTGCCTCCGCAGCCAGGGCCGCGTGCGGGTGGACATAGTCGAGCGGGAGATGGCGCCAGACGTAGCGCACCTGCGGGTAGGTCGTGAGCAGTTCGCGGGTGACCGGCTCGGCCGCGCGGCAGTGCGGGCATTCGAAGTCCCCGTACTCGACGACTGTGATCGGTGCGTTGGGAGCGTGCCGGTGACCGCCGCTCGGTGTCGCCGAGCAGTGCCTGCCTTCGGCGAGGCCCTGGCAGCAGGGCGATGAGCCGGTACAGGAGCCAACTTGACGTACTGCTCCGGCCGGATGTTCGACCAGGCCAAGGCGGCCAGGATGGCGCCGATGAGGGCGATCGCGCCTCCCGATGGCCCGGGCGGACTGCCTGCCTTGCTCGGGCCGTCGGGATCATGTCGTGGCGCCGGAGGGTCGAGTCGTCGGGTGCCGTTCCTGGGAGGCATGGCCTGAACGCACTGTGGGACGGCTGACCGCATCACTCTTTGCCCATCTGGTACGTCGTGCGTGGATCGCGCGCGACGGCAGCGAACCGCACCGGTGAGGAATGACGGCCGTGGCCAACCGTTCCATGCTAACTGTCTAAATTGCTATCTAGAGTTAGGTTGGGTCACCTCTGAGGTAACCTGTCAACAGGATCGAAGGGGTTATGGTGAGCCGATTGCGCGACTCCTGATCCGTGCCCTTCTTTGGATCGACGCTGCCCGATTGCGGTGGCCCGGCGAGTGGCGTCCGTCGGTCCCGGACCGCGTGGTGCCCACACCCGCAGGAGTCATGGGTGGGCGGTCGTCGTCCGGTGTTCCGGTCAGTCGTCGAGCCAGCGTGAGCCGTCGCCGTCGGCCTGGTCATGGTCGGTCGAGACGCTGAGGTGCCGCCACTTCTCGTCCTCCTTCAGCCTCTTGGCCCAGGCGGCGTGCCCATAGGCGTAGG
>Ga0102590_1004002_pt1 | contig 13361 bp, 10 predicted proteins | sample AraplaMF_Col_mMF_FD_76859 | JGI IMG/M metagenome (GOLD analysis project Ga0102590, IMG submission 76859) | Arabidopsis root microbial communities from the University of North Carolina, USA - plate scrape MF_Col_mMF | ecosystem: Host-associated > Plants > Roots > Endosphere | place: USA...
TGATCCTATTGGCCCCGTCGTACTCACTACCATGAAAAAGGATTACCGGACGGCCAATATCAAAATAGTGGCCGACAGGCAACAAACAGCCGTGAGGGCCATCGAAGCTGTCTGGAACAAAACCTTCCCGGACTATGTATTTGAATATGGATTTATTGATCAAACGGTTGCCAACTATTACAAGCAGGAAAGCCAGCTTTCGCGCCTGTACAAAATCGCAGCCATCGTCGCGATCCTCATCTCCTGCCTGGGTTTGTACGGACTCGTATCGTTCATGGCTGTACGCAGAAGAAAAGAGATCGGTATTCGCAAAGTGCTGGGCGCCCCGGTAGGCAATATTATATTATTACTTTCCAGGGAATTTACCCTGCTCATTGCTATTGCATTCTTCATTGCCGCGCCGCTTGCATGGTATGTCATGCAGCAATGGCTGCAGCAATACATTTACAGGATAACGTTGGGCCCTGGCTTTTTCCTGGCCACACTGCTTTGTTCTATATTGATCGCATGGCTGACAGTCGGGCATTCTGCTATTAAAGCGGCTGTCGCCGATCCGGTGAAGAGCCTGCGTACAGAATAAATAGCAGGCGTTTAATGCGCCTCCGCCACTTCTTTCAGCGACTCCAGTATCCGCACTAAGCTCTGCGCAACAAAACCGCCAGACCGGTTATCCTCCTGGATCAGTTCGATCCTGGTTTTGCCATTGTCTTCGGAGATCACATAAGATGTCACACAGTAATTTTCTTTGCTGTCTTGCAGGTCAGGCCGGGGCGTGAACAAATTATATTTGACCAGGGTCTTGTCCTGTACTTCCAGTACAGTTCCCCACTGCTCCAGTACATCGTCGCCCGTTCCTGTGCGAAAGCTGATCCGTCCGCCGGCCTTCCAGTCTGTTGTTAATTCCCGTCCAAACTGCCAAAGTTTGACAAGCGCCGGCTTGGTAAGGGCGTCAAAAACCTGCTGAGCAGAAGCATGTGTAGTAATTGCTGATGTGTAAATGGCCATATCGTTACGCTTAGATCACTAAGGTAAAAAAGAAGCGGGATATTATCATCATACAATGTGATCATAGTATCCCGCCAATTATATACTTACTTTATACTACAGGCTTTGTGTCTTCGTCTGTACTATTTTCCGCTTGCGGAGCTGCTGCTTCGATAGCAGGAACTTCTTCTGTTGTATCGGCTACTGCGTCTGTGCTTTCATTGGTCTCTGCTGTTCCCTTCTTACGGTTAAACAGCTTTTTAAACACACCTGCCAGCGCTGCGAGGCCTAAGAGGATAAACTTCCAGAGTACGCCCAGGTATTTCAGTATGATCGCAAAGAAACCCACCTTTGCCAGTACCTTGCCTGCTACCAGGCCGCCGATGGTCCAGGCTGCTACGTTGTCGATCTTTGGATCGAAATCAAAGTAGGTATTGCCATCGGTGAAGGATGCCATGGGCAACACCTTATCGATATTCGCCTTTACCAGGGATAACTCCTTCATAGTACAAACGGCATTCAGCGAGAGAATGCCGTGACGGCCCAGGATACGGATCTCGTAATTGAGGGTATGCGCACCCTGCTGGTCTCCGAACTGCAGTTCCTTCGCCCAGTGCAATACCTTCTTCTCCTTGTCGTAAAAAGGCTTCTGTGCCCAGCCTACGATGTGGATGGTAGGATAACCTGCTTTCACTCGTTCTGCATTGGTTTCTTTTTCTTCCTTCTGCATGTTTTCCAGCATTTCATCGTAATCGATCTTTCCGGCATCGTCATCTTTTACATAGCCGATGTCTTCGTACTTCACGATGAATACATAGCTGTTCTCAGAGAAGGGATCATCATTCGCCGGGAAGATCATTCCCAATGCATTTTCGGCGGTCTCCGGCGGATTGCCCCAAACTTTGGTGAGCACGGAGATGCTTTGTTCCTTGTTCAAAAACTTAAATCCGGCAGGTACTTTGATCTCTGCTTTACCCCCCGGTAAATGAATCAGGCCCGTTTCATAGTGCTGGGCGGTTTTTACAGAATCAATATAAACTTCAAGCTGTTTTTCGAAGATCTCGGTTGAATCTTCTACAGGAGTGGCATTAACAGCCACTGTCGCCAGCAGTAAACCCGCCAGGCAGAGGTATTTCAGCATAAGGTGATAGGGATTTTTGTACGCTACAAAATGCGACAATTATTTTATAAAAAGAAATATGTGTCCAGGATACAACTTATGTGTCAGACGGTTTGCATTTGGCGTTCTTTTGGACTATCTTATCCCCTTTCTGATCAGCATACCTAAACGAAACAACATAAATTCTACAATGAAACAACTGATTGCTTCGCCTGAAAGGATCAAAGCATTGATTGTGATCACCTTACTGGCGCCGGCTGCACTGCTGCCGGGCTGTGGCCAGCCGGAAACGGTTGACAGAAAGATCTACCAGATGGATACTGCCAAAACCGCCCACCTGGCGGATTCTATTGGTTCCAAAGTAAAACCGGAACTGGCGCCCGGGTTGTCCCTTCAGCTCTGGGGCATCGATTCACTGGTGATCTCCCCTATCGCGATCGATATCGATGATCAGGGCAGGTTATACTACACCACTACTGACCGCCAAAAGCATTCCGAATTTGATATACGCGGGCACCGCGACTGGGAAATTCCCTCTATTGCGTTGCAGACCGTAGAAGACAGGCGCGCTTTCCTGCATAAGGAGCTCTCTCCCGAGAACAGTAAAAAGAACGAGTGGCTGGAAGACCTGAACGGTGACAGCTCACGCGACTGGCGCGATCTCACCATTGAAAAAGAACATGTGTACCGCATGGAAGATATCAATGGCGATGGCGTAGCCGACCTTTCCCAACACGTAGTAGAAGACTTTAATGATGAAGTGACCGATGTTGCCGGCGGCGTTCTCGCTGAAGGCGACGATCTCTATGTGTCTGTTGCACCGGATCTCTGGCGGATCAAGGATAAGAACAAAGACGGCATTGCCGACGAAAAAACTTCCATCTCCCATGGCTACGGCATCCACGTAGGCTTCAGCGGCCATGGTATGTCTGGTGTTGAAATGGGGCCTGACGGCAGGATCTACTGGCAGATCGGCGACATTGGCTTTAATGGAAAAGGCCCTGACGGCACCAAATGGGAATATCCAAACTGCGGTGTCATCGCCCGCTCCAATCCCGATGGCAGCGACTTTGAAATATTTGCTTCCGGTATCCGTAATACGCACGAGTTTGTATTTGATGAATACGGAAACCTGATCAGTGAAGACAACGACGGCGATCACCCCGGTGAAAAAGAACGCCTGGTATATATCGTGAACGGTTCCGATGCCGGATGGCGCAGCAACTGGCAATACGGCAAATACCGGGATCCGGAGAACAACAGCTATAAAGTGTGGATGGATGAGAAGATGTACCTGCCCCGCTTCGAAGGACAGGCAGCTTACATCACGCCCTGCATCAGCAATTTTGTAAGTGGTCCTGCCGGTATGGTGTATAACCCCGGAACGGCTTTGGGCGCTGCTTATAAGAACTCCTTCTTCATTGCCGAATTTGTAGGCAATCCCTCTAATTCCGGCATCCACAGCTTCCGCCTGCAGCCTAAAGGCGCCACTTTTGAGCTGGGTGAACATAAAAAAGTAGTAGGCGGTATCCTCGCCACTGGCCTCGATTTTGGACCAGATGGCGCACTGTATGTGGCCGACTGGATCGACGGATGGGATACACACAACTATGGTCGTATCTGGAAGCTGGACGACAGCACCGGTGCACTGGATCCTGTACGCAAAACCACCAAAGCCCTGCTGGCTGCTGACTTCTCCCAACGGAAAGAAGCAGCGCTGGGCGAACTGCTGAGCAATCCTGACATGCGGGTGAGACTGAAAGCCCAGTTTGAACTGGTGAAACGCCAGGCAAAAGGCAACGAGGTTTTCCTGCAGGCGCTCAAACAAACCGGTAACCAACTGGCAAGGGTACACGCTATCTGGGGCATCAGCCAGCTGGCCCGCCAGGATAAAAAATACGCTGCCGCACTGATACCCGTATTGAAAGATAATGATCCTGAGATCCGTTCACAGGCGGCCAAATGGCTGGGCGATATCAAGTACGCCGAAGCAGGGGCCGCATTGATCCCCGTGTTGAAAGATACCAGCAGCCGTGCCCGTTTCTTTGCAGCAGAAGCCCTGGGAAGAATTAAATATGAGCCGGCTATTCAGCCTATCATTGCCTACCTGGAAGCGAACAATGATGCGGACGCCTACATTCGCCATGCCGGCGCCCTGGCATTAGCCCGCATCGGTAAAGCCGATCCGGTAGTGGCATTGTCCTCCAGCCCCTCCCGCGCATTGAGAATCGCCGCGGTAGTGGCGCTCAGGAGAATGGCCCATCCCGGTGTAGCGAAGTTCCTGAACGATAAAGATGAATTTGTAGTAACAGAAGGCGCCCGCGCCATCAATGACGATCTCTCTATCAAAGATGCATTACCCGGACTGGCCAATATTCTCAACAACACCACTTTTACAAATGAGGCCCTGATCAGGCGCGCCATTAATGCCAACCTTCGTGTAGGCACAGACGCTACCCTGCAAAATCTCATTCAATATGCGCAGAAAGAAGGCGCTCCCGCAGCCATGAGGGCAGAAGCCATTGACGCCCTGAGCGGATGGGCCAAACCTTCTGTAGTAGACCGGGTAGATGGCCGTTACAGGGGTGTGATCGAAAGAGATCCTGCTACCCTGGTGAATAAATCCGGTGAAGCGCTGACCGCATTACTGCAGAATAAAACCTTACCTGTAAGGCTTAGCGCTGCCAAAGCGGTCAACAAGCTGCAGATCAAACACGCGGCGGCTCCTTTGCTGGCTGTACTGAAAAGCGACCGCGAGCCGGCCATGCGGGTGGAAGCCCTGAAAGCGCTGGTAGTCCTGCAGGATCCGCTGGCAGAACAAGGCATCAAACTGGCACTGGCTGATAAAGAGAAGGATGTACGTGTAGCAGGCCTGGACCAGCTGGAGAAGATGAATATTTCTAAAGAGCTGATGGTAAACCTGCTGGCAGACGTGATCAATACACGCTCCGTAGAAGAGCAGCAAGCCGCCGTGCTCACGCTGGGTAAATTGCCCGTGGCAGCAACACAGTCCACCTTTGAAGGCTTGCTGAATAAAATGGCAGGCAATCAGCTTAATTCCGGCATTCTCCTGGAACTGGGCGAAGCGATAGACAGCAGCCGTTCCCCGCAGCTGATCGCGCGGTATAAAGAGATCAGCGGTAAATTGTCGCCTGATGCTTTGCTGGCTTCTTATACGAGCAGCCTGGAAGGCGGTGATCCTCACAGGGGAAGACAGGTGTTTTTCCAGAATCAGAATTCACAGTGTATCCGTTGTCATACAGTGGATGATAAAGGTGGTAATGCGGGCCCGAGGCTCAACGGTGTGGCTAACCGCATATCGCGCAAGCAGATCCTGGAAGCGCTTATTTCTCCGAGTGCACGCCTGGCGCCTGGTTTTGGTATGATCACGCTGAAACTGAAAGATGGGCAGAACCTGACGGGTATACTGGAAGGTGAAAGCAAGGCAGGGTTGAAACTGAAGATAGGGCTGGAACCGGAAAAGGTGATACCGAATGAGGAGATTGTGGAGAAGAAATATGCGTCATCGAGCATGCCGGATATGAAGGTGATATTGTCGAGGAAAGAGATAAGGGATGTGGTGAGCTTTTTGGCTACGTTGAAGGAAAATAATTAATTCTCTCCGCGTCATTGCGTGGCCCGAAGGGCTTGGTGGGGAGGTGGGCCGAAGCAATCTCCTAACACGATCTCCTAACACGATCTTCGCGAAGATTGTGTTAGGAGATTGCTTCGTCGCCCCACGCGCTTGTCTTTGCTGCTCCTCGCAATGACGGGGACGGACTAATGCGAATGGGACGCCCTTTAATCAATTAATGCGTGCACTCATGAAACTTATCCCCCGCCGGATAGCTAAACGTATTCACCAGTTTCCATCGCGCTTTATACAAACCCAGTGAAGTATTCTTATACACTACTGCGCTGTTAATATCCAGGATCTGATCTGTTCTCCATGTTTCTCCGCCAGCGCCAGTGGCTTTGGCCATAATGGTTGCATAACCCGCCGGACCAGATGTTACTGATTTTACACCACTGATCGTTTTTACCAGTGTAAATGCGCCAGTTGTTACATTGAACTTGTAAATATGCCCTGAATTGGTCAGCCACAGGTCTGTTGTGCTGCCATATACGGGGAACAGCTCATGCGCATTGCCTTCCGGCATGGTATAGGTTGCCTTCAGCGTCAGCTTGGGAGCTGTGCAGCTGTTATTGTAGGTAAATACCTTCAGCTTGTTCAGGCCTGCGGCATACAGCTGCTGGCGGGCATGATCCCATACTACATTGTGTACGTCCTCGAAAGCAATGGGCGCTGTTTGTGCCGACTGGTCATTGATGTAGCTGTCTGTCGTAAAGATCATCAGGTAACCGCCGGTGGTAGAAGCGGTTACGATGTTGCCGTTAGGCAGCAGCTCTGCAGAATGCGTGTTGCCACCAGCATAATCATACCAGATGGCTTTTTTAGAGCTTACATTGATCAGCGCCACGCCGCCGCCGGAAGCCGTAGCCAGTACATAAGCGCCGTTGTACACCAGCTTGGCGTCGCTGAGATTGGAGAACCAGCCCTGTGCACCGGAGCGGATCATAGCATAGGAAGCGGTGGCTTTCCACTCCCAGGTAATGGCATTGCCATTGGCTACATCTACCATGATGATACGGGCATTCTTCTGGTCGCAGATAATGATCTCCTTCGGAGTGGCTGCCGCAGTGATGTTCGCGTTTACATCCGCGGTTTTTGTGTTAACAGGATCAGCGTTGGAGGGACGGAGGTTTTCCTGCTTGCAGGCAAGGGTCAGCAGCAGCGATAATGCTACAAATACAGGTTTCATAGAAAGTTTTTTAGAATAAAGGATAAATGATACAGTAAGGCCATCTTTTTAAAAAGATGGCCTTACTGTAATATAGTAATAAAAATTTAATATGAATGATATGAAGGTATGAGCCCTCCTTACCTCCGCCTACTTAGCGGGCGTGATCACTACTTTTCTGAACTCTATCGGTCCATGGTCTCCCTGGAAATAGATCGGGCCGGGCGCGCCCTCATTGCTGTCTAAAGCGCCACCGGTGATGCCGGGTATCTCCTGGTTGTTGATCACGGTTTTACCATTCACTACGATGGTTACCATGCGGCCTACCAGGGTGATATCATAAGACTGCCATTGATCAGGGCCGAGCGCATTGATCTCGCTGGGTGTGAGGAAACCATAGATACCGCTGAACAATACACTGGACGGGTGCGTGTCTTTATCGCTGTCCTCTATCTGGCATTCATAACGGCCTCTTAAATACACGCCGCTGTTGCTGCCTTTCTGGTACCTGAATTCGACATGCAGTTTAAAATCACTGAAGGTCTGCTCTGAGATCAGGTTAGCGCCTGAATGGGGGCTTGTGAGCACACCGTCTTTCACTATCCACTGGTTGGTATTGCCTACCGCTTTCCAGCCGGAAAGGTCTTTCCCGTTGAACAGGTTGATGGGTTTGCCCCAAACCGGTGCTGCGGTCCTTTTCAGGTAGGGCGCTTTCACCCCTTTCCATTTGTATTCCTTGCCTTCGCTGGTCACCATCGTACCTTCTATACCGCCGCCGCTCAGCTCTCCTTTGATCACAAAATCCTGCTCGCCTTTTTCCCATTGTGGCGGAATAGTGAAGTCGAACTTGCCGTCATTGAAATTCACCTTGGCTACCGGGCGGGCGCTGCCGGAGGAAGCCACAAAGTATCCCACCAGGGTACGGGTACCGGAGAGCTTCACTTCCAGCCAGGAAGGAACGCTTTTCCCGTCCTCTTCAACGGTGATATCCCAACGGCCGATCAGCTCTTTATAATCTGCAGCGGGCGCTGTTGCAGCGTGTGCTGCACGGCCTGATAACAGTACTGACCCGGCGGAGCCCACCAGTAATAGTGCGCTCATACCAAATACGAGGAATTTTCTAAGCATATGAAGTTTTATAATTTTAAGCAGCAAACAAGATAGCATTTATATCCTAGTCTTCCAACCCATTTACACCGGTTGACAGCACCTCGCTCATATAATCAAAGAAGGGCCGCATGCCTTTGAAGGTCAGACTGGCTTCCTTTAAGAACTGATCGCTCACCACTTCCTTATCCGTAAACCGTCTGATCAGCAAAAACTGTTTGTACTTCAACAGATCGCCTGCTTCATGATCTGCGGCATAGCCCCTGGGCACTTTCTTCAGCTGCTCTCCTTCCAGGGAACCAAATAAGGATGTGAAGGATTTACTCTTCAGGATCTTCCGGAGCGGAGCAGCGTCAAACGCAATATCGTCCCTGATGCGCTTCAGGTCTTGCGCTTCCGGCCCCCAGAAGCCGCCGCCTACAAAGCTGTTGCCTTGTTCTATCTGGAAGTAATATCCTCCCCTCCGCTGTTTGGTAGCGCGTTTAAAGCTGCCGCTCCAATAAGTTTTATAGGGTGTTTTATCACTGGAAAAACGCGTATCCCGGTAAATACGGAACAGGCTTTTCTTACCCGAGGGCGTCTCTATCAGATCATGCGTATTGAGCTGTGTGAGTAAGGCATCTGCAAAACCTTCCATGTGCTCCAGCTCTTCCTGGTATTGTGCCTTATGATCATTGAACCAGTCGCGATTGTTGTTTTGCTTGAGTGCACTCAAAAAATCAAAGCTGGTGGTGTATATTCCAGCGTTTGTTTGCTTGGCCATTGCTTGACGTAATAATGTGAATGTATAGATTTACTGTCCCTGCAGTGGATGCTCCCGCCTCCACATTTCTGAAAAGTACAGGCCTTCGTCGCGGATGTATTTGTAGTATTCGTAATCGTTCTCGAACCATAACAACATCTCATAACTGGGCCTGTATTGCAACATAAAAGTATCCAGCGCCTGCGACTGCAGACCGGTGATCCGTTTTACCAGGCCCCTGTTAAAACGGTAATCAACATATTTATCGCGCTCCTGCGCTTCCAGGCGCTGCCTGAACTGCTCCATCCTTTTTGCCTTCTTCATGCTAAAGAGCAGGTCGAGGTTCACCCCTGCCCCCATGCCGTTGCTGGTAAGGTATTCCCGCTCAAAATCGAAGATCTTCCGGTATTCTTTCCGGTTCTCCATTGAATCCAGCTGGTGTGTATGCGGCTTGGAAATGACCTCCACCGTAGGCAGGGTCTTGATGTCTACATGGATGCTCATATCAAAGGCGCGGCCACGGCGCAGCTCTCTGACGGCAAATTTCTGGGTGGATTTACCCTGGTAGGAAAAACTGATGGAATCATCCAGCGGCAGCCAAATGTTGTAGCGTCCGAAGGAATCGGTAACGGTACCGGCGCCGGAATTGGTCTTCACGCTTACCCCTTCCATGCCAAAGCGGGCGGAACGGTCATATACCGTTCCGTACACTTTTACCTGCCCGCTGGCAGCCAGCCGGAACAGGAGTAATACGATGATGATAACTGTCTTGTGTAACAGAATAGCGCGCCTCATTTCGTCTCAATCTAAGACAGGATAAAAATATATACAAGCGCAGCAAAAATATTAACAATTCATTATATCTAAGCCACTGTCGCTACATTCTTCGTTCGATCTTATTCTGTACAGCGGTGAGGTTGTTCACGCACTCTTCAAAGCGGGCGTATACTGCGCTGCCGTCGACGGCCAGATCTTTCTTGGTAACATCGGCCCCGCCCAGGAAAGCGTCCAGGTAAGACAGGTAGCGGGCAGGTTCCCCATACAGGGCGTTATAGATCTCATCATTCAGCTTGTCGCCTTCCACGCGCAGCTCCTTGTTGGTGAGGTCTGTTACGTCCCGCAGGCGGCCTATTACCGTGCTCATTTTTGTTTTAAGGGACTCCAGGTTGGCCGGGTCCTTCTTACCAGGGGCGATATTGTTCCTGAACAGGCTGTCTGACAGCTTCTTACGGGCTTTCATGTAAATGGTCAGGTCGTCTTTCAGCAGGCTTACCCGCGTTTTCAGATCAGGACCTTTTTCAGGCGTATAATATTTATCAAAATTGGTGTTGAGCTGTTTGAGCCAATCCAGGAGGTGATTGGAAATATCGGTCACGGCCGGAGTGGATTGCGCAGATGCATGATTGGCGGCGAACAAAATAAGAAAACAAAATACCAGCCTGGAAAATACCTTACTTGCCATCTTTTTTTCAGGAAAATTTAAGGCATTCACACTGTTAAAAAAAATAAAATATCAGTTATCAACCCCAACCAGAGATAAAATGCGCGCTGTCTACTTAAGGCATTATTACGCCATTATTCATTAAGCAACATGAAAAAGATCTTATTGAAAGTGCTGCAAGCAGGCTTTAAGCTTCCTACATTTATTGAATCCCGGTTTGACAAACGCTACCTCTTAAAGAACGTGCCGATGTCGGACCGTGTCAGTCACAAAAACTGGCAGAACTACCTGTATGAGATCGGCAACAAACCAGGCACCAGGATCCTGGAGATCGGCAGCCGGGAGGTAACCGATGAGTCCCGCGCAAGGGAAAAATTCTCTAAGGCGGAATACGTTGGTTTTGACTACTATCCCGGCAGGAACGTGGATGTGGTGGGAGATGCGCACAAGCTTTCGTCCTATTTCACCGGACAGCAATTTGACATCATCTATACCTCCGCCTGCTTCGAACATTTCGCCATGCCCTGGGTGGTAGCCACAGAGATCGCCAAACTGCTAAAAGTAGGCGGCCTCATTTTTGTGGAAACCCACTTCTCTTTCTCCGCCCATGAAAGGCCCTGGAACTTTTTCCAGTTCAGCGACATGGGGATGAAAGCATTGTTCTCTCCGGCGCTTGGCATTGAATGTATTGAAACTGGTATGTCTAATCCCATCGTTGGCCGCTTCTCCTCCAAGGCAGACCGATACCTGCGCCTGAAGCCTGTACACGGGCTGTATTGCCATGTGGAATTCCTGGGAAAGAAGGTAAAGGACGTGCATAATTTCGATTGGGAAAAGGTAGACCTGCCGGAGCTCGTGGGAGATACCACCTATCCCGAGCCATAATCCGGGCCATAATTTCATTGTGGTAAATCAGCCAATTTATTTTAACTTCGGTATAGACTATGCCTCAAGTAAAATAAATTGGCTGATTTATTTTAACAGTAACCCCGCAAACATTCCACAACATGAAAAAGTTCCCATGGGACTTAGTACTGTTCATGACCGGTTTATGCGTATTCTTTATTGCTGCATGCCATCAAAGGAACAGGATCCCTACTACCGAAGCGATCAGCGCTATCGATCTGAAGAGAGGAAACATCATACTCTGCGGCCCGCCCGACAAGCAACTGGGCGAGGTAAGCTTTAAAACATCCTGCTCTGAGAAAACACAAAAAGACTTCAACCTCGCGGTATCCCTACTCCACTCCTTCGAATACGACGAAGCAGAGAAGGCCTTTGCGAAGATCATCGACGAGGAACCAGGATGCGCCATGGCTTACTGGGGAGTGGCCATGAGCAATTATCACCCGCTCTGGACGCCACCTACACAGGAAGAGCTGGAAAAAGGCGCCAAGGCGATCACCATCGCACAATCCCTTAAAACCACGGCAAGAGAATCCGCCTATATTAATGCCGTGGCGGCATTCTACAACAACTGGGACATCAGCGATCATGCCACCCGCAGCCAACGCTTTGAAGAAGCCATGGAAAGGGTGTATGCCGATTATCCCGATGACCCGGAGGCGGCCATCTTTTACGCACTGGCGCTGAACGGCGCCGCCAGCCCGGCAGACACTACCTTCCGCAGACAAAGGAAGGCGGGCGCGCTGCTAATGGCCATCTATCGCTATAAGCCCGACCACCCCGGCGTGGTGCACTATATTATCCATAGCTACGACTATGCAGCGCTGGCGCAGCTGGCCCTGCCTGCGGCCAAACGCTATGCCTCCATCGCGCCTTCTTCTGCGCATGCCCAGCACATGCCTTCGCATATCTTCACCCGGCTGGGGCTTTGGGATGAGGATATACAATCCAACCTGGTGGCTACCAGCGCTGCCAGGTGCTACGGAGAGAACATGGGCATTAAAGGGCATTGGGATGAAGAGCTGCACGGAGTGGATTACCTGGTATATGCTTACCTGCAAAAGGCGGATAATGTGCATGCCAAAGAACAATGCGACTATATTAAAACTATGACGAACATACATCCGGCCAGTTTCAAAGTAGCCTATTCCCTGGCCGCTGTTCCCGCGCGTTATGTACTGGAGAACCGCCTGTGGAAGGAAGCTGCCGCCCTGCAAACCTCCGGCCCTGCCAATTTCCCCTGGAAAGCACATTCCTGGGCCAAAGCCATTACCTATTATGCCCGCTCCCTGGGCAATATACATACCGGCCGTTTTGATGCCGCCAGAACAGCGCTTAAGCAGCTGCAGCTGATCCATGACACGCTGCTGGCGCAGAAAGACGGCTATAAGGCCAGCCAGCTGCAGATCCAGATCAAATCCTGCCAGGCCTGGCTTTTATTCAAAGAGGGAGCGAAAAATGAAGAAGCGCTGAAGCTGATGCGCGCTGCGGCAGATATAGAAGACAATATACAGAAGCTGCCTGTTACTCCGGGAGAAGTCCTGCCCGCCAGGGAATTGCTGGGAGATATGTTGCTGCAGATGAACAAACCGGAGGAAGCGCTCGTGGCCTATGAAAAGGACCTGAAAGAACGCCCTAACCGTTTCAATGGGCTTTACGGCGCCGGAACAGCTGCCCGGCAATCTAACAATACCGCAAAAGCCAAGCAGTATTATGAACAGCTGGCGAGTATAACCGTTCCTTCAAACCGGCCGGAAATGGAGAACGTCCGGATGTATTTGAAGAAGCAGCAGTCTCAGTTGGCGAAGAAATAAAGTTTGAGCGTTTCAGGGTTTGAAGGTTGAAAGGTATTCCTGCATCAAAAGCATACATTCAAACCATAAAACTTTCAAACCTTCGAACTTACTCCAGTTCTGGTTCTATATAAGGCTCGTTCCTGGGCGACAGATGACAGCGTTGAATGAGGCGCACACAGGTGTTCCAGCACAGGATCGCGTCGTCGTTATTGGGCGGACGTATTGCTTCCGCTCTTTCATAATGCAACATGGCATCGTACAGCCATTCATAGGCCAGCGATTCATCCGGCGCTGATTTGGTGAGCAGGGATTTACCTTTTCTTTCGCTGACCACCCCTGCATAATATTCCCGCTCGTATTCGCCGGGGAGACGATCCAGCAGCCGGTTAGCTTCACTTACATCTGCATGCGATCCGATATCGAATTGATCTGCGATTGACAGCACCAGCATCAGGATAGCTTT
>Ga0102590_1004003_pt1 | contig 13360 bp, 12 predicted proteins | sample AraplaMF_Col_mMF_FD_76859 | JGI IMG/M metagenome (GOLD analysis project Ga0102590, IMG submission 76859) | Arabidopsis root microbial communities from the University of North Carolina, USA - plate scrape MF_Col_mMF | ecosystem: Host-associated > Plants > Roots > Endosphere | place: USA...
CGGGGACTTTTGATTCATTGGTGCATGCTCCGCAAACCGCTCCCTGAACAGACGGCGATCGAGATGGTCAGTCTCGATGGTCTGGTTCCGAAGGATCACCTGCTTCGCAAGATCGAGGGGGTGATCGACTTTTCCTTTATCCATGACCGGGTTGCCGGGCTTTATTGCCCGGACAATGGCCGTCCGCCACTCGATCCGACGCTGATGTTCAAGGCGCTGTTCGTCGGCTACCTGTTCGGGGTGCGTTCGGAACGGCAGTTGGTGCGGGAGATCGAGGTCAACGTGGCCTACCGCTGGTTCCTGGGCCTGAAGCTGACTGATCCGGTGTTCGACGCCTCGACGCTGAGCCAGAACAGGCGGAGGCGCTACAACGACACGACGGTGGCTCAGGACATCTTCGACGCGATCGTACAGCAAGCAATCGCCAAGGGCCTGGTCGACGGCACGGTGCTCTACACCGACTCGACGCACCTGAAGGCGAACGCCAACAAGAACCGCTATGACACGGCTGTGGTCGCCAAGTCGCGGGCCGATTATTGGGAGGCGCTGGATGCCGCGATCGAAGATGACCGCGCCGAACACGGCAAGAAGCCGTTGAAGGACAAGCCCCGAGAACCGGTTCAGAAGGAGACCAAGGTGTCTCGCACTGATCCCGAGAGCGGCTACATGGTGCGCGATGGCAAGCCAAAGGGCTTCTTTTATCTCGATCACCGCACCGTGGATGGCCGGCTCGGCATCATCACCGATACCCATGCGACGCCAGCCAATGTGCATGACTCGATCGTCTATCTCGGCCGGCTCGACCGCCAGCGCCAACGCTTTGGGTTCGATGTCGGTGCGGTCGGGCTGGATGCCGGCTATGCCACCTCAGGCATTGCCAAGGGCCTCGAGGATCGTCGCATTCTCGGCGTTACCGGCTATCGAAGGCCGACCCCGCCGCGGCCCGGCATGATGGCGAGCAAGGCGTTCAGCTACGAAGCCAAACTCGATGGCTATCGCTGCCCGCAGGGGCAGTTGCTGGCCTATGCTACCACCGACCGCACCGGCTACCGTCACTACAAGAGTGACCCTTCGATCTGCAAAATCTGTCCGCTGCTGGCCTCATGCACGTCCAGCCGCACGGCTACCCGCTTGATCACTCGCCATGTCTGGGCGGACGCGCGCGAACGCACCGATGCCTATCGCCTGACGCCTTGGGGAAAACGCATCTACAAACGCCGCAAAGAGACCGTCGAGCGCTCCTTTGCCGACGCCAAGCAGCTTCATGGCCATCGCTACGCCCGCTTCCGAGGGCTCGTTGCCGTTGCCTGCCAATGCCTGCTCGCCGCCGCAGCCCAGAACATCAAGAAGATCGCCCTCGCACTGGCTCCCAGGGCGGCCCTTGCCTGAGCCGACACTTCGAAGCCACTTCCAACCGTCCAGAAAGCAAAACCCCGCCGAAAATCGACGGGGTTTGTCAGCGATCTGAGACCGCCTTCGGGCGGTCTTCTTGCTTAGCGTCTGTGAGTGAGCGCAAGGCTGCACGACCGCGACCGGCCGCAAGCGCGTCGCCACCGATATGTTTTTAGATCAGATCCCGAACACCCAGATCGCAACGATGGTGCCGAGCGTCGCGAGCCCGCTGATGGTCCATCCGGTTGCGTAGGAAATCTGGTCGTCGCCGGTGCCGCTCATCGCGTCGGCGCCCGTGCTTGCTGACCGCCACTGCATGGCCTTGCTCCAGAAAGCCTGCCCGCAGCGATAACGCCGAACCGGGTTCCCGGTTCCGCTCTATTTTGGCGGCCGCCAAGCGGCGGCGCGCCATTTCCAATCAGGCGTATGAAAGCCGGCGCGCGTCGGAGGGCGCGATGTCGTTTTCGTCGCCGACGATGATGGTGACCTTCCAGCCCTCGCTGGCCCAGACCCGCGCCTTGGCGACGGCCACCAGCATGCTGCTCCGGTCCATCCGGACGGTCTCGTCCTGGCGCTCCGCCACGATCCTGTAGGCCATCGCAAAATCCCCTCACACACGGTGAACTTGCGGGGATTTTCAGTTATGGCTTTGGCCGCATTGGGCCGACAATCCGGCCAATCGGGGGCGCGTTGTCGGCCCTGGGGACAGATTTGGGCGCTATTTGCCGGCTTTTCGCACCGAAAGCGCCGGTTTGGTGACGCCATCAAGGCCGGACAGCATCAGGACCGTCAGCAGGGCGTTCTGCGGGCCGTGCCAGGCGTTGACCGGCTTGTACCATTCGTTGCGCGAGTGCCAGTTGCCGCCCTCCCCGCCGCCGCCGATGGTGACGGCGGGAATGCCGAGCGACATCGCGAGGTTGGAATCGGTCGAGGAGCCGGCAAAGGTCGGGCGCGGACCCTTGGTGACGGCCGCCACGGTGCGCTGGGTGGCCTGCACGATCGGCGAGTCCATCGGCACGATGCCGGCCGGGCGATCGCCGATCAATCTCGCCTCGACCGTCATCTTGTCGGACTTCCAACGCGCGTTTTCGTCCGCCACCGCCTCTTTCACGAGTTCGAGCAACCGCGCCTCGAGCTTGAGCAGTTCTTCCTCCGCGTTCGAGCGCATGTCGACCGCCATCCGCGCTTCGGCCGCGATGGCATTCACCGAGGTGCCGCCGGTCACCGTGCCGACGGTGAAGGTGGTCCTGGGATCGGACGGCGGCTGCAGCTCGGCGATCTTCGCAATCGCCCGGCCCATCGCATGGGTCGCGCTCGGCAGGCCGAATTCCGCGAACGAGTGGCCGCCGGGCCCCTTGAAGACGAACTCGTAGCGATGGCTGCCGGTCGCCTGGTTGACGACGCGGGTGATGCCGAGCCCGTCGATCGAGATGAAGCCGTCGATATCGGCATGGTCGCGGAACAGCGCCTTCACGCCGCGCAGGTTGCCGAGCTCTTCCTCGCCGACCGTGCCGACGAACATGATGTCGCCGACCGTTCCGATCTGGTTCTCGTTCATCGCCTTGATCAGCGACAGCATCGCCGCCAGCCCGCGCGAATCGTCGCCGATGCCGGGCGCAACGATCGCGCCGTCCTTTTCCTTCACGGTGACGTCGGTGCCTTCGGGAAACACCGTGTCGAGATGCGCCGACACCACGAGCCTCGGCCGGCCGCCGCCGCTGCCCTTGCGCAGTGCGATCACATTGCCCTCGGCATCGATCGACGCGTCCTTGAGACCGAGCTCCTGCATCCGCTTCTGGTAAAATTCGGCGCGGACCTTTTCCTTGAACGGCGGCGCCGCAATTTCGGTGATGCGCTTCTGTTCGGCAAACGTCCGCTCGTCATCGGCCTTGATGTCGTCGAGCGCCTTGACGATCTTGGGGCTATTGAGAATGGCCTCCAGATCCGGCGCCTGCGCGACGGCCGGCTGTGGCAACAAACCTGCAGCCGGCAGCAAAGCCGCCAAGATGATGAAAAGACGGCTACCAGCTCTCATCGAAAATCTCCGTGTGTCCCAGCATTTTCCCGTGATTATACGGACGATGGCCGGCGTTTGCTAATCATCCGTCAAAGCCTTCGAAAAATCTTCAAGTCAGGTTTTACGCGCCTTCCACCCGGGACCTGTACCGCTGGGGTGGAGGCGAAAACATGTCATATGTCGGACTGCAGGCAACGCGACTCTACGACGGGCTGACGTCGGGCTTCGATCGCGTATCGCATTTGATCGGCCGCTACGGCAGCGCGTTGATCGGCGTTTTCGCCATCGTGCTGGTCTGGGCCGGCGTGCTCTACAGCATCTCCGAAGAGCGGACGCGGACCGAACAGGCCGCGCGCCAGAACAACTCGAATCTCGCCCGCGCGTTCGAGGAGCAGATCATCCGCTCGATCAAGGCCGCGGACCAGACCTTGCTTTATGTCCGCGCTTCCCACGCCAAGGACCCCGCCGGCTTCGACATGTCGCTATGGTCGAAAAACAGCCAGTTCCTTTCGGATTTCTCCTTTCAGGTGGTTCTGATCGACAAGAACGGGATCATGATCGCGAGCAATCTCGACGAGAGCATGAAGGGGCTGGACCTGCACGACCGCGAGCATTTCAGGGTGCACGCGGAAGGCACCAGGGACTTCCTGTTCATCAGCAAACCGATCTTCGGCCGGGTCTCGAACAAATGGTCGATCCAGCTGACGCGGCGGATCTTCGCGCCGGACGGCTCGTTTGGAGGCGTGGTGGTCGTCTCGCTCGATCCCGAATACCTTTCGCGCTTCTACAATTCGATCGATATCGGCCGGAAGGGCAGCGTGACCCTCGTCGGCCTCGACGGCATCATTCGCGCCCGCGGCTCGTCCGGTCCGGCCGCCGTCGGCACGTCGATCGCCGGCAGCCAGGTCATGAAAGGCCTCGAACATCGGCAAAGCGGTTCGTTCACCGGCGCCAGCCAGGTCGACGGCATCGACCGCATCTTTTCGTTTCGCAAGGTCAATGGCTATCCGCTGGCTGTCGTCGTCGGGCAGGCATCCGAGGAAGTCCTTGCCGCCTACCGCCGCGACCGCGACAGGAATCTGATCGCCGCCGTGCTGTTGAGCCTCGTCATCGGCGTCATATCGATCCTGATCGTTCGTTACGAGTCCGGCCTTGCCAAGTCTCGCGATGCCGCCGAGGCGGGCACCCGCGCCCGCTCCGAATTCCTCGCGATGATGAGCCATGAAATTCGAACGCCGATGAACGGCGTCATCGGGCTCGCGGACCTGCTGGCGGCGGGCGATTTGCCGGCCGAGCAGAAGAAGATCGCCACGACGCTGCGGGAGTCGGCCGATTACCTGCTGCAGATCCTCAACGACGTGCTCGACTTTTCAAAGCTCGACGCCGATCGGCTGGAGATCGAACGCGTCGAGTTCAACCCTCGCCGTTCGGTCTCGGCCACCATCGAGCTCCTGATGTCCCGCGCCAAGGCGAAGGGATTGCAGCTGACGGCGTCGATGGATGACAAGGTGCCGCAAACGGTTCTCGGCGATCCGGCCCGGGTCCGTCAGGTGCTGTTCAACCTGGTCGGAAACGCCATCAAGTTCACCCAGTCCGGCAGCGTTCATGTCGAGGTCGAGGCCGAAGCGGCGGAACAGGCGTGCACGCGGCTGATATTCAAGGTCACCGACACCGGGGTCGGCATCCCCACTGATGCGATCGGCCTGCTGTTCCGCGAATTCTCGCAGGTCGACAGTTCGATCTCACGGCGGTTCGGCGGCACCGGCCTCGGGCTCGCGATCTGCAAGCGCCTCGTTGCCTGCATGGGCGGCGAGATCTCGGTGCAAAGCACGATCGGAAAGGGCAGCCAGTTCCAGTTCTCGGTCCTGGTCGAGCCGCAGGAGGAATTGGAAGCCGAGCATCCGCTGCAGGCGGGTTCACCGGCGGCCGCCGCCGATGGACCGTGCCGGCCATCCGTCGGCGACGACTTGCGTCCGCTCGAGATACTGGTCGCCGAAGACAACGTCACCAATCAGTTCGTGATCCGCAAGCTCCTCGAGAAGCTCGGCTATATGCCTGACGTGGTCGAGAACGGCGTGCAGGCGGTCGCAGCGGTGCAGAACCGGAAATACGACCTCGTCCTGATGGATATGATGATGCCCGAGATGGACGGCCTGGTCGCGACGCGAACCATCCGACGGCTGCCCTCACCCGCGCGCGACACCTACATCATCGCGCTGACGGCCAACGCCGCCACCCAGGACGAGCTGGCCTGTCTCGCCGCCGGCATGAACGACTTTGTCACCAAACCCGTCACCCGGGATCGATTGAACGCGGCGCTGGTCCGCGTCAACGCCACATCCGTTCAGGAAAGATTGATTGCATGACCAAGACCGTTTCTTTCGACGAATCCGTCTTTTGCGAGCTCGGCGACGAGCTCGGCGCGGAGGATACCGCCATGGTGCTGAACACGTTCCTGGCCGACACCGCCAACAGGCTGCTTCGGCTCGAGGCCGGCGGCGAGGTCCGTTCCGCCATCAGGCGCGAGGCGCACTCGATCAAGAGCTCGGCCGCCACCTTCGGCTTCGGAACGCTTTCGCAAGTGGCGCGCGATCTCGAAGCCGGCGCCGAGGCGATGCCGCAGGCTGCGCTGCGGGAATCGGTCCAGGAGCTTCGACGCGCGTTCGAAGCAACCCGGACGTTCGCCCAGGACAAGCTGCTCAACCCCCTTTCCGGAGCGGCGGCATGAGAGCGATCCAGCACCGCACCGAACAGTTGAGGGGCAGGCTCCTTGTCGTCGAAGACGACCTGGTGCAGCAAACCATCATCGGAACGATCGGCGCAAAGCTCGGCTACGACAGCGTCGTCGCATCGACCGTCGAGAGCGCGTCAAATCTGCTGCGAACCGAAAAGTTCGACATGATGACGCTCGACCTGTCGCTCGGCGAGCGCGACGGCGTGGAATTGCTGCGCCTGATATCCGGCCTGAAGCTCAACGCGCTGCCGATCGTGGTCATCAGCGGCTACGAGGAGCGCATCCTGAACACGATCAAACGTGTCGCCGCGACGTTCGATCTTTCCCTGATCAATTGCCTGTCCAAACCGCTGAACATCGACAAGCTGCGCGTCGCCCTCGTCAAGCCGGCCTTCCATCGCCCCATCGCCGACTGCGAAGCGGCAAGGCCGGCGATCGGCCGCGACAGGATCGTGGCGGCCCTCGAGCAGAAGGAATTCTTCGTCGAACTGCAGCCCAAGATCGATCTGCGCACCAACGAGATCTGCGGTGCCGAAGCGCTGGCGCGCTGGCTGGCGCCCGAGTTCGGCATCGTATCGCCCGAAATCTTCGTTCCGCTGATCGAACAGTTCGGCCTGATGCCCGCGCTGACCCACCTCGTCTGCGATACGGCCGTCGCCATCGGCAGCAGGCTTATCCGGCAAAGCCCTGGATTCACCATTGCCGTCAACGTCTCCGGTTCCGATCTGGGCGATCTCACCCTGCCCGAGCGGATTGACGGCATTCTGCGCGAACATGACGTGCGGCCCGAATCCCTCGTCGTCGAGGTGACGGAAAGCATTGCGATGTCGGACGTCGGCCGGGCGATGGACGTCATGTCGCGGCTGAGACTGAGGGGCGTCGGCGCCGCGATCGATGATTTCGGCACGGGATTTTCGTCGCTGGCCGCGCTTGCCAAACTGCCGTTCAACGAGCTGAAGATCGACAAAACCTTCGCCGGAAACTGCGACACCGACCAGGACATGATGAAGGTCGTGGAGGCCTCGATCGCGCTGGCGAAAGCCTTCGGCATGAAGACGGTGGCGGAAGGAATCGACCATTCGTCGACGCTGAAGGCGTTGCTCGATGCCGGATGCGATTCAGGCCAAGGCCATTTGTTCGCTCCTTCGCTAAGGACGAGGCAGTTCGCAAGCCTGATGAAACAATGGGATCCGGGCGCTGCCGGCCGTTATCCCGCTGCGGCGCCATCGCGCCGGCGAACAGCCGCGCTTGCATGCGGCTGAAATCAATCCGTCTTCCCTCGCTTCAAGCCGACAGGCAAATGATGAGTGACCCGACGCACGACGAACGCTGCGACCATAAAACGAGGCCGGCAGGCGTTCTCGACGTGCCGCGCCTTCTGGTCGTTGAAGACGACCCGCTGCAGCGAACGCTCATCGTGCGCGCGGCCGAGAAAGCCGGCTATCGGGCGGTCGCGGTCGAATCGTGCCCCAAGGCGCTTCACCGTCTGGAAACCGAACGCTTCTCCTGCGTCACGCTCGATCTGACTTTGGAGGACGGCGACGGATTTGACGTCATGCGGCAGATGGCAAACGCCAGATGCCAGGTTCCCGTCATCGTCATCAGCGGAATGGATGCGTCCGCCCGCCGCACGTTCCGGGCCAGGGCCAGGGAGCTGAACGTCGAGATCCTTCAAAGCTTTCCCAAGCCGGTCGATCTGGCCGCGCTGCGAATCTCGCTTGCGAACCTGCGCAGCGCCACGGCCGGGCTGCCCAACCTGCACTGGATCGGCGAAATCCGGATTGCGGAACCTGCCGTGTGACGGCTGGAGCCTGACGAGATGCTACGCCGGCCGTCGCCGGCTACTTTGCATGGGGTTGTTTTCGATATTTTGTTTCGGCGGTCCACGGAGCACCGGACCTGATCTCATCATGGTCAGCCCCGGCCGACCCCCATGTCTTTCAGCCGGCCGGCGAACCAGAGGGACAGGGGCTGGTCGAACGCGCCGCTGGTATAGACTTCCGACGCCGTGACCTGGGTCTTGCCGAGCGTCAGCAGCACGCCGATCCAGTAGGCGAACCACAGATGCGGATCGGTCAGCGCGCGCAGCTTGTGCTGGTCATGCTCGATCGGCTGATGATTGGCCGATTTGCGCACCTCGACCGCGAGCAGATTGTTGGGGATGGCGCGCTGGTGCACCACGATGTCGGGATAGATCGATTTGGCGAGGTGATCGTCGGTCGAGACGATCGAGCCGTGCGGCAGGCGCAGCGTGCGGTCGCCGAGCCGGTCGTACTCGCAATCGACCTCCCAGCCCACAAACGGCTTTTCGAATTGCACCGCCAGGCGGTGCGTCAGCGCGCGCTCGCCGACATCGCGTTCCAGGAGAAAGGCTTCGCGCGCGTAGAACTCGTGAAGCGCGGTGACGACCTTGTTGAGCACGGTCTGCATCTGGCCTCCCGCAAGTCCGCCGTCATTGCCTGCGACAAACGCGGAGCGCTTGTGCAAGGGAGCGAAGCGGCGAAGCAATCCACATCGCCGCATAACGGATAGTGGACTACTTCGCTGAACCTATCATCGGGCGGCGCTTCGCGCCGACCCGTTGGCTCGCAATGACGATCTTATGTATTAGCGGCGTTCCGGCTAGCTCAAATTTCGAACAATTGTCCTTACATCTGCACTTCGATCAGCCGCGGCCCCGGCTCGGCGATGGCTTCGGCCAGCGCCTTGTTGAAGTCGTCGGCATTGGCGACCGCGCGGCCCGGCACGCCCATGCCCTTGGCGAGCGCGACGAAGTCGAGATCCGGCCGGTCGAGCTTGAGCATGTCCTGCGCCCGCTGCCCCGGCTCGCCGGCACCGACTCCGTCGAATTCGCCGCGCAGGATCTGGTAGATCTTGTTGGCGAACACGATCGTGACGACGTTGAGGCCCTCGCGCGCCTGTGTCCACAGCGATTGCAGCGTGTACATCGCGCTGCCGTCGCCGACCATGCAGATCACCTTGCGGTCGGGGCACGCCACCGCGGCGCCGGTGGCGACCGGCGTCGAGAAGCCGATCGAGCCGCCCATGTTCTGCAGCCAGTCATGCGGCGCGGCGGCCGCCGTCGGCGGGAAGAAGCCGCGGCCGGTGGTGACGGATTCATCGACCACGATGGCGTTTTCCGGGATCGCCATCGCAATCGCCTGGGCGATCGAGGCATGGTTCAGCGCGCCGGTCGGTTTTGCCAACTCGACCAGCTTCTGCGGCTGACGGTCGGAGGGCTGCGCGTGCAGCGCGCCGGCCAGCGCTTCCAGCGCCGCGACCGAATTTTCCGCGCCCGAGGTCATGCGGTGCACCTCGCAGCCTTGCGGCTTGAGCATGCTCGGCTTGTTCGGATAGGCGAAGAAGGCCACGGGGTCGTTGGCCTCGACCAGAACGATATTCTTGAAATCCTTCAGGATCGGCAGCGCCTGCTCGATCACGTAGGGGATACGGTCGATCGAGAAGCGGCCCCGGCCGCGCGCCATACGCGGATTGTAGGTCTGGCCCATCACCTTGCAGCCGGTCTTGCCCGCGATCCGGGCCGCCAGATCCAACCCGTGCTCGGTCAGCGCGCTGCCGGTCATCAAGAGCAGCGTCGAGGCGCCGCCGTTGCGCAACACCTTGGCGGCATGGTCGACGGCCTGCGCCGAATAGCTGGCGCGCTGGCTGTCCTGCGGCACCTGTGCGATGCCGTCGGCCTCGTTCCAGGCGGTATCGGCCGGCAGAATCAGGGTGGCGATCTGCGCGCTCCTGGCCGCCGCGATGGCGGCGGCGCCATCGGCGGCGACGGATTTCGCATCCGGCGAGGTCCGCACCCAGGCCGACATCGGCCGCGCCAGCCCCTCGATATCCGAGGTCAGCGGCGCGTTGTAGCCGATATGGTATGTCGCATGCTGGCCGACGATGTTGACGATGCCGGAATTGGCCTTCTTGGCGTTGTGCAGATTGGCAAGGCCATTGGCGAGACCGGGGCCGAGATGCAGCAGTGTCGACGCCGGCGTGCCCTTCATGCGGTAATAGCCGTCGGCCGCGCCCGTCACCACGCCCTCGAACAGGCCGAGCACGCAGCGCATCCCCTCAACCCGGTCCAGTGCGGCGACAAAATGCATCTCCGAGGTGCCGGGATTGGTGAAGCAGACGTCGACACCGCCTGCGACCAATGTCCGCACCAGACTTTCCGCACCGTTCATGGCCTCATTCCCTTCGCGCTTCGTTTTCTTGCAAGCCGCCGACGATCAAACATTGTTCCGACCTTTCGTCAAAGGTTTAGCGGAACAAGGCAGCCATCGCGTAGGGCATGTTGCCTTTTTTAACCGCCGCGTCTGAAATTGGAGGTGGTCACAGGCTCGTTGCTTGCACGATCGCCGCAATTATGGCCTGTGTCCTTCATATTGAGATTTTTTCGCGAGGAAGATGAAGATGATCCGGCCTTTTGCTTTGCTGTTTGCGGCGCTCACGATGCTGGCGGGTGCCGGCCAGGCTCAGGCCCAGGGTTTCTTTCAATTCGAAGATTCGCGCGACGTCATGGGCGGCGGCCCCGGCTTCTTCCGGCCCGGCATGCCCAGCGGATCGAGCCCGATCCAGCGCGCGACCGTGAATTTCGACGGCGGCTACGCGCCCGGAACGATCTACATCTCGACCGCCGAGCGCCGGCTCTATCTCGTGCTCGGCAACGGCCAGGCGCTCCGCTATGGCATCGGCGTCGGCCGGGACGGCTTTCGCTGGAGCGGAACCCACCGCATCACGGCGAAGAAGGAATGGCCGAGCTGGACCCCGCCGGCCCAGATGCTGCGGCGCCGGCCCGATTTGCCGCGCCACATGTCCGGCGGCATCGACAATCCGCTCGGCGCGCGGGCGATGTATCTGGGATCGACGCTCTACCGCATCCACGGCTCCAACGAGCCCGAGACGATCGGACAGGCGGTCTCCTCCGGTTGCTTCCGCATGACCAACGAGGATGTAACCGATCTCTATAGCCGCGTCCGCGTCGGCACCCCGGTCATCGTCAGGAATTGAGGCAAGGAACCGGCTGAGGTCATGCACGCAAGCGCGTGATCGTGCCTATCTGGCCTTGCTCGCCCCTTGCACGCACGCGCCGATTGCTGCAGCGTCGTTTCAATGCGCATGCTCCGCCGATTCCTGTCTGTACGGACGCTAGCGGCCGCCCTGGGCGCCGTCATGTTCGGCGAAATCCCCGTGCCGCCGGCCGCGGCCGGCGAGATTGCGGCGATCGTGCAGCGCCAGCGCACCGAGAAAAAGAGCTTCACCGACAACGAGATCGTCGAGGGCTTTCTGAAGATCGCGTTCGGCGCCGAATATCACCTCGCCGGCCGCGTCGACCGCATCCGCAAATATGACGGGCCGGTGCGGGTGTTTGCCGACGGCGGCCGCGCCGACCGCAAGGCGCAGATCGCGAAAATCGTCGCCGACATCGCCGCGCGCGTCCAGCACCTCGACATTGCAATGGCTGAAAGCCTCGAAGACGCCAATGTGCAGGTCAAGCTGGTGCGCGACCGCGATCTGCAGAAGACCATCACGACCTTCTACGGCAGCGAACGGGCGAAAGAGATCCGCTCCTCGCTCGATCCGCAATGCCTGTCGGGCTTTCGCAAGAACGAGAAGTTCGAAATCGAGCGCTCCGACGTGATCCTCACCGTCGACAATGGCGACTTCGTCTTCTTCGACTGCGCCTATGAGGAATTGCTGCAGTCGCTGGGGCCGATCAACGATACCTCGACCGTGCCCTGGACCATGTTCAACGACAATGTGTCGATGGGCTATTTCGACGTCTACGACCAGTATCTGCTCAACCTGCTCTACGATCCCCGGATCAAGCCCGGCATGACCGTCCAGGAGGCCAAGGCGGTGCTGCCGGACGTCCTTGCCGACGTCCGCATCTGGGTGCGCAAGGTCAACAACCTGCCGCAGTGACGGGCCGCGCTTCCGTGCCGTGATGGACGAAGCCGTGCCGGCGGAGGCGGCAAATGCCCCCGCTGCACAGGCTTCCGGCCAGCCCAACCCGGCTCAGTACCCAGCCATGGGACCGGAGCGGCCCCCCCGGAAGGGCCCCGCGGGAGACCGCCCGGTACCGGGTCGCAGGCGTCATGCACCTTTTTCCAATGACAACGCAAAGTTTTGTTGTCGAAACATTGTGACTTCCAAGAGCAAATCCTGTCTAATGGGAGGCATGGGCGTGTCCTCCAATAACTCTTCCAAATGAACGATCTGCCGCGAATCCAGGCCTTGCGCTGTTTCATCACGGTCGCCCGCGAGGGCACGGTGTCGCGCGCGGCCACCCTGCTGCACCTGACCCAGCCCGCGGTCAGCCTGCAATTGAAGGGCCTGGAGGAGAATACCGGACTACAGCTCTTCAACCGGACGCCCGGCGGCTTTACCCTGACGGAAGCGGGCGCCGCCTTGCTCCCGCTGGCCCACCGCACGGTGGCGGCCTCGGCGGATTTCAGGACGGCGGCCGATTCGCTCCGCGAATCGCATCGCAGCACGCTCCGGGTCGGCACCATCCTGGACCCGGAATCGATCCGGCTCGGCCCGTTCGTGCGTAGCCTTGCCACCTCCTCGAAGAAGACCGAGGTCGTGCTGCGCTACGGCATGAGCGACGACGTGCTGGCGCAGATCAGCCGGGGCGAGCTCGATGTCGGCTTCTATGTCGATGCCACGCCCCCCGAATCCCTCGCCTCGGACACCTCGCCGGAACGCCCCATCGAGGACGGCAGGTTCCTGCTCACGGCCTTGACCCGCTTCGACTATCGCGTGATCGCGCCCGCCGACTGGAGCGCCAAGGTGTTGGGAAAGAGCTGGGCAGACCTGATCGACCTGCCCTGGATCGCCCCGCCGCACGATTCGGCGCAGCGGCGGCTGCTCGACAACGTCTACCGGCCGATGGGAACGCTGCCGAAGCGTGGCGCCTATGCCGAGCAGGAAGACGCCATGATCGGCCTCGTCGAATCCGGCGCCGGCCTCAGCCTTATCAGAGACAGCGTGTTCGACCGCATCCAGCGCAAACAGAATTTCGTGGTTGCCGACGAGGTGACGCTGACCTGTGACCTCGGCTTCGTCTGTCTGGCGTCGCGGCGTCACGAACCGATCATCGGGCGCGCATTTTCCGTCATGCAGGCCGTCTGGGACCTGCAGCCGGGCGACACCACGCCCGCGCCGATCGAAGCGGCGAGATCGCGCAAGAGCGCGCGGCGGTAGGG
>Ga0102590_1004004_pt1 | contig 13358 bp, 1 predicted proteins | sample AraplaMF_Col_mMF_FD_76859 | JGI IMG/M metagenome (GOLD analysis project Ga0102590, IMG submission 76859) | Arabidopsis root microbial communities from the University of North Carolina, USA - plate scrape MF_Col_mMF | ecosystem: Host-associated > Plants > Roots > Endosphere | place: USA...
ATCTGTGCTTGTGCAGGTGGTATTCGCGGTTTTTTGAACCGACCATACCAATGTAACAGATTGCCCACCGCCAAGGCCATTTATAGGAGTCATAGGATCGTCGTCTTTTCCGATAACGGCGCCATTTGCAGGGCCTGCAATGCTCCATTTACCCATTTCTCCGGCAGCCAGTACAGCTGCCATGGTAAAGTCGCCGTTATTACATTGCCTGATGGTGTCCGTGCCTGCATTGGCAACAGGAATATCGTTCACCAGGATATCTTTCGTAGCAGTTACCACGCACATACCATTGGTCACGGTAGCCGAGTAGGTGCTGGTTCCCGGTGTTGCCGGTGTATGTTTTATTTCGGTAGAAATGTCGCCGGTAGGCGTCCATTGCACATCATACAATGCGAGTGTGTCTGGAATGGAGAGCGTAACCTCTTCGCCAAGACAGATGTTAGCCGGGCCGACAATACTATCCAGAACAGGTTTCGCGTCCACAACCACCACGGCTGCCCCTGTACGTGTACACACCCGGCCGCTGCCATATTCCTTAGAGCCGGTTACGGTATAGATCACCGTCTCCGTTGGCCACACGTATACCGAGTCTGCAATGGTATCCAGGGGCAGATCCCACACGTACTCGTCAAAGCCGCCTTTGGCCGTTAGCTTTGCGGTATCGCCTATACAGATCTCATTATCCGGCACCTCCACTTTGGGATTGGGCAATAAGGTCACTCTTAAAGGTTTGGATGGAGCCGCGCAGCCCTCCGTATTGCCATCCTCATAGATCTGCAAACGGAAAAAGAGGGTAGTTGGATTCACCGGGTCTCCCTCCAGCAGCAGCGCGCCTTCCACGAAATTCAATACGGAAGTACTGGTGCCGCTTACGCCATCGCCATCACCTGAAATGGTGATCCAGTTGAGACTGTCGGTGCTGTACTGCCAGAAATAATGCGGTTTGGTAAAATAGCCGGAAGGTGTAAAGGCAGAAGTAAGGTTGGTTGGAGAACCTGCACACATGGTATATTGTCCGCCTTCCTGGTCTGTCTGACCATCAAAGAACGAATAAATAAAAGGTGTACAATAGGCAAAGCTGATATCGTCTATAGCAATGTTATTTCCACAGCCGCCCGCAGCATTGTTCTTGATCTGCACGATTACGCGGCTGACGCCGGGTGTGGTCTTGTAGCTGAACTCCATTTGCTGCCAGCCGTTATTACTAAGGGTGGCCTGAAAAGGAACGGAAAGGTCATTGGAGTTAAAGCTGGACAGTAAAGCTCCGCTTACAGCATCCAATATTTCAAAAGTAACCCCGGGGTTACTGTAGCTGCCGCCGCAGCTGTTCTCAAAATAAGTTTGGGCGTCAATATTCTTCATCCAGGCGCCGAATTTGTATATCGCGCCCTTACAGAGCCCGGTTACTTCCCTGCTGTAAAAAATGTTGGGAGCGGCATCTGCGTTTACGATCATCATAGCGCCATCCGTGTTCCTGGTGTGGTCGCTGGTGGTGATCCAGTCGGGGCTTAAGCCGGCTGTAGTATTATGGATAGCATATTCATTCGGATTGAGTGTACCGGCTGTGTTAGCGCTGAACTGTGTGGTGCCTCTCGTTGGCGACAGGGCTACGGGAACAGTGGTAACGCCAAAGTCCTCTGTAAAGCCAGCCATCGTTGCAGAGGTGTTGACGCCTTTACAATCCGGCATCGGGCAAGCGGATGCCCTGATGAAAGCGGGGCTGGTAGTATAAGGACCCGAGGGGGTGTTCATGGTGGCGGAGACGGTGTAATTGCCATCTTTGATAAACTCAATGACAAGGGACGGATGGCCTGGCTGTGTGCTGTTGATGGCGCCGTATACCACTTTGTAGTCTACACCCGCAACGCCAGGGGTAATGGTGTACCTGGTGTCAGTGACCGTTTCCCCGGTCACATTGGCGTTCACGGTCGCGTAGCGCTCGTTATCTTTTATTGTCGTACAAACTGTTTTAGGGGCGTTGATAAACGCCTGCCCCAGAACGGTTCCAGTACTCACAAAAGCCATGATCAGGCATAGGAAGGCTGATAATCTAATCACTTGTCTGAAGTATTACGAAAGAAAATTTTATTTCGGTCAGAGAGTAGCTGGTTCCTCTATGATGTTAATGTTGTTGGCATAAGGTCCCCGACATAACAAACTAAGTCCCTCGGTAGAAATGCATCATGTTACTATAATATTAAATAATTAAAAACAACTATGTGTATTTTCAAAAAAGAGGGATTCGCGGAGTTGGAATCCCTCTTTCTGAAGATATGTTTACATTATCTGATCACGGTCACTTCACCCTTGATGATATTCGGGTTACCATTCGACATTTTCTTGTAAGTGAGCCACCATACATAGGTGCCTACACCCACCAGTTGACCCTGGTATCTGCCGTCCCATCCTTTCTTGCTATCGCGGCCCAGGTAGATCAGCTCACCCCAACGGTTGAAGATGCGCAGCTCGTATTCGTACATCGGCCCGCGTACCACTGGTCTGAAGAAGTCGTTGCGGCCGTCGTTGTTGGGCGAGAACGCATTCGGGAACGTCGGTTTCGGATCGCATTGAGTATAATCCACAGTGATCTGGTCTGTATAGCTTCCGCAATCATTGAACACGGTCACGGAGTAGGTGCCTGCTTTTGTTACATCCAGGAACGGACCGGTAGAACCGTCGGACCACAGCACCCTGGTAATGTTGGAACCATCTGCACGTAATCTCAGTGTTTCACCGATACACATCATGGTATCATTACCCAGGTTAATAAATGGTGTACCCATTACCCTTACGTTCAGGCTGTCCATGTACACGCGCTGACAGAACCTATCCATTACCGCGAGCCTGTACTTGCCGGTGGCGTTGAAGGCTTTTACAGGGTTGGAGTCCCCGTCATCCCACAGATAAGATATCGCGTCCTGGGTAGTACCGTCTACCGTGATGCTGTTACCAGGGCAAATTTCCTGGTTCGGGCCCAGCTCTACATGGATACCAGGCTGCAGGCGCACATTTACGGTATCTCTCACCATACAGTTATCTCTCGTTACGGTTACCCAGTACAGGCCTGGCTGATTCACCACGATAGAAGAGGTGGTGGCTCCGGTTGCCCAGCGGATGCTTCCGCCATTGGCCACGTTCACGGTCAGCATGATAGACTGATCAGGACAGATCAAAGTGTCGCGGTTCAGGCTGATATCCGGCGGCGGATTTACGGTTACGTTCACGGTATCTATTGTGATACAGCCGCTCTTTGTTACCCTTACCCAGAATTCTTCCTGGGTGCTTACCAGTATGGAAGAGGTAGTAGCGCCTGTGCTCCAGAGATAGGAAGCGCCGTCTACAAAGGCATCCAGTTTTACGCTCTGGCCGCGGCATATGGCTGCATCAGGCAGGTTCACCAGCGGCATCGGTACCAGTTCTACATGAATAGTATCCGTTGTTACGCAGACACCGTTCGTTACACTTACCCAGTAGGTACCGGCTGCAGATACCTGGATACGCTGGGTGGTTTCGCCGGTAGACCAGCGGATGGTGTAACCGAAGTTAGCTGCACCCGCATCCAGTATCAGGCTGTTGCCACCGCATATTGTGGTATCGTTACCCAGGTTCACCATCGGCTTGTTGCTGTACTGCAGGTTGTAAACAACCGTATCAGAGATACAGCCGCTTACGCCGTCCTGTACTATAAAGCTTGCCTGTGTGGCGTTATTCAGGTTAAATGTTGCGTTCTTCTGCGCTAAAGGCACCTGAACTGCGTTGGCAGGTGTTACGCCTACCAGTATATAGGTAGGATTGTTAACCTGGGTGCTCAGCTTCAGGGTAAAGCTCGGATTGTCAGAGCAGTTCATCGGCAGGGCCGGATCTAAGACCGGTTTCGGACAAGGATTCACGGTGATACGTTGTACCCTTTCTATTGCCTGGTTACCACAGGCGTCTGCTATACGCCACCTTCTGATGATAGTATAACCGGCGCAGAGATCTTTTACATAAGGATCTTCTACAACAGTTACTGTTTTCGGGAAGGCAGGATCGCAATTATCCGTTGCTGTTAAGACAGGCGCTACCGGGATGGAGTCGCCGCAATTCACCACCAGGTCTGCAGGAGCCGGAGCAATCACCGGACGGGTAGTATCGGTTACGGTTACCACCTGGCGTACAGTTGCTACGTTACCACATTCGTCTGTAGCGGTCCATGTGCGAATCAGGCGATAGTTGCTGGCGCAGGCGCCGGGTATAGTTTCGCGTACCTGTGTACGGCTTAGTTTCACGTTGCCGGCACAGTTATCCGTTGCGATCACATTGTTTGCCGGAGGCGGAACCGCGTCACAGCTTACAGTAGTATCCCTTGGTATGATCATGAACACCGGACGGGTAGTATCCTGTACGGTAATGATCTGGCGCATGGTGGCTGTGTTACCACAGTTATCCTTGGCGGTCCATGTACGGATCAGGCGGTAGTTGTTGGCGCAGGCAGGCAGGGTAGATGTTCTCTGCTCGCTGGTCACTACCTGTACATTTGCGCTACAGTTATCGGTAGCTGTAACCACCGGCCATGCAGGTACCTTATCACAATCCACGGTCACGTCAGCCGGCTGTGGTATGGAGAATACCGGACGGGTCGTGTCCTGCACCGTGATGGTTTGCTTCACGGTAGCGGTATTGCCACATTCATCACGGGCGATCCAGGTACGGATGATCTGGTAGTAGTCAGCGCATTGGGCGCCGGGTATATTCTGACGTACGTCCGTTGCCGTTACAGTGATCACACCCGGAGTACAGTTATCGGTAGCAGTCAGTGTGGCTGCAGCCGGAACTGAGTTACAGTTTACAGTAGTATCCCTGGGCGGCGTTACGGAGAACACCGGACGGGTAGTATCCTGTACTGTAATGGTCTGGGTAAGCGTTACGCTGTTGTTACAGCCGTCTGTAGCGGTCCAGGTGCGGATCAGGCGATAGTTATTCGCGCAGGCGCCTGTGATATTCTGTCTTGTTTCTGTTGGTGTTACATTGATCACGCCGAAGCAGCTGTCATAAGCGGTCAGGTTCACCGGAGCCGGGATGGCATCGCAGTTGACTGTTATGTTAGCCGGTGCGGCAGATTGGAAGACAGGTGCGTCGTTATCCACTACGGTGATGGTCTGAGAAGCGGTAGTGGTCATGCCGCATCTGTCGGCAGCGGTCCATGTACGTGTAAAGGTGCGTACACAACCGTTGATGGTAGAAGCATCTGTGAAGGTAATGGTCAGCTGCTGGCCTATGTAAGGCGTGTGGCTGAACTGCGGTGTACCGAACAGGGTGGTGTAGTCCATACCCAGCTTACAGTCTACAGTGAGCGGGGCCGGAACAAATACGACTACCGGCGGTTTGGTGATCACCATGATCTTCACGGCGTTGCTGATGTTGTTCATACAAGGACCGGAGTTGACGATCCTTCTGAACCAGATGCTGTCCTGTGTCAGCGTACCAGGCGAGTAAGTAGCGTTGGTAGCGCCTGGGATGTTTGCAAAGCCGGTGGTGGCGCTTACAGTGCTGCTCTGCCATTGGTAGGTATAGGTACCGTTACCGCCGGTGAGCGTGCCGCCGCCTAAAGGAGCAGCCGCTTCATTCAAACATATTGTCTGGTCTGCAGTGATGGTGTTACCCAGTACAGCATTCAGATTAGAAAGTGTTACATCATCAGTAGTAGCAGGACACACGCCGTTGGCAATGGTCCAGCGCAATGTAACGGTGCCGCCTGCGGGTACTGTTACCGTAGTGGTCGGACTATTTACATTCGCGATGGTGGCTGTACCGCTTACAATACTCCACCTACCGGTACCTGCGGTTGCGGTATTAGCTGCCAGTGTGAAGGCGCCGTTGCTGCACTGTTGCTGGTCTGGACCAGCTGCAGCCACTGTTGGCGGCGTGTGGTTGATCAGCACCACGTCATCACTTGTAACAGGGCAGGTGCCGTTCATAATTGTCCAGCGCAGTACAACTGAATCGCCTGCGGCTACGGTTACGGTAGCTCTCGGATCGTTTACATTGCTGATGGTAGCGTTACCATATACCCTGGTCCAGGTACCGGTAGCTGTAGCTACGCCCGGTGCGTTGGCGCCCATGGTGAAGGTATTTATGTTACACAGTTTCTGATCAGGACCGGCGGTAGCGATCGCTGCCTGCTGATAGCTTACCAGTGTAACATCATCCGTTGAAGTAGGACATGCACCGTTGGTGATAGTCCAGCGTAATACTACGGAGTCGCCTATAGCAACAGTTACGGTAGCCCTCGGATCAGTCATGCTGCTGAGTGTGGGTGTTCCATATAGGATTGTCCATCTGCCGGTTGCTGTCGGAACGTTTGGAGCGTTTGCTGCAAGTGTGAACGTATTAACGTTACACATTTTCTGGTCGGGACCAGCGGCTGCAGCTGCTGCCATGCGGTAGCTTACCAGTGTTACATTATCTGTGCTTGGTGTACAGTTACCGTTGGTAACAGTCCAGCGCAGTATTACAGAGTCACCGGCAGTCACTGTTACAGTAGACCTTGGGTTGGTGGGGGCAGTAATAGTTGGCGTACCATATACTACTGTCCATCTGCCTGTACCCACTGTTGGGGTGTTACCCGCCAATGTGAAGGATGTTACGTTACAAGCCTTCTGGTCAGGACCAGCATTAGCAGTGGTAGGCTGTGCATAGCTTACCAGGGTTACATCATCTGTGCTTGGTGTACAGTTACCGTTAGTAACAGTCCAGCGCAGTACGATAGAATCGCCAGGCGCTACGGTGATAGTAGTGGTCGGGCTGGTCGGGTTAGTTACCGTACGGGTGCCGTAGATGGTGGTCCATCTGCCGGTGCCTGCAGTTGGCGTATTAGCGGCCAGCGTGAAGGAAGTTACATTACACAGTTTCTGGTCAGGACCTGCAGCGGCAGTAGTTGGCTGTTGGTAGCTTACCAGGGTTACATCATCTGTGCTTGGTGTACAGGTACCGTTGGTAACGGTCCAGCGCAGCACGATCGAATCACCGGGAACAACTGTGATAGTAGATCTCGGGTTGGTAGCATTGGCCACTGTTTTGCCGCCGTAGATGGTGGTCCACCTGCCGGTGCCTACAGTGGGTGCGTTAGCAGCCAGTGTGAAAGATGTTACGTTACACAGTTTCTGGTCAGGACCTGCAGCGGCAGTAGTAGGCTGTTGGTAGCTTACCAGGGTTACGTCATCGGTGCTGGCGGCACAGGTACCGTTGGATACGGTCCAGCGCAGTATGATAGAATCGCCGGGAACAACAGTGATGGTAGTGGTCGGGCTGGTAGCGTTGGCCACTGTTTTGCCGCCGTAGATGGTGGTCCACCTGCCGGTGCCTACAGTGGGTGCGTTAGCAGCCAGCGTAAAGGATGTTACGTTACACAGTTTCTGGTCAGGGCCAGCAGCGGCAGTAGTAGGCTGCTGGTAGCTTACCAGGGTTACATCATCGAAGCTAGGCGTACAGTTACCATTGGTAACGGTCCAGCGCAGTACGATAGAGTCGCCAGGTGCAACGGTGATAGTAGAGGTCGGGCTGACAGGGTTAGCTACGGTGCGGGTACCATAGATGGTGGTCCATCTGCCGGTGCCTGCAGTCGGCGCGTTAGCCGCCAGTGTGAAGGATGTTACGTTACACAGTTTCTGGTCGGGACCAGCAGCAGCGGTTGTCGGCTGCTGATAGCTTACCAGGGTGATATCATCGGTGCTGGGCGGACAGGTACCATTGGTAACAGTCCAGCGCAGGATGATGGAGTCGCCAGGTGCAACGGTGATAGTAGAAGTCGGACTGGTCGGGTTTGTTACTGTTTTACCGCCGTAGATGGTGGTCCATCTGCCGGTACCTACAGTGGGCGCATTCGCGGCCAGTGTAAAGGATGTTACGTTACACAGTTTCTGGTCGGGGCCCGCAGCAGCGATTGTTGGCTGCTGGTAGCTTACCAGGGTCACGTCGTCTCTGCTCGGCGGACAATTGCTGCCGTTGGTGATCGTCCAGCGTAATACAACAGAATCGCCAGGCGCTACGGTGATGGTAGTGGTCGGGCTGGCCGGATTAGCTACTGTAGCTGTTCCGTAAACGGTAGACCAGCTACCGGTACCGATTGCCGGTGTATTGGCGGCCAGTGTGAAGGATGTTACGTTACACAGTTTCTGGTCAGGACCAGCATTAGCGGTGGATGCTGTTTGATAGCTCACCAGTGTTACGTCATCGGTGCTGGGCGTACAATTACCGTTGGTAACGGTCCAGCGCAGGATGATAGAGTCACCAGGAACTACGGCAATGGCAGATGTCGGGCTGGTTGCATTAGCCACTGTTTTACCACCGTAGATGGTAGTCCATCTGCCGGTACCCACAGTGGGTGCATTGGCAGCCAGTGTGATGGAAGTTGTGCCACAGAGTTTCTGGTCAGGACCAGCAGCAGCCGTTGTTGGCTGTGCATAGCTTACCAGTATTACATCGTCGGTACTAGGTGCACAGGTACCGTTGGTAACGGTCCAGCGCAGTATGATCGAGTCGCCGGGAGCAACAGCGATGGTAGAAGTTGGGCTGCTTGCGTTAGCCACTGTCTTGCTGCCGTAGATGGTGGTCCACCTGCCGGTACCTACAGTGGGCGCATTCGCGGCCAGTGTGAAGGAAGTTACATTACACAGTTTCTGGTCAGGACCTGCAGCCGCAGCTGTGGGCTGTTCGTAGCTTACCAGGGTGATGTCATCAGTGCTGGGTGTACAGTTACCGTTGGTAACGGTCCAGCGCAGGATGACAGAGTCGCCTACAGCAACTGTTACGGTAGCTCTCGGATCAGTCAGGCTGCTTAGTGTGGGTGTTCCGTATATGATTGTCCATCTGCCGGCGCCTACGGTTGGTGCGTTGGCCGCCAGTGTAAAGGAAGTTACGTTACACAGTTTCTGATCAGGACCAGCAGCAGCCGTTGTTGGCTGTGCATAGCTTACCAGTGTTACATCATTTGTGCTGGCAGCACAAGTGCCGTTTGTAACGGTCCAGCGCAGTATGATAGAGTCGCCAGGAACTACTGCGATAGTAGAAGTTGGGCTGGTAGCGTTCGCTACTGTTTTACCACCGTAGATGGTGGTCCATCTGCCGGTACCTACAGTTGGTGCGTTAGCAGCCAGTGTGAAGGATGTTACATTACACAGTTTCTGGTCAGGTCCTGCATTAGCCGTTGTAGGCTGTGCATAGCTTACCAGTGTTACATCATTGGTGCTGGCGGCGCAGGTACCATTGGTAACGGTCCAGCGGAGTATGATAGAGTCGCCAGGAACTACTGTGATAGTAGAAGTTGGGCTGGTAGCGTTGGCCACTGTTTTACCACCGTAGATGGTGGTCCATCTGCCGGTGCCTACAGTTGGTGCGTTAGCCGCCAGTGTGAAGGAGGTAACGTTACACAATTTCTGATCAGGGCCAGCATTAGCGGTAGTCGGTTGCTGATAGCTTACCAGGGTAACGTCATTTGTGCTGGCAGCACAGTTACCATTGGTAACGGTCCAGCGCAGGATGATGGAGTCACCAGGCACTACTGCGATAGTAGAAGTCGGGCTGGTAGCGTTAGCTACTGTTTTACCACCGTATATAGTGGTCCATCTGCCGGTACCTACAGTGGGTGCGTTAGCCGCCAGTGTGAATGAAGTTACGTTACACAGTTTCTGGTCGGGTCCAGCATTAGCCGTTGTAGGCTGTGCATAGCTTACCAGTGTCACATCATTTGTGCTGGCAGCACAAGTGCCGTTTGTAACGGTCCAGCGCAGGATGATAGAGTCGCCAGGAACTACTGTGATTGTAGAAGTTGGGCTGGTAGCGTTCGCTACTGTTTTACCGCCGTAGATGGTAGTCCATCTGCCGGTACCTACAGTGGGCGCATTAGCCGCCAGTGTGAAGGAAGTTACGTTACACAGCTTCTGGTCAGGGCCTGCATTAGCCGTTGTGGGTTGTGCATAGCTTACCAGTGTCACATCATTTGTGCTGGCAGGGCAGTTACCATTTGTAACGGTCCAACGCAGGATGATAGAGTCGCCAGGAACTACAGTGATAGTAGAAGTCGGACTTGCCGGGTTGGCTACTGTCTTGCCTCCATACACGGTTGTCCATGTGCCGGTGCCTGATGTTGGTGCATTGGCCGCCAGCGTAAAGGAAGTTACGTTACACAGTTTCTGGTCAGGTCCAGCATTAGCTATTGTGGGCTGGCTGTAGTTGGTCAGGATAACATCGTCGGAAGTGCTGGTACAGGTACCGTTGGTAATGGTCCAACGCAGTGTGGCGCTGGCGCCGTTGGGCACTGTTACAGTTGTATTACGTACGTTAACGTCTGCTATAATAATATTTGCAACGGTGGTGCCGGTAACACTTACTACTGACCATGTTCCTACTGCCGTAGCCGGAGTGGGAGCATTGGCCGCCATCGTAAATGCCGGTACCTCACAATGCTGCTGATCAGGTCCTGCAGCTGCATTATTCGGCATCGCGTAAACCGTTACGGTAGTGGATGCACAGGTAGTAGCAGGACAAGGACCGGTGGTAGTATTTTCTGCGCGAACGAAGAAAGTAGTGGTGGCGTTAATATTATTTATAGTAATACTAGGACCATAGCCGAGGGCTGCACCAGTGCCACAACCGCCGGCATACCATGCCCAGCGGGCGCCGGTACCCAGGCTGCCGCCTTGTACGGTCAGGGTGGCTGAGCCGGTAACGCAAATTGCCGGGCTGCCGTTGGCAATACCTGTAGGCGGCACGGAAGCCGCCAGCACTGTTACGGAGAAAGGTATCACTCTTTCGCAGGGAGCGAGCGTGGGATTCCTTACCGTCAATTCAAAAGTATATGTGCCGGGTGTAGTACCGGTAGGATAGTTCACTACTATCGGTGAACCAGGCAGTGTTTGGTTAACTACAGCTGTGAAGCCAGGCATTGCGTTGGGAGCTACTGCCCTGATATCATACCTTACAGGGTTGTTGGTCGGATTGCTGTAAGGTACGTTGAACTGGCCGGTGCTGCGACAAGAGGAGGGGATAGTTCCTAAAGTCACGTTGGGCCTATCTTGTACATTCACAGTAATACTATCTTTCGCCACACAAGCTCCGTTGGTAACATCCACATTATATTTAATAGGTCCGGCCGTTGTTGGCGTGTGTGTAGTGGTGTTGCCTACGTCGCCGGTAGGCCTCCACTGGATATCATACGCTAAGTTGGACGGATCTATTTGAAGCGTTACCGACTGACCCAGACAAATAGGATTGGGGCCAGTGAGGTTCAGCTGCAGGATCGGCATGGTGTCCACAATCACAGGAGCTGTAGCCCTACGATAACAGGTACGGCCGGCACCGTAGTCTTTACGGCCAATCACTTCATATTCTGTTGTTACAGTAGGGGAGACGTCGATCTGGTCGCCGAAAGTACTGTCTGTTGGCGTTGGTGTTGGCCATCGCCATTTATATTCGTCATATCTGCAACACGCAACCAGCGTTGCGGTCTCGCCTTTACAGATCTGTGCACCTGTCACGTTGATCTTTGGATTGGGCAGCAGTTCTATTTTTATAGGTTTTGAAGGTTGTTCACAACCCAATGAGCTTGCGGTGCCTTCGTTGATCGTTAACCTGAACCATTTGAATATGGTTACTAAAGAATCTCCGATCAGGTATTTGGAATCCGCTTCAAAGTGCAGGGTGTTGGTAGTAGAACCGGTCAGACCGTCACCGTCACCAACTATTTTAACCCAGGTAGTACCGTTATCACTGTATTCCCATCTGTATACGGGATTGGTAAAATAGTCTGCAGGCTGGTAGGCTGAATTAAGGTTGGTAGCTGCGCCGGCACACATGGTATACTCGCCGCCTTCCTGGTCTGTTTGCCCGTCAAAGAAGGCAAAGATATTAGGCGCGCAGTATTTGAACTCAATATCATCTATGGCGATATCGTTACCGCAACCACCAGGGTTGTTATTCTTGATAATAACCTTTACATCAGTCAGGCTGGTGGCGTTGGGGTTGGTTTTAAAGGTGCCGCCATATTTCTGCCATCCAAAATTAGCATCGGTGCTAACGTCATGCAGGGGCATAGACACGTCATTTGTATTAAATGACGCCAGCAGTGCGTTAGTGCTCAAATCTCTTACTTCAAATGTAACGCCTGCATATATATAATCGTTCTGGCAGTTATTTTCCAATACTCCTTTACCGTTCGCATTACGGAACCATGCGCTGAAATTATAAACGGCGCCTGGACATAAGCCTCTTACGTCTCTGCTGTAAAACTCCTTTTTCTCGATTGCAGAGTTGGCCACCAGCATGGCGCCGTCCTGGCCGCCACTACCATCACGGGTGTGATCCAGTGACTGGTCCCATTCGGTACGAAGCTGCATGCGGCTGCTAATAGCGTAATAGTTGTCGTTAAGGCCGTAAGTACTTTGATAAATATATTGAATGCTACCTCTTGCCGGGTCCAGCGGCAGCTGAGCGCCCGGTGCAGCCAGTCCGAATGTTTCTATAAAGTCCTTACCGGAGGTAGCTGAGCCTTTACACACTGTTATAGGACAATCAACCACGCTTACTGTTGCGGTACGGGAGGTTTGAACATTAGTACTGTTAGTAGCGGTAAATGTCTCGGCCCTTACTGAATAAGTTGCAGGAGTAAGGAACTCGATAGTAATGGAGCGGTTATTCGTTGATGAAGTTGCTGTTCCACCGGCAGAAATTGCGCCTACCACACCATATAATACTCTATAATCTGTGTTGAGGACTGCCGGTGTAGCACCTTTTAATAGCGTCCAACGTGTTCTGGTGCCACTGTAACCGGCAAGGCTGAAGGTACCAAAACGGGTATTTGCGGCTCCCATTGAAGTACAGACGCTGGCTGGTGCATTTAGCCGCTGCGCGGAAGCTATTCCTGCGCAGAACATTAAAAACAGATATAGGAGGGCTAGTATCTTTTTCATCTTGCTGAAATCAATTGATTTAAAAAAAAACATCATTCCGGCGCTTTTCAGGCGCGATGGAATGGATTAAATTGAATAATTTCCGCAATTCGAAAAAGCGCTGCAACCCTCCGTGGGCTGGCATTTTGAGATAGGTAAACTAGTTTCATAGGCTCGGTGTTCAGCGGTTTAATAATATATGATATGGATAAAATATGATACTATTTTGGAATTAAAATTATGAATAATATACAAAATAAAAAATGTGTATATGCCAAAAAGGCACCTTAGGAAAGTGTCAGGAAGCAAAAAGGCAGAAGGCAGATTTGATTGTCAATTATTTACCGGAGTCCAAAAAAGTATAAATTCGTGTTAAAAAGTTATCCACATGACAACGTGGAAATGGGATGGTGAATAAATTATTTAGGTTCAATG
>Ga0102590_1004015_pt1 | contig 13327 bp, 13 predicted proteins | sample AraplaMF_Col_mMF_FD_76859 | JGI IMG/M metagenome (GOLD analysis project Ga0102590, IMG submission 76859) | Arabidopsis root microbial communities from the University of North Carolina, USA - plate scrape MF_Col_mMF | ecosystem: Host-associated > Plants > Roots > Endosphere | place: USA...
GGTCGCGCAACCGCGTGCCATTGCCGGGGCCGTCTCCCTTGCTGGACAGGGCCGCCGCTTTCTGTCATCACCGCGCGGCGCGCGACGGGGTGATCGGTCCCGGCGTTCGGCGCATTTGTTCAAGCTTTCCCGGGATATAGCGACGATGGGTTTCAACTGCGGCATCGTCGGCCTGCCGAATGTCGGCAAGTCGACCCTGTTCAACGCGCTCACCTCGACGGCCGCCGCCCAGGCCGCGAATTATCCCTTCTGCACCATCGAGCCCAATGTCGGGCGCGTGGCCGTGCCGGATGAGCGGCTGGAGAAGCTCGCCGTGCTGGCGAAGTCGGCGAAGATCATCGCCACCCAGCTGGAATTCGTCGATATCGCCGGTCTCGTCCGCGGCGCCTCCAAGGGTGAAGGCCTCGGCAACCAGTTCCTCGCCAATATCCGCGAGACCGACGCCATCGTGCATGTGCTGCGCTGCTTCGAGGGCGAGGTCACCCATGTCGAAGGCTCGGTCGATCCGATCCGTGATGCCGAGACGGTCGAGACCGAGCTGATGCTGGCCGACCTCGAAGGCCTGGAGAAGCGAGCAGACAACGCCGCCAAGAAGGCCAAGGGCGGCGACAAGGAATCGAAAGCGCTGCTCGACGTGATGACGCCGGCGCTGGAGGCTTTGCGCGCCGGCAAGCCCGCGCGGACCATCATTCCCAATCTGACACCCGAGCAGCGGCCGGTGCTGAAGGCGCTGCAGCTGCTGACCGGCAAGCCGGTGCTCTATGCCTGCAACGTCGATGAGAGCGCCGCCGCGACCGGCAACGCGCTCTCGGAGAAAGTCGCCGCCTGGGCGAAGACCCAGGGTGCCGCGACCGTGGTGATCTCCGCCGCGATCGAGGCGGAAGTCGCCGTGCTCACCGACGAGGCCGAGAAGGCGGAGTTCCTCTCGACCCTGGGCCTCGAAGAGACCGGGCTCTCGCGGGTGATCCGCGCCGGCTACAAGCTGCTCGACCTGATCACCTTCTTCACCATCGGCCCGAAAGAGGCGCATGCCTGGACCGTGCGCCGCGGCGCCAAGGCGCCGGAGGCCGCCGGCGTCATCCACACCGATTTCGAGCGCGGCTTCATCCGCGCCGAGACCATCGCCTGCGACGACTTCATCGCCAGCGGCAGCGAAGCCGCCGCCAAGGAAGCCGGCAAGATGCGCGCCGAGGGCAAGGAATATGTCGTGCAGGACGGCGACATCTTCAATTTCAGATTCAACGTTTGAGCGCTGGCGCTGCTTCCGTCGCCGATCGGAAGCATTACGGCTGCATCAACCACCTCCCTTGCCCTCCCCCAATCTTGGGGGAGGGGACTCTTTGAAGAGCGCTGCTGCACGAGAATGCGAAGGCTCTCTCCTTCTTCCCTCCCCCAAGCCACTGGACGAATGTCCGCCTTCGCGGACGGTGGGAGGGTGAGGGAGGTGGTTGATGCGGCTGAGGTGCCTCCGAGGTGAACTCGCCCGAAGATCCAGCGCTGCGCCCGTCTAAGTATACCGCCGGTCGAAGCCTTCGCGGATGTGGCGGGCGAGTTCTTGCGCCACCGGGCTCATGCCACTGGGCGAGGTGCGCAAGCTGATCAGGTGCTGCGAGAGTTTCGGCAGGATGCCGTCGTCGATCACCTCGAGCCGCTCCGGCACGGTGCGCGAGAGAAACGCGGCGATCGCCATGTCGGCTTCGAGGGTGGCGAAGACCGGCTCGAGACTGCCGACCTGGCAGATCGCGCGCCATTCGATGCCGGCTTTGGTCAAAGCCTGCACCGCCGAGGCGCGGAAGGCGCAGGTCTCGTTGCCGAGGGCCACAGGTAGGGGTCTTCGGCCGCCGGCATCGCCGCCCTTGGCGCCGACCCAGACCAGGCGGTCAGTCAGCAGGCGGTGATCGCTGGCGCCGAGCTTCGATTCCGTGAGCAAGGTAAGGTCAATCCCACCGTCGAGCAATTGCGCGGCGAGGCTCTTGCTGGTGTCGCTGACCAGGGTGACCAGCACATTGGGATGCGCCTGGCGGAAGACGCGCAGGATCGGCGGCATCAGCATGGCGACCAGATCATGCGGCACGCCCAAGCGCACCGCGCCGGAAAACTCCGCCGCGCGCATCTCGCCGACGATCTCGTCGTTGAGGGCGATCAGGCGCTGCGCCCGCACCATCAGCCGTTCGCCTTCTCGGGTGAGGCGCATGAGGTCGGCGTCGCGCCGGAACAGGCGGCAGTCGAACAGAGTCTCCAGCCGCTTGATCTGCTGGCTGACCGCGCCCTGGCTCAAATTCACCACCCGGGCGGCGGTGGTCATCCGCCCGGTATCCGCCACCGCCACGAAGGCCCGGAGCAGGCGCACGTCGATATCGCGCAAGGCTTCCATATTAGACCCCATAATAGGAGCGTTCAGAACAATTCGATTTTCTAATGGAGATCGCGGCGCTATTCAACCCCGGCTCGACGAAGGGGGAATGCAAATGAACGGCACGGCGATCGGACTTTTCCTGCTGGCGGCGGTGGCTCTGCTGGGCTCGCCCGGCCCCGGCATTGCGGCCTTGCTCGCGGTGACCCGCGGCGGCGGGTTGCGGGCGGGCCTGCGCTATTACGCCGGGCTGCAGGTCGGCCTGGCGCTGGCCGCCGGGATCAGCGCCGCGGGATTGTTCTCGCTGCTCGCGGCGTTTCCGGTGCTGCTCAAGGCGGCCTCGATCACGGCAGTGCTGTATCTCGTGTATCTCGCCTGGAAGATCGGGACCGCGCCGGTCGCAGCGGCGGGGAGCACGGGCGTGTCCGCCTCGCCGATCGGCGGATTCTTCCTCGGCATCACCAACCCGAAGGCCTATCTCGCCTTCGCCTCGCTGATGGCCTCGACGACGCTGGTGAGCGGCGGCGTTTCCGCCGATGCGGCGCTGAAATGGGCGATCATCGTCGCCGTCATCCTGGTGGTCGATATCGCCTGGGTGATGCTGGGGGCGATCCTGCACCGCGCGACCATGCCGCCGCGGGTCGAGCGGGCGATGAACATCGTCTTCGCGGCCTCGATCCTGGTCGCGGCTTTGCCGGCGCTGTTTTAGACCGGCTCTTCCGGATATTGCAGCGCGCCCGGCGGGATGATCACGCCGGGCAGCTTGCGCGAGGTCCAGATGTGGATCGCGTGGGAAAGATCCGGCGGCCTATCGAGCGCGCCGCCTTTGAGGGTCAGCCATTCGGCACCGCTCTCCGGCTCATGCCAGAGCCGCCCGCCGCAATCCGGGCAGAAGGCGCATTTCAAGCGCTTGCCGCTGTCGGTATCGCGGGTCCAGAACTTCGGCTGGCCCCGGGTGACCTGCAAGCCGGTCTTGGTCATCTCGACCGAGATGCCGAAGGCCGAAGCCGATTGATGTTGGCACTCCCGGCAGTGGCAGACATAGATCGCGGTCGGGATGCCGCTGTGTTCGTAGCGCACCGCGCCGCATTGGCAGCGTCCCGTGATCACGGATGTCCACCCATGGCACTCTTGGCCACGATGATGATCTCGCGGCCGTCCGGCTTGAAGGCGCTGGCGTCCCAGTCGCCGTAGCAATGCTCGACCGCCAGGCCGGCCGCCATCATGCCGTCCCAGAGCTCCTCGGGTGCCGAGAAGCGGAGGCGGAAATCCGAGCGCAGGCTCTTGCCGCTCGAGAGAATGCGGTAATGCTCTTCGACATCGAGGATGCGATCGGGGTTCATCCGGGCCTCGTTCCAGATCTCGACCGCGCCACTGGCGCGGGTTTCGACCACCCGGCGCGACTCCACCGGTCCCCATTCCAACCATTCCTGCGCCGCCGGGTTGCGGCTGTCGAAGCCGAAACGGCCCTCCGGGGCGAGATGCGTGGCGACGGTGCGGAACAGCGCGATCTGGTCGGCCTCGGTCAGGAAGGCCTGGAAGGCATGGCCGGTCATGATGATGAGATCGAACTTGCGGCCGAGGCGAACTTCGCGCGCATCGCCGTGGATCCATTCGACCTGTTCGTTCGTGGTGTTGCGGCGGGCGACGTCGAGCATCGGTTGCGCCGGATCGACCCCGACCCCGCTGCCGCCGATCGCCTTGACGAGGCCGCGGGTGACCGTGCCGGTGCCGCAGCCGAGATCGAGCAAGGTCTTCGCGCCGAAACGTCGCGCCAGGCCGAGGTAGAAGTCGGCGCTGACATCCCAGCCGTTTTCGTCGTCGTAGAGGTCGGCCAGTTCCGGCTGGTTGTAGTGGTCGCTCACGCTTGCACGAACTCGATGATGCAGCCGTTGGCGACTTCCGGGGGGACCAGGCAGCCCTTGCCGGTCTTCTCGACCGGTACATTGCGCTCCTTCAGGAAGTCGCGGCAGCGGCCCTTGTCGGCGACCTCTATCTTCATCGCGGCGATCCAGGGCGTCTCGTGCTCGGGCAGCGGCAGCAGCGCGTCGTAAAGCGTGCGCAAGCCCTTCGGGTTCACGAAGCGGATGCGGCCGGCGCCGGTATCGACCACGGTCATGGCGTCGGAGACCTGGATGCGGTCGGGGCCGAACAGCGGCAGGTAGCCGATCACGGTCCGCACCGGATCCTCGGTCACCACCGTCACCGAGCGCAGGCGCTTGGCGCGGTTGGCGTGGCGCAGCCATTCCGGGCGGCGGATCAGCTCCGGTGTGCGGTGATGGGTGATGAAGGCGTTGAGGCCGGGCGTCGCCGCGCGGTCGAGGTAGAGCAGCTCGAATTCCGGCAGCACCTCGCCCTCGGGCAGCTCCAATTTCCGCTTCAAGCCCTTCGGGCCTTCGAACACGACACCGGATTCCTTCAGGTCCTCGGCGCATTGCGCCGGATTGTCGGTGCCGAAAGCGAGCGCCATCAGGCCTTCGCGCTTCTTCAGGAAGCCGTCGAGATTGTTCAGGAACTGGCTGGGATCGACCACGCCCAAGAGCTCGACATAGCCGCTCTCCAGCATGATGCAGTAATTGCCGGTGCCCCAGCCGATGTGGCGGCCGCGCGGCGTCAACGTGAAGCCCAGCGTCTCCCAGGCGGCGCGCGCCGCTTCGAGATCGCGCACGCCGACCAGCGTGTGATCGATGCCGGTGATCGCCTCAGCGGCATGATCGAACTTCATGCGTCCCCCATAAAGAAACGCCCCCGGTGCGGTCTGGCATCGGGGGCGATGGTGTTAACGGCACGGGCGGCGCCCGATCAGTGAATCCGCGACCAGATCTTCCGCTTGGCTGCGTAGAACAGCAGCGTGAAGACGACCAGGAACAGCACCGCCTTCAGGCCGGTCAGGTGCCGCGCTTCCAGGTTGGGCTCGCCGGCCCAGGTCAGGAAGGCGGCAACGTCGCGGGACTCGTCCTCCAGCGTGTTCGGCGCGCCGTCGGCAAAGGTGACGGCGCCGTCGGAGAGCGGCTGCGGCATCGCGATCTGCTTGCCGTGGAAGTACTTGTTGTAGTTCATGCCCTCTTGCAGCTTGAACTTCGGGTCCTTCTCTTCGGCGGGATCCCCGTATCCGTTCAGGATCGCGTGGATGTAATCGGCGCCCTCATAGCCGGTGAAGCCCTTGCCGGCGCGCGAGCGCGCGATCAGCGAGAGATCCGGCGGCAGCGCGCCGTTGTTGGCGGCGCGGGCCGCCTGCTCGTTCGGGAACGGCGCCTTGAAGGTGTCGGAGGCCTTGCCCGGCCGCTCGAACATTTCGCCGGCATCGTTCGGTCCGTCCTGGACCTGCACCGCGGCGGCGATGTCCTTCACCTCATCCGCAGAGAAACCGATCTGCTCGAGGTTGCGGTAGGACATCAGGTTCATCGAGTGACAGGCCGAGCAGACGTCCTTGTAGACCTGGAAGCCGCGCTTCACCTGCGCCTGGTCGAACTTGCCGAAGAAGCCCGTGAACGACCACTTCTCTTTCGGGATGTGGATTTCCTCGTGCGGGTCCGCGGCGATGAACAGGACGGCGACCGCGGCGCTCACCAGGGCCATGCCGTTGAGAAGGATGGAACGTTTCTTCATGATCTTAGGCCTTCCCCGTCGCCGCGGCAGGTGCGTGACTGTCCAGCACCGCCTTGCTGATCGACAGCGGCAGCGGCAGCGTGCGCTCGAAGATCGAGAGCAGCGGCAGGATCACCAGGAAGAAGCCGAAGTAATAGACAGTCGCGATCTGGCCGAGGGTGATGATCTGGATGCCGACATGCCCGCCGGCAAAGGTGATCGGCCAGAGCGCGTCCACGGATTCGAGATGCGCCGCTTCCGCCAGGTATTCCGGCGCCACGATGGTGAACTCGAACGGCAGCCAGTAGTTGGCCGGCGCGTATTTGCCGCAGAACATCAGGATCGCGCAGACAAAGACCAGGGCCCAGAAGAACCGCTTGAAGGCCGGGCGGTAGGCGCCCGAGCGGACCGGCGAACGGTCGAGCCAGGGCAGGATGAACAGCACGGCGATCGAAGCGCCCATGGCGAGCACGCCGATCAGCTTGTCCGGGATCGAGCGCAGGATCGCGTAGAACGGCAGGAAGTACCATTCCGGCACGATGTGCTCCGGCGTCGACAGCGGGTTGGCCGGGATGAAGTTGTCCGGGTCACCCAGGGCGACGGGCGCGAAGAACACCCAGAAGGCAAAGAACAGCATGAAGATGCCGAGCCCGTACATGTCCTTCACCGTGTAGTACGGGTGGAACGGGATCTGGTCCTGCGGACCCTTCATGTCGATGCCGGTCGGGTTGTTCGAGCCGAAGCGGTGCAGCGCGATGATGTGGATCACCACCACGCCCAGGATCACGAAGGGCAGCAGGTAGTGCAGCGAGAAGAAGCGGTTCAGGGTCGGGTTATCGACCGAGAAGCCGCCCCAGAGCAGGGTCACGACCTTGCCGCCGACCACGGGCAGCGCCGAGAACAGGTTGGTGATGACGGTGGCGCCCCAGAAGCTCATCTGGCCCCAGGGGAGCACGTAGCCCATGAAGGCGGTCGCCATCATGAGCAGCAGAATGAGGACGCCGATGATCCAGAGCAGCTCGCGCGGCGCCTTGAAGGATCCGTAGTAGATACCGCGGAAGATGTGGATGTAGACCGCGATGAAGAACATCGAGGCGCCGTTCATATGGATGTAGCGCAGCATCCATCCATAATTGACGTCGCGCATGATGCGCTCGACCGAGTTGAAGGCGTGATCGACATGCGGCGTGTACTGCATGGCGAGGAAGATGCCGGTGGCGATCATCACCATCAGCATGAAGCCGGCGATCGAGCCGAAATTCCACCAGTAGCTCAGGTTCTTCGGCGTCGGATAGTCGTTCGCCTCGTGCTGCAGATAGGAGAAGACCGGCAGGCGATGGTCGATCCAGCGAATGACGGGGTTCTTGAAAACGGCGGCCATGTTCGCTGTCCCCTCAGCCGATCTTCACGTTGGTGTCATTGGTGAACGCATAGAGCGGCACTTCGAGGTCGAGCGGCGCCGGACCTTTCCGGATGCGGCCGGAGGTGTCGTATTGCGAGCCGTGGCAGGGGCAGTACCAGCCGCCGAACTCGCCGCGCGGATCGGACGGCTTCTGGCCCAGCGGCACGCAGCCCAAGTGGGTGCACACACCGACCAGAATCAGCCATTCGGCCTTCTGGACGCGCGAGGCGTCGGTCTGCGGATCGCGCAGGCCCGACGGGTTGGAAAGGATCACCTTCGGATTGGCGGGATCGACCTGCGGGTCGTCCTTCTGGGCGGCGGCGATCTCTTCCGGGGTGCGATGGCGGATGAAGACCGGCTTGCCGCGCCACTTCACGGTGATCGCCTGGCCGAGCTGGACGCCGGAGATATCGACCTCGATCGAGGACAAGGCCAGCACGTCGCCCGAGGGGTTCATGCTGCTGATGAACGGCCATGCGACCGCGGCACCACCGAAGGCCGCCGCCGATGCCGACATCAGATAGAGGAAATCGCGGCGCGTACCACCCGCGCCTTGCGCCGATTGCGCGTGATCCGCCATATGCTCTGCCCTCGTCCCGACCCGCGTCCCCGATAACGGCGCGACGCCGACCGGTGCGGGCTGAAATGTCCCAAAGAACTCGAAGGGTTATAGCATGCGGTCCGACCGCCGGATGGCCGCGGAAATTGCGACAAAGCGCCGCAATATTCGCCAACGATATCAACCACTCAGGCAGGCGGAACCGGTCGTTTCCCCCCGATCCCGCGGATGGGTATAAAGGAAATCACACAAGTTGCAAAGCACGGCATTCTCCCCCTGAAGGCCGTGATCCGACCCCCAAAAGGACCCATGATGCGGCTCGCCCTCTACCAGCCCGACATCCCCCAGAACACCGGCGCCATGCTGCGTTTGGCCGCGTGTTTCGGCTTGAGCGTCGATGTCATCCTGCCGGCCGGATTCATCTTCGACGACAAAAGGATGCGGCGGGCCGGCATGGATTATATCGACCAGGTGGAGATCGCCCGGCATGCCTCCTGGGCCGCCTATCTCGAGTCGCGGAACGGTGGGTCCAAAGGAAGTGAGGGGGGCCGGCTGGTGCTGCTGACCACCAAGGGCGACCGCGCCTATACCGATTTCGCCTTTCGGCCTGAGGACACTCTGCTGGTCGGGCGCGAGAGCAGCGGCGTGCCGGCCGAGGTGGCGGCGGCGGCCGATGCGCGGCTGGTCATCCCGATGCGGCCGGGCTTGCGCAGTCTCAACGTCGCCATGGCGGCGGCGATCGTCACCGGCGAGGCGATGCGGCAGTTGCACGAACAGAAGAGCAGCGCGCGGCGGGCCTCATGAGCGATTACCCGGTTGATCACCGCGCGCATGCGGCGGGCTGGTTCGCGAGCTTGCGCGACCGGATCTGCACCGCCTTCGAACGGCTGGAGGACGAGCTGACCGGTCCCGGCGCCGAGCGGCCGGCCGGCCGCTTCGAGCGCAAGGTCTGGGAGCGTCCCGATCCAGAGGCCGGCGACGGTGGCGGCGGCGAGATGTCGATCATGCGCGGCCGGGTGTTCGAGAAGGTGGGCGTCAACATCTCGACCGTGCATGGCGTGTTCAGCCCGGAATTCCGGAAGTCGATTCCGGGTGCGGCGGGCGACGGAAAATTCTGGGCGAGCGGCATCAGCCTGGTCGCCCATATGCATTCGCCGCTGGTGCCGGCCGTGCATATGAACACGCGGCACATCGTGACCTCGACGGCCTGGTTCGGCGGCGGCGCGGATTTGACCCCGACCTTTCCCGATGCGACCGACACCGCGGACTTCCACGCCGCATTGCAGGCGGCCTGCGAGGCCAGCCCGGCCGGCGACTATCCGCGGTTCAAGAAATGGTGCGACGAATACTTCTATCTGCCGCATCGCGGCGAGGCGCGCGGCGTCGGCGGCATCTTCTACGACAACCTCAACACCGGCAGCTGGAAGGCCGATCTCGGCCTGACCGGCGCGGTCGGCGAGGCCTTCCTCGAGGTCTATCCGAAGATCGTCCGCCGGCACATGAACAAGACCTGGACCCCGGAGCAGCGCCGCGCACTCCTGGTGAAGCGCGGCCGCTATGTCGAGTTCAACCTGATCTACGACCGCGGCACGCTGTTCGGGCTGAAGACCGGTGGGAACACCGAGGCAATCCTGATGTCGCTGCCGCCGGAAGTGATCTGGCCCTAGACCAACGCTTAGCCATCTTGTCGGCCTTGGCTCAGTTCGCGCCGGAGTGCTTCGGCTCCAGCCGCTCCGCGATCAGCGGATGCGGGTTCTGCGCTTCGGTGCCGGCGCTGCCATAGGGGCGGGTCAGGATCTCCAGCAGATGGCCGTTGGGATCTTCGAAATAGACGCCGCGGCCGTCGTCCCAGTGGTTGATCGCGCCGCTCTGCTTCTGGCCGGGATCGGCCCAGTGGGAGAGGCCGCGCTGCCGGATGCGGCCGAAGATCTCGTCGAACTCGGTCTCGCTCACCAGGAAGGCATAGTGCTGCGACCTGATCTCGCCGCTCGAATCCATGAAGTCGAGCGTCAAATGATCGCCGACCGTCACCACGGCGAACGGACCGAGCAGCAAGGGTGCCGGCAAGCCGAGGATCTCGCTCAGAAACAGCGCCGAGGCCTTGCGGTCCCGGGCCGCGACGATGGTGTGGTTGAGCTTCGCCGTCATGGCGGGAAAACCCGCCCGGCGCGCCGGCGTTCCGCCGCCCCGGCGATGCGATGTCGGCGATGGTCGGCAGATGACATGCCACGCAAACAAAATCCCCGCGCCTCACGGCGCGGGGATGATGCGAGCAAGACGACCGGGCTGCGTGCCTTACGGCGCGTCCTGGTTCAGATGGACGTTGGCGACATTGGACTGTTGCACCATGACGTAGGCGTCGGTCGATGTCTCGACGCCGGCGGTCGTCTCGTGCGCGAAGACGTGGTACCCGTTCACCACCACGCCGGTGTCGGCCCAGTTTCCGCCGTCCTTGCTGATCGAGAGATAGAGCTGATCGATCGAATCACCGTCGATGCGAACCGCATCCTTTTCCGGGAAAAGACCGCCCGGCGTGATGGTGTGATCGGAGATATCCTGCACGCTGTGCGCGCCGATCGTCACCGCTTGGCCGACCACGCCCGCCACCTGCTCAGCGAACCCGCCGAATTTGCTTTGGGTCGAGATGGTCTCGATGCCGTCGATACCGGCGGCCTTCGTATGATCCGAGAAGTCCAGCTTTAGGTCAGCCACGGCCAGAATGTCGCCGTGCATCGCCGCGCCGCCCTCAAGCCCGTCCTTCGTCGCCACAGTGTCGTCTTCGCCGTGGACTTGGGTGGCCGCGGTGTATTTGGAGTTGAAGACCAGGGTGTCATCGCCCTGTCCGCCGAAGATTTCGGCGCCGCCGTAGCCGACGATGATGTCATCGCCCTTGCCACCGAACATCTGGTTCTTGGCGCCGACGTTGCCGGTCAGGATGTCATTGCCGTCGGTGCCGGTGACGGTCGCGGCGATACCATCCGTGTCATGCTGGTAGTGGACGTTGCCCGGCGCGCTGGTGACGTGGCCGTCCGTCACCGTATAGGGCGTGTTTACAAAGCCCGTATTAACCTGCAGGTCCTCCTTGCCGGTGCCCTTGAAGCCGCCGAGGTCGTTGACGAGGAGCGGATCGCCATCCTTGTCCTGGTCGTTCACGGTCAGGACCCACTGCGGAAGGTAATAGAACGGGCTCGTATCGTCGTTCGTGATCGTATCCGCAACCAAGACCGGCGCGTCGTTCTTGCCTTGCATGGTGAAGGTGTAGTCCTGCTGGACCGACCCGCCGTGGGCGTCGGTGATCGTGAACTTGATTATGAAGCTCGCGATCTCGCCTTCCTTCAGATAGTCGTATTTCCCCAACGTGTCGAAGTTGAGCCGGCCCAGGGCCGCATCGTAGGTCACGCCCGGCGGCAAAGTCGCCGGATCGACTGTGACCGTGAACTTCGTGTCATCGACATCGATCACCGCCCATTTGAGGTCATCGTGGATCGGCGCGGGGTCGTCTTCGCTGCGCGGCGGGAAGTTTCCGACCGAGCCGCCCTTGAAGATCGGGTCGTCGTTCACGCCGTTGATGTCGATGGTGACGGTCGCGGTGCTTTCGTTCACGCCGTCGGTCACCTTGTAGGTGAAGGTGACCTGGGCCGGCGGGCTGTCGGTGTTGAGAGCCTCGAACTTGCCGTCCGGATCGTAGGTCCAGCTGCCGTTCGCATTGAACACGAGCTTGCCGGTGGCCGGCCCGGTGACCAGCGAATAGGTCAGCGGATCGCCTTCGGGATCGGTCGCGGTGACCTGGCCGTCGAGGATCTTGGTGTCTTCGTCGGTGACGCGGTTCTGGTCGTCGGCGGTCAGCGCCGCGGTAAGCGCCGTCGCGCCGAACAGCACGAACAGGGTGCCGGTCTGATCGACGGGGCCGTTGCCCAGACCATCGGTGCCATCCTGGGCGCCTGCCCCTTCAAAGCCGCCGAGGCCAGCCCCTTCGCCGAACTGCTGCAGGATGCCGCCGGTGTTGTCGGCGCCCTGCCCCTGCGGGCCGGCGGCCGGACCGGCGGCGGTCTGGATGTCGATGTTGGGATCGGTCGAGGCGAGGATGGTCGCGATGTCGATCGGCTGGCCGTTCGAGGCTTCGATCACCGGCGGCGTCGTGCCCGCGGCCTGGACATAGCCCTGGAGAATGACCGTGATGTCGCCGACCTTGATCGCGAGGTTGCCGTTGTCTTCCCGCGCGAGGAATTGCGAGTCGGCGGCGAAGGGCAGCTGGACGACCTCACCCGGGGTCACCGGAACGCGGACGACGTTCTCGCCCTGCGGGATCTCCACCTGGGCCGCATCCAGCGGCAGCGTCAGCGCATCGGCGTAATGCGCCCCGCTGGACGGGACGGCCGCGATCTGTACGTCATCGCCGGCACCGGAGCCGGTCAACATGTCGCTCGTTTCGGTCTCGAAAAAGAGATCGTTTTCCATGGCTCAGCCTTCCCGATAAATACCGGCGGCCTGAACGCGGGCGGCGCACCACTCACCCTTGGATGAGAGCGCAAAACGATCGCGCCCCTGACAGATGCAATCTAAAGCGCGTTGGGCTTACACCAGAAGAGCATTGGGGGGCTTGACTCCGCTTCCCCGATGCGCATCGCTACACTCAGGTGTGAGCGTTTGCATTTTAGGAAGTTTTGCGGCGATTTTGCCGCTTTGGGTCACCGAACCAGCCTGAACGGCGCCTTCTGGTCGCTGGAAATCCGCTCCGCCGCACTGCGGATCGACGCGGAGTCGATGCCGAAATGGCGATAAAGCTCGGCGACGGTGCCGGTCTGGCCGAAATGCTCGACCCCCAGCGGATGCACGCGGTGGCCATAGACGCCGCCGAGCCAGGAGAGCGTCGCCGGATGTCCGTCCATCACGGTGACGAAGGCGGCGTAAGAGGGCACGCCTTTCAGCAGGCGCTCGATATGCGATTCCGCGTGGCGCAAGCCGCGCTGCCGCGCCCGCACCGCGGCGGACCAGCCGGCGTTGAGCCGATCGGTCGAGGTGATGGCGAGCAAGCCGATGTCGCGCCAGGCCTCGCCCATCAGGCCCACGGCCTCGATCGCTTCCGGCGCGACCGCGCCGGTATAGGCGATGACGGCGGTGCAGTTCGGCCCCGGCTCGCGCAACCAATAGCCGCCATCGATGATCGCGCGCTCGAGCTCCGGCGTCATCGCGCGGGTCGGCTGCTCGATCTGGCGCGTGGAGAGACGCAAATAGACCGAGCCGCCGGTCTCGTCGCGCAGCCAGTTGCGCTCGTCGGGATCGCCCTCGCCGCCGCGCTGGATATAGGAGAAGGACCATTTCAGGATCACGGCAAGCTCGTCGACGAAGGCCGGTTCGAAAGCGCAGAGACCGTCCTGGGCGAGGCCGATCAGCGGTGTCGCGATCGACTGATGCGCACCGCCTT
>Ga0102590_1004018_pt1 | contig 13309 bp, 13 predicted proteins | sample AraplaMF_Col_mMF_FD_76859 | JGI IMG/M metagenome (GOLD analysis project Ga0102590, IMG submission 76859) | Arabidopsis root microbial communities from the University of North Carolina, USA - plate scrape MF_Col_mMF | ecosystem: Host-associated > Plants > Roots > Endosphere | place: USA...
TGAGTTCATCGCCTACGCCAACCGGCTTCGCCTGAAGATCGATCACTGATGCGCAAGGTCAGCCATCTCGTCGCCGAGGCCGTGCTGGCATTGCTGCTGTTCTTCGCGCTGTGGGAAGTCTTGGTGCGCCTCAGCGGCGTTCAGCCCTACATCCTGCCGGCGCCTTCCTTGGTGCTGACCGCCGCCTCGGCGGTGACGCCGATCCTGGCGCAGCATGCGCTGACCACCATCGTCGGCACGCTGATCAGCCTTGGCATCGGCGCCGCGCTGGGCATGGCGGTCGGCCTCGCCATCGGCTATTCCGCCGCCGCCAGCCGGCTGCTCTATCCGCTGCTCGGCGGGCTGCAGGCGCTGCCGATGTCGGCCTTCATCCCGATTTTCGTGGTCTGGTTCGGCGTCGGCTCGGTCCCGAAAATCCTCGCCGGCGCGCTGATCGCGTTCTTCCCCATCGTCGTCAACGTGGTCACCGGGCTGCGCACCATCGAGCCGGATCTGTGGGAGATGCTGAGCGTGCTCGGCGCCTCCAAGGCGCAGATCTTCCAGAAGGTCGGCATCCCGCGCACCCTGCCGTACTTCTTCGCCTCGCTGAAGGTCGCCGCCGCCGGTGCCTTCATCGGCAACGTGGTCGGCGAGATGATCGCCGCCGGCAAGGGCCTCGGCTACGTGCTGGTGGTCGCCACCACCAGTCTCAACATGCCGCTGGCGTTCGCCGCGCTCAGCATATTGCTGATGATGGGAATGGTGCTGTTCTCGGTGTTCGACGTGGTGGAGCGCCGCGTCGCGCCGTGGGCGTTCCGGGGGAAGGCGTGATCGGTCGGGTGAGCTAACAAACCATACCCGTCATTGCGAGCGAAGCGAAACAATCCAGAGGCCGCGAAGAAGGACTGGATTGCTTCGTCGCATCCGCCTTCGCCCGAAGGCGGGCTTCGGCGGACAAGAGTGCTCCTCGCAATGACGGAGTTGGCTCTTCAGGCCAGCCTAAGCCGCCCGCACGTCCGCCAGGAAGCGATTGACCTGTGCCGCCAGGTCCTTTGACTGCTGCGACAATTCCTCGGCGGCCCCCAGCACCTGCGTCGCCGCGGCGCCGGTTTCGTTGGCGGCCTGCTGCACGCCGGAAATGTTCGAGGTGACGTTCTGGGTGCCGCGCGCGGCCTCTTGGACGTTGCGGGCGATCTCCTTGGTCGCCGAGCCCTGCTCCTCGATCGCGGCGGCGATGGCGCCGCCGATCTGGTCGATCTCGGTGATGACGTCGACCACGTTCTTGATCGCGGCCACGGTCTGGTCGCTGGCGCCCTGGATGGCGGCGACCTGTTCGGAGATCTCGGTGGTGGCCTTGGCGGTCTGGCCGGCCAGCGATTTCACTTCCGAGGCGACCACCGCAAAGCCGCGTCCGGCCTCGCCGGCGCGTGCGGCCTCGATGGTGGCGTTGAGCGCCAGCAAGTTGGTCTGCGCGGCGATGGTCTGGATCAGCGTGACCACGTCGCCGATCTTCTGTGCGCCGGACGCCAGCGACTGCGCGGTGTCGCCGGTGCGGCGGGCGTCCTCGACGGCGCGGGCGGAAATCTGCGCCGACTGCGCCACCTGGCGGCTGATCTCGCTGATCGACGAGGTCAATTCCTCGGTGGCGCTCGCCACCATCTGCACGTTGGCCGAGGTCTGTTCGGAAGCATCCGCCACCACGCCGGCCTGGCGGTTGGTGCCGGTCGCGGTCGATGACATCGAGCGGGCGGTGGATTCCATGGTTGCCGAGGACGACGACAGGCCTTGCACCAGTTCGCCGACCCGTGCCTCGAACGCCTTTGTCAGGTCGTCGAGCACGTGGGCGCGGCGCATTTTGGCATCGTTCTCGGCCGCCTGCTCGGCCGCGAGGCCCGCCGCCCTGATCATGTTGTCCTTGAAGACCTGGACCGCGGCGGCCATCGCGCCGATCTCGTCGCGGCGGGCGCTGGCGGGAATTTCGACCCCTGCGTCGCCATCGGCGAGCCGCGACATCGACGCGGTGATCTCGACGATCGGCGCGCAGATCCGGCGCCGCACCATGATCACGAGGCCGGCGCTGGCCGCGATCACGGCAACGAGGCCGAGCAGCGCCGCCACCAGGCTGAGCCGCGCGCCGCTATAGGCCGACGCCAGGATCTCCTCGGCGTTGTCGTAGAACGCCTCGCGCAGGCCGATCACGGCGCCGAGGCCCTTTTGCGACTCGACGTAGAACGTATCGACGTCGTGTTCGTACTTGCCGCTCGCCGCGCCGTCCTTGGCGAGCTTCATTTCCCGGCCGAAGCTCTCGACATAGGCGGTCTGCATCTGGTCCAGCGCCTTGGCGATGTTGGCCGGCGTGGCCGGATTGCCGCGCAATTCCGTCAACGACATCAGGATCTGGTCGTTGCGGCCCTGCGAGCGGGCCATGTCGGCGCGCTCGGCTTCGGTCGCCGCGCGTTTCGAGGCGACGGCATTCTTGTGCAGGCTCGAATTGAAGCCGCCGACATCGCGCAGCGTCCAGGCGATGTTGGCGAAGCTGGCCTGGCGGTAGGCCTCGCCGTTCAGCGCCGCCATCCGGCGGACCTGCTCGTTCAGCAGCGCGGTGATCGCGGTGTTGAGGGTTGCGTTGTCGGCGACGATCTTCTTGGCGGCGTCGCGGCGTGCCTCCGCCGGTCCGGCGATCGCCTTGTCGATGGCGCCGCGCAGCGCGTCGAACTGCTTCTTGAGCTCGTCCATTCGGGAGGCGATGTCGGCGCCGTCGTCGAAGGCGCCGACCGAGTTCTTGCGAAGCTGGACCATCCTGTCGACGGCGCCGTCGGTCTGCTTGCGGTAGGTGCCGAGTTCGGTCACGAGTTTCGGGTCGACCTCGGCGGGCCCGAACAGGATGTTGGTGGCGAAGCCACGTTCCGGGTTGAGATAGCGTGGGATGTCCCCGACCGCGCGGACCAGCTCCAGGCGCCCCTGCGCCGCGGCCACCTTGTCCATCGTTTCGTGCTTGGTGGCCGCGACATAGACCGCAAGGCCGCCGCCGACGGCCGAAATCGAGGCGATGGCGATGGTCAAAAGGGTACCGATTTTCATGAGCAGGCAGCCGGGTATGAATGGAGGACAACGGGATTTGGTTTAGTCTAGATCGTTCTAATTAACCTTGTGTTGACGGGTCCGGCCGGCTTCGCCCGGCCCAAAGCCGCCATTGCGAGCGGCGCGCGGCCGTGAATTTTCACCGGTGGCAATGGCGTGGCCATCGACAAAGCCGGGACGGCGCTGTAGCGAGACGGCCATACGTCAACTCAAGAAAATATCAGGGAGAGAATTCATGCGCTCATTCTTGCTGATTGCGGCCGCTGTCGTGGCCTTCGCCGGGGCCATGGTTGTCGAAACCACCGATGCCAACGCGGTGGTGTGCGCGCGCGGCGTCTATCGCGCCGGCTGTGCCGGCACCCGCGGCGCCGTCGTCGTTCGCCGTCCGCCGGTGGTGGTCTGCCGCACGGTGTGGGTGAACGGCGTGCGCGTGAAACGCTGCGGCTGAGAGCTTGCGGACTATGCCAGCTGCCGCGGCAGGCCCGGCTGCCCCATCGCGCATTCCAGCGCGTTGCGGTCCCATTTTGCCGCGTTGGCGGCAGCCTCGTAGGTCGATTGCAGGAATTCCAGCAGCGCCTGGTCGGGCTGCGCCGCGGTGCGCACTACGTCGTAAGGCAGGATGAACTCGCCGAGCTCCTTGCTGAAGAACGCCGCGTCGGGTTGCACCCGCGCGGCGGCAAACCCGTCGGGCGCGGGATAGGCGTAGGAATAGAACGCCGGGTAATCGATTGCGCCGCCGCCCGGCCAGAAGCCGGCGCTCGACACTTCGTGGGAATAGGCCTCGCGGGCGACGTCGTCGGACAGATGCGGCACGCCGCCGGGATGTTTTGGTGCAAGACGGCCGGAAAACCGCGTCACGGCAAGGTCAAAACTGCCCCAGAAGAAATGCACCGGGCTCGCCTTGCCGAGGAAGCCGGTACGAAATTGCTTGAACACCCGGTCGGTGCTGACGAGGATTTGTGAAAAACGCCGCACGGCGTCGGGATCGTAGGCGGCATGCTGCTCGTCCTGCGAAAACTTGATCGGCTGCGGCAGTTCGTTCGGCGTCTCGTCGATGCGCACGTCGATGCCGAGCTCGGCCAGCGCCGCCATCACCGCGGCGTAGAAGCGGGCAACCGATTGCGGCTTCAAGGCCAGTTGCCGGGTCGCGCCGTCACTGGTGGCGATGCGCAACTGATGATCGAAAAAATCGAAGTCGATCTGGAATGTGCGGGCGCCGTCCGGGATTGGCGACGTCGTCAGCCCGCGCGGGGTGACGTAGAGCGCCACATGCCAGGAATGGTTCAGCCACGGCGTGCGCGCGAGCCGGATCTTGCCGACGATCTGGGTCCAGAGCTGCAGCGTCTCGAGGCTGTCGCGCCAGGCCGCGGTGGGCAATTCCGGCCAGCCGTTGCCTCCGGAGTTGCTCATGGCGTGATGCCGGCGCGGTCGACGGCTTTCGGCGCCGTCTGGGTCTTCCAGGTCGAGTTGGCGACATGGACCGGCGAGAACGCCGGCCGCTCGACATAGTGTCCGTCGCCGCTTCCGGCGCGCAGCTCGCCCTGCAGCCAGGCGATCCTGCCGCCGCACAGCGTTGCCATCACGCCACCGGTGCAGGCAAATCCCTCGAACACATTGTAGTCGATGCGGCTCATCTGGGTCTTGGCGGTGATGGTCTTGGTCGCCGCCGGGTCGAACACCACGATGTCGGCGTCGGAGCCGACGGCCACCGCGCCCTTGCGCGGGTAGACGTTGAGGATGCGGGCGATGTTGGCGGAGGTGACGGCGACGAACTCTTCCGTCGTCAGACGGCCGGTGTTGACGCCCGCGGTCCACAGCACGGACAGGCGGTCTTCGAGGCCGCCGGTGCCGTTGGGAATCTTGCGAAAATCGCCGATCCCGTTGCGCTTCTGCGCGGTGGTGAAGGCGCAGTGATCGGTGGCCACCACCTGCAGCGAGCCGGATTGCAGCCCGGCCCACAGGCTGTCCTGGTGCGACTTGTCGCGGAACGGCGGCGACATCACCCGCTGCGCGGCGTGGTTCCAGTCCTTGTTGGCGTATTCGCCGGAATCCAGCGTGAGATGCTGGATCAGCGGCTCGCCATAAACCCGCTTGCCGGCGGCGCGGGCGCGGGCGATCGCCTCATGGGCCTCGCGCGACGAGGTGTGCACCACGTAGAGCGGCGCGCCGGTCATGTCGGCGATCATGATGGCGCGGTTGGTGGCCTCGCCCTCGACTTCCGGCGGCCGTGAATAGGAGTGGCCCTCGGGGCCGGTGACGCCCTGCGCCAGCAGCGCCTCCTGCATCCGCGCGATCACGTCGCCGTTCTCGGCGTGGACCAGCGGCAGCGCGCCGAGATGGGCGCAGCGCGCGAACGAGTTGTACAACTCGTCGTCGTTGACCATCAGCGCGCCCTTGTAGGCCATGAAATGCTTGAAGGAGTTGATGCCGTAGGTCTTCACCACGGTCTCCATCTCGTCGAACACCTGTTCCGACCACGACGTCACCGCCATGTGGAAACCGTAGTCGGAGGCCGCCTTTTCCGACTTGCGCCGCCAGTCCTGGTAGGCCGCCAGCATCGATTGTCCGGGATCGGGAATGCACATGTCGACGATCATGGTGGTGCCGCCGGCCAGCGCCGCCTTGGTGCCCCATTCGAAGTCGTCGGCGGTGAGGCCGCCCATGAAGGCGAATTCGAGATGGGTATGCGGGTCGATGCCGCCCGGCATCACGTAGCAGCCGCCGGCGTCGATCACCTGCGCGCCGGCCGGCGCTTCCAGTTTCGTGCCGATCGCCGCGATCGTGGAGCCGTCGACCAGCACGTCGGCGCGGCGGGAATGGTCGTGGTTGACGACGGTGCCGCCGCGAATCAGGATAGCCATGACGATCTCCGGGAAAACAGCATCTGCATTCCCGTCAGCCTATCGCGCATTTCTCCCGCTGCCAGCCAAAATATTCGGCACGACCAGATGGGTTCAATGCTTGCCGCATTCCGGGCAGCGGCGCCGGCCCCGCGTGGCGTGAAACAGGCTGCGGCAGAACCAGCTCCGGGCCACGGCCTGCAGCGGATTGCGTGCGAGTTGGTAAATGAAGAGAAGTTCGAGCATGGTGGTATCCTGTCGTCCCCAAAGCATGTGCCCCGCCAAGCCCTGGCGGCTGACGGGTCACATATGCTTTTCAAAATTCAGAGCGTTTTCGAGCGAAGTGGGTACCGGTTCGCGTGAAGAAAACGCGTCAAAACTAAAGCTAAAGCGCGGCCGGCGGACGGACGTAGCCGTCCGTCATGGAAGGATTGCGCCATGGGGAGATAGTGCGGCGTTCCTGAAAAGGAACGCCGCTGCCGTCGCATCAGCCATGCAGTTTCTTCGCGGTCTCGGCGATCGCCTTGCCCTGATAGCGCGCGCCGGCGAGTTCGTTGGCGCTGGGCTGGCGGCTGCCGTCGCCGCCGGTGATGGTGGTCGCGCCGTAGGGCGAGCCGCCGGTCACCTCGTCGAGCTTCATCTGGCCCTGGAAACCATAATTGAGGCCGACCACAGTCATGCCGAAATGCAACAGGTTGGTGATGATCGAGAACAGCGTGGTCTCCTGGCCGCCATGCTGGGTGGCGGTCGAGGTGAAGGCGCCGCCGACCTTGCCGTGCAGCGCGCCCTTGGCCCACAGCCCGCCGGCCTGGTCGAGGAAATTCGCCATCTGCGACGCCATCCGCCCGAAGCGGGTGCCGGTGCCGACGATGATCGCATCGTAATTGGGCAGATCGTCGATGGTCGCGACCGGTGCCGCCTGGTCGACCTTGTAGTACGACGCTTTTGCGACGTCCGGCGGCACCAGCTCGGGCACCCGCTTGATGTCGACCGTTGCGCCGGCTTCGCGCGCGCCTTCGGCCACGGCATTGGCCATCGCCTCGATGTGGCCGTAGGCGGAATAATACAGGACGAGAACTTTGGTCATGATGGTCTCCGTGGGGGTTTTGAGTGAGTTGAAAAAAATCGTCATGGCCGGGCTCGTCCCGGCCATCCACGCCTTCGCTGACTCGCGGCAAGGGAGGCGTGGATGCCCGGGACGAGCCCGGGCATGACGGGGAGATGTTGAGCGTTAAGCCGCGTCCACCAGCACCAGCTCGGAATCCTCCAGCGCGGTGATGGTCAGCGTCGCCTCGTTGCGGATCGCGGCGCCGTCGCGGGCGTTGACGCGCACGCCGTTGATCTCGACCGCGCCCGCCGCCGGCACCAGGTAGCCGTTGCGGCTTTCGCCCAGCGGATATTCCGCGCGCTCGCCGGCCTTCAGCGTCGTCGCCAGCACCCGCGCGTCGGCGCGGATCGGCAGCGCGTCACGATCGGACTCGAATCCGCTGGCGATCGGCACGAGTTTTCCGGAGCGGTCCGACTTCGGGAACGGCTTTGCGCCCCAGCACGGCTGCCCGCCGTCCGCTTTCGGCTCGATCCAGATCTGGAAGATGCGCGTCGTGCCGGGCTCGAGATTGTATTCGGAGTGACGCACGCCCGAACCGGCGCTCATCACCTGGACGTCACCGGCGACCGTGCGGCCCTTGTTGCCGAGGCTGTCCTGATGGGTGATCGCGCCTTCGCGGACGTAAGTGATGATCTCCATATTGGCATGCGGATGCGCCGGAAAGCCGGAGTTCGGCGCGATCTCGTCGTCGTTCCAGACCCGCAAGGCGCCATGGCCCATGTTGGCCGGGTCGTAGTGGCTGCCGAACGAGAAATGATGCTTCGCCTTCAGCCAGCCGTGGTCGGCGCCGCCGAGTTTGTTGAATGGTCGCAGTTCGATCATGGGACGTTCCTTCGCATTCCGTTGCACTCTGGATATGCCTTCCCGAATGGTGCATAAATAGAAACTGTTGAAACTCATTGTTTCCATAAATGAGCCTACAGGGTCATCAAATGGCAAGACTCCCCGACTTCGAGGGCCTCGCGATCTTCGCCAAAGTGGTGGAGTTGCGATCGTTTGCCGCCGCGGCGGCCGAACTGGCGCTGTCCAAGGCCACGGTCTCGAAGGCGGTGACGCGGCTGGAAGAGCGCCTCGGCGCCCGGCTGTTCAACCGCACCTCGCGGCGCCTTGCCCTGACCGATGCCGGCCAGAAACTGTCCGAACGGGCGACGCGTCTGTTGCTCGACGGCGAGGCCGCGGAGAACGAGGCGCTGGCGCAATCGGTGGCGCCGCGCGGGCTGGTGCGGCTGGCGGTGCCGATGAGCTTCGGGATCAAGGCGGTGGCGCCGCTATTGCCGGAATTCCTGGTGCAGTATCCGGAAGTATCGATCGATCTGCATTTGAGCGACGCCACGGTGGATCTGATCGGCGAGGGGTTTGACGCCGGCCTGCGCATTGCGCGGCTGCCGGACTCCTCGCTGATCGCGCGTCGGCTCTGCGCGATGCCGCGCTATACGGTGGCGTCGCCGTCCTATCTCAAGCGCCATGGCCGGCCGACCCATCCGATGCATCTCGCCCAGCACAAATGCTTCGGCTACGCCTATCTCTCGACCCAGGGCGTCTGGCACTACAGCAACGCCGCCGGCGAACAGGCCAGCGTGCGGCCGGCCGGGCCGCTGCGTGTCAACAACGGCGAGGCGGTGCTGCCGTCGGTCATCGCGGGGCTCGGCATTGCCGACCTGCCCGACTTCATCGCCGGCGACGCCATTGCCTCCGGCGCGGTCGAAGTCATCCTCAAGGGCTGGAAGCAGCCGGAAGGCGCGGTGCACCTGGTGACCCCGCCCGGCGGCCCGCGCCCGGCGCGGGTCGAGGTGCTGGCGGAGTTTCTGGTGAATAAATTCGCGAAGGGAAAGAAGCGGTGAGGGGGCGATCCCGCGCCATCCACGCGTCGTCCCGGCGAAGGCCGGGACCCATAACCCCAAACGGAAGTGACGATAGCGTGTAGTTGTTCCGACGTCCGTTACAGCCGGGACGCCAGGGGCTATGGGTCCCGGCCTTCGCCGGGACGACCTCTGAAAGAATCTTGATCGGAATTCCGGCGCGAAGGTGAGAGAAGTCTACGACCTATCGCGGCACATCCGGTTTGGGTTAGGCTCGATCCCGCAACGACAACAAAGTTGGGGAGAGGCACCGCTCATGAATCGCCGTGACGTCTTGAAAGCCGCCGCCACGCTGCCGCTGGTGCCGGCCGCGCTCGCAGCCCCGGCGCTCGCCCAGGCCGCCTGGCCCGCCCGCACCATCACCATGATCGTGCCGTTTCCCGCCGGCGGCCAGGCCGATCTCGCGGCACGGCCGGTGGCGCAGGCGCTGGAGCGGATCCTCGGCAAGTCCGTCATCGTCGACAACCGCGCCGGCGGCGCCGGCGGTTCGGTCGGCAACGCCCAGGCGGCGCGCGCCGACGCCGACGGCTACACGCTCTTGATGACGCTGTCGTCGCTGGCGGTGCTGCCGGAGGCCGACCGGCTGTTCGATCGGCCGGTCGCCTATGAGGTTTCGCAGTTCGCGCCCGTGGCCCGCGTGCTGGCGGATCCCACGCTGCTCGCAGTCCCCGCCTCGGCGCCGTGGAAGACGCTGCAGGATTTCGTCGACGACGCCAAGAAACGCCCCGGCGAAATTCCCTATGGCTCGTCCGGCCCCTACGGCACGCTGCATGTGGCGATGGAAATGTTCGCGGCCTCGGCCGGCATCAAGCTCTTGCACGTGCCGTTTCGCGGCGCCGGCCCGGCGCTCACCGCGCTGCTCAGCGGCACCGTGCAGGCACTGGCTTCGGCGCCGGGCACGCTCAAGCAGCAGGTCGACGACGGCAAGATGCGCGTGCTGGCGAACTGGGGAAGTGAGCGGGTGCCGAGCTTTCCGGATCTGCCGACCTTCAAGGAGCTCGGCTACAAGGACGTCGAGTTCTACATCTGGGCCGGCCTGTTCGCGCAGAGGGCGCTGCCGGATCCGATCATGACGCGGCTGCGCGAGGCGATGAAGCAGGCGGTGCAGAGTCCGGAAGTGACAAAAACATTCGCCACCGCCGGCAGTCCGGTGGCCTATCTCGACGCGCCGGAATTTTCGAAGTTCGTCGACGCCGACTCGGCGCGGCTGATCGCGGCGGTTAAGAAAATCGGCAAGGTCGAATAGCGCCTCAGAACTGCGTGCGCGGGGTCTGATGCAGCAGGCGAAGGCCCGCGCTGGACGCCAAGGCACGAGACGCGGACTGATACCGGGCTGCGCCATCGCTGCAACGCGCGTCTCGAAGCCTCATCCAGAGGAACATCGCGAAGCGATGCGTCTCGAAGGATGGCCGCGCGGCCCATGGTTCGAGATGCCGCGCGAATGCGCGGCTCTTCACCATGAGGCGCCCGGTGGAGATGCCCGATGGGCCTACTTCACCTGTCCTTGTCCTCCGCCATCACGGCCTTCAGCTTGCGCATCGCGAACAGCGTCCGCGGCATGCCGACATAAATCGCGCATTGCAGGATCACCTCCTTGATCTCGTCATAGGTGATGCCGAGGTGCTTGGCGTTGCGCATATGCAGGGCGATGCCGTCGGCCTTGGACTCCATCAGCACGCCGAGCGTGATCAGTTCGCGCTCGCGCAGGCTCAGTCCCGGGCGTGACCACATTTCGCCGAACAGCACGTCGGTGGTGAAATTCCACAGATCCTCGTCGAGTTCCTTGACGCCTTCGTTCTCGCCCCAGCCCATTTCCTTGTAGACGGCGAGGCCGCGTTCCCTGCGGGTTTGTTCGGTCATGGCGTTTCCTTTCCCTTGGCAGTGAGGTGAGCGTCCGTTGCGACGCGCTGCCACTTGGCGCGGTCGCTCAGGATGAAGGCGCGGAAATCGTCGGCGCGCAGCGCGGCAGCGGCCGCGCCGAGCTCGGTCAGGCGCCGGGTGACGGCGGGGCTGCGGATCGCCCGCGCGAACACATCGGCCAGCCTGTCCACTGTCGCCTGCGGCAGGCCGGCCGGTCCGACCACGCCGACCCACGACGTCGCCTCGAAGCCGGGAACGGTCTCGGCAATGGTCGGCAGATCTGGCGCCAGCGCCGTGCGCTCCAGGCTGGCGACGCCGAGCGCACGCAGCCGGCCGTCCTGCGCCAGTGGCCACACCGTGGTCATGTTGTCGAACGTCATGTCGACGACGCCGGCCAAAAGGTCGTTCAGCGCCGGGGCGCTGCCGCGATAGGGCACATGCTGCATGTCGGTGCCGGTCATCAGCTTGAACAGCTCGCCGGCGAAATGCACCGACCCGCCGGCGCCGGAGCTGGCGAAATTGAGCTGCCCAGGCCGCTGCTTCAAGAGCGCGATCAGTTCGGCGACGGACGTGGCCGGCACCTTCTGCGGATTGACCACCAGCAGATTCGGAAAGGTCGCCAGCAGCGCGATCGGCGTAAAACTCGCAACCGTGTCGTAGCTGAGGTCGGTGCGGTAGGCCGGCAGCACCGCGTGGGTCGAGGCGGTGGCGATCAGCAATGTGGTGCCGGTCGGTGCTGCCCGCGCGACGTATTCGGAGCCGATTGCGCCGGTGGCGCCGCTCTTGTTCTGCACCACGACCGGCTGGCCGAGCTCCTCGGAGGCGAGCTGTGCCACCAGCCGACCGATCACGTCGGTGGCGCCGCCGGCCGGAAACGGCACCACCAGCTCGATCGGCTGCGACGGAAACGCCGGACCTTCGGCCGCCGCTGCCGCCGGCGCCGCGGCGATCGCGGCCAGCGCCAGCAGCAGTGTCCGCAAACCCGGGCATCGCGGCATCACGCGTCAATCCACCTGGATCTTCAGCGCCTCGATGCGCACGATATCCTCGCGAATCGTCGCCGCGAATTGATCGGCGCTGCCGCCGGCGACGCTGTAGCCGATCTGCTCGAGCCGGTCCCGGATCGGCGCTTCCTGCAGCGCCTCGTTGACGGCCTTGTTGATGGTATCCACGACCGGACGCGGCGTCTGGGCCGGCGCCATCAACCCGAGCCAGCTGATCAGCGTGTAGCCCGGCATGCCGGATTCGTTGAGCGTCGGCCAGTCCGGCGCCGACGGGATGCGATCCATCGCGGCGATGCCGATCAGCTTCACCGATTTGGAATCGACGTAGGATCGCGCGCTCGGCGTGAACAGGATGTCGACGGTCTGCGACAGCAGCGCCGTGACCGCCGGACCATCGCCGCTGAACGGCACATGGATCATCTCGATGCCGACGGCCCGCTCCATCAACTTGCCGCCAAGAAACGGGAACGACGACAGCCCGGAGCTGCCGTAGGTGAGCTTGCCCGGGTTGGTCTTGGCATAGGCGATCAGGCTCTTGAGATCGGTCACCGGCAGGTCGTTGCGCGCGATCAGGGTATGGATGCTGTTGGCGATCCGCACGATCGGCGTAAAATCCTTGATCGGATCGAACGGCGGGTTCTTCTTCATCGCCGGCGACACCGCATGTGAGGAAATCACCGCCATCAGCAGCGTGTAGCCGTCGGGCTCCGCGCGCGCGACGGCGAGCGAGCCGATGGCGCCGGTCGCGCCGGGGCGGTTCTCGACCACCACCGGCTGCTTGAGTTTGTCGGACAGCGACTGGCCGATCACCCGGGCGACGATGTCGGCGGCGCCGCCGGGTGCGAACGGCACGATCAGATGGATCGGCTTCGTCGGATAGTCCTGGGCCTGCGCCGGGTGCCACGCCGCCAGCATCATCGCCGCAAGCGCTGCGAGAGCTGCCTTGGTCGGAAGCCTTGTCATGGTCTCTCCCTTTCCCGGCCGTTGAAGTCGCCGGATGTCTTCAGCATCGAAAAAATCGCTTTCCAGTCACGCTCGGTCGCAGCCTCGTCGAACACGTCGCGGTCGGGCAGGGCGTAGCCATGCTGGGCATCGCGATGCAGGGCTGCCGTGTAGATCACGCCGGCACGCTGAAATTCGTCCTGCATCGCCTGCATGACCTCGGGCGCGGCATAGGGATCGCGCTCGGCGAAGCCGCAATAGACCCGCGCCCGGGTGCGGGCCGCGGTCAGATGCGGCGAGTTGGGGCCGGGCAGCACCAGATCCGAGCCATGCAGGCTGGCGGCGAGGCGAAAGTCATGCGGGAACTGGCCCGCTGCGACCAGCGCGTGACGACCGCCCATGCAGTAGCCGACCGCGGCCGCCGGGCCGGGCGCCGCGGCCTTCACGTCCACCATCCGCTCCAGCAGCATCGCGGTGTCATCCATCACCATCGCGTCGGACAGCTTGCGCATCGGCGCGCGGACCTGCTCCTGCTGTTCGGGCGGCAGGCTGCGCAGCGACATCATCCGGCCGCGGGCGTCGCGGAATTCGTGCCGCACCGTGCCGAACCGGTAATAGAAATCGGGCAGCAGGCAG
>Ga0102590_1004019_pt1 | contig 13309 bp, 8 predicted proteins | sample AraplaMF_Col_mMF_FD_76859 | JGI IMG/M metagenome (GOLD analysis project Ga0102590, IMG submission 76859) | Arabidopsis root microbial communities from the University of North Carolina, USA - plate scrape MF_Col_mMF | ecosystem: Host-associated > Plants > Roots > Endosphere | place: USA...
GCCGACAGGTGGCGGCCGTTCTGCAGGCAGGCGACCATCAGGGCGTGGTGGATGCGGGTCTGGTAGCCGCCGCTGGGGTCGCCCATCAGGATGCCGACCGCCGGGGCCGATTGCGAGCGCAGGACGCGCGCCACGGTGCTGGGCTGGTAGTCCAGCGCCCGCATCGCCTCACGCACCCGTTCGCGGGTCTTGGCGGTGACGCTCTCGTGGTCGTTCATGACGCGCGACACGGTCTTGGGCGAGACGCCCGCTCGCAGCGCCACATCGTGGATCGTCGCCATGACCTTGTCGCACCCAACACAAAATGATCGCGCCGCGCGCTCGATCACCTGGATCGCCGCCGCCCCGTTTGAGCAAGCCATAGCTCAGCCCGACAACGATGTCATGCGTCAGGACATGAAATTGTCCAAAAGGGACATTTGGTGGGTCATTTCGGGTCAAATCGGGACATCGGATTCTCGGAATTCCATATGCCGCAAGGGAAATTACGGCTGAAAGGTGGCTGGTTCTTTTCACAACGTGTCCATTGTGAGCGGTCACATTTTGTCCGGCGCCCCGGAGGTTCTTCGGATTTTGCTTCGCAAAAAATCGTTATTATTCAAATTGATGAGCTTGGAGTTTGGGCGGGCCGCAGGAAGCGGTGTTTTCCTTGCGTAGCGTTTTTGTGCGCCCTGGCCACAAAATGACAACGTTGACATTTTGATTGACACGACCGGGACATTTATCAATCTTGAGACACGGCTGGGGAGGGCGTGAGCCAGCGTATGCGTCGAGGGACGCAGGGGTCGCCAACAGGCTTTCACTCGAAACGGGGCGCGCCGGGCAGGCCGGCGTCCTTGGCGAAGGGCTGAAGGCGGATGCCGCCTACGTCGGAATCGGCGGGGGCGGGAACGGCCATAAAAATACTTTTGGGGAGCGAAGAACTTGTCCAATCCACGAAATCAGTCCGCGCTGGCCCGGGGCATGACCCTGGCGCTGCTGGCGGGCGCCTCGTCCATGGCGCTGGCCACCGGCGCCCACGCCCAGGCGGCGGACGCGTCCTCGCAGGTCGAGGAGATCGTCGTCACCGGCATCCGCGGCTCGCAGATGAAGTCGGTCGACATCAAGCGCAAAGAGGCCTCGATCGTCGACGCGATTTCGGCGGAAGACATCGGCAAGCTGCCCGACACCACCATCGCCGACTCGCTGCAGCGCATCCCGGGCGTGCAGATCAAGCGTGACGCCGGCGAAGGCGCCACGATCAACATCCGCGGCCTGGCCCAGGTCATCACCCTGCTGAACGGCGAACAGTACCTGAGCGCCGGCAACATGGGCACGGCCCAGCCGAACCTGCTGGACGTGCCGGCCCAGCTGATGAACCAGGTGGTGGTCTACAAGACGACCGATCCCACCAACGCGCTGTCGGGCATCACCGGCACCGTCGACCTGCGCACCCGCCGTCCGTTCGACATGGAAGAGGGCTTCCACTTCGCCGCCGGCGTCGAAGGCCAGCGCGGCGAGCGCACCAAGGACAACGACTACCTGGTCAACGGCCTGGTCAACTGGCGCAACGAGCGCGTCGGCCTGATGGTCGCGGCCACCGCCAGCGAAGTGAACCTCGGCAACAACTCGTCGGGCGTCGTGGGCCTGTCGGGCAGCAACGACTGGGGCGGTTCGTTCGCCAACAACTACATCTCGCCGCACGGCTTCGAGAGCTTCCACCGCGAGGTCGAGCGCAAGCGCCTGGGCGTCAACGTCTCGTTCCAGGCCGACCTGGGCGAGGGCTTCACCCTGATCGCCGAGGGCTTCTACGCCAAGCTCGACGAATACAACCGCGCCGCCGGCATCAACATCTCCAACCGCTGGGACGGCGGCGCCTATGGCGCTTGGACGACCCCGACCGTGTTCGAGCAGACCGGCCAGAACAGCACCGGCAACAGCCGTCCCTGGATCGCGGTCGACGAGTACGACATCGACGCCTGGTGGGTGAACAGCTTCGCGGTCAACCGCACCACCAAGTCGGAGACCAAGAACTACAACCTCGAACTGAAGTACGACAACGGCGGCAACTTCACGAGCGAGGTGCGGGCCATCCGCGCCAACGGCAACCGCCTCAGCATGAACGGCCAGGCCCAGGGCGACCTGAGCAACTGGCAGTATGCGCCGGGCCGGTTCAACCTGTTCCGCAACGCCGACGACCGCACCCGCGGCCCGTTCTACCCGGCCTCGATCTGCGCCCAGTACCCGGCTTCGCAGCGTTCCAACGCCGTCGTCGGCAGCGCCGGCGGCTGCTATCTGAACCCGAACCCGCTGGGCTACGGCGCCAACCCGCAGCTGCACTACAACATCGGTGGGAACAAGGCGGTCTGGAGCGGCTTCGACCGTCCGCTGGCCGGCGGCCTGGGCGCGGGCAAGACGCTGAAGGACTACATGGCCAACAAGGACAGCTACGCCATCGCGGCGTTCTCGTCCGAGGGCAACAACGAGGTCGACTCCGACTTCAACGCGTTCCGCGCCGAAGGCCACTACAAGTTCGACGACAAGCTGCTGGGCTTCGTCACCAAGATCGACGCCGGCGTTCGCCAGAGCGACCGCTCGGTCCAGGTCGAGGCGTTCCACCTGTTCTCGCCGTTCTACGGCGGCACGCCGGGCGCGATCCAGGCCAACGGCCAGCCGGTGCCGGCCGCGGGCTGCTACGCCCAGTGGAAGGCCATCGACGTGGTCATGAACCAGGACCAGTGCCAGGCCGGCGAAATGGTCTCGAACCCGGCCGGCGGCGCCCCGATCTTCCAGGGCTACACGGTCAACAAGCCGACCAAGATCGACGCCTACAACAACGTCATCTGGATGGACGACCTGGGCAGCATCACCCAGGGCATCCCGGGCTTCTGGGTCGTCGACCCGCATGACTTCGACAACGTGGCCGAATTCCAGAAGCGCGTGTTCGGCGCGGCGGTCCGCTACCAGATCCCGGGCGTGACCTATGACGTCACCCTGAAGGAGCAAAGCGCCTACGGCGCCGCCGACTTCGAGATCGGCAAGCTGACCGGCAACGTCGGCCTGCACGTCATCCAGACGCACCTGCTGGTGAAGCAGAACCTGACGGGCGCGACCCAGAACTACGGCGACACCAACCTGGACGTCGGCGACACGGTCACCACCCGCAAGTACACCGACTGGCTGCCGTCGTTGAACGCCACCTACGACGCCAGCGACAGCCTGAAGTTCCGCTTCGGCTACTCCAAGACCATGCAGCCGCTGGACCTGCAGAACTACGGCGGGGGTCTCAGCATCTCCACCGCCGACTGCGGCACCAAGCCGGGCCGCTGCGTGACGGGCGCCAGCTCGTCGGGCAACCCGGCGCTGAACCCGTGGCGCTCGACCAACCTCGACGCGGCGGTCGAATACTACTTCGGCGCCGCTTCTATGGTGAACCTGTCGGTGTTCAAGCTGAAGATCGACAGCTTCGTCACCGGCGGCACCACCACCGGCACGTTCAAGGACGAGGACGGCACTCCGCGCACCGTCAATGTCAGCCAGCCCATCCAGGGCGACGGCGGTTCGGTGAAGGGCCTGGAAGTCGGCACCAAGCTGGCGTTCAGCGACCTGCTGATGGACGGCGGCTTCTTCTCGAACTTCGGTGTCGACGCCAACGCCACCTACTCGCCGAGCTCGGAATCGCGCGTCGGCCTGGACGGCAAGAAGTTGCCGTTCACCGACAACTCCAAGTACCAGTACAACCTGATCGGCTGGTACCAGGACAACAAGTGGCAGGCCCGCGTCGCCTACAACTACCGGACCGACCGCCTCAGCAGCGTCACCGGCAGCTCGGGCGACAACCTGCCGGTCTTCCAGAAGTCCACCGGCTACGTCGACGTGAACCTCAGCTACGATGTTCGCGACAACGTCATCGTCTACCTCAACGGCTCGAACGTGACCGGCGAGATCGAGAACTACTACGTGAAGTTCGCGGACGGTAAGTCTCAGTACGCCAACCAGAACCAGTTCGAACCGCGCTGGACCCTCGGCGTTCGCGCCAAGTGGTGATCTAGACCTGGGCGCGGCCGCCTTTGTCCTGGTGGTCGCGCTCCGGACCTTCCTCTTGACGTTCCTCATCCCGAGGGACGCCTCCAACCCTTCCCTGCGGGCCGCCGTGACCCCTGTCACGGCGGCTTCTTTTTCCGTCCAGGGCGGTTAGCATCGCAAATCAGACGGGCGCGTCGACGTCCGCGGCGAGGAGCCGGAGAGCTTCGAAAGGGCAGGGAGCCACTCATGCAGGACAGCGCGCGCGATCGGCGCATCCGCGACATCGTCATCGTCGGCGGCGGGACCGCCGGCTGGATGGCGGCCGCCAGCCTGAAGCAGCATTTCGGCGCGGCGCCGGTGAGCATCACCCTGATCGAGTCTTCCGAGATCGGCACGATCGGCGTGGGCGAGGCGACGATCCCGACCATCCGCCGCTTCTACCAGGCCCTGGGCCTGTCCGACATCGACGTGCTGCGGGCCACCGGCGGCACCTGCAAGCTGGGCATCCGCTTCAACGACTGGCTGGAACCGGGCTCGTCGTTCATCCACCCCTTCGGCGTCTACGGCCAGGACCTGAACGGGGTGTCGTTCCACCACTACTGGATGCGGCTGCGCGCCCTGGGCGACGCCGCGCCGATCGGCGACTATTCGCTGGGCGCCAGCCTGGCGGCGGCCGGCAAGTTCACCACGCCCTCGCGCAATCCGCCCTCTACCCTGTCGGTGTTCGACTGGGCCCTGCATTTCGACGCCAGCCTGTTCGCCCGGCTGATGCGCCAGGTGGCCGAGCAGAACGGCGTGCGGCGCATCGACGCCAGGATCGTCAAGACCAACCTGCGGGCCGAGGACGGCTTCATCGAGTCCGTGTCGCTGGACACCGGCGCGACCGTCCAGGGCGACCTGTTCATCGACTGCTCCGGCTTCCGCGGCCTGCTGATCGAGGAGGCCCTCCAGACCGGCTACGAGGACTGGAGCCAGTGGCTGCTGTGCGACGCGGCCATGGCCGTGCAGAGCGAAGGGCAGGGCGCGCCGCCGCCCTATACCGACGTCACCGCCCACGAGGCCGGCTGGCGCTGGCGGATCCCGCTGCAGCACCGCTGGGGCAACGGCTACGTCTATTCCAGCCGTCACACGACCGACGAGCAGGCGAGGGCGGTCCTCACCGGCGCCCTTGCTTCGAAAGGAGGGGACGAGCGCCTGCTGCACGAGCCGCGCAAGATCGCCTTCCACCCCGGCCGCCGCCTGAAGGCCTGGAACAAGAACTGCATCGCCCTGGGCCTGGCCTCGGGCTTCCTGGAGCCGCTGGAGAGCACCAGCATCGCCCTGATCGAGACGGGCATCGAGAAGATCAAGCAGCTGTTCCCCAACCGCGACTTCGACCCGGCGGTGATGGACGAGTTCAACGAGATGTCGCGGCTGGAGATGGAGCGCGTCCGCGACTTCATCATCCTGCACTACAAGCTCAACAAGCGGATGGACGACCCGACGGGCTTCTGGACCCACTGCCGCGAGATGTCGGTCCCCGACACCTTGCGGAAGAAGACCGACCTCTGGCGCGCCCAGGGGCATTTCGTCCGCTACCGCTGGGAGATGTTCTCCCCGCCCAGTTGGCTGGCGATCTACGCCGGTTTCGACGTGCTGCCCCAGACCTACGACCTCAGCGTGGACGGCTTCGACGCCGGACAGCTGTCGGAGGCCCTGGGCGGGATGCGCAAGGCCGTGGCCGAGACCGTGGCGGCCACCCGCACCCACGGCGAATTCATCGAACAGTACGCCCGCCCCCAGTCGGTGGCGGCCGAGTAGGAGCGCCCGGATGGCCCACCTGAACAAGATCGTCATCGTCGGCGGCGGCTCGGCCGGCTGGATCTGCGCGTCCATGCTCAGCCACTATTTCCAGAACGGCCCGACGGAGGTCGAGCTGGTCGAGTCCGAGGAGATCGGCACGATCGGCGTGGGGGAATCCACCATCCCGCCGTTCCTCCAGCTGATCCGCACCTTGGGGATCAACGAGCAGGAATTCATTCAGGAAACCCAGGCCGCCTTCAAGCTGGGCATCCGGTTCGAGAACTGGCTCGAGAAGGGCGACACCTACTACCACCCGTTCGGCCAGATCGGCGGTCCGTTGGAGGTCAACGAGTTCTACCAGTGCTGGCTGCGGGCCAAACAGAACGGCCATCCGTCGAACCTGCAGGACTTTGCCCCGGCCACGGCGATGGCCAAGGCCGGCAAGTTCATGCTGCCGGCCGCGGCGCAGAAGACCATGATCGCCAACGCCAACTACGCCCTGCACGTCGATGCGCGGCTGGTGGGCCTGTACCTGCGCAAGTTCGCCGAGGCGCGGGGCGTCAAGCGCACCGAGGGCATCGTCACCGACGTGGCCACCCGGCCCGACGGCGGCGTCGCCAAGGTGATCCTGAAGGACGGCCGCGAGGTGGCCGGCGACTTCTTCATCGACTGTTCCGGCTTCCGCGCCCTGCTGATCGGCAAGACCCTGGGCGAGCCCTTCCGCGACTGGGGCGACGTGCTGCTGTGCGACCGCGCGGTGGTCGCCCAGACCGAGAACCTCGGCCCGCCCCATCCCTACACCCTGGTCCAGGCCCAGGACTTCGGCTGGCGCTGGCGCATCCCGCTGCAGCACCGCGCGGGCAACGGCTATGTCTTCGCCAGCAAGTACCTCAGCGACGACGAGGCCACCGCCACACTGATGAGCCAGATCCAGGGCGAGGTCGTGCTGGGCCCCAACATCATCCCGTTCAAGACCGGCGTGCGCGAGCGGCCCTGGGTCAAGAACGTGGTCTCCATCGGCCTGTCATGCGGCTTCATCGAGCCGCTGGAGTCCACGGCCCTGCACCTGATCTACAAGGGCATGGACTACTTCCTGCGGTTCCTGCCGGACATGGACGCCGACCAGACCCTGGCGGCCGAGTACAACCGCCGCATGGTCGCCGACTACGAGGAGATCCGCGACTTCATCGTCCTGCACTACGTGACCACCCGGCGCGAGGACACGCCGTTCTGGCGCGACTACCAGAAGGTGGATCCGCCGCAGAGCCTCAAGGAGCGCATCGCCCTGTTCAAGGCCGCGGGGGTGCTGCGCGACGGGGTCGACGACATGTTCCGGGCGGCCAGCTGGCAGTCGGTGATGGAGGGCATGGGCGTGCGGCCCCAGCGCTACCAGCAGCTGGTCGATCGCATCCCGCTCAGCGTGATCATGAACCTGATGGACAAGTCCGCCCCCTTGCTGGCCGACTTCGTGGCGACCCTGCCCAGCCATGAGGAGTTCCTGCGAACCCATTGTCCGGCCGCGCCTTTCAAGCGTTCGGCTTAAGGAGCGTCAGCGCCAGCTCTTGGCCTGGGTGATCGTGGCCGGCTCGGTCAGCAGGGCCTCCAGCGAGCGCCCGGCGAGCGTGCAGCTGGCGATCTTCACGGGACCCTGGCCGCCCGTGATCCGGCAGGTCAGGGACTGGGAGAAGGTCGCGGCCATCAGGCGTTCGCGGTCGACCGGCAGGACGGGCGCGTTGGGGCTGATCCGCAGCGGGATCCAGTGGTCGGGCGTGGGGCCCTGGGCGATGCAGAGCGTGCGGCCGTCGATGACGTGCAGGACGGGCCCGGTGACGATCCGGCCCACCGCCGGGGCGGGGGCGCGGCAGGTCTGGGCCAGGGCCGGCGCGCCGAGGCACAGGGCGGCCAAGGCGACGGCCGCCGCTCCCGATCTCGCCCAACCCCTGGCCATCACCACACGTCCTCTGAACGCCGATTCAACTCGGTCGACGACTTCGCGTTCCCGGCGGAGCCCGTTGAAACCACTGACGTTTGTAGAGTGTTGCTCGGGCGCCGCAGGCCGCGCGGACCCAGCCGGATCGGCGTGCTAAAGGAAGGTCGGCCAAACCGGCGACTCGCCGCCGGTGGACGGACACGGACGGGAGAACTCCGCTGGCGACGGTGAAGCGTACGGGATCGCGCAAGACCCTGACGGCGGCCAATCTGGCGGCCCTGGGCGCGGAGCGGCTGGCCGAACTGCTGATCGACGTCGCCGAGGGCCACGCCCAGATCAAGCGCCGGCTGCGCCTGGAGTTGGCCGGCGAGATCGGTCCCGAGGACCTGGCCGCCGAACTGGCCAAGCGCATCGACACCGTCGCCGACGCCCGCTCGCGCATCCACTGGCGCAAGCACAAGGAGTTCGTGCGCGAACTGGACATGCAACGCGCCTTGATCGCGGGCCGGCTGACCGAACTGGACGCCGCCCTGGCCCTGCCGATGATGCTGCGGTTCCTGGCCTTGGCCGAGGGGGTGTCGCACCGCACCGCCGACGCCAAGGGCGAGGTCGAGGCGGTGTTCGACGCCGCCGTCGACGACCTGGCGGCGATCGCGCCCCTGGCCCTGGCCGATCCGAGGGCGCTGGGGGATCAGTTGCTGGACCTGCTGCTGCACGGCCGCGCCGGTCTTGGGCCGCGGGCCCTGAAGAACGCCCTGCCGGCCCTGGGCGCCGAGGGCGTCGCGGGGCTGCGGACGCGGGTCGAGACGACCATGGCCTCGCAGAAGCGGGTCAGCGGCGCGCTGAAGGCCGCGGTCCAGGTTCTGGCCGACGCCCAGGGCGACGTCGACGGCTATGTCGCCCAGTTCACCGAGTCCCAGGCCGTGCTGCCGCCGATCGGGGCCCAGATCGCCCGGCGGCTGACGGCGGCGGGACGCCATGACGAGGCGGTGGCCGCCCTCGACCGCTCGACGCCCGGCTCGTTCGCCCAGCTGGTCGGGACCGTGCTGGGGCGTCCGACGATGCCCGGCCCGGGCGCGCTGGACTGGGAGGACGCCTATATCGAGGTGCTGGAGGCGAGGGGGCAGGGCGACCTGGCCCAGGACATGCGCTGGACCAGCTTCGAGCGCGGCCTGTCGGTGGAGCGCCTGCGCGACTACCTCAAGCGCCTGCCGGATTTCGACGACGTCGAGGCCGAGGACAAGGCCCTGGCCCACGCCGAGGACTTCCACGACCTCCACGCCGCCCTGGACTTCCTGGTCCGCTGGCCGGCCTGGGACCGCGCCGCGCGGCTGGTGCTGCGCCGCTGGGGCGACCTGGACGGTGACCGTCCCGAGCTGCTGGAGCCGGCCGCCCGCGCCATCGAGGGCCGCCATCCGCTGGCCGCGACCCTGCTGCTGCGGGCCATGATCCTGGACACCGCCCGCTACGCCCGCGCCGCCCGCTACAAGGACGCCCAGCGCCAGCTGCTGGAAGCCGCCTCCCTGGCCCCGGCCATCGGCGACTGGGGCGGCCACGAGGACGCCGAGGCCTTCGCGGCCAAGGTGGCGGGCTATCGGCGATGGTAGCCGCCGCTCCGGAATGGGCGCGGCGACGTAAAGCCTCGATTGCCTAGACCCGAGCGCCGGACCTATAAGCGCCCTGAAGTATCCAGCCCCCCGAGGGATTCCATGAGCTCCGATTTCGCCGCCGCGCGCCTGAACATGGTCGAAAGCCAGATCCGCACGGCCGATGTCACCGATCTGCCCCTGCAGGACGCCCTGCGCGTCGTGCCGCGCGAGACCCTGGTCCCGGCCGGCAAGGGCTATCTGGCCTATGCCGACGCCGACGTCGAATACGCGCCCGGCCGCTGGCTGCTGCGCCCGCGCGAGGTGGGCAAGCTGCTGCAGCACCTGCGTCCGCGCGAGGGCGACAAGGCCCTGGCCATCGCCGCGCCCTACGCGGCCGCCGTGCTGGAGCAGATGGGCGTGCAGGTCACCCGCCTGGACGCCGACGACCTGACCGCCGTGCCCGGCGGGAACTACGACGTGATCATCTGCGAAGGCGCCGTGCCGCGGGCTCCGGCCAGCTGGACCAAGGCCCTGGCCCAGGGCGGCCGCCTGGCGGTGATCGAGCGCGACGGTCCGGTCGGTCGCGCCGTGATCTACGTCCAGGCCGAGGACGGCGTCGGCCGTCGCGCCGTGTTCGACGCCACCCCGCCGCTGCTGGCCGGTTTCGCCGTCGAACGGGGCTTTGCGTTCTGACGACTTCCGGTCCAGAAACTAGAACGCAACGTCTGCGTGAAAAAAGCTTAACTAGCGGCCTATGGTCTCTCGCCTTACAGCCGATCATATAGGGTGCGGGCGTCGCGCCTGATCTGAGCAAGTCTCTGGCCCGGGTCTCGGGCCGGGGGGTTTCGTGGGGAATGAACTTGATGTCGAACAGCCGTCGGGCCGCTTTGCTGGCCGCCGCTTGCAGCCTGGGTCTGGTCGCGGGCCTGGCTTCGGCCGTCCAGGCCGAGACCCTGGCGGACGCCCTGGCCCTGGCCTATCAGACCAACCCCACCCTGCAGGGACAGCGCGCCAGCCAGCGGGTCACCGACGAGGGCGTGGTCCAGGCCAAGACCGCCTTCCGCCCGACGCTGAACGCCACGGCCGACGCCACGGTGTCGCGCACGGACCTGGCCAACCCGGTGACGACGGTTGTTGGCAACCAGATCGTCACCCGCGACCACACCACCGGCAGCGGCAGCGGGGCCAGCCTGGCCCTGACGCAGCCGCTCTATACGGGCGGCCGGGCCAACGCCAACCTGACCGCCGCGGAGGCCGACGTGCTGGCCGGCCGCGAGGACCTGCGCAGCGTCGAGCAGTCGGTGCTGGGCAACGTCATCCAGAGCTATGTCGACGTGCGCCGCGACCAGGAACGCCTGCGCATCGCCCAGGAGAACGTCAACGTCCTGAACCGCCAGCTGGAAGAGTCCAAGGCGCGCTTCGAGGTCGGCGAGATCACCCGCACCGACGTGGCCCAGTCGGAGGCCCGCCTGGCCTCGGCCCAGGCCAGCCTGTCGTCGGCCCAGGCCATCCTGGCCGCCAGCCGCGCGGCCTACGCCGCCGTGGTCGGCCAGAACCCCACCGACCTGGCGCCCGAGCCGTCCCTGGCCGCCCTGCTGCCCAGCAGCGTCGAGCAGGCCTTCGACCTGGTCGACCAGAACAACCCGTCGATCCAGGCCGCCCGCTACACCGAGCAGGCCGCCGCGGCCCGCGTCGCCGCGGCCAAGGCCGCCTTCCTGCCGACGGTCGGCGCCCGCGCGGGCTTCGACACCGACGCGACCCGCACCAACGGCACCGGCCGCGACTTCGGCGACTACAACCGCGGCTACACCGCCTCGCTGACCGCCTCGGTGCCGCTGTTCACCGGCGGCCTCAACAGCTCGCAGGTGCGCGCCGCCAAGGAACGCGAGAACGCCGCCCGCATCGCGGTGGAGGGCGCGCAGCGCCAGGCCCTGCAGCAGATCTCGACCGCCTGGAACAACCTGCTGGCCTCGCGCGCCAACCTGGTGTCGAACGAGGAACAGGTCCGGGCCACCCGCATCGCCTTCGAAGGCGTGCGCCAGGAGCAGCAGGTCGGCCTGCGCACCACCCTGGACGTCCTGAACGCCCAGCTGGAACTGGCCAACGCCGAGGTCGCCCTGGTCGTGGCCCGTCGCGACGAATACGTGGCCAGCGCCAGCGTCCTGCAGGCCATGGGCGTGCTGAACGTCGCCAACCTGGCCCCCGAGGTCCCGCGCTACGACCCGGTCAAGTCGTACGACAAGGTCAACCATTCGTTCGGCTGGGTGCCGTGGGAGCCCGTCGTGCGGGGGATCGACAAGGTCGGCGCCCCGTCGCCGGTGCTGAAGAAGGCTCCCGAGGCCTCGACGCCGGCGGCCGGCAAATAGGGCGAATTGAAGCGTCGGTGATGCTTGAGCTTGCTTAACCGGCGCAAGTCTGCACCATCGCGCTAAGCGCCCCGCTTGGGCGCTCCAGGATTCGTACCCTTTCGAGACGGCCCCCACATGTCCGACCAGAGCCCCCAAGAACCGACGATGGAGGAGATCCTCGCCTCCATTCGACGCATCATCTCGGAAGATGACGCGCCGGCGGAGGCCGCTGCGGCGCCCGAACCGGAAGCGGAAGCCACTCCCGCCGACGAGGAAGCGCCGGCCGAGGACGACGTCCTGGAGCTGACCGACCCGATCGAACCGGCCGCGCCGGTCGAGACCATGGGCGACATCGACGTCTACAAGCCCGAGCCCGAGCCGGAACCCGCCCCGCCGCCGCCTCCGGCGCCCGAGCCGGAACCGATCCAGGGCTTCTCGCGCGACGAAGTGGCCGACAACCTGGTGGGCGACCACGCCGCCAGTCTGGCCGCCACCGCCTTCGGCAGCCTGAGCTCGGCCCTGCTGATGCCCAAGGACGGCCGCACCCTGGAAGACGTCGTGCGCGAACTGCTGCGCCCGCTGCTCAAGGAGTGGCTGGACCAGAACCTGCCGCGCATCGTCGAGACCAAGGTCGAGGAAGAAGTCCACCGCATCGCCCGCGGCCGCAGCGTATAACCGACGTCATCGCCCGTCCGACGACGGGGCGATGACGAAGACATGGATAAGGCGGTCGCTCCGGCGGCCGCCTTTTTCCGTCTAAAAATCCCAGATGAACCAAGGCCCAAGGTTTCGCCCGGCGGCCGCAGATGGCATATCCCCAGCGCCATGCTTGAAAAGACCTTCGATCCCAAATCCGTCGAGCCCCGTCTGTACGCCGCCTGGGAGGCCTCCGGGGCCTTCAAGCCGAGCGAGGACCCGAACGCCGAGACGTTCACGATCGTCATCCCGCCGCCGAACGTGACGGGCTCGCTGCACATCGGCCACGCCCTGAACAACACGCTGCAGGACGTGCTGACGCGCTTCCACCGCATGCGCGGCAAGTCGGCCCTGTGGCTGCCGGGCACCGACCACGCAGGCATCGCCACCCAGATGGTCGTCGAGCGCCAGCTGGCCGCCGCCGGCAACATCGGCCGTCGCGAGATGGGCCGCGAGGCCTTCGTCGAGAAGGTCTGGGAATGGAAGGCCGAGAGCGGCGGCGCCATCACCAACCAGCTGCGCCGCCTGGGCGCCAGCTGCGACTGGTCGCGCGAGCGCTTCACCTTGGACGAGGGCCTGTCGGCCGCCGTCCGCAAGGTGTTCGTCCAGCTCTACAAGCAGAAGCTGCTGTATCGCGACAAGCGCCTGGTCAACTGGGACCCGCAGTTCCAGACCGCCATCTCCGACCTCGAGGTCGAGCAGAAGGAGGTCGACGGCGCCTACTGGCACTTCGCCTATCCGCTGGCCGACGGCGTGACCTTCCAATATCCCGTCGCCTTCGACGACGAGGGCAAGCCGACCGAATTCGAGACCCGCGACTTCGTCGTCGTGGCCACCACGCGTCCCGAGACGATGCTGGGCGACACCGCCGTGGCCGTCCATCCGTCGGACGAGCGCTACAAGGACCTGGTCGGCAAGGACGTGGTCCTGCCGATCGTCGGCCGCCGCATCCCCATCGT
>Ga0102590_1004025_pt1 | contig 13292 bp, 14 predicted proteins | sample AraplaMF_Col_mMF_FD_76859 | JGI IMG/M metagenome (GOLD analysis project Ga0102590, IMG submission 76859) | Arabidopsis root microbial communities from the University of North Carolina, USA - plate scrape MF_Col_mMF | ecosystem: Host-associated > Plants > Roots > Endosphere | place: USA...
CAGACAGCCTTCAGTTGCCGGCTTCCTCGGTCGCCGACGCCATCGCCTATGTCATCGGCCAGCCGAACGACGTCGACGTCAGCGAGATCGTGGTTCGGCCGCGCGCCGAGGTCGCCTGATCCAACGGCTCCCGCCTGTTCCATGTCCGGACGAGCGGGGGAGGTCGGGATCTGCTCGGGCCGCGTACCGCGGTACGCGGCCCGAGCAGATCCGGCGACGGCGAGGCGTGCGAGACGGGGGCCTGTCGGGCCGGTCGCGCGGTGGTGGGTCGGGGTGTGGTGGGGCAGACCGGTGTCCACGGGGCTCATGGGTGCTCGACGGGGATGCCTGCCCGGCCTTCAATGGGTGACGCCACCGCAGGCGTCTACGTAGGGCACGGCGCCATTGTCTGTCGCGATCGGCGGCACGGGAAAACGGTTCGACGGCATCGCCGAACCCTGACATTGTGGCCCGCCATGACGAGCGCCGAGCTTGTGACCGCCGCGGATGTGCAGCTCATGCAGGGTCTGGCGCAATGTGTCACCGCCACCCGTCCGGATCTGGTGAACAACGACGCGACCTTCGGCGAACTCGCCTGGAACCGGGGCAAGGGGCATGTCAGTGACGGCGCGAGTTGGCGACGTCGTCTGTGGTTCTCGGGCGGGCATCTGGTGGCCTGGGGCTGGGCTCATCTCCGGTCCATCCCGACCACGCGCAACTGGTCGACGAGGTGATCGACCGGTACGGCCACCGGCCGTCGCGGGTTGGGGAGGGCGATGCTTCTGCACGGGATGCAACTGGTGCGGTCAGCCGAGGCCACGCACGCGACGGTCGCCCGTCTGGGCGCGCCGGGGCACCCCGCGGCGCGCGGGCCGTACTACAGCGTCGGGTTCTGGGAGTTCACGCGGGATGCGCCGCTCGTCAAGACCAGGGCCGGGGGCTGACCAACAGGTCGTTCGGGCAGCCGCCGACGGCCGGGACGCCTCGGCGCGCCGATCAACCTTCCTCGGCGGGAAGGGCGTACAGCCCGGGGAGGTTGACCACGATCGCTTCCTGGGTGCTGCGGGCGATGACGACCACCGCCTCTTCGGAGGGGTCGGGGTTCTCCTCCCGGTGCGGTACGAACGGCGGGACGAAGATGTAGTCACCGGGCCCGGTCCGCAGTCGGATCTCGTCGGGTTCCTCTCCCGAGCCGTCCAGGAAGACGAACTCGGGGTGGCCGCTCACGACGTAGATGGCGGTCTCGGATTCGCCGTGATGGTGGTCGGAGGAGGAGGTCGCGGGGGCGACGTGTGTCTGCCCCATCCACAGTTTCTCGGATCCGACGGTCTTTCCGCTGACGGCGGCGAACCTGCGCATGCCGCCCGTCTGGGCGGTGTCGCCGTCCAGGGAGCCGGCGCGGATGTGGTGCAGACGGTTCCGCAGCGGGGCCGCCGGACTCCCCGCGGTCTCGTGGAGATGGGGGTGGAATCCTTCACCAGGGGTCGTCGAGGGCTCGCTCATGACGGGGACGCTAGATGCGGGCAAAAAAGGATGTCAAGTGGTGTCCATTGCCGTTCACCTGCGGCAACGTTCCTGCAATGCAGAGGAATAGGGGGAACAGGCCCGGTCGCCGCAGGAGCCGTCGGGCATGATGGGCGCATGCATATCTCCGCGAAGGCGGACTACGCCGCGCGGGCTCTTCTGGAGCTCGCCCGTGCGCCGGCCCGGCCGCTGACCTGCGAGGTCATCGCCTCCTCGCAGCAGATCCCGTTCCGGTTCCTGAAGTCCGTGGTGGGTGAGCTGCGCCGAGCAGGTCTGGTGCGCAGTCAGCGTGGCTGCGAGGGCGGTTACTGGCTCGGCAGGCCCGCCGAGGACATCACCCTGCTGGACGTCGTGCGAGCCGTTGACGGTGAGGTGATCACCCTGCGTGGTGAGTCGCTCGACGAACTCGCCTATCCCGGCCCCGCCGTGGGGCTGCCCGGCGTGTGGCGACAGGTCGAGGCGGATGCGGCGGCCGTCCTGGGCGGGGTGACGCTGGCCTCGTTGCTGCCCGCGGAGGCGGTTGAACGGTCGGCCCACAAGGGCGCTGCATGACAGAGGTGCCAGAGCTGCGCACGGTGGAAGTGGTCGAGTACACCGACCCGTTGTGCCCCTGGGCCTGGGGATCGGAGCCGGTCTTCCGACGGCTGCGGGCGGCACTTGCCGGGCGAGTGCAGTGGCGCCGGGTGTACTGCATCCTCTTCGATCACGACGACGATCCGCCCCCGGACCCGGCGGCGGAAACCGCCTGGTACACGGACTACGTCGCCGAGATCAGCGGACACACCGGGGCGCCCCACGCGGTCCGGTTGCAACGGGTGGCGGAGAGTTCCTGGCCGTCCTCCGTTGTCGCCAAAGCCGCGGAACTGCAAGGGAATGCCGTGGCCGAGCGGGTGCTTCGGCGGCTGCGCGAGACCGTATTCGTACTCGGTGAGCCGGCGGACACCACTGCGCTGGCCCTGTCCGCGGCGCGGGGGACGCCGGGCCTGGACTGGGAGCGGCTCTCGCACGACGCGGCCTCCGCTGGGGTGTTGGAGGAGGTACGAGCCGATCGTGCCGAGGCGCGGCGTCCGGTGGCCGAGGTGCTGTCCGGCCTTGGGGGCTCGCCGCACCCCGGCACTGCAAAGGAGACCGCCGAGGGCGGTTACCGGTATGCGTTGCCCACGCTGCTGTTCCGCGTCGCCTCCGAGCGCCGTACGGTGCCCGGCTGGCGGTCCTTCGAGGAGTACGCGGCGGCCGTCGAGGAACTGTGCCCGGGGCTGTTGTCGGCTTCGGTGGCGCTGTCCGCCGGCGCGGCGCTGGAGCGGTACGGGAGTCTGACCGACCCGGAGGTCCGCCTTCTGACGCAGGGGCCGTGGCCGCCGCAGCACGTGGTACGGGCGGAGACCGGTAACGGACCGTTGTGGCTGCATCCGCGGGAGGCCGCGGTCCACCCGGCCACCACCCCGCGTTGACTTGCGGCCGTGACACGGTTCGAGTTGATGGCAGGGCCAGTTCCACTGAATGAGACACCAATTGGTGTCCATTGACAGCCGCTTATGGCCACCACCAAGATGTTGAGCATGCTTACGACGCACCCCGGTGTGGTGTGCCGCTATGTGGACCTGCGGCGCACCAGCAGCGCGCTCTGTCGCTGATCGCCCGCCTCTGGCACCCAGGCGCCTGACCTTTTCCGTCAGTACCGGCCGCCCACTGCTCCACTGAGCACGGCCTGTCGCCGCGCCCGCACCTCTGCGCTTCGTCACCCCTGTCTTTCCGTATCCCGGTCCTCCCCGCGAACCTGCCGACGCCCCATGGCCTGAACGCCGCATGTCCGACGTGTGCACCGAAGCAACCGTCGGAGTGCCGTCAGGCGCAGTCGTCCCGGCGTGGGTGCGTGCCGTCCCTCGTTCCCGTCCTGCCCGCTCATGACGGGGACGGGGCCATCAAAGGAAGTAGCCACATGCCCGGACGACTCATGCCTCGCCGCCCCGCCCTGCATGCGAGCCGCCTGCGAGCCACAGCCCTCGCCACCGTCCTGCTCTCCGTGCTCGTCGGCGCTCTCAGCGCGTGCGGGGGCACCGCGTCCTCAGCAGGCGGCGCCGCCACGCTGAAGTGGGCCTCTTCCTACTTCCCGACCCACTGGGATCCGGTGGTCGGGGGAAGCGGCGCCCAGTTCCGTGAACTGGCGCTGGTGTACGCCTCGTTGACGCGCACCGACGAGACCGGCAAGGCGGTCCCGGACCTCGCCAAGAGCTGGGAGTACAACAGCAAGGGCGACGAGATCACCTTCCAGCTGCGCCCGGGCCTGAAGTTCAGCGACGGGGAGCCCGTCGACGGCGCCGCGGTCAAGGCGGCCATCGAGCGGGCCAAGAAGCAGAAGAACTCCGCGCTCTTCGGCGACCTGACCTCCATCAAATCGGTGGATGCCCGTGGACTGGACGCGGTTGTCCACCTCACCCAGGTCGACTACCAGATCCCCCAGCTGCTCGGCGAGCGCGTCCTGCAGATCGCCAGCCCCAAGGCGGCAGCCGACCCCGGCAAGCTGGACCAGAACCCGGTCGGCGCGGGGCCGTTCACCATCACTCAGTTGATCCCCGGTACGAAGGCCGTTCTGAAGAAGAACCCCAACTACTGGGACGCGAAGAACATCCACATCGACAACGTCGAGCTGACCTCGGCACCTGACGCGTCGACCGTCGTGTCCGGGCTGCAGACCGGGGTGTACAACTTCGCCGACATCGAACCGAGTCAGGCAGCCGCAGCCAAGAAGGCCGGCCTGGACGTCTTCGTGCAACCCGGTTTCAACGCCTCGAACATCAGCCTGAACGTCAACAAGGCGCCCTTCGACAACAACAAGGTCGTCGATGCGGTTCGCCATGCGATCAACCGCCAGGAGTTCGTCGACAAGCTGACCTTCGGCTACGGCCAGGTGACCGATCAGCCCTTCCCCAAGGGATACGTGGCCTACGACCCGGCATCGCAGAACAACTATCCCTACGACCCGGGCAAGTCGAAGAAACTCCTTGCCGAGGCGGGTTACAAGGCCGGGGACCTCAAGCTCGATCTGGTGATCCCCGCCGAGGATCCGCAAGCCGAAATCGTCCAGTCCCAGTTGGCCGCGGTCGGTATCACCGTCACCATCAAGATCGACAAGAACTGGGCCACCCCGTTCTTCGCCAAGAACCTCACGTTCTCGCTGTACTCCACCACGGGCCGCGACTCCGCAGTCCAGACCCTCACCGCCCACTTCGGCCCCAACGGCCCGCTGAATTTGAGTTCGCCCTACGAGCCGGCGGGCTTCGAGGCGGCCGTCGCCAAGGTCCGCCGGACACCGCTGGAGGCGCCGGACTACACCACCGTCCTTCGGGCGGCGACCCGGTCCGGCCTGCAGAGCAAGGCGCTGGTCTTCACGTACTCCGCGCCCAACCTCATCGCCAAGAGCAAGACGATCTCCCGCCTTCCGAAGATCCCGGCCCACATCGACTGGACCGGCGTGACGATCTCCGGCAGCAAGTGACTTCCACCCACCACAGAGAGGAGGCAGCCCCATGACGACGACCACGGTCCAGGTCCCTCCCGTCCGCCGCCACGGGGTCGCCCGGCCAGGGGTGCGGCACGCGCTGGGCCGCGTCCTGGCCGTCCTCGTCCGGTCGATCGCGATCTTCGTGCCGGTGTTCCTGGTCGCGACGTTCGTGACATTCGCGCTGCGATCGCTGAGTGGACTCAGCCCCGCGCGGATCCAGCTGGGGGAGGACGCGACACCCGAGGCGATCCACAGGGTGGAGGCCCAATGGGGCCTCGACAAGCCCTTCTTCGCCCAGTACTGGGACTGGTTCAGCGGCGTCCTGCACGGACAACTCGGCGCCAGCTGGACCAACGGCGCCGACATCTCCACGCTGATCGGTCTCGGCCTGGGCGTGAGCCTGTCGGTCGCGACGTTCGCACTTCTCATCGGAGTTGTCGTCGGGTTTGCCCTCGGCACGCTGGCGGCCCTGCGGCGCACCACCTGGCTCGACCGCGCGATCACCGGATTCGTGACGGTGATCTCGGTGATGCCGGCCTTCGTCGTCGGCATCGTGCTGATCGAGATCTTCGCGGTGGGACTCCACCTGTTCCCTTCCGCGGGATACGTCCCCGCGCAGCAGGGAACCGGCCCCTGGCTGGCGCACATCACCCTCCCGGCGCTGGCCTTGAGCTTCGACGTGATCGCCGACGTCGCACGCCAGTTGCGCACCAGCCTCGTCGCGGCCTACCGCGAGAACTATGTGACGGGCGCCGTTGTGCGAGGACTGAGCACCCGGCGGATCTTCTTCGTCCATGTGCTGCGCAACGGCCTCGGCCCGGCGCTGGCCACCCTCGGTCTGAAATTCCCCGCCCTGGTGGGTGCCTCAGTCGTCACGGAGTGGATCTTCGGTCTGCAGGGCTTCGGCAGGTTCGCCAACGACTCCGCCCAGGCGGGCGACGTGCCGGCCGTGCAGGGCGTCCTAGTCGTGTCGATCCTCCTGGTCGTCACGTTCAACCTGATCGTCAATCTGGTGCTGGCGCGCGTCACGCCCGCTTCCCAGCGAGGAGTCTGACCATGATGCGCCGCATCCTCTCCCTCACCTCCGGACGGATCGCCCTCGGCGTCCTCACCGTGATCGCGCTCCTCGCGCTCTTCGGACCGCTGCTGGCCCCGCAGGATCCGCTGGCCACCAGCGGCCACACTCTCGCGAACCCCTCGAGCGCCCACTTGCTGGGCACGGACAACCTCGGTCGCGATGTGCTGAGCCGTCTCCTGGACGGCTCCCGTGTCAGCGTGGCCGGAGCCCTCGAAGTGGCTTCGACGGCGCTGGTCGTAGGCGCGATCCCGGGCATCCTGTCGGTATACCTGGGCCGGGCCTTCGAATGGGTCACCCTCCGCCTGGCAGACACACTGGTCGCCCTGCCGTTCCTGCTCTTCGCGGTAGCCGTGATCGCACTGCTCGGAAACGGCCTCACGCAGGCCATGCTCGTCACCGGCGCACTGGTGTCACCCCTCTTCTACCGGGTGTCCCGCGCCGCCACACTGGCCGTCGCCCGCTCGCAGTACGTGGAGGCCGCGCTCATCTCCGGGGCCTCCATCGGCTGGGTGGTGCGCCGTCACGTCTGGGCCAAGGTGCTGCCGTCGATCGCCGTCGCACTCGCCCAGACCATCGGCGTCGGCTTCATCATCGTCTCGAGCCTGACATTCCTCGGCATCGGCATCCAGCCTCCCAAGCCCACCTGGGGCGGCCTGCTCGCGTCCGACCTGGGCTACCTGAGCTACCAGCCCTGGGCGCCACTCGTCCCCGCCCTCCTGATCATGGTCACCGTCTGGGCCGCCAACCTGCTCGCCGACACCCTGCGTGATGTCTCCGGCGAGGCAGGCAGAGCCCTGATCAACAACCGGAAGGCCCACACCGACCGCCGCGGCAAGTCCGACCTCGTAACCAGCGGAGGCGCCCGATGACGACGCTGTCCGAGAAGACGAAGAGCACCGCCACGGACAGGACCCCGTCGGCTCCGCCGGTGCTCGCGGTCAGCGATGTGCACATCAGCGACCGCGTCACCGACCGCGAGATCGTCCACGGGGTGACCTTCGACCTCACGCCCGGCACATCCGTCGGGATCGTCGGTGAGTCCGGCAGCGGCAAGACCCTCACCTGCCGCGCCGCCCTGGGCATTCTGCCCCCGCACTTCGAGGTCTCGGACGGCTCGATCGAGATCGGCGGCACCGACATCAAGACCCTCACACCCCAGCAGTGGACGGCACTGCGCGGCGCCACCATCAGCGCGGTCTTCCAGGACCCGGCCTCCTACCTCAACCCCTCCATCCGCGTGGGACCCCAGATCGCCGAGGTCATCCACATCAAGAAGGGGTTGAACCGACGCCAGGCTCGGCACCGTGCCGTCGAACTGCTGCAGGCGACGCAGCTGCGGGAGCCGGAACTCGTCTACAGCCAATACACCCACGAACTGTCGGGAGGCATGCTTCAGCGTGTCCTGATCGCGGCAGCGATTGCCGCCGACCCGCAGGTCCTCATCGCCGACGAGGCCACCACCGCCCTCGACGTCACCGTCCAGGCCGAGATCCTCGACCTGTTCGCCGACCTGCGGGAACGCACAGGGCTGGCCCTCGTCGTCGTCTCCCACGACCTCGCCGTCGTCGCCCAGATGTGCGACAAGGTGCTCGTCATGCGGCAGGGAAGCGTAGTCGAACACGGCCCGACACACACGGTGCTCAACGCCCCGCAGCACGAATACACCCGTCTGCTCATCGCCGAGCACGAGCAGTACGGCCTGGAGAAGTTCCGCACGCCGCAGGAGGCATCGTGACCGCCCAGCTCCCGGCGCCATCGGTCGCCGGCACCGAAGAGCCCCCGAGTGCCGTACTCGAGGTGACCGACCTCGAGGTGCACTACGGGCTGCGACGCCGACGCCGACAGGCCCTGCACGGGGTCTCGCTGAGCGTCGCACCCGGCGAAACCGTCGGTGTCATCGGCGAGACGGGCTCAGGCAAATCCACCTTCGCACGCGCCGTTCTCGGTCTCGTCCGCGCCTCGGCAGGCCGGATCGTCATCGGCGGCCACGACGTCAGCGCCTACGGAAACCGCCAGTGGCGCGGGCTGCGTCGCCGCGGCGTCGTCCAGTACGTCTTCCAGGACCCGCTGCGCAGCCTCGACCCGGACCTCACCATCGGGGAGTCCCTGGCCGAACCTCTGCTCGTCCATGGAGTTCCACGCGACGAGGCGGCCGAGCGGGCCCGCGCATTCCTCCCTCGTGTCCGCCTGTCCGACGAACTTCTCGACCGGCTGCCCGGGGAGCTCTCCGGCGGACAGCGGCAGCGCGTCGCGGTGGCCCGGGCCCTGGTCACCGAGCCCCGACTGGTCATCCTCGACGAGCCGGTCAGCGCCCTGGACTCCGCCAACCGCGTCCAGGTCCTGGAGATCCTCAGAGAACTCCGAGCCACCGGCGTGGCCCTCGTCTTCATCTCCCACGACCTCGGATCCGTCGCCGGGATCGCGGACCGCATCGCCGTGCTCCACCAGGGCGAACTCGTCGAGGTCGGCCCCGCCCGCGACGTCATCACCCGTCCGCAACACCTCTACACCCGCCTGCTCGTCAGCTCCGCGCCCACCCTCCGTACGGCCTCGGCCGACCGGGAGGAGCGCAAAGCCCTGCGCGCGCTGCTGCACGCCTGAAGCGCACCACAGAGAGGAACAGCCATGCCCCGCAAGATCCACCTCGCGCTGCACCCGTACGGCGTCGGCGGCCCCGGCCAGCACGGACTCTGGAAAGACACCCGCATCGCCAAGAACGCCAGCATCGACATCAACTACTACATCGCCCAGGCACAGGCGGCCGAGCACGCGCTCTTCGACGCCCTCTTCATCGTCGACAGCCAGTTCATCAACGCCACCTACCCGGCGCACTACCTCAACCGGCTGGAACCCCTCACCCTGCTCTCGGCGGTCGCCACCCACACCCGGCACATCGGCCTGGTCGGCACGGCAAGTTCCACCTACAACTCACCGTTCAATCTCGCCCGCCGATTCGCCTCCCTCGACCACATCAGCGGCGGCCGCGCCGGCTGGAACGTCGTGACCAGCTTCGACACCGGCACCGCCAAGAACTACGGACTCGACGAGCACCTCGACTACGCCACCCGCTACGGACGTGCCCTGGAATTCGTGCATGTCGCCCGCGGCCTGTGGGACTCCTACGAGGACGACGCCTTTCCCGCCGACGTGGAACGCAACGTCTTCCTCGACCCGGCCAAGCTGCACGCCCTGAACCACGTGGGGGAGCACTTCAACGTCGCGGGCCCGCTCAACATCTCCCGCTCGCCCCAGGGCCAGCCCGTCATCTTCCAGGCCGGTGTCTCCGACGAAGGCCGCGACCTGGCCGCCCAGGTCGCCGAGGGCATCTACGCGCCGGGTGGTCCACTGCAACAGGCCCAGGACTACTACGCCGACATCAAGAAGCGCACCGCCTCCTACGGCCGCGACCCCGAGCACATCAAGATCTTCATCCACGGCGGCCCGATCGTCGCCCGCACCGACGAGGACGCCCGGCGCCGTGAGCGAGAGATCTTCGAGGAGGACAACGACTTCGACCGCAACCTCGCACTCCTCGGCCGCTCCTTCGGCGCCTACGACTTCAGCCGGCACGACTTGGACGCACCCTTCCCGGACGTCGCACATCTCGCCGAGAACGGCGGCCGGACGGGCGCCGCCAAGCTGATCGAGCGGGCCAGGGCCGAGAACCTCACCTTGCGCCAAGTCGCCCGATCCATCAGCGAATTCCGCCGCTCGCCGTTCGTCGGAGCACCCCGGACCGTCGCCGACTTCATCGAGCAGTGGTTCAACGCCGGCACCTTCGACGGCATCAACCTCGCCTTCCGCACCGACGACGACCTCAACCTCTTCGTCGACGGCGTCGTACCGATCCTGCAGAAGCGCGGGCTGTTCCGCACCGAGTACGAAGCCGACACCCTGCGCGGCAACCTCGGTCTGCCGATCCCGGACAACCGCAACACCCGCGAGCCCCACCTCGTCAACGACTGAGGACCGGGCGATGACAGGGCTGTCGGCGGTGGCGGGCACAGCTCGGCTCCCACCTCCGCGGCCCCGCCGATGACGGTGAAGGCACCTGCGTGCCCGCGCAGGCCCGGCAACCCTCGCCACGCTGCTGGAGCAGGCGACCGCAGTCCCGAAACCACCGCCGACCGCCGCGCCCGAACCGTGCGCGACCGAGGGGGACAACGCACTGATGCTCCACCAGTGCATAAAGCCCCCGCCACGACTTGGACGTCGATCGACCGCGAAAGGCCACTCATGACCACCCAGGCACCGCGCTTCAGGCTCGGTTTCCTCACCCATGTCCAGGGCAGAGGTGACGACTTGCGCCAGACGTACCGCAACGCTCAGGAGCTCTTCGTCGTTGCGGATCAACTCGGCTTCGACGTCGGCTGGGTCGCCCAGCATCACGTGCCGCTCGGCGGTGGCGGCCTCTCCTCGCCGTGGCCCTTCCTCGCACACGCCGCCGCGCGGACGACCCGGATCCGGCTCGGAACCGCCATCACGATCCTGCCCCTGGAAGACCCTGTCCGACTCGCCGAGGACATCGCCGTCGTCGACACGCTCAGCGGCGGTCGGGTCGAAGTCGGTGTGGGCAGCGGCTCCAGTGACGTCGAATACGCGGCGTTCGGCAAGGACGTCGCCGACAAACGCCGGCTGACCAGCGAGCACCTCGTACTGCTGCGGCAGGCCCTTGCCAACGAGGAGGTACGTACGCCTGGATTCCGCATCCAACCCGAAGCCGCCGACTACAGGGACAGGATCTGGCAGGGCGTCTTCAGCGGTACTGGCGCACAACACGCCGCTGCTTCGGGCTCCAACCCGCTGCTCAACCGGGCGGCGTACGGATTCGACGACCCCACGGACGACGTGCAACTCCCATGGGCAGAGGCGTTTCTCGCCGCGTGGCAGCATCCGCGACGTCCACGGATCGGCCTGTCACGGTTCGTCTTCCCCGCCAAGGACAAGCGCACAGCCCTTCTGCAGATCGGCGACGACGTTCTCCGGGCGGCGCATCGCCTCGCCGAGAGCGGCACCTTCCCCAAGGGTTTGGACCTCGAGGAGGCACTGCGCCGGTTCCACACGTTCTACGGCCATCCCGACGACGTCGTCGCGGCGTTTCGGCAAGAGAAGGTCCTGCCCGTCGTGACCGACCTGATCACCCAGTTCAATCCCGCTGTCCCCGACCACGATGCCGCGATCCGTGCCCTCGAGCTCATCGCGACCGAGGTGGCACCCGCACTGGGCTGGAAACCCGCGACCGAGTCCCGGCCCGCAGGAGAGTGAGATGACCGAGTACACCGACCACCACGTCCCTGAAGGCCTTCGTACACGGGGCACGATCGTGATCGTCCCCGGCCGAGGGGAAACCCGGAGGACATATACACGGTTGGGCAGGCGGCTTGCCGCCGACGCCTACCGCGTCCGCGTCATCGAAACCCCGGACATCGACGCCGACGATCCGACCGGTTCCCTGAACCGCTTCGGTGCCCGACTTGCCGCCATCGTCGAGGACACCGCGGCCGAAGAAGGTGTCGTCCACCCTGTCGTAGTGGTGGCGGCCGACACCGGAGCCACGGCCGTGGCGGCGTTCCTCGGCCGGGCGGCCGCCCCGGCCGCCTGGCATCCCGACGCCGTCGTCCTCGCGGGGCTTCCGGGCCACACTCCAATCGACGTCGGTGCGTGGGAGAACGAACTCGAGGTCCGCACCTCCTGCCCGACCCATCGCGGCACGCTGACCCAGGACGACGAAGTCCGGAGAGGGTCGCTCAATGACGCCGTACCGGACGCCGTACTCAGGGAGGCGTACAACGGGGACTTCATCGCGCCGGCACTGTTCCTCATCGGCGACGCCGACCCGCTCGCGGACCACGACGCGCTCGCCCGCACGGCGAAATCACAATCCCGTGCCCGCCTGGCGGTGGTCCGCGGTGCGCACCACGACGTCCTGAACGATCTGCAACACCGCTCGGTGGCGGCCGAGATCGTCACCTTTCTCGAGACCGTGCGCAACGACCTCGTGCCACTGATCGGCGTGGAACTGAGCGCCTGGTGACGCCCTCGTTCCACGCGGGCGCCGGTGAGAACAAGACGCCGAGGTGTGCCGCCCGCACCGCACCCTCGCACTCGCAGCAGTGAACCTGATTCCGAAAGGTCCTCCTATGGCCACCATCCTGTCCGTCTCCGGCAGCCCCTCTGCCACCTCCCGCACGGCTCGACTCCTGCGTCACCTGGACGACCGGCTACGGCAACAGGGCCATGACGTGGTCGCGTTGGACGTGCGCTCACTCCCCGCCGACGCCTTGCTGGGCGCGGACATCCGGCACCCGGCGATCGCGGAGGCAGCCGCTCTGTTCGACAGGGCGGACGGCGTCGTGATCGGCACCCCTGTCTACAAGGCCGCCTATGCAGGCCTGTTGAAGTCGCTGCTCGACCTGCTCCCGCAGTACGCGCTGACCGGCAAGACCGTGCTGCCGCTGGCCACGGGTGGCAGCACGGCCCATGTCCTGGCCATCGACTACGCACTTCGTCCGGTCCTGAGCTCCATGGGCGCCTCGCACATCGTCCAGGGCTGGTTCACGGTCGACAAGGACATCAGCGTCGGCGACGACGGCACGCTGACCGTTGCGCCGGGTGCCGCCGAGGCGCTGGCGCAGGTGACGGACAGCTTCTCCGCGGCACTCGGCGGCCGTGCCACCGTCCTGGCACCCACTGGCTGACGTCACGTCCAACGCTGCCGCGAACGCCCGGCGGCGGCCGCGGACTCGGATGCCATCCGATCCGGGTTCGCGGTTCCGCCGTGCAGGTGTGGCGGCAACCGGCGGCCGCGGCGGCGCCCTCGGCGGTCCTGATGTCGGAGCTGGTCTCGGCGATCCCCGGAGTCCGGTGAGACTTCCGCGTGCGGCCCGCCACGACAAGCCGAACACGGGGTGCCGGCCTCCACCGGTGAGGGCCGCGTCGAAGCGGTCGGCTCGGCGATGTCGCACAACACGACGATGCGGCAAGCCAGTTGCGTCACACGGGTCTGGTGTGGAGGATCCACGGGCGTCCGGAATTTTCTTGCCAAGATTTGAAGTTCCGACAAGAAAGTCATTAGAGTCGGGCTTCGAACCCCCGTCCGGGCGATCACTCACAAGGGGTGGTTGGCGGCGGAGGGGCCCGCCCACCGGCGTGTCGGTAGGCGGCTGAAGGAAGAAGGAGCTCGCCTCCGTGGCGTCCCACCGTCGACCC
>Ga0102590_1004027_pt1 | contig 13292 bp, 10 predicted proteins | sample AraplaMF_Col_mMF_FD_76859 | JGI IMG/M metagenome (GOLD analysis project Ga0102590, IMG submission 76859) | Arabidopsis root microbial communities from the University of North Carolina, USA - plate scrape MF_Col_mMF | ecosystem: Host-associated > Plants > Roots > Endosphere | place: USA...
GCTTCCTGCGCCATGCTGAAGCCGACCACCTCGCGCATGTCGCGGCTCTCGAAGGTGATGGGGCGGTCGGTGGTCATGGCCTGCGCCTTGATGCGCACGCTGCGGTCCAGCCCGTGGCGTTCGGCGAAACGGGGAGAACAGACGATGGCCGCCGCCGCACCGCAGGTGGGCGGGCAGGCCATCAGCCGGGTCATCACGCCGGGCCACATGACGGGTGCGGCCATCACCTCGTCTTCGGTGACGACGGTGCGGAACAGCGCCACTGGGTTGTTCGCCGCGTGGCGGCTGGCCTTGGCGCGGATTTTCGCGAAGGTCGACATCTGCGTGCCGTACTGCTGCATGTGCGCGAGCCCGGCGCCGCCGAAGTAGCGCAGCGCGAGCGGCACCTGCTCGTTGCCGACCAGCTCGTCGGTGATGTTCTCGAAGTGGTCGAAGGGGCTGGGCCGGTCGTTGAACACCGCGCCGAGCGCGCCGGGGCTCATGTGCTCGAAGCCCAACGCCAGCACGCAGTCGGCCGCGCCGCTGGCCACCGCCTGGCGCGCGAGGAACAAAGCCGTCGAGCCGGTCGAGCAGTTGTTGTTGACGTTGACGACCGGAATGCCCGTCATGCCCACTTCGTAGAGAGCGCGCTGGCCGGCGGTGGAGTCGCCGTACACGTAGCCCACGTAGGCTTGCTGCACGAGCTCGTAGCCGATGCCGGCGTCCTTCAGAGCAGTGTTCGTGGCCTGTGCGGCCATCTGGGGATAGGGCTGGTTCGCGCCCGGCTTGGTGAACGGGATCATGCCGACCCCGACCACGTGAACGTCTTGACTCATGAAACGCTCCTTGTCTGGAAGTTCGAAAAGAAAGGTAGAGCGGGCTCAGGCCACGCTGCGCTGCCGGCCCTGCCAGAAGGGCTCGCGCAGCTTGGTCTTGAGCACCTTGCCTGCGCCCGAGAGCGGCAGCGCATCGACGACGGCCACGCTGCGCGGGCACTTGTAGCCGGCGATCAGCGTCTTGCAGTGGGCGATCAGCTCCTCGGGCTGCACGCCCTGCCCCGGCTTGAGCACCAGCACGGCATGCACCGCCTCGCCCCACTCTTCGCTGGGAATGCCGATGACGGCGCAGGCAGCCACCGCGGGATGCTGGTTGATGGCGTTCTCGACCTCGGCCGAGTAGACGTTCTCGCCGCCGCTGATGATCATGTCCTTCATGCGGTCGACCACGAAGATGAAGCCGTCGTCGTCCATGTAGGCGCCGTCGCCGGTGTGCATCCAGCCGTCGCGCAGCGCGGCCGCCGTCTGCTCCGGCTTGTTCCAGTAGCCCTGCATCACGTTGGGCCCGCGCACCACCACCTCGCCGACGGTGCCGCGCGGCACCTCCTTGTCGTCGGCGTCGACCACGCGCACTTCCATGCACACGCTGGCGCGGCCGGCCGCACGCAGCTTGCCGCGCTTGCGGCCCTCCGCCGTGTGGAAGTACGCCGGGTTGAGCGTGGCGATGGGCGACAGCTCCGTCATGCCGTAGGCCTGCACGAAGCCCACGCCCGGAAACGCCTCCATCGCGCGGTTGAGCACCGCCTCGGAGATCGGCGAGGCCCCGTAGGTGATGTTCTTCAGGCTGCTCAGGTCGCGCGGCTGTCGCATCGCGGGGTGGTCCACCAGCATCTGGATCATGGTGGGCACCAGCAGCAGGCTGGTCACGCGGTCGCGCTCGATGGTGTCGAGCACGCCCTCGGGTGTGAACATGGGAATGATGGCGTGCGTGTTGCCCGTGAACCAGTGCGGCGTGGCCAGCCCCATGTCGGCCAGGTGGAACATGGGCGCGGCATGCAGGTAGCAGCCGTCGGCCGGTGCCAGCCCTTCCGCCTGCGCCGCGAGCGCCGAGCTGCAGATGTTGGAGTGGCTCAGCATCACGCCCTTGGGAAAGCCGGTGGTGCCGCCGGTGTAGAAGATGCCGGCCAGGTCCTCGCCGCGGCGCACGGCGTCGGGCACCGGGGCCGCCGCGTCGATCAGGCCCTCGTAGCTGTGCATGCCGGCGGGCACGGGCCCGTCGCCGCAGTAGACGACCTCGCGCAGGCTCTTCGACTGGCCGCGCATCTGCTCGACGACCGCGCGGAAGGTCTCGTCGACCAGCAGGATGCCCGAGCCCGAGTCTTCCAGCGAGTACAGGATCTCGGCGGCCGACCAGCGGATGTTGCAGGGGTTGAGCACGCCGCCGCCCCAGGGCACGGCCATCTGGTATTCCAGGTAGCGGTCGGAGTTGAGCGACAGCATGGCGACGCGGTCTCCCGCCTGCATGCCCAGCCGCTGCAGCGCGCCGGCCAGGCGGGCGACGCGTTCGGCAAAGTCGCGGAATGTCCGGGCAAGGCCGGCGAAACGCACGGCAATGGCGTCGGGGCGCTGCTGCACGGCCCGGTGAAGGCCCTGGGTCAGGTACATGGGTTTGTCTCCGTCTCGTTCTTGTGCAGACGCATGGTAGAAATCCAGCCGCCGCCCGGCGATTGCACTTCGCTTCGATCGCATGGCAGAAAAGGTCAATCGACACAAACATGCTGCAGCCGCCCGTCACCATCCCGATCGCCTTCGTCCTCGGCATGCTGTCGGGCATCCGTGCGCGGCCCGGCGAGGCGCTGGTGGACGTGGAAAAGGCGCTGGAAGACGCGGGCATCGCCCCGGCACTCCTCGACGAGGCTGCAGCCCGCGTCACGGCCGAGCAGTACGTGGCCCTCTTCGCGCTGCTGATGGAGCGCCTGGACGACGAGGCGCTGGGTTTTCTCACGCGGCGCCTGCGCTGCGGCAGCTTCGCGCTGATGACGCGCTCCACCCTGGGCGCGCGCACCTTCGAGGTGGCGCTGCGCCGCGTGGCCCGCACATTCGACCTGCTGCAGGACGACCTCTCGCTGGTGCTGCTGCACGACGGCCCCCTCGCGGGCTTCGGGCTGCGGCTGAACATCCAGCCGCCCAAGCACCAGAACTTTTTGCACGAGCTGATGCTGCGGGTGTACTGGCGGCTCTTCGCCTGGCTGCACGGCGGCCGGCTGCAGGCTCGCCGCTTCGACTTCGGCTTCGAGCCGCCGCCCTATGCCGACGGCTACGCCAAGGTGTTCCCGGGCCCGCTGCAGTTCGGCCAGCCCCTGTCGGCCGTATGGTTCGACGCCGCCGCGCTCGACACGCCGGTGCACCGCGACGCGCAGGAGATCCAGGCCTTCCTGGCGGCCTCTCCGGCCAACGTGATCCTGCCCCGGCTGGCCGAGCAGGCAGTGAGCGCAAAGGTGCGCGCGGTGCTGCAGCAGCATCGCCCGGCATGGGCCGACCTCGCCACCACCGCGGGCGTGCTGCACATGTCGGTCAGCACGCTGCAGCGGCACCTGGCCACCGAGGGCACATCATTCCAGGCGCTGAAGGACCAGCTGCGGCGCGACCTCGCCATCGTGCGGCTCAACACCAGCACCGTGCCCCTCGCGGCGCTGGCCGATGAGCTGGGCTTTGCCGACAGCGCGGCCTTCCAGCGGGCCTTCAAGGCATGGACCGGCGGCGCGCCGGGCTCGTACAGGCGACGCCAGCAGGCCGACTGAGTTTTCAGGACTTTCCGGAATTACAGCCATCCGCGCGACAATCCCGCGCATGGCCAACTCTTCCGATCTCCCGCCCCTCAACCGCCAGTTCGTCGCCCATTTCGGCGAGATGGGCAGCAAGTGGGGCATCAACCGCACAGTCGGGCAGATCTACGCGCTGATCTTTCTCTCGGAGCGCGCGCTCAACGCCGACGAGATCGCCGAACTGCTCGAGTTCTCGCGCTCCAACGTCAGCATGGGCCTTAAGGAACTGCAGGCATGGCGGCTGGTGCACCTGCGGCATCACCCCGGCGACCGGCGCGAATACTTCGAGGCACCTTCCGATGTGTGGGAAATTTTCCGCGTGCTGGCCGAGGAACGCCGCCGCCGCGAGATCGAACCCACGCTCTCGATGCTGCGCAACGCGCTGCTCGAATCGCCCCACAGCGACGCCGAACGTCACGCGCAGGAGCGCATGCGCGAGATGCACGACCTGATCGACCGGCTGATGAAATGGTTCGACGACGTGCAGCGGCTCGCGCCCGAAACCGCCATGAAGCTCATGGGCATGGGCGCGACGGTGACGAAGGTGCTGACGCTGAAAGACCGCATCACCGGCGGCGCGGCGTCGAAAAAGAAGGCTGCCGAGTAAGCCGGCCGCCCTCTTCCGGGGGCTACAGCCGCTCCTGCCCCGATGACGGCTCGGGCGTCCCGAGCTTGGCCTTGCGGACGGCCTCGTCGTCCATCAGCTCGTACCACATGGCGTTGAGCACGGCGAATGCGGCCGCCAGCGGCAGGCCGAGAATCCAGGCGAAGTACCACATCTTCGATTCCTCCTTTGATTGGTCAGTAGGCGTGGCCGCTCTCGTCGCGGATCGCCTGTTCGTCGACCTTGCCCCACAGCACGCGGTAGACCCAGCTCGTGTAGGCCACGATCAGCGGAATGAAGACGGCCGTGACCACCAGCATGATGAACAGCGTGAGGTGGCTCGATGACGAGTCCCACACGGTGAGGCTGGCGCGCGGGTCGATGGAAGACGGCAGGATGAACGGGAACATCGAGGCGCCCACGCTGAGGATGATGCCGGCGATGCCGAGCGCAGCCGCGAGCAGCGCGAGCACCGGGCGGCGCAGCGCGAGCCCCAGCAGCGCACCGAGCGCGCCGACGAAGCCAGCCGCCGGAGCCGCCAGCGTCCATGGGTGCGCCGCGTAGTTGGCGGTCCACGCGCCCGCGTGCAGTTCGACAGTCTTGAGCAGGGGGTTCGAAGGCCCCGTCGCGTCGATCACGCTGCTGATGCGAAAGCCGCCGATGCTCGTGGCCAGCAGCACGCCCGCCAGCGCGTAGAGCACCACGGTGAGCACGGCGGCAACCATGCCGTAGGTGCGCGCACGCTCAGCCACCGGCCCGGCGGTCTTCAGCAACAGCCACGCGGCGCCGTGCATCACCAGCATCGCCACGGACACCAGCCCGCACAGGATGGCGAACGGATTCAGCAGGCCGAAGAAGCTGCCGTCGTAGAAGATGTGCATGTCGGGGTTGAAGCGGAACGGCACGCCCTGCAGCACATTGCCCACGGCCACGCCGCAGATCAGCGCCGGCACGAAGCCGCTGAAGAACAGCACCCAGTCCCAGCGCGCGCGCCACTGCGCAGACTCGCGCTTGCTGCGGAACTTGAAGGCCACGGGCCGCAGGATCAGCGCCGTGAGGATCACGAACATCGCCAGGTAGAAGCCCGAGAAGGAGACGGCGTAGAGCTGCGGCCATGCCGCGAAGATCGCGCCGCCGCCCAGGATCAGCCAGACCTGGTTGCCCTCCCAGACCGGGCCGACGCTGTTGATGACGACGCGGCGCTCGATGTCGTCGCGCGCGGCGAAGGGCAGCAGCATGCCGCTGCCCAGGTCGAAGCCGTCGGTGACGGCGAAGCCCACCAGCAGCACGCCGATCAGCAGCCACCAGATGAAGCGCAGGGTGTCGTAGTCGAGAAGTGTGTGAAGAATCATGCTGCGCTCCCGGTGGAAGGCGTTGCGATGGCCGCGCCCGCGTGGGCCGGCGGAATGTGCGAGAGCGTGTCGCCCTCGTCGGGCGCGTGCTCGGCCTGCGGCCCCTTGCGGATGGCCTTGAGCATGAGCTTCATCTCGATGACGAGCAGCGCGGTGTAGATCGCGATGAAGCCCGCCAGCGTGAGCAGCAGCGTCTTCACGCCGAGGTTCGACACGGCCACCGCGGTCGGCAGAACGCCCTCGATCACCCACGGCTGGCGCCCGAACTCCGCCACCAGCCAGCCCGACTCGATGGCGATCCACGGCAGCGGGATCGCGAACACGGCGAGCTTCAGCAGCCAGCGGTGGCTGTCGAGCCTGCGGCGCGCGGAGAGCACGAAGAAGGTGCCGGTCAGAACGATCAGCAGCACGCCGATGCCCACCATCACGCGGAACAGCCAGAAGAGCGGCGCCACCTGCGGCACGGTGTCCCACGCGGCCTTGGCGATCTGCTCGTCGCTGGCCTGGCGCGGGTCGTCCACGTAGCGCTTGAGCAGCAGCGCGTAGCCCATGTTGATGCCGTTGTCCTCGAAGTCGCCGCGCACGCCCTGCGTCACCTTGTCGGTGCCGCCGGCCTCGCGGATCTTCTGCAGCGCGTCGTAGGCCTTGATGCCTTCGCGGATGCGCACCTCCGCGCGCTTCACCAGTTCGTCGATGCCGGGCATGACGGTGTCGAGCGAGCGCGTGCCGATGAGGCCCATCACGCCAGGAATGTGGATCGCGTAGTGCGTCTCGCGAGCCTCCTGGTCGGGGAAGCCGACCACGGTGAAGGCGGCGGGCGCAGGCTGCGTCTCCCACATGGCCTCGATGGCGGCGAGCTTCATCTTCTGGTGTTCTCCGGAGAGATAGCCGCTCTCGTCACCGAGCACCGCCACGGAGAGCGCTGCGGCCAGGCCGAACGAGGCCGCGACCGTCATCGAGCGCTTGGCGAGTTCGAGGTGACGCCCCTTGAGCACGTACCACGCAGAAACGCCGAGCACGAACACCGCGGCGCACACATAGCCGGCCGACACGGTATGGACGAACTTGGCCTGCGCGACCGGGTTGGTCAGCACGGCGGCGAAGTCGGTCACTTCCATGCGCATGGTCTGCGGATTGAAGGCCGCGCCCACGGGGTTCTGCATCCAGCCGTTGGCGATGAGGATCCACAGCGCCGAGAAATTGGAGCCGATGGCCACGGCCCAGGTGGCGATCAGGTGGCCGACCTTGGAGAGCTTGTCCCAGCCGAAGAAGAACAGGCCGACGAAGGTGGCCTCCATGAAGAAGGCCATCAGCCCCTCGATGGCCAGCGGCGCGCCGAAGATGTCGCCGACGTAGTGGCTGTAGTAGCTCCAGTTCATGCCGAACTGGAACTCCATCACGATGCCGGTGGCGACGCCCATCGCGAAGTTGATGCCGAAGAGCACGCCCCAGAACTTCGTCATGTCGCGCCAGATCACGCGGCCGGTCATGACGTAGACCGTCTCCATGATGGCGATGATGATCGAGAGTCCGAGCGTCAACGGCACGAACAGGAAGTGGTACAGCGCCGTGACGGCGAACTGCAGGCGCGATAACGCGACGATGTCGAGGTCCATGGGGGTTCTTCCTTTGTGTTCCCTGTTTTTCGTTTCCGGATTCAGTCGGGCCGCAGGCTGCGCAGCGCGGCATCGAAGCTCTCGCTGCCGCGGTGCAGGTCGGCGACGATGCGGCCCTGGTTCAGGCACACGAGGCGGTCGGCGAGCGCGGCCTCGCGGCGCAAGTGGGTGGCGATCAGCAGGGTTCGGGCGCTTGCATGCCGGGCGAGGCGATCCAGCACGTCGTGCGCGGTGGCTGCATCCAGCGCTTCCGTAGGCTCGTCGAGCAGCCAGAACGGCACGTCGCGCAGCAGCAGGCGGGCCAGCGCGAGGCGGCGCGACTGGCCGCCGGAGAGGCCGAGGCCGCCTTCGCCGAGGTGGGTGTCGAGGCCGGTGCTCAAGGCACGCACCTCTTCTTCCAGCCCCGCGGCTTGCAGCACGGCGTGCAGCCGTTCATCGGTGGCTTCGGGGGCTGCGAGGCGGAGGTTGTCTCGCAGGCTGTCCTGGAAGAGTTCGGTGCGCTGGGTCAGCAGGCAGGCTGGCTGGGCGAGGACGCTGCCGGAACGGGGGGCGATCTCGCCTGCGATGGCGGCGAGGAGCGTGGACTTGCCGGCGCCGCTGGCGCCGATGAGGGCGACGCGCTCGCCTGCTTGCAGAGCCAATGAGGCTTCGGTCAGGACGGGGATGCTGCTGCCGTCGTGGGCTACGGTGACTTCCTCCAGCTGGAGTGCGAGTCGGGAATCGGGAGCCTTCGCCGTTGCGGCGGGCTCATCCGCGGAAGAAGTCATGCGGGGCGCCAGACGCCGCACCGCCAGCCAGGTGCGGCCCGCGTCGAGCGCGCCGCGGCGCAAGGCTGCGAAAGGCTCCGTCGCCGTGAGCGCCACCAGCAGAGCCAGCGCTGCGGCCGGTGCGCCGATGACCCCCTCATTCACCAGCAGGCCAACGGCCAGCAGCACGCCGACGAGGGTCAGGGTGCCTGCGCTGCCGTAGGCGAAACCGGCGGCTGCCTCGAGCTTGTTCAGTGCAAGGTCGGCCTTGGCAAGCTGCGCGTCGGCAGCAATCAATGCCTCGCGTTGCGCGTCGATGCGGCCGGCCATCACCAGGTCGGTCTGCCCTGCCACCAGATCGACGGCACGTGCGCGCAGCGTCTCGACGCCATGCGCGCGCCGCACGGCTGGCCGGCGCGCTCGCCTTGCCACGAGGAATGCGATGCCCCAGCCGGCGATCACGAGCCAGAGCGTCAGCGCGAGGCCCATCGCCACATGCATGAAGCCGAGCACCGTGCCGGCGAGCAATGCGGCCCCCAGCGCGGCGGCCGCTGGAACGAGCAGGCGGAGATAAAGCGATTCGAGCGCGTCGATGTCGGCGGTGAGGCGGAACAGCAGGCGCGCCGGGCGCATCAGCAACTGGCGCGCTGCCTCGGCCCTGGACCAGCCGCGGAACAGGCGCACACGAAGTTCGGCGAGCACGGCAAAGGTGGCGTCGTGCGTCACCAGCCGCTCGCCGTAACGCGATGCGGTGCGGCCCAGCGCGAGCAGGCGGATGCCGGCGGACGGCATGAATACGTCGAAGGTGAAGGCTGTGGCGGCATGCAGGCCGGCAAGTGCCGTCGCGGTGATGAACCAGCCGGAAAGGCCCAGCAGGGCCATTCCTGCGAGAACCGTGATCGCCGCGAGCAGGCCGCCCAGGAGCAGCCGGCGCGGCTGCGTGGCGAGGAAGGGACGCAGGACCCGGCGCAGGTCGCGCCAGTTCGTGCCGATGTGGGAAGGCTTGCTCATGCGGCCTTCTCCACCGCTTCTGCGCTGCCGAGGCTTATCGTGCGGTCCATGCGCGCGGCGAGCACCGGGTCGTGGGTTGCGACGACGAGGGTCTTGCCGCGTGCCAGCGTGATCAGCGCGTCGATCACTCGCTCGGCGGTTTCGGTGTCCAGATGCGCGGTGGGCTCGTCGACCAGCAGCAGATCGGCGTACGGGTGCACTGCGGCGCGTGCGAGTGCGAGGCGCACGGCCTCTCCGCCGGACAAGCCCTGCCCCCCCTCGCCCAGCGAAGTGACGGGATGGGCCTGCGCCACGGCTTCGAGCGATGCGAAGTGCATGGCATTGGCCACACGTTGGCTATCGGCATCCGGACGCCCCAACGCCACGTTGGCTTCGACGGAACCGGCGAAGACGTGCGGCGCCTGGCCCATCCAACCCATGCGCTGGCGCAGTGCGGCCACCGTGTGGCTGGTGAGCGCGACGCCGCCGATGGAGATATCGCCGTGCGTGACAGGCACCAGACCTGCGAGCAGGGAAAGCAAGACGGTCTTGCCGCTGCCGCTGGAACCTGTCAGGGCGACGTGCTCTCCGGGAGCGATGCGGAGCTCGTAACCGTCGAAGACCTCCTGCTGCTCGCCGGGCCAGGCGAAATGCAGGTTGTGGATGGTGACTGCCGGCGGGCCTGCGTGGGCATTCGTCGTGGCGCGTGTCAGCGAAGCATTCGCACCGGGCAGAGGCAGGGCGTTGCGCTGCAGGCGGCCGAGTGCCTCCAGCGCAGCCTCGCCCGCGGCGCGGTCGTGCCAGACCATCGACAGCTCGCGCAGCGGCTCGAAGAACGCGGGCGCCAGCAGCAGCACGAACAGGCCCTCACCGAGGCCCAGCGTGCGGCCCCAGGTGCCGAAGCCGAGGGAGCCGAGCAGGTGGAAGCCGACATACGCAGCCACCAATGCCACGCCCAGCGCGGAGAAGAGTTCGAGCACGGCGGAAGAGAGGAATGCGATACGCAGCACGGCCATCGTCCGGCGGCGCAGGGATTGGGCTGAATCGCCCAGGCGCTGTGCAGTGAGTTCCACAGCGCCCAGGGAGCGCAACGTTGCCAGTCCACGGAGCCTGTCGAGCAGGAAGGCGTTCATGCCGCCGAGCTCCACCATCTGCGCCTCGCTCGCGGCCCTGGCGCGCCAGCCGACGATGGCCATGAAAATCGGAATGAGCGGTGCCGCGAACAGCAAGACCAGCGCTGCCACCCACGAAAAGGCAGCCACCGCGCACAGGATGAAGATCGGCACTACCGTCGCGCGCCAGCGGGCGGGCTGGTACCGCACGAGGTACGGAACCAGTGCCTCGGCCTGCTCGGCGAGCACGCTTGCCGCGAGCCCGGAATGCGCGCGGCTTCGATCCAGCGGAGAGCCGGCGGCCAGCGCGGCGGCCGTTTGGGCGCGCAACGCGGTGAGCTGTGCGCGTGCACGGGTGAAAGTCCGGCGCGCGCCCCAGGACTCGCAAGCCGCTCTCGCCAGGCCCAGCAGCAGGATCGCGGCAGCAGGCCAGACCACGGCGTCGAAACCGCGCCCCGAAGCCAGCCCCTGCACAGCCATTGCCAGCAACGCAGCTTGCGGCAACCAGAACAGCGCCGCGGCACCCTGCACCACCCCGCCGACGTCAGGCGACGCGAAAGCCCGCAGCGGCGATCGGCATGGCGAGTGCTTGGTCATTCCTTAGTTTCGTGAATTTTCAGTATTTACTGAAATTTCCACAATCATACCGGAGACTGAGGCGGCTGACGAGCCCGCAGACTGCACGCTCCCGCGCGCTAACGCAACCGGTTCAGGAAGATTCGGACGGTACGCCTGCGCCGGCGCGCCCGTTCTTTAATGAGAAACGACTATTCCGCTGACCAGCAGCGCGGCGAACAGCGCGAACACCGCGCGCCAGGAGGCCGGGCGCGCTTCCACCCAGCGATAGAGCAACGCCGCGGCGACCACCGACAGGCCGAAGGTCGCCACGAGGCCGGCCGCGTCGAACCACGAGCCGTGCGGACCTGCATTCGCAACCGCCGCATTCATGGCGAGCAGCACCGGAAAGTGGATGAGGAACAGCGAATACGACATCCGCCCCAGCCGCACCAGCGGCATCGCCGTCGCGGGCCAGTGCTTCGGCGACAGCCAGTTCCGCCGCTGAGCAATGGCAATCAGCAGCGCCGTGACCAGCGCGGTCGCGATGCGGCTGCGCCAGTCGATCGCCAGCGCGCCCGCCCCAACCAGCGCCAGCAGCGCGATCGCGCTCTGCCACGTGCTGTATCGCGTCGCGCGCCCGATCCAGAACACAAGCATGCCCAGGCCGTAGGTGCCGAAGAAATAGAAGGCCGTGTCGTCCAGCCCCGCATTGCGATTGAAGAGCGCGAGCGAAGCCACTGCCAGCCCGAAGACCAGCGCCACGGGCAGCCATCGCGCCCGCAGGCCCTGCGGTGCCGGGCCGCCGGTGCGCTGCAGCATCGACGGCAACCCCACCAGCACCAACGCCAGCGCAAAGAGCTGGAAGTCGATGGCCACGTACCAGACGCCCGTGGAGAGCGACTCGTAACCCAGCAGATCCTGCAGCAGCAGGCCGTGGGCGATCAATTGCCCGAAAGTCGGCGCAGCCGGCACCACTTCTTCGTCGAGCCAGGGCCGCACGACCGCCGCGACCAGCACGCACACGGTGAGCGCGGCGAGATACGGCATGATCAGCCGCCCATAGCGCTGCAGGATGCGCGCCACCGGCCGCTCCACTCGCAGCGTGCCGTCGGGCGCAAGACTGGCCGCCGCCAGGAAGCCTGCGATCACCAGGAACACCTGAACCGCCAGCCGCCCTTCGTCGGCCAGCCAGGCGAAGAAATCGGGTGCGAGCGCGTATGCGCCCGCCGGCATCGGGCCGTAGCGCGAAAGGTGATGTCCGACGATCACCGCGCAGGCGACGCCCTTTGCCGCATCGAGCAGCGGCATGCGTCCCGCGGATGAAGACGGCGGCGCGCTCGCAACGGGCGCGGCGCCGTCGGCAAAGGCAGTCAAAGCGCCAACCGCTGCCTTGCCTCCGTGTATTCGCGCTTGAGCTTCTCGATGAAGGCGCCGGCGGTGGCCACCTCGGTCACGGCGCCGATGCCCTGGCCCGAACCCCAGATGTCCTTCCAGGCCTTGGCCTTGCTGCCTTCGCCGCCGCCGAAGTTCATCGTCTTCACGTCGCCTTCGGGCAGGTTGGCCGGGTCCATGCCGGCCTTGATGATGCTGGGCGCGAGGTAGTTGCCGTGCACGCCGGTGAAGAGGCTCGAATAGACGATGTCGTCGGAGGTGCCATCGACGATGGCCTGCTTGTACTCGTCGCTCGCGCGCGCCTCCTCGGTGGCGATGAAGGCCGTGCCGATGTAGGCGAAGTCGGCGCCCATGGCCTGTGCCGCCAGCACCGCCCCGCCGGTGGCGATGGAGCCCGACAGTGCGATCGGGCCGTCGAACCACTGGCGGATTTCCTGCACCAGCGCGAACGGGCTCTTCGTGCCCGCATGGCCGCCGGCGCCGGCCGCCACGGCGATGATGCCGTCGGCCCCCTTCTCGATCGCCTTCTGCGCGAACTTGTTGTTGATGATGTCGTGCAGCGTCACGCCGCCGTAGCTGTGCACTGCCTCGTTCACGTCGGTGCGCGCGCCCAGCGAGGTGATGACGATCGGCACCTTGTATTTCACGACCATCTCCATGTCGTGCTCGAGCCGGTCATTGCTCTTGTGCACGATCTGGTTGATGGCGAACGGCGCGGCGGGCTTGTCCGGGTTGGCCTTGTTGTAGGCCGCCAGTTCCTCGGTGATCTCGGCGAGCCAGTCTTCCAGCTGCGCGGCGGGGCGCGCATTGAGCGCCGGCATCGAGCCGACCACTCCCGCCTTGCATTGCGCGATCACGAGCTTGGGGTTGCTGATGATGAACAGCGGCGAGCCGATGATCGGCAGCGGCAGGTTCGCGAGGACGGGAGGCAGTTTCGACATGATGCTTGTCTCTTGAAAGTTGTGTTGAATGCGGGATCGGGCAGCCGAACGCAGAAGGAAGACAAAAACTACGCAAAGGTCGCAAAAGAACCCGAAGACAAATTCTGGTTTTTCTTCTGCGACTTCTGCGTAACCTTTGCGACTTCTGCGTTCGGCTGCCCGTTTTCAGAAAGCCTCGAGCGCCAGCGCCGTTACGCTCTCGGCGCCGTCGACGATGCTGTCTCGGATGCCCGGCACCTTGTTGAGGATGTGCTCGGCATAGAAGCGCGCGGTGGCGATCTTCGCCAGCATGAAGTCGGTGTCGAAGCTGCGCGAGGCAAGGTCCTGCGCAATGATCAGCGAACGCGCGAGCTGCCAGCCTGCCACCAGGTTGCCCGCGAGCATCAGGTAGGGCACGCTGC
>Ga0102590_1004030_pt1 | contig 13278 bp, 8 predicted proteins | sample AraplaMF_Col_mMF_FD_76859 | JGI IMG/M metagenome (GOLD analysis project Ga0102590, IMG submission 76859) | Arabidopsis root microbial communities from the University of North Carolina, USA - plate scrape MF_Col_mMF | ecosystem: Host-associated > Plants > Roots > Endosphere | place: USA...
GAAATGAGCTGCTTCTGCTCCCCACAAGGCGATGGCTTCGTCTATTGACAGCCCCTGTGTTTTGCCATTATAGCCCAGTTGGCGGCTGATGGCGCTAACAATATCAAACAATGAGGCTTCGCCATTCTCCGCGAAATAGAAAGCGCCTGCGGGCGCCTTTTGCAGGGCCAGCAGGTACAGCTGTGCAAGGTCTTCGATATGTACGTTGGACCATACGTTGGCGCCTTCACCAACAAATACGCCAGCGTTGTACTGCTGTGCTGTTTTGGCAAGCAGTGGTACCTGTACACTGTCTTTATGCAGTCCCAGCCCCGTGCCATAGATCATGGTAGGGCATATCACGATGCTGCGTATATTCTTTTCGGCGGCCTGTATTACTGTGCTGTCAATTGCCACCCGTGCTGCTTTTTCCAAGCGGGGCTCCTTAGGGATCTCTTCATAGCGGATCTGCGGCCCATGCGCTCCTGCTGCTTTATCGCCTGCGATGCTGGAGCCGGAGGTATGGATCAGCGTTTTGCCGCTACCTGCAATGGCGTCCAGTATAGTGCTTACCACAAAAGGGTTGTCGGCGCTGGCTGCGTTGATAATGGCGTCTGCCGCCTGGGCCTGTTCGGTGATGACCTTTACTGCGTTGATATCTCCCGGTACGGGTGTTATTCCCAGGGCTTTCAGTCGGGGCAGATCAGCTTCTTTTCTTGCCAGTCCGGTAACCGTATAGCCATTCTTCAGCAGGTGTACTGCTACAGATCCGCCTATATAGCCGGTGGCGCCGGTAACAAATACTTTTCCTGTTTTCATGTGTATGCTTTTAAAAGATCGTTTTTAATACGCCGCCGTCTGCCCGCAGTGAAGCGCCGTTGGTGGCGGAGGATAGCGGACTGGCGATATAGGTAACTAGGTTGGCTATTTCGGTCACATCTGCAAAGCGCTGGATGATGGAAGAAGGGCGCATGGTCTGGAAGAACTCCACCTCCGCCTGTTCGGGCGTGATCTGCTTGCTTACGGCCACCTGTTTGATGAATGCTTCCACGCCTTCAGAGCGGGTAGGGCCGGGGAGGATGGTATTGACGGTTACGCCGGTATTCCGGGTCAGTTCAGCAATGCCCCGGCTGATGGACAGCTGGGCGGTCTTGGTAGTGCCGTAATGGATCATTTCCTCCGGAATATTGATGGCGGACTCGCTGGAGATAAAGATGATCCTTCCCCAGTTCTTTTTCAGCATGGCGGGCAGCACATGACGGGAGAGCCGTACGCCGCTTAACACGTTCACTTCAAAGAAGCGGGTCCATTCTTCGTCTGTGATTTCGAGGAAATGTTTGGGCTCAAAGATGCCTGCGTTATTGACCAGTATGTCTACTGCAGGTAGTTGTTCTACCAGGTGTTGTGCCTCCTTTGCCTTTGAGAAGTCGGCCGCTATGCCCAATACGCTGCTGCCGGGTACCTGCTGGGAGAGCTTCTCTGCTGTCTGGTTCACCTTTTCTGTTGTTCTGCCGTTAATGATCACACTGGCGCCCTCCTGGAGCAGCTGACGGGCGATGGCAAATCCTATTCCTTGTGTGGAGCCGCTTACGAAAGCGGTCTTTCCTTTTAATTGTAGATCCATTTGAAAGTTGTTTTTATGTTATATGGAGTCCGTATTATTTGATCTGCAAAGTTCAGGGGTATATAAATAACAGTAAAATAACCTGAGTTATAACCTGCCATAAGTTTACTGATAGCCCGAAAAATGATGCCATTACCAGTGCACTTTACCAATATTTTGCCTTATTTTAACCAATAGTTGACAAACAGGTTAAGATATGGGCAGTATAAGCCAAGATCATTGAAGTATTTTGTTGTAGCAATAGATAATTTTATCCCGTTCCTTATAAGTCTATTAGCTGGGGGAGGGAATTTATCTCATCATTCTTTTTGGAATGGAGTGCTGATCCATTGAAAGTGCTTTACTGCTGTATGTCTTTACTACGGCGCGGAGCGGTACATCCCGAACAATGAAAAACGAATAACCAAACTAAAATCTAAATCGTCATGAGTCTTAAGCCGTATTTGCTATGGTGCATAGCAATATTATGCTGTGTGGGTGTTGACGCCTATGCCCAGTCTGTTATATTAAAGGGGAAAGTAACAGACAAGAGCGGGAATCCTGTTATCGGGGCTACCATCAAGATCAAGAACAGTGGTAAAGGCACTACCGCCGGAGCCGATGGATCATTTGAGCTCGCGTATGAGGGAACTGCCGTGCTGGTGACCACCGCTATTGGTTTTGATCCGGCAGAGGTAACGGTGAGCAACCAGTCGTCTGTCACTATTACACTTTCTGAGAACAAGAAAGAGCTGAGCGAAGTGGTGGTAACCGCCCTCGGTGTAAAACGCGACAAACGCGTATTGACCTACAGTGCGCAGGAGGTGAAAGGCGCTACGCTGGCTGCCTCCAAAGAACCTAATATTGTGAATGCATTATCCGGCAAAGTGCCTGGGGTACAGATCACCAGTGCTTCCGGTACGCCGGGCAGCGCTTCCAGGATCGTGATCAGGGGTGCCACTTCTTTCTTTGGAGAGAACCAGCCGCTGATCATTATAGACGGTGTGCCGGTTAATAATGATGAGACAGGCAACCTTACCATGGGGCCTGGCACCAACAGGCTGGCAGACATTGACCCGGCTATCATCGAAAACATCAGCGTACTGAAAGGTGCGGCTGCTACTGCATTATACGGTTCAGCAGGCGCCAGGGGGGTGTTGATGATCACTACCAAAAGCGGTATGGCCAATGCAGACAGAAAGCCCACGGTGAGCTTTTCACAGGACTATTCCTTTGAAAAGCCATGGTTCCCGGAGATCCAGGACAAATATGCACAAGGGGAAAGAGGGATCTATTATAACGGCGATGATAAGAAGACCAGCAGCTCCTGGGGCCCGCTGATGGATACGCTAATGATCAACGGACAGCGTGCAAAAAAATATAACCAGCTGAAGGATTTCTTCAGAACAGGCCATACGTCTACCAGTGCGGTAAGCGTATCAGGCGGCAATGGCAACTCAGATTACCTGATGTCTTACTCTTATATCAACCAGCAAGGTACCGTGCCGGAAACAGATTATAAAAGGCATGCCCTCTTCGCTAAATACAATACCAAAATACTGAGTAACCTGAACAGCACTTTCCAGCTGAACTATTCCAGCTCTACCAATGACAGGGCGCCGGAAGGCTATACGCTGGAGAGCCCTATCTGGACAATTTATACAGCGCCTATTTCATGGAACCCCAAACCAGAGCTGAACCCTGACGGCACACAGCGGGTATACCGGTACTCCAGGAATAATCCTTACTGGGCGCTGGACAACATCCACAACAGGGCCAGGGTGAACAGGTTCATCCCGGTGATCACGTTGAACTACAGCCCTTTCAGCTGGCTGACCATCACAGAACGTGCTGGCGCCGATCTTTATACAGAGCAGGATAAATACCTGGAAGCAATCGGGTCCAACTCCAATCCCCTGGGTAAGATCATCGAGCAGAACCTCACGTTCAGGCAGTTCAATCATGACTTTATCATCAATGCCAATAAGACTTTTGGCGACTTCAATGTGAGTTTGTTATTAGGTAATAACGTATTCTCTTCATACCTGCAGATCAACAGGGCTACTGGTACAGGCCTGAGCGTGGTAGATTTTGAGAACATCGGCCAGGCTTCCAATATCGCCTACTCCGATAACGAGTACCGCCAGAGAAAGGTGGGTTTCTATGCGCAATCCAATATTGATTATAAACGGATGCTGGTGCTCTCGCTGACAGGCCGTTATGACGGCAGCTCAGTTCTGGCGCAGAGTAACTCCTTTTATCCTTATGGTTCTGTAGCTGGCGGCTTTATCTTTTCAGAGCTCTTATCACCCGAACTCTCAAATATCATCAATTTTGGCAAAGTAAGGTTGTCTTATGCAATTGTAGGTAATGACGGCGTTCCTCCTTATTCATTGAACACTCCTTATCAAAAACCAGATGCTCTGCCAGGAATGGGCTCCATCTCTTTCCCCTACCAGGGACAGTCTGGCTATCTCTCATCCCAGACCTTGGGTAACCCTTACCTGCGTAACGAACAGCTAAATGAATTTGAAGTAGGCCTGGAAACAAACCTATTCAACAACCGCATCGGCCTGGAAGCTTCTTATTTCGACAAGAAGACAAAGAATGGCCTTATCCCCGGTGTAGCGGTTGCATACTCCACCGGTTATACCGGTACTACGGTGAACTCAGCACGCATGTCTAACAAGGGTGTGGAAGTATTGCTGAACGCAAAACCGGTGGTAGGCAAGAATTTTAGCTGGGACTTCAGTTTCAACTTTACCAAGATCAATAACAAGGTGCTGTATATATATAACAATATGGACCAGCTGGCCAATGGCTTTACCACTATCGTCGTGGGGCAGCCCTATGGCGTGATCATGGGCAGCTCCTTTAAAAGGAACGAACAGGGTAAGCTGATGACCGACGAAACAGGCCTGCCTTTTTCTGATGGCAGCGTCAATAATATCGGCAACATTACACCCGACTGGACGGCTGGTTTGACCAATACACTGCGGTATAAACAATTTAGCCTGAGCTTCCTGTTTGACATGAAGAAAGGCGGCGATATACAGAATAACGTAGATGGATATGGCTATTTCTATGGAACGCCAAAGATAACAGAAGACAGGGCAGACAGGGTAGTAGACGGTATCAGTGTGGTTGACAACAAGCCTAATACAATCTCTGTTACCGGTATGGACTACTGGCGCAGGTTGAGCGGCATTACAGAAGCAGTGATACAAGACGGTACTTACATCAAGCTGCGTACGGTTACCTTCAACTATGATTTCGGCAGAACACTGTTCCCGAAAAGCTTCCTGAAGTCGGCCTCCTTTGCAGTAACCGGGCGTAACCTGTGGATCTATAGTCCGCACTTTACCGGTGGAGACCCGGAAACGAGTCCCTTCGGTTCCAATAACGCATCACAGGGTATTTATTCTTTCTCCACACCGACTTCACGTTCCATCAACTTTTCACTGAAAGCCAGCTTCTAAGCTGGTGCAAAAAACATTAACGGATGAAAAAGACATTATCGATCATAGCAGTAGCAGGATGTATGTTTGCAGCCAGTAGTTGTAAGAAGTTCCTGGATGTGAACAAAGATCCCAACAGACCGGAATCAGTACAGGAATCTGCCTTACTGCCTCCGATTGAAGTAGCCATTTCACATGGTTTATATGGAGGCAATGCCGCCATCATTATACAGGAGTACCTGCAGACCATCGCATTGAACCAGCCCGTGCCCAATGCAGGCACTTATTTCCAGCTGCATACGGATATTGATGGGGATTGGAATGTGTTGTACGCCACCTGCCTAACTAATATTGAAAAGCTGGATGCCGCAGCAAAGGCGAGCGGTAATCCTAACTATCGCGCCATTGCGAAGATCCTGGCTGCCTATACCTGGGGCACGGGTACGGATATGTGGGGCGATATTCCTTTCTCCCAGGCATTGGGCGGTGAGCAGCAGTACACCCCTGTATATGATAAACAGGAGGACATTTATAAGGGCATACAGCTGCTGTTGGACAGTGCTATTGCAAATATTGCCGAGCAGGGGGCAAAAACGCCCGCAGGAGACGATTATTTCTACACCGGTGATATGAGCAAATGGGAAAAGCTGGCCTATACGCTGAAAGCCCGTTATTACATGCACCTTACCAAAGCGCCGGGTTATACTGCCACTGCACAGGCCGACCTGGCCCTGGCGGCACTGGCAAAGGGTATGGAAGCCAATGACGATGACCTGAAATTCCCCTACGCCGGGATCGCCGGACAGGAGAACGTATGGTATGGCACTTTCCTGCCGAGTTCTACCCTGATACTGGCATCCGGTATTGTAGATTCCCTGAAGGCGCATAATGATCCCCGCCTGCCGAAAATGGTAAAGCCTGCCGAGGAAACCGGCTTGTACACCGGCCGCCAGATTGGTCTGGTAGATATCGGTAGCCTGGCATCTTACTCCATCCCTACAGACTTTTACCAGGGACCTGCCGCTAATAACTACATTGTGACTTACCTGGAGGCATTGTTCCTGAAAGCAGAAGCCACCTTTATCAAATCCGGCGCAGCCGCGGCCCAGCCCATTTACCAGCAGGCTATACGCGCCCATATGGAAAAGCTGGGCGTGACCACTGCAGCAGCAGATACTTATATCGCTGCAAGAGGAACACTCAGCTCCGGAGATGCATTAAGGTTGGTCATGACGGAAAAGAAAGTGGCCAACTTCATGAACATAGAGAATTGGGTAGACTGGAGAAGAACAGGATATCCTGCTATGACCAAAGTGCCTAACGCTTTATCTGATATTCCGCGGCGCCTATTGTATCCGCAGAATGAGATCATCGCCAATCCCCGCCCGCAGCAGAGTGCAAAGCTGACGGATAAGATGTGGTGGGATCAATAAAAACGCATACACTTCACTATGGTATAAAGAGGCTGTCCTTCAATCAGGGCAGCCTCTTCCTGTTTTTATAGCGGCAGTTTTTACTATTTTTACGGCTATTAAAGCAATCAGCGGTAAACATAAAACCATATTCACCCAATGGAGATGATCAAGTTTCTAAAGAAAAGTACTGCAGCATTACTGGTATCGCTAACGGCTATGGGCGTTCAGGCGCAGACCTTCAAAGATGGTAAATTGTGGCTGAACGAAGACGGCAGCAACTATTTCAAGCTTACCCTGACATCGCAGGTGTGGATCAGGAACACGGATATGAACCCGGGTACCACCATCAACGGATTTGCGAAAGATAATTTTACAGATATAGGTATCCGTCGTGCCAGGATGCAGGCCTATGGCCAGATCGCTGACCGGGTATTTATTTACGCCCAGGTGGGGATGAATAACTTCAACTATTCTGCAGACAGAAAAGCAGGTTTCTTTATACATGACATCACCGGTGAGTATGAGGTGGCAAGAAAACATTTGTCCCTTGGCGCCGGCCTTACCGCCTGGAATGGCCTGGTGCGTTATGCGGCGCCCTCTGTAGGCTCTATCATGGGCATTGACGCCCCCCTGTTCGAACAAACCACCAATGACGCTACTGACCAGTTCCTGCGGAAATTGAGCCTGTATGCCAAAGGTAAATTCGGCAAGCTGGATTACCGGGTGGTAATGAGCAGCCCCATGTCTATTACTAAATCTGCCGGGTATACGCCCACTATCGGCAGCAATGCCACTTTCTCTCCCAAGCCTCCTAAAATGCAGTGGCAGGGCTATTTTCAGTGGCAATTCCTGGATGAGGAGGCAAATACCACTCCGTATATGACTGGTACTTACCTGGGCACTAAAAAGGTGTTTAACATCGGCGCGGGCTTTCAATACCAGCCGGATGCCATGTGGCGTACCGGTCATAATAATGATACGGTAGAACAGGCTATGCAGCATTTTGCGGTAGACGCCTATTATGATGCACCGCTGAATGCCGCTACAGGATCCGCTATCAGCGCTTATGCCGCCTACATCAATTTTAACTATGGCAATGGTTTTATCCGCAACCAGGCTACGATGAACCCCGGAAACGGTACTACCCGTACCGATATACTGAATGGCAGCGGTAACGGTTATCCTTCTTTTGGAACGGGTAACCTGTTATATGGTCAGGTGGGTTATAAATTCAAAAATGAGCTGATCGGTAAGACTACGCTGATGCCTTATGCGAGCTTGCAATACGCGCATTATGACCGCCTGGCGGATAATATGGCTTTCTGGGATGCAGGTGTTAACTGGCTGCTGAAAGGGCATACCTCTAAACTGACCTTTGCATATCAGAGCAGGCCTGTTTACCAGGTAATGCCGGGGAATCTGCTGGCGGAGGCGATTGACAGGAAGGGCAGTTTCCTGGTGCAATACCAGGTGTTCCTGAATTGAGTATCAGTAGTATATTTTTGTATACACGTAAACAAGGGTACCTATGAGACTGAAATTAGCTGTAGCTGTATTGTTACTTGCATCCCTGACGATTTTCTCCTGTAGTAAGGATAATGATACTACGGACCCCGATGAAAATGGATCAGCAGAGCTGATGACCAAAATGATCCAGGGGCTTGTACCCAGACAGAATACTGTTTTTGTTTTCAATTATGATGCAAACAAGCGTATTAAAAGTGTCATCAACGTTTCAAAGGGGGATACATTCGAAGCGAGCTTCAATGCAACAGGTTTAGTGATGACTATTATTAGCAAGGGGCCGGGCTTACACCTACAACGACAAAAAGCAGCTGACAAAGCTGGTAGTAGTTGTAGCAGACGGCCATACAGCTACCAGGCAATTTGAAGATTAATGTTCTAGAGTAAGATAAATATTGTATTTTTGTATATATAATACAAGAGTACCTATGAGAATGAAATTTACCATTGCTTTGGCATTCATTGCCTCCATGACCATTTTTTCCTGTAGCAAAGATAAAAACACTGACCCTGACCCGGAAGAAGATCAATCAGGAGCCCTTATAGCAAAAATGACCCAGGGGCTCAGGCCGGAAGATGACACTGTTTTTGTTTTCAACTATGATGCACAAAAACATATTACACGCATAATCAATGTTACCGATTCAGATACGTTCAATGCCGTTTTTAATACGGCGGGCCTTATCAGCTCGGTTGCTCTCAGTGACGGTTTTACCTATGGAACTTTCACTTACAATGCAAATAATCAGCTGATACAGGGCGATTTTACGGGAGGGACCTTTAAATACAGGTACACCTTTGAATATACCAACGGCATTGTATCAAAAAAGAACTATTTCACTGCTTCCTCAGCAGGTGAGCTTAAGTTATTCTCATATACCGTTTATCAGGTAACGAACGGGAACATCACCGGAGCAAAAGAATACGGTTCTGATGGTTCGTCTGTAAGAGATTATACATTTACTTTTAACGATGAACCCAATATTTTTCAGCCGATGTGTTTACTTAATTGGATGAATTATCTTGGAGCAGAAGACATTGCAGGCATAGAGAAATTTTTCAATAAAAACCTGATTACCGGCATGACTTATACCTCAAGCCCGTCGTCTGTAAACGTTACATACACCTATACATATAATGATAAAAAACAGCTTTCAAAGGTGGTAGTGAGCTCACCGTCTTATACAGATACCAGGCAGTTTGCATATTAACAGGTAAGAAATATTTTAAAGGCCGCCTCCAATGCAGGAGGCGGCCTCTTCTCTAAGTATTGTTATTCCCTTCCTAAACTCTTTACCGGGTTGGTCATCGCTGTTCTCAGTGACTGCAACCCTACCGTTAATACCGCCACTATCGCCATCATTAATCCTGTTACCACAAAAGCCCACCAGGGAATATCAATGCGATAGGCAAAGCCCTGCAGCCATTGTTGCATAGCCAGCCAGGCAAGAGGAGTGGCTATGATGATGGCTGCTATCACTAAACGGATGAAGTCTTTTGTAAGCAGGTGAATAATGCCCGCAGCGCTTGCGCCCAGTACTTTGCGGATACCGATTTCCTTGGTGCGCCTGGTTACGCTGTAAGAAGTAAGGCCCAGCAAACCCAGGCAGGTGATGAAAATAGTAAACAGGGAGAAGATATTTACAATTTCACCAAAGCGGGTATCTGACTGGTACTGCTGGTTGAACTGATCATCTGCGAAGGTATATTCAAAGGGATGTGCATTGAAATAGGTCTTCCACTTCTTTTCGGCGGCAGTAATGATATTACTGATCCGGCGGGTGTCTGCCTTTATTACAAAAAGGTTGGTATTGTCTTCGTAAAAATAATGGATGACAGGCAACAGGGATTCTTTCAATGAGCGCTGATGATAGTCCTTTACAACACCTGTTACTTCAAACTGTTCGCCGTAAAACGTGATCTTACGGCCTACCGCTTCTTCCGGGGAGTGGAACCCTAATTTCCGGCTCGCTTCTTCGTTGATGATCACCCTGCTTTTATTAGGCGTGCCTGCAATGAAATTATTACCGGCTGCCATCTTCATGTTCATGGTAGCAATAAAATCTGCATCAATAGGATAGACATAGTAGTTATAGCTCGATGTTTGCTGTTGCCCTGCTATGTTTACACCGCTGGTGGTGGAAAGACTGCTCAGTGGCAGTCCGGGGATCGCCCCGGCCAGCGAGATCTTTTTTACACCCGGTAGTTGCAGCAGCTCATTTTTAAACAGCAGGGTACCGGTGCTATCGCCATCGAGATCAGCGCCTCTGATGGCCAGTATGCCATCCAGGTTCATGCCCAGTTCCTGGTTGCGCAGGAAGTACAGTTGTTTTTGTACAATAATGGAAGTAACCAGTACAACACACGCAATGGTAAACTGCCCTATTACAAGCGTTTTTCTTAATGCGCCTCCTTTTAGTGCATTGGTGAAGCTGCGGTTAAGCGCGCTGACAGCTTTTGCGGATGACAGGGCGAAAGAAGGATACAGGCCTGACAACAAACAATTCAGGATGAAGAGCAGCGCACAGCTCTTCCAGAAATAGGCAGTGCTGAAAATATGGGTATTGGCGGGCAGGCCTGTCAGCCTGGTATAAAAAGGCAGTACCAGTTGTATGACCAGCAAGGCCAGCATGCACGCAAGCGCATTAATAATGATAGATTCTGTGAAGAACTGCCGTATCAACGTATACCTGGAAGCGCCCAGGATCTTTTTAATACTGGCTTCTTTTAAGCGTTCGGCGGATCTGGCAGTGGTAAGGTTCACATAATTGACGGTGCCTATGAGCAGGATCAGGAAAGCGATGATGAGCACGAATTGCACAGTCCTGGCATCTCCATTTACCTCTGGTTCAAAAGTCTTCTTGGAATGCAGGTGTATATCTTTGATCGGCTCTGCTGTATACATCTTATTCTTCAGCCTGCTTTCAGTAAAGGTTTTCAGCTTTCGGTTAAAGGCTGCCAGATCAGTATGGGGCGCCATTTCCAGGTACGTGTAATTGTTATTTCCCTGCCAGGAATCGAGATTAAAGCCAAGGGTCTGCACATAGGAGAATGGCAGCAGCATGTCAATCTTCAGGTGCGTGTTGGGGGGCAGGTCTTTGATAATACCTGTTACGGTAACGGTCTTTCCTTTGATGCTGAGTGGCTTGCCTATTGGGTCTGCGTTCCCGAAGAGCTTTTTGGCGGTGCTTTGCGTTAGTATCGCTTCCATGGAACCTTTCAATGCCTTGGCAGGATCTCCCTGGATAAATTCATAGTTGAAGATGGAAAAAACGGACGGATCAGCTGCGTATACCCGGTCCGTACGGATAGCGGTATGTGGTGGGTTAGTGACCTCACAAAGATCCATGCTTTGCATCCGCACAAAATCTTTCACCTCGGGCAATTCCTTTTTTAATGCAGGCGCCATTGGAGGATGCGTTTCACAATCCGTTACCACATAGGCGCCGTCTTTATACAGGTCCAGCGTTACCCGGTAGATGTGGTCTGCTTTTTTGTAAAAGTCCTCATAACTATACTCAAACTTTGCATAGTTGATGATCAGCAAAAAAGCGGCCGCAGCCAGGGCAAGCCCTGAGATGTTAATGATGGAGTAGAACCGGTCTTTCCACAGGTTCCGCCAGGCGATCCTGAAATGATGATGTTGCATATGTTACTGGAAAGATAACACATGCACAGTCTTTATGCCAGAGAGTTATTTTGTTTGTTTTCAATTGTTTAGGCTGTGTTGGGTAAGGGGTAAATGTCCGCTTCCGGACGGGGATGTCCGTTTCCGTATTATTCATACAATTCCTGCTCTTCCGTGTAATACGTTTTTCTGCCGCCTACAGCTTTGTGCAGTATTTCACCGCCGGTAGGGCTTTCTGTTTTCTTCGGGTTATGTATCGCCATAAAATCCCTGATTTCTCCGCTGATAATATCAGGATGTTCTTTTAAGATCTGTTTTTCCGCTTTTTGTAATACTTCTTTAATGGCTTTTGCCAGGGCCTTCACCTTGGCCTTCGGTATTTTATTGGCGGCAGAAAAAGGAGAGATACCTGCTTCCCACAGGATCTCATCCGCATAAGCGTTGCCAATGCCCCGGATGACCTGCTGATCCAGCAATACATTCTTCACGGCGGATTTGGTGCCGGACAACTGTTCTTCCAGGAAGGCGGCGTTCATATCCGGCGACAAGGCATCTACCGTGTCACGTTCTTCAGGGTTGAGCGTAGGAGTAGCTGCCTTAAAACCGTCTGTCATTGCCAGGCCGGTATTATCATCAAACAGCAGGGAAATGATGGTGTTTTTGTTGGTGTTCTTTTTTTCGAAGAGATGCAGTTGCCCCCGCAGCATCAGGTGCAGGCCCAGTACTTCGCCGTTCCCGAATTCGAAATGCAGCTCTTTGCCAACGCGTTCTACTTTCTTCAGCTTTTGGTCTTCCAGGCTTTGCTGGAGTTTTTTAACAGGTACGTTCAGCTTTTTGCTTGTGGGCACATTGACTTCTTTCACTGTTTTGCCTTTAAGCAATTTGCTCAGGTTATGGCTAAATACCTGCAGGTCGGGCAGTTCGGGCATGACGTTGTTATTTGTTATACCAATGTAGGATTTCCTGGCCAATGGCCTTCACAAATTTCTTGTCCGTATTTGTATCTATTTTCCATCCGCTTTTCAGGTAGCGGATGATGCCCACCTGTTCATCATTGAGGATGACATCCAGCTTGGTGCAAACGCCGTCTAAACAGGTTTGTGTAATAGGAATGGCCTCGCCTTTATATTCCTTTCCGTTGTATTCGAATGCAATGGGGATGGGCTCTTTTTCCAGCTGCGTGATCAGTTCCTGCAGAAAGGCTACCAGGTGTTTACGCTGCGTTTTGGCGCTCACACTCCATTTATCCGTATCGGCGCGTTTATGCGCCAGCTTCAGCTTGAGGCCGGTCATGGAAGTGGTATAATCATCTGCATTGAGCTTGCGTACATTCTGATGCGCCAGTATGTACCAATGATAAGCAGTGCCAACGGGAACGCCTGATCCTTCCGGGGCTTTACCTGCCCTGCGTTTGGTAACGGCGTAGGAAAGCTCCCACAGATCGGGCGTTATCTTCGTCTCGTGCCATTCTCCTTTATCGTAATACCATTTGTGGCTTTTACCTACTTTCATGCCCGTGTAGCGTTGCCCTTCAAACTCTTTGAACTGGTTGTAGGTAACGGACAGGTCTTTCATGGCCTCCTTCTTCTTTTTCTTCGCAGGCACTTTTTCCGTGGCGCTTGCTTTCCTGGTGCTTTTCTTCGCCGAGGCCTTTGTCTTGGTAGCTGTTGC
>Ga0102590_1004032_pt1 | contig 13267 bp, 9 predicted proteins | sample AraplaMF_Col_mMF_FD_76859 | JGI IMG/M metagenome (GOLD analysis project Ga0102590, IMG submission 76859) | Arabidopsis root microbial communities from the University of North Carolina, USA - plate scrape MF_Col_mMF | ecosystem: Host-associated > Plants > Roots > Endosphere | place: USA...
CAGCATGGACCACGTCATGCCCGTTGAACTCGCGACCTTGTCCGCATCGGAAGCGTCCACGCTGTTCGCCAAACGCGAGATTTCGCCTTATGAGATGACCCGCGCCATCGTCGACAACATCGCGCGGCTCAATCCGCACATCAATGCGTTCTGCTGGCTCGACACCGACGCGGCGCTGGCCGCCGCGCGAGAAAGCGAAGCGCGCTGGCTGCGCGGCGAACCGCTGAGCCCGCTCGACGGTATCACCTTCACCGTCAAGGATCTGTCGGTCACCCGCGGCTGGCCGACCCGCCGCGGCTGCCTGGCGATTTCCCCAGAGGGGCCATGGCTCGAGGATGCGCCGTCGGTGGCGCGGATGCGCGAAGCGGGCGCGGTGCCGCTGGGCAAGACCACGGTGCCGGAATTCGGCGGCTCCCACGTCACCCAGTCGAAACTGTGCGGCATCACCCGCAATCCCTGGAACCTGAATAACACGCCGGGCGGCTCCAGCGGCGGGGCGGCGGCGTCGGTGATTGCGGGCATGGGCACCATTGCGCTGGCCTCCGATGCGGCCGGATCGATCCGCGGCCCGGCGGCGATGACGGGTACCTTCGGCTTGAAGACGACTTTTGCCCGCGTGCCGGATTATCCGTCGAGCTACCTCGGTTCGCTGGCGGTGATCGGACCGATCACCCGCACGGTGGAAGACGCCTGGCTGTGCATGAACGAAATCACCCGGCACGATTCCCGCGACTCCTATGGCCTGCCGCCCGAGCCGCCGGATCTGCCGATTCCCGATCCGGACAAGCGCCTTGCCGGCGTGCGCATTCTGTTCAGTCCGACGCTGGGTTTTGCCGACGTGGAGCCGGAAACCGCCGGCCTGGTCCGCGTCGCCGTTAGGCGCATGGAATCGCTGGGCGCCGAGGTGGACGAGGTCGATCATGTCATGGACGATCCGTCCGCGGCCCTGTGGACCATCATGTCGGCCGGCGTCGCCAATGCGTTCCGGGTGTTCAATTTTTCCGAAGCCGATGCCGCGCTGATGACGCCGCGATGGGTGGCATCCGCCGAGCAGGGACGCAAGCTCGGCATGATGGCCTACCACGCGGCGTGCGAGAAGCGCGAGGCGCTGGGCGCGCAGATGCGCGCGTTGCACGAGCGCTACGACCTGATCGTTACGCCGACCCTGGCGGTGCCCGCCGTCGGCGCCGAGGGCGAGGAGATGATCGAGCCGCGCTATGCCGGCATCAGGAATCGCTCGCCGTTCAATCTTCCCTTCAATCTGACAAAGCAGCCCGCGGCGTCGTTGCCGATCGGTCTCACCGCCGACGGCACGCCTGTCGGCCTGCAGGTGGTCGGCCCGCTGTATGGCGACCGCGACGTGCTCCGCGCCTGCCTGGCCTATCAGGCCGCCTTTCCCTTTGCCGCGCCGGATCTCGCCAGGATCGCGCGGGTCACGCCGCCATCCCCCGTTCCCCAGGGCATCCAGAGCATGCTGGACGCCATATCCCGAAAGAGCCACTGACATGCTGAATCTGATCACAGGACTGCACTCCGTCGGCAACCACCCGGCCGGCTGGCGCCACCCCCGGGCGTGGACCGACACGGTGATGAATGTGGAGCAGACCATCCACACGGCGAAGACCGCCGAGCGCGGCCTGTTCGACATGCTGTTCATCTCGGACGGCAACGGCGTCACCGACATGGAGACGCCCGAACTGTTCGAGGCCAACTGCCTGACCGCCAAGCCGGCGGTGTTCGAGCCCGTCACCCATCTCGCGGCGCTGGCGATGCACACGTCGAACATCGGCCTTTTGGCGACCGCCACCACCACATATGAGGAGCCCTATACACTGGCGCGAAAGTTCGCCTCGCTGGACCATCTGTCGAAAGGCCGGGCGTGCTGGAACATCGTGACCGGATCGAACGAGCTCAACTCGCTGAATTTCGGCAAGGCCGAGCATCTCGCGCGTTACGATCGCTACGAGCGCGCCGGCGAGTTCGTCGAGGTCTGCAAGGGCCTGTGGGACAGCTGGGCCGAGGACGCGTTTCTCCAGGACAAGGCCTCCGGCCGCTATCTCGATATCGGCCGGGTGAAGGTGCTCGATCACCGCGGCAAGCATTTCAAGGTGATGGGGCCGCTCAACGCGGCGCGCCCGCCGCAGGGCTGCCCGGTGCTGTTCTCCGCAGGCCAGTCCGAGCCGGGACGCACGCTCGCCGCCAGATTTGCCGATTGCATGTTCTGCGCGACGCCGACCAAGCCGCAGGCGCTCGCCTTCTATCAGGACATGAAGGCACGGACGGAAAAGGCCGGCCGGCGGCCCGAGCATCTGCGGGTGTTCCCGGGCGCGGTGATCTACGCCGGCGCCAGCGAGGCGGAGGCGCTGGAGCGGTTCGACGAGATGCAGGCGCTGATCAATCCGGTCGTCGGGGTGCGCAACCTGTCGCATTACGTCGACATGGACCTCAGCGGATTTCCGCTCGACGGCCCGTTCCCGGAACTGACACCCGATGGTGTCGGCGGATCCAGCCGGCGCTATGCCATCGCCGCCGTGGCCCACAAGGAGAAGCTGACCATTCGCCAGACCTATGAGCGCTTCATGCCGTCGTTCGGACACATCGTGCTCAAGGGCAGCGCCAGCCAGATCGTCGACCAGATGGAGGACTGGTACAAGTCCGGCGCCTGCGACGGCTTCAATGTGCATGTCGGCTATCAGCCCGACGGACTCGAGGACATCGTCGATTACGTGATCCCGGAATTGCAGCGGCGCGGACTTTACAAGACTGCATACCGGAGTGGGAGCTTACGCCAGAAGATGGGCCTTCCCGTGCCTGCCAGCCGGTTCTTTCCCGAACCGGTTCTGGAAACGGCCTGACGCATGATGAATTCAGGCGCGATCGGGACCGCCAACTCCGTCATTGCGAGAAGCTCTCGCGACGAAGAAATCCAGTCCTCGCCAGGGACGCTGGATTGCTTCGGCGGAGCCTGTCATCGGGCGCGCATTCGCGCGACCCGTTGGCTCGCAATGACGGAGTTGGCGGCACCGTTTCAGCTTGAAGACATCACGCTCCAGCAGATCATCTTCCGTCATCCCTCAATCCACGAAGGACATTCAACATGACGACGCGCTTCTTCAAGCCTCTGACGCGATCGCTGGCCATGGCGGCCATCCTGCTGGCCATGCTGCCCAATGCGGCCAGCGCCCAGACCAAAATCAGGATGGTGATGGCCTGGAAATGGGCCGGGCAGATGTCCTGGTTCGTGATGGCGCAGGAGAAAGGATACTTCAAGGCCGAGGGACTTGATGTCGAGATCGACCAGGGAGAAGGATCGGCGGCCTCGATTCCGAAGGTCGCCTCCGGCACCTATGACACCGGGGTTGGCGACATCAACGCCATCGTCGACTTCTCCGCCCGGCGTCCGGCCGAGGCGCCGGTCGCCGTCTACATGCTGAACAACGTTTCGCCGTTCACGGTCGCGGTGAAAAAGGGCAGCCCGATCAAGAGCCCGAAGGATTTCGAGGGCAAGACTATCGGCGCGCCCAACAACGACGCGGCGCTCAAGCTGTTTCCGGCCTTCGCCAAGGCGACCGGCATCGACGCCAGCAAGGTGACCATCACCAACATGGCGCCGAACCTCCGCGAGCAGATGCTGATGCGCGACCAGATCGATGCCGCGTTCGGCTATGTCTCGACCATCGCCTTCAGCGCCAAGCTGATCGGCATGGATCCCGACAAGGACCTGCGCTTCATCAATTATTCGGACTTCGGCCTGAACCTCTATTCCAACGTCATCTTCTTCTCGAAACCCTTCATCAAGGCCAATCCGGAGGCGGTGAAGGGCTTCCTGCGTGCGGTCAACAAGGCGATCAAGGAGGTGGTGGCCAATCCCGAGGCCGGCATGGACGCCATGATGAAGCGCGAACCGCTGCTCAACCGCAAGGTCGAGACCGAACGCCTGGTCTACACGCTCACCCACGAGATGAACGATCCCGAGATCGGATCGATCGGCGTCGGCGATCTCGACGACAACAGGCTGAAGTCGTCGATCGCGGTGTTGGTCGAGAACAGCCAGCTGCCGCGGTCGCCCGCGGTCAGCGAAATCTTCGACCGCAGTTTCCTGCCGCCGCGTCTCGACCGGCTGTCGGCGCTTTGAGCATAGCGATGCACGGCATGTCGCTGGTCAGCGGCGACCGGTTCAGGTCGCTGATGCGCAATATCGCGTCCAGCGTCGCCGTCATCACCACCAGCCAGGGTGGCCGGCCGCACGGCATGACCGCGACCGCGGTCTGCAGCGTCAGTGCCGAGCCGGCCACCATCCTGATCGTGGTCAATCGGTCCACGCGCAGTCATCCGATCATCTTTGCCGCCGGCTCATTTGCCGTCAACGTGCTGGCCGATCATCAGCACGACATCAGCGGACGGTTCTCCGCAAAGCTCGATGATCCGTTCGACGGCATCGCCTGCCACCTGGGTTCCAACGGCAATCCGATCATCGAGGACGTCGCCGCCTGGCTCGAATGCGCGGTCGTCGATAGCGTCGACGTCGGCACCCACACGATCTTCATCGGTCAGGTGATCGATGGCGACGTCTCGCGGGCCTTGCCGCTGGTCTACCACGAGGGCAGCTACAAATCCCTGGCGCGTGCGCGACACGCCGTCTGACATGGTCCCGAGCGGACGGTTCCGCGCGCTCGGACGATGACGATTTTAGCTCGGCGTTTTGTTCCGCTCATCCTTTCGACTCGATAATTCCTCATTCCATCACGACTTGGACGAGCTTCGGTCGAATGCCGGGTCAATCGTCGTGCAAGACGCCCGCCTGAACCGCGGCGTCTCTCGGCCGTTCCCGCGGCAGCGTCTTGGGACCAGGGCCGTACGCCACCAATCACGGAGCACACGGAATGACAGGTGTTTTCGACGTGCAGGGATTCGGATTCAAGTCCGACTGGAATGGTGAATATCTGACCGGCGCATCGCAGGCTGCGATGGCGGGGTTGGCCGGCACGCATGCCAACGCCATATCGCTGGCGCCGCGTCTGTTTACCGCCGGCAAGACCTCGAACGATGTGATTGCCGATTCCGGCAAGACCGAGAGCGACGCCAACATCGCCAAGGCCGTTACCGATGCCCACGCGCTTGGATTGTCGGTGCTGCTCAAGCCGATGCTCACCGGTCTCGATGGAACCAACCAGGGTGAACTGACGCCCTCCGATCCCGCTGCGTTCTTTGCGTCCTACAAGGCCGAGATGCTGGATCTCGCGCACGTCGCCGAGCAATCCGGTGTGGAATCGCTGTCGATCGGCAACGAACTCGCCAAACTCTCCGGCGCGGACTATCGCGGCTACTGGACCGACCTGATCGATTCCATCCGCTCGGTCTATCACGGCACGCTGACCTATGCGGCCGCCACCGACGAGGCCATCCATGTCAGCTTCTGGGACAGTGTCGACGAGATCGGCGTCAATGCCTATCCGCCGCTCACCACCAAGACCGATCCGACGGTGGCCGAGATGGTCGCCGCCTGGAACAACGTCTCGGCCAACGACTACTGGGCCGCGGTGATGGATCACAAGTCGCCGGTCGAGTTCATGCACTCTCTCGCCGTGGAATACGACAAGCCGCTGCTGTTCACCGAGACCGGGTACCGCAGCGTCGACGGCACCAATATCGCGCCGGGCGGCTGGACCGGCAGCAGCACACAGGACGTGCAGGAGCAGAATGACGCGTTCAACGCCTTCTTTCAGGTCTGGGGGTCGGAGGGCGGCAGCTGGTTCAAGGGAGCGCACATCTGGGACTGGGATCCGAACAATGCCTATTCCGCCACCGGGTATTCGCCGATGGGCAAGCCCGCGCAGCAAACCATCACCGACTGGTTCGGTGGCTCGCATCAGCCGCCGGGCCAGACCATCACGGGGTCGCCGACCGCGGATCTGATCGACGTCGGCGGCGGCAACGACACATTATCAGGCGGACTCGGCGATGACGTGATCCGCGGCGGCGCTGGCAACGACACAATCACCGGCGGCCCCGATCCGATCCCGCGGCTCGAAAGCACCACCGTCACCGTGACCGGCTACGGTCCGCTGATCGACGGCGTGGGGCCGAAGATGCAGCTTCTGCTCAACGGTCAGCAGGTCGGCGATACCGTCGAGTTCCACGGCGCGGCCAACCCTTCCGAATATCAAACCGTCAGCTTTACGTTCACCAATCCCAGCAAGGTGACCAGCCTCGACTTCGCCTTCATCAACGACGCGGTGACGTCGGGCGGCGATCGTAATCTTTACATCAAGGACATCACCGTCAACGGCGACCATCTCACCGCGACCGACGCCGTCAATCCGAGTTCGCCGGGCACCTGGAACCTGTATCAGAACAAGGCGATCCACTATGACATGACCGGCCACCAGGACCTGTTCTTCGGGTCGAGCACCGACAATGATACCCTCGACGGCGGGGCGGGCAACGACCTGATCCGTGGCGGCGCCGGCAATGATGTGATCAGCGGCGGGCCCGGCATCGACAAGCTCTACGGCGAGAGCGGCAACGACATCGTGTCCGGCGGCGACGGCAACAATTATCTGTTCGGCGACAACGGCAACGACACGCTGATCGGCGGCACCGGCAACGACTATCTGCACGGCGGCAACGGCAGCGACAATTTTGTCTTCAAGCCCAACTTCGGCAAGGACATCATCGGCCAGTTCCACGACGGCTATGGAACCGAGGACACCATCCAGTTCGACCACACCTCGTTCGCCGATTTCAGCGCGGTGCAGTCCCATATGAGCCAGGTCGGCACCAGCGTCGTCATCGCCTTGGACGATCACAACTCAGTCGAGATCCAGAAGGCGACGGTGGCCCAGTTCGACCCCCACGATTTTCTGTTCGTGTGACGACAACCCCGAAAGCAGCCATAATTTTCGTCATGGCCGGGCTTCGCCCCGGCCATCCACGCCTGTCCCACGTCGATGCTGCAAAGACGTGGATGCCCGGGACGGAGCCCGGGCATGACGGAATCTTGTCGAAAGCTCGGTCTCTGGAGTTCTCAGGATGAGATCGGTGCCGACCCACCATTCAGCAGCGCCTCCAACCGATCGATAAACGGCTGCTGAGCTTCCAGAATCTTCTGCCGCGCCAGCGGCAGGGGGAACCACTCCGCCCGGTCGATCTCCGGAATCGCGATGGTGCGGCCGCTGCGCGGCGGCCATTCGATCGCGATCTCGTTGCTGCTGATGGCATTGACGTCGAGGTCGCCTTCCACGGCGTAACCGTGCACGATCTTGCCGGCGCGCTGGCGCACCTGGCCGAGCGGCAGCAGCGATCCACTGACCGTCACGCCGAGCTCTTCCTGAAACTCCCGGCGGGCGCCGGCCTCGAGATCTTCATCTGACGCCAGTTCGCCTTTCGGAACCGACCACGCGCCGAGATCGCGCTTGCGCCAGAACGGTCCGCCGGGATGGACGAGAAGAACGGCGACGCCGTCATCGCCGCGCCGGTACATCACAATCCCGGCGCTCACCGCAGCCATGCACCACTCATCTCAATTGCGACCGGTCATTCCGCCGCGGCATCCGCCGGCAGAGCCTTGGGCTCCAGCACGTTGGCGACGGCGTCATCCACGCGCTCCAGCCAGATGAACTCCAGGGCGTTGCGGGCGCCGGGCGGAATGTCCTCGAAGTCCCGTCGGTTCCGTGCCGGCAGCATGACGCGGGTCAGGCCCGCGGCGGCGGCGGCCACCACCTTTTCCTTGATGCCGCCGACCGGCAGCACCAGTCCGCGCAGCGAAATCTCGCCGGTCATGGCGGTGTCGCTGCGCACGGTGCGGTCGGTCAGGAGCGAGGCCAGCGCGGTGAACATCGCGACGCCCGCGCTCGGGCCGTCCTTGGGCGTGGCGCCGGCCGGGACATGGACGTGGATGTCGCTCTTTTCGAACAGCGACTGATCGATACCGAGCTGCACCGCGCGGCTCTTCACCAAGGTGAGCGCGGCCTGCACGCTCTCGCGCATCACCTCGCCGAGTTGCCCGGTGAGGATCAGCGCGCCCTTGCCCGGCGTGCGGGACGCCTCGATGAAGAGGATGTCGCCGCCGACCGGCGTCCAGGCGAGGCCAGTGGCAACGCCTGGGATGCTGGTGCGCATCGCAACTTCGTTCTCGAACCGCGGCTGCCCCAGCACGGCGGCGATGTCCGTTGTCGCCAGTTGCGCCGTCGCGGCTTTGCCTTCCGCCACCTGCACGGCAACATTGCGCAACGCCTTGCCGATCTCGCGCTCCAGGTTGCGGACGCCGGCCTCGCGGGTATAGCCCCTGATGATCAGCCGCAACGCGTCCGGGGCGATCTCCACCTGGTCGGGCTTCAACCCATTGGCCTCGAGCTGGCGGCGAACCAGATAGCGGCGCGCGATCTCGAGTTTCTCGTCCTCGGTGTAGCCGGCGAGGCTGATGATTTCCATGCGGTCGAGCAGCGGGCCCGGCACACTGTCGAGCATGTTGGCGGTGGCGATGAAGACGACCCGGGAGAGGTCGAATGGCACGCCGAGGTAATTGTCGCGGAACGTGCCGTTCTGTTCGGGATCGAGCACCTCGAGCATCGCCGCGGACGGATCGCCCTGAATGCCGCGACCCATCTTGTCGATCTCGTCGAGCATCATGACGCAATTGCGCGTCCCGGCTTTCTTGATCGCCTGGATGATGTTGCCGGGCAGCGCGCCGATATAGGTGCGGCGGTGGCCGCGAATTTCGGCCTCGTCATGAACGCCGCCGAGACTGACCCGGACGAACGGCCGCGCCATGGCTCGCGCGATCGACTGTCCCAGTGAGGTCTTGCCGACGCCGGGCGGGCCGACGAAGCAGAGGATTGGCGCCTTGCCTTCGGGCGCCAGCTTTCTCACCGCCAGATATTCGATGATCCGACTCTTGATCTTCTCCAGTCCATAGTGATCCTCGTCGAGGATCTGCCGCGCCTCGGCGATGTCGATCGGCTTCTCGTCGGGGAGCCGCCAGGGCAGGTCGATCAGCCAGTCGAGATAGCTGCGCACCATGCCGGCCTCGGCCGCGGCCTCCGGCATGCGTTCGTAGCGGCGCACCTCCTTGCGCGCCTGGCCTTCCGCCTCCGCCGGCATTCCGGCCTTGGCGATCGCCTCGTTGAGCTCCGCGACCTCCTGCGCCTTGCCGTCGCCTTCGCCGAGTTGGCGCTGGATCGTCGCCATCTGCTCGCGCAGGATCGCCTCACGCTGCCGCTCGTCGAAGGTGGCCTTGGTCTTCTGTCCGATTTCGTTGCTGAGCCGAAGCACCTCGATGCGCCCGGCGAGATGCCGCGACACCTTGTCCATGCGGGCCACAAGGTCGACGGTCTCGAGGATGTCCTGCTTGTCCTGCGGCTTGATGTCGACATAGGACGAAACAAGATCGGCCAGGTTCGAGGGCGACGTCGTGCCCTCGATAACCTGGATCAATTCCGGCGGGGTCTGTGGCAGCAGCGCCGCGGCTTCCAGTGCCTGCTGCTTCAGGTTGAGAAAGCGGGCCTCGATTTCCGGCGAGGTCGTCACAGGCTCCGGGATGTGAAGCACGCGGGCCGCCGGGAACGGCGTTCCTGGAAGGAAATCAAGCACCCGGATGCGCTGCACGCCTTGGCAGATCAGGTGATGGCTGTCATCGGGACCGGTGATGTAGCGCACGATGTTGGCGAGGGTGCCGACAGGATAGAGATCATCCGGCCCGGGGTCGCCCTGCTCGCCGTCGCGTTGCAACAGAATGCCGATCGGCCGCTGTTCGCGCACCGCCTGCTGCGCGGCGGCGATCGATTTCGGCCGCCCGATGGTGATCGGGATCACCACGCCGGGAAACAGCACCGTGTTGCGCACCGGCACGATGATCAGCGCATCGGACGGAATCGCCGGCGCCTGATCGGCGGACCGGGCGTCAAGCGCGGGCGGGCTTGCTTCGTTGATCGAGGACATGACCATCTCCTCAACTGGATTTTGCAAGGCGCAGGCCGACGCAGCCGTTTTCGGCGAAGCGGCTGATCGTGTAGCGGCCGACCGGCAGCGGGATCCGGCGTTCGAAGCGGCCCTGGGGCAGTTCAAGCCGGTGGATCCGCGCGTTGCGCAATTCCGGCGGCAGCACGCGGCGTCCGCTGATCACCAGCGTCGCTCCCTGATCGATGACCGCCTCGACCTCGTCGGGATCGACGCCGGGCAGAGCGATGAAGATGAGCACCTCGCCCTCGGTTTCCAGCACATCGATCGGTGGCTCCCAGCTCGGCTCACGCGTGCCGGCGAGCGGCTGCAAGACCAGAAACCGCTGCTGCAGGCGTTCGGCGCGGGCGAGAGTCTCGATGGCGTCGGACAGCATCCAGTTGATGGGATCTTTGGGCGGCATCTCGTCTGTTCCGTCGATTTTTGAAGCAAAAGGGAGCCCGGCATCGGATGGATGCCGCCCTTCCGGGCGCGATGGTCATGGTATGGTGATGCTTAAGTATGGACTAGCGACGATCCCGACAAGAACCGCGTTCTGGCATAAATGCGCATCGGGCCCGATGTTTCCATGGTCACCGGGCTCGTGGCCACAGATCGTGGTCTCTCAGCGTTTGGCGTGCGACGACGAACGCGTCAGCCGCAGCCTGCGGCTGGTCCGCGGCAGGAATTGCGCGCCCTTGGCACTGAGGAATTCCACCATGGCGCGGGCCGGCGGCAACAACACCTTGTCCTTGCGGGACAGCACGAACCATTGCCGCACCACCGGCAGCCCCTCGACGTCGAGGGTTACCAGCCGCCGCTCGTCGAGTTCGGTCGCCACCGTGTGCGCGGAAATGAAGGCGATGCCGAGACCGGCGATCACCGCCTGCTTGATGGTCTCGTTGCTGCTCATGGTCATGCCGATCGGCGGCCGGATGCCGGCGGATTCGAACAGCTGCTCCATCAGCCCGCGGGTGCCCGACCCGGGCTCGCGGGTCAGGAACGTTTCCGCTGCGAGGTCGCTCGGAACGAGGCGGGACTTGCGGGCCAGCCGGTGTCCCGTCGGCGCGATGATGACATGGGGATGGTCGCCGATCAGATGCACCTCCATGTCGATATCGGCCGGCGGCCGGCCCATGATCGCCAGGTCGAGATCATAGCCGCGCAGTGCCGCGCCGATCTCCTGGCGGTTGCCGATGAACAGCGAGATGTCGACCTTGGGATAGAGCTGCGAAAACCCCGATATCGCGAACGGCACGAAATACTTCGCGGTCGAGACTGCGCCGATCGAGATCCGGCCCGCGGTCTTTCCCGCCATCATCTCCAGCGCGGTGCCGCAGCCGGCAATCGCCGCCTCGACCCGTTCGCATAAGGCCAGCACTTCGCGTCCGGCGTCGGTCAGCAGCATCCCGTCGCTGCTGCGCTGGATCAGCGGCAGGCCGGCCAACGCCTGCAGGTTGCGAAGCTGCAGGGTGACCGCCGGCTGGGTCAGGTTCAATTTGTTCGCCGCTGCGGTGATGCTGCCGCCGCGCGCCACCGCCGCAAGCGCCCGCAACTGCCGGAGTGAGATGTCGCCGAAGCGTTTTGCCATATAATAAAAACTTTGGCCTGACCGAAGATATTAAAATTTCTCTTATTCGGAAGCCGTCGTCAATATCCCTGCAGGCAAGCCACCGGCACCGGCCGGAGCGTTGCCGCCGACAACCTCGAAAAAGAGGGCCGGCGCAGATACGGGGAAGCGGACATGTCTCAGGGCCCGACGCTGTTTCAGCACACCGCGCGCTTCGCAGGCCAGGACCGCGTCCGGCTGAACGTGGCCGCCGCGGTCGATGCCCTCGCGTCCGCCACCATCGAGATCTCCGACCTGATTGGCCGCGGCGTACTGGCCGGGATCACCGGCGAGACTGTCGGGCGCAATACCGACGGCGATGTGCAGAAGGACCTCGATCTGCGCGCCGACCGGCTGATCCGCGACGCCCTGGCATCGGTGCGGTTCGCGGCGCTGGCGTCGGAAGAGGCCGAGACGGCGCAAGCCGGTGACCCGACCGCGCCGATTTCGATCGCCTATGATCCGCTCGACGGGTCGTCCAACATCGACACCAACATGACGATCGGGACGATCTTCTCCATCGTCCCGCATGCGGCCGGCCGGGCGCCATTCTCGGAATGCGGTCGCGACCAGTTGGCCGCGGGCTTCGTCGTCTATGGACCGCAGACCTCGCTGGTGCTGACGCTGGGCGCCGGCGTCGACATCTTCACCCTGGACCGCGCGGCGCGCAGCTACCGGCTGGTGCGCAGCCGGGTGCAGATCCCCGACGACACCGCCGAATACGCCATCAACGCCTCCAATCATCGGCATTGGGAGCAGCCGGTGCGCGACTTCGTTGAGGAATGCCTCGCCGGCGCGGACGGTCCGCGCAGCCGGGATTTCAACATGCGCTGGATCGGCTCGCTGGTTGCTGAGGCGTATCGCATCCTGGTCCGCGGCGGCGTGTACCTGTATCCCGCCGATGCCCGGCAGGGCTACGTCGACGGCCGGTTGCGCCTGCTCTACGAGGCGCACCCGATGGCCTTCATCGTCGAGCAGGCCGGTGGCGGCGCCTCTACCGGACGCGCGCGCATCCTCGACCTTGCGCCCCGATCGATCCATCAGCGCGTGCCGCTGATCCTGGGCTCGCTGCTCAAGGTGCGGCACGTCGAGTTGCTGCACGCCGATCCGCTGGCAGCCAGCAAGCCGGCGCCGTTGTTTGCGCGCCGCGGCCTGTTCCGGGTTTGAGGGTCAGCCATGTCGCGAAAGCATCCGATCATCTCCATCACCGGCTCGTCCGGCGCCGGCACCACCTCGGTGAAGCGGACGTTCGAGCAGATATTCCGCCGCGAGAACGTCGCGGCGGCCTACATCGAGGGCGATGCCTTTCACCGCTATGACCGGCTGGAGATGCGCAGCCGGATGGCGGCGCTCTCGGAGCAAGGCAACAAGCATTTCAGCCACTTCAGTCCCGAGACCAACCTGTTCGAGGAGTTGGAGGCGACCTTCCGCGACTATGGCGACACCGGTACCGGCAAGACCCGCTTCTATATTCACGACGATGCCGAGGCCGAACTGCACGGCGGCTCGCCCGGCACCTTCACCGACTGGCAGATGCTGCCCGCCGGCACCGACCTGTTGTTCTACGAAGGGCTGCATGGCGCAGTCGTCACCGACCGGGTCAACATCGCGCGACATGCCGACCTCAAGATCGGCGTCGTCCCGGTGATCAACCTGGAATGGATCCAGAAGCTGCATCGCGATCGCAGCGACCGCGGCTATTCGACCGAGGCGGTCACCGAC
>Ga0102590_1004033_pt1 | contig 13265 bp, 11 predicted proteins | sample AraplaMF_Col_mMF_FD_76859 | JGI IMG/M metagenome (GOLD analysis project Ga0102590, IMG submission 76859) | Arabidopsis root microbial communities from the University of North Carolina, USA - plate scrape MF_Col_mMF | ecosystem: Host-associated > Plants > Roots > Endosphere | place: USA...
GGCGGGTAATCGGGGTTGAGGCGGTACGGGCGCCAGTTGATGTCCACACCAACCTCGTCCTGAACTTCAGCGATCGCAAGCTCAAGCCGCGCCTTGCCGAGATAGCACCACGGGCAGACGACGTCAGAGACAACGTCGATGGTAATGCGTTCCATGGGCTTTTCCTTTTTTCTTCCTGAAATCGAAACCTTCCCGCCATCTAGGCCCTGTGGCAGGCGACTTCAACCAGGCAGGAAAAAGGAACCACCTATTGCACGCTCTGATCCCACCACGCTGGCAACTGATAGCCGTAGAGCGGGACGGTGTCTGGATGACCGATGCGCTTGCTACGGGCAACCCATTGCTGATCAACGTGGTAAAGCGGCAGGACATAGTGCCCCGACAACAGCATGCGATCATGAGAACGCACCGCTGCCGTAAAGTCTTCGGCCGAGCGTGCCGTAAGGATGTGCTGGATCAGCGTATCGACGTCGGGATCGGCAACGCCGGCGAAGTTGTCAGTGCCTTCGCGCTCCTTGGCGCCGGAAGACCATCGTCCCAACTGTTCGATGCCGGGAGACAGAGATGACGTGTAGGACTTCACGATGACGTCGTAGTCGAAGCTGTTCGTACGGCTCTGATATTGTGAATCGTCGACCGTGCGGATCGTCGCGCCAATGCCAAGGAGTTGCAGTGAACGCTGATAGGAAACGGCAAGTTTTTCCTGATCGGTGTTCTGAGTCATGATCTCGAAAGTAAGCGGCCGGCCGCTGGCGTCGCTCATCTTGCCATTCTTGATCGTGTAACCTGCTTCCTTGAGGAGCGCGGCCGCCTGTTTCAGGATATTGCGATCGCGGCCCGATCCGTCCGTCACCGGAAGCTTGTAGGTTCCGTCCAGAATCGCCGGATCGATTCGATCCTTGATCTGCCCTAGAAGCTTCAGTTCGCGTTCGTCAGCCGGCACCCCGAAGCTCGACAGATCGGAGTTCTGCCAGAAACTCTGGGTGCGGATATAGGCATTCGAGAAGAGGTTCTTATTCGCCCATTCGAAATCGAAGATCAGCGACAGTCCCTCGCGAAGCTTCACATTGGCGAAGACCGGTCGCCGAGTATTAAAGACGAAACCAAACATGCCGCTCGGCAGCTTCGGTTCGAACGTGTCCTTCACGACGTTGCCTGATGTGACAGCAGGAAAGTTGTAGGCGCTTGTCCAATGGACGGGACTGCCGTCCGGGTAGATGTCAATGTCACCCTTCTTGAAGGCCTCGAAGAGTGTCGTGTCCTGCAGGAAATACTGGACCGATATCTGATCGTAGTTGTCGAGGCCGACCTTGGCCGGAATGTCCTTGCCCCAGTAGTTGGGATCTCGCTCGAACGTGATGCTTTCGCCGGGCTTCAAGGACTTGATCTTGTAGGGGCCGGATCCCACCGGAGGCGTGAGCGACGAACGATCGAATGTTTCCGGATCGATGGCATGTTTCGGCAAGATCGGCGTCGATCCGGCGAGAATCAGCGGGAATTCGCGATCGGCCTTGTCGTTGAAGGTGAAGCGAACGCCGTGGTCTCCGACCTTCTCCATCTTCTCAACGGCATTCAACCGGGTGCTGAAGGGAACGCGGCCCTTCTCCTTGAGCAGATTGAGCGTGAAAATCACGTCATCGGGTGTCACCGGCTGACCGTCAGACCATTTGGCAGCGGGGTTGAGATTGAACTCGATAAAGGTCCGGTCTTCGTCCCATTCAACGGATTCCGCCAGCAGCCCGTAGAGCGTGAAAGGTTCGTCGCGCGAGCGCAGCATCAGTGTCTCGAAGACAAGGTTTCCGTATTCCGGGTCCCACATGCCGCGCGCCGTCGTGCGCATGCTTTTCAGGATGAAGGGATTGAGGCTATCGAAGGTGCCGACGACGCCATAACTGATCTTCCCGCCCTTTTTCACATCGGGATTGACATAGGGAAGGTGCTTGAAATCGGCGGGTAGGGCCGGCTCACCATGCATCGCGATGCCATGCACGGGCTCTGCGAGAGCTGCACTGCCAACCAAGGTGAAAATGACGGGGAGAACGATCCGGAGCATCGTTGAGGTCCTTTCCGGGAACGGCACGATTCGGCGCAAGACTATCACGCAGCCACCGCAATTCACCATCCGTGCCGAATTCTTTCGGATGACCCCGAAAAGGTCAAAGAAACACTGGATATCTCACGCGACGCGATGTAACAGGGGAACCCGAAGTCGGGGGGTCATGCATTTGCCTCATTGTTTTAAGAGGTGGAATGCGAACAACCCTGTTGGTGAGGATGGCACGTTGTCGTCCCTAAGGGATTTCAGGAGACGGAATTCGTTATGATGTTCAAGGCTGAAAACAAAACGCGGGCGGCCCTGTCCGTTCTGGCAGTGATGCTCGGTGCTGCAGCAGCTCCCGTGTCGTCCTTCGCGCAGGATGCGGCGGCCTCCGCCGACGCTCCCGCCACGGCTGCCGGCGCCCCGCGTCTCGGCTGGTACAAGACCTGCAGCAAGCAGGAAGACAATGACGTGTGCGTCGTCCAGAACGTCGTTCTCGCAGGCGGTGGCCAGCTCGTCACCGGCGTTGGCCTCATCAGTGTCTCGGGCAAGATCAACAACAAGAGCCTTCAGGTCTCGGTGCCGCCGGCCCGTCTGATCCCGCCAGGCGTGGCGCTGCAGATTGACGGCGGCAAGGCCCAGAAGATCGACTACCTGATGTGCATGCCCGACCGTTGCGTCGCCCAGATCCCGCTGACCGACGCCATGGTCGCCAGCCTGAAAAAGGGCACTGATCTGGTTCTGACCTCGATCAACTTCCGTCGCGCGCCGAACCCGATCAAGATCTCGCTCGAAGGCTTCACCGGCGCATTTGATGGCGAACCGGTTTCTGCTTCCAAGCTCGCCGAAAGCCAGAAGAGCCTGCAGGACAGTATGCAGAAGAAGGCTGACGAAGCACGCAAGAAGCTCGAAGAAGCCCAGAAGGCTGCCAAGGCCCAGTAATTCCGAGCCATCGGAATTCTCGAAGAGCCCGGCCCTGCGCCGGGTTTTTTGTTGCGTGATCCAGGCAAAGAAAAACCCCGCCGGAAGCGGGGTTTTTGAATGACGGCAGTGGACGTTAGTGGGCGAAGCTCATCTTGGGTTTGAACTGCCCCGTCGGTGCCATATCGAAGATCTGGTAGACCTGCTCGTTGCGGAGCGGAACACCGCTCTCGTCGTTGACCAGGTTCTGTTCGGATACGTAGGCAACGTATTCGTTTTCATCATTCTCGGCCAGCAGATGATAGAAGGGCTGATCCTTGCTGGGGCGCACTTCGGCGGGAATCGAGTTCCACCATTCTTCCGTGTTCGCGAATTCCGGATCGACGTCAAAGATGACGCCACGGAATGGAAACACCTTGTGCCGAACCACTTCGCCGATACTGAACTTTGCTACTCTTTCTTTCATGGTACGACTTCCTTTCATCACCTGATTTGGTGATTGGCCCCACTCAAATCAAGATTTGTGCGGGATCTCGTCACATGAGTGTCATATCCGCCCTTGGCAGCCATGACAGCGGTAGGCGAAGCCCCGGCCAAGCCGGGGCTTCGTTTCTTGATGATCAAGCCGAATAGTACATATCGTACTCGACCGGATGCGGCGTCATGTCGAAGCGCATGACTTCCGCCATCTTCACCTCGATGAAGCTATCGATCTGGTCGTCGTCGAATACACCGCCGGCGGTTAGGAACTTGCGGTCCTTGTCGAGGCTTTCCAGCGCTTCGCGCAGCGAGCCGCACACCGTCGGGATCTTCTTCAGTTCCTTCGGCGGCAGATCGTAGAGGTCCTTGTCCATGGCCTTGCCAGGATGGATCTTGTTCTTGATGCCATCGAGGCCTGCCATCAGCATGGCGGCGAAGGCGAGGTAGGGGTTTGCCATCGGATCCGGGAAGCGAACTTCGACGCGCTTGGCCTTCGGGTTGGTGCCGAACGGAATGCGGCACGATGCCGAGCGGTTGCGCGCCGAGTAGGCGAGCAGAACCGGTGCTTCGTAGCCCGGGACGAGACGCTTGTAGGAGTTCGTCGACGGGTTGGTGAAGGCGTTCAGCGCCTTGGCGTGCTTGATGATACCGCCGATGTAGTAGAGGCAGGTTTCGGAGAGACCCGCGTACTCATCGCCGGCGAAGGTCGGCTTGCCGCCCTTCCAGATCGACTGATGGACGTGCATGCCCGAGCCGTTGTCGCCGAAGATCGGCTTCGGCATGAAGGTTGCCGTCTTGCCATAGGCGTTCGCGACCTGGTGCACGACGTACTTGTAGATCTGCATCTTGTCGGCGTTGCGGACGAGCGTGTCGAACTTGATGCCGAGTTCGTGCTGGGCAGCCGCCACTTCGTGGTGGTGCTTTTCGACGACGACACCCATTTCGGACAGAACCGTCAGCATTTCCGAACGCATGTCCTGGCAGCTGTCAATCGGCGGAACCGGGAAGTAACCACCCTTGACGCGCGGACGGTGACCGAGGTTGCCGGTTTCATATTCGGTGTCGTCGTTCGACGGCAGTTCGGTGGAGTCGAGCTTGAAGCCGGTGTTATACGGGTCAGCCTTGTAGCGCACGTCGTCGAAGACGAAGAATTCAGCTTCCGGACCAACGAAGACCGTGTCGCCGATGCCCGAGGCCTTCAGGTAAGCCTCAGCCTTCTTGGCAGTACCACGCGGATCGCGGTTGTAAGCTTCGCCGGAAACCGGATCGAGAATATCGCAGAGAATAACCATGGTGGACTGTGCGAAGAACGGGTCCATGTGAACCGTTTCCGGGTCCGGCATCAGCACCATGTCGGATTCGTTGATGGCCTTCCAGCCAGCGATCGAGGAGCCATCGAACATGACGCCATCAGCGAACATGTCCTCATCGACACAGACGACGTCCATGGTGACGTGCTGCAGTTTGCCCTTCGGATCGGTGAAGCGCAGGTCCACGAACTTTACATCGTTTTCCTTGATTTGCTTAAGAATTTCGCTTGCGGTCGCCATTAAATAGTTCCTTTATTTGAGATGACGATACTTTGGCTCGCCGGAAGGCGATAAAGATTAGATCGCGTCGATACCGGTTTCGCCGGTACGAATGCGGATAACTTCTTCCACATTCGAGACGAAAATCTTGCCGTCGCCGATACGACCGGTTTGGGCGGCCTTGCGGATTGCCTCGATCACGGCTTCCGCGTTTTCGTCCGCGAGGACGACCTCCACCTTCACCTTCGGCAGGAAATCGACGACATATTCCGCGCCACGGTAAAGTTCCGTATGGCCTTTCTGGCGACCGAAGCCCTTCGCTTCCGTAACTGTAATGCCCTGCAAACCGACTTCCTGAAGGGCTTCCTTCACTTCGTCGAGCTTGAAGGGTTTGATGATCGCTTCGATCTTTTTCATGAGAAAATGACTCTCCGCTTCTCCCGTTAATCGCAGGCTCAAACCTGCTTGCCGTCATGATGCAGTTATCGTGCCAGTTGGGAAGCGGATTTTTCGAAAATCGAGCCCGATCGCACGCAAAAGCCCACAATCTTGGGAATTATCCTGGATTTTCGGCTAAGATTTTTCAAAAATCGATGCTGCAGACGCAAATCTGGGTCATTTTCAGAAATATTTGCCCGCACTAATAATCCCCAACGAAACGCACGCGCAGCCTTCTTTTTATGCATTTGCCTATTTGTTGCCCTTTTCGACAATCAACGAACCGGTTGTTATTTAGGCGATTTCTGTTTGAATGCGGCGATGACCGAGGAAATCTCCAAGCTGCTCCTCACTCCGGAAGAAATGACCGCAGTCGATGCGGCTGCCGCCGCGTCCGGTATCGACAGCTATGCCCTTATGGAGCGAGCGGGCGCCGCAGTCGCAGCTGCTCTGTTGCGTGATTTTCCTGCCGTCCGTCGCGCCGCCGTTCTTTGCGGGCCTGGCAACAACGGCGGCGACGGCTATGTTGCCGCGCGCCACCTGGCTGACAGCGGCGTTACCGTAGACGTATTCCAGATGGGGGAACCGGCGAGGCTCAAGGGAGATGCCGCCCGGGCCAGGGACAATTTCCCAACGGCCACGCAGCCACTTGAGTCCTATCAGCCTCGGAGCGGCGATGTGGTAATCGACGCCCTCTTTGGGGCTGGCCTTGCCCGCGATGTTCCGGCCAGTGTTCGAGATGTGATCGAACAGGTAAACGGGACTTCTGTGCCGGTGATTGCCGTCGACCTGCCATCCGGCATCGATGGTCGCACCGGAACAGTCAGAGGGGCGGCATTTGTCGCAAATCGGACCGTCACTTTCATGACGCGGAAGCCCGGCCATCTCTTGATGCCGGGGCGGGAACTCTGTGGCGAATTGGAAGTCTTCGATATCGGCATACCCGGGCGCATCATCCGCGCCGAGAAGAAACAGCAGATCGCCGAGAACCGGCCCGAACTTTGGCGCCAGGCGCTGCCGTCAGGCGGACTTGAGACACACAAATATAAGCGTGGACACCTCGTCGTCTTTTCCGGCGAAGCGAGCAAGACCGGCGCCGCGCGGATGTCTGCTATGGCGGGACTCAAGGCCGGGGCAGGGCTTGTAACAATCGCAGCGCCCGAGGACGCCGTCGGAGAGAATGCGGCTCATCTCACGGCGATTATGCTGCATCCGATCGACGACGAGGCCGCTCTCCGCGATTGGCTGCATGACGAGCGGCTGCAGACGTTCGTTATTGGCCCTGGCTTCGGTGTCGGAGAAAAGGCACGTCAATTCGTTGCCGCACTTTCCGAGCGACATCTGGTGCTGGATGCCGATGGGCTTTCCTCGTTCAAAAATGCCCCCGACGAGCTGTTCTCCCAGTTTTCCGGCAAACCGCGGCTCGTGCTTACGCCACACGAAGGCGAGTTTGGCCGACTGTTTCCCGATATTGCCGCCGACGCAGCCATGGGAAAGATCGAAAAGGCGCGGGCTGCAGCGGCGCGGGCAAACGCCGCGATCGTCTACAAAGGCGCTGATACCGTCATCGCCGCACCCGACGGTAGAGCCTACGTCAACACCAACGCACCGGCTTGGCTTGCTACCGCAGGCTCCGGAGATGTCTTGGCGGGGATCATCGGAGCACTGATGGCCCAGGGTGCACCTGCTTTCGAGGCGGCTTCTGCCGGCGTCTACATGCATGGAGAGGCCGGGACGCGGGCAGGCAAAGGGCTAACGGCGGAGGAACTGGCGACGCAGGTACGTCCGCTCTGACGGCAGGCCTATCGCGACACCGCTTCTTGTAGTGCCATGGCCCCGAAGGGCGCATTGACCTTGCCTTCGTGAATCATGAAGGCAAAGACGTCCCGCGGCTCGGTGGCAACCTCGCGATCGCCATTGATCAGAGGCAGATCGCCGGGAACCTTGCCATCCGCCCAGGTTTCCAGGCGCGCGGCCCAGGCGTTCAAATCGCCCGGCGAATAACAGGTCTTGATCTCATCCGAGCCCTTCTGGAGACGCGCATACACGAAATCGGTCGTCACATCGGCGACCATCGGGTAGTCGAAATGCTCGGCGCAAACTGGCGCAACGCCATATTTCGCAAGCAATGCTACGAATTCCGGCACCTTGAACGAGTCGTGACGCACCTCGACGACGTGTTTAAGAGACAAGCTATCCTGCTTGTCGGGCAGCAACTTGAGGAAGCCCTCGAAGTCATCCGGATCGAACTTCTTCGTCGGCGCGAACTGCCAAAGGATTGGTCCCAGGTGCGGACCGAGCTCCGTCAGACCCTGGGTGAGAAAACGCTCCATCGACTCGCCAGCCTCGGCCAACACGCGGCGATTGGTGACAAAGCGACTGGCCTTGAGTGAAAAGATAAATCCATCCGGCACATCCGCCGCCCATTTGGCGAAGGTTTCCGGCTTCTGCGAGCTGTAATAGGTGCCGTTGATCTCAATGACCTTCAGTTTCCGGCTTGCATAATGCAGTTCGTCCTTCTGCTTCAGATCTCCAGGGTAGAAATGATCCCGCCATGCCTCGAAGGTCCAACCGCCGATGCCGACGCGAATGTTGCCGGATTTCGCCACTTCTTCCTCCTCTGATTATATCTGGCCGCTGACCGGCTTTGCCATGTCGACGATCACCCATCCTGGCCTATGCGGATTTTCGCGACGACCTGTTTCCTGAAAGCCAAACGCTCGATAGAGCGCAATATTCCGTTCCATGCGCGCGTTGGTATAGAGACGAACTTCCGGAAGCCTCCATTCACGCGCAATCTCCTCCACCCATCTCAGAATTGCGAGGCCGTGACCACTGCCCTGGAATCTCGGGGAAACAGCAATGCTGAAGAGCATCACATGATCAGGATGCCGTTCAACGACGGCTAAACCGGCAAGCTCGCCATGCACCTCCCGCAACCAGACCTCGCCGCGACCAATGCGCGGCGCGTAGTCCTCGGTTACAGGGATCGGCGGGCGTCCAAGGAGACGCGTGTATGGGGCATAGGCTTTAGTGGTCAGCGCTTCGACCGCCTGCAGATCATCGGGCGACGCCGCTCTCAGCATCACTCGGCTGCCGCCACGGCTTTTCGAGCAGGGCGCCTCTCAAGCAATTCCTTCAGGAACTGCCCGGTATAGGACCGCTTCTCCTTGACGATCGTCTCCGGCGTACCGACCGCGACAATCTCGCCGCCGCCATCACCGCCTTCCGGACCGAAATCGAGAATCCAGTCCGCGGTCTTGATAACCTCGAGATTGTGCTCGATGACGACGACCGAATTGCCCTGATTGACCAGCTCCTGCAGCATTTCCAAGAGCTTGGCGACGTCGTGGAAATGCAGGCCGGTCGTCGGCTCGTCCAAGATATAGAGCGTCCGGCCGGTCGATCGTTTGGACAATTCCTTTGCCAGCTTGACGCGCTGCGCCTCGCCACCCGACAGCGTATTCGCCTGCTGTCCGACCTTGATGTAGCCGAGGCCGACATCTTTCAACGCCTGCAGCTTGTCACGCACAGCCGGGACGGCAGCGAAGAAGTCAACGCCTTCCTCGACGGTCATGTCGAGCACGTCGGCAATCGACTTGTGCTTGAATGTAACGTCCAGCGTCTCCCTGTTATAGCGCTTGCCATGGCAGACGTCGCAGGTGACGTAGACATCAGGCAGGAAGTGCATCTCGATCTTGATGACGCCGTCGCCTTGGCAGGCCTCGCAGCGTCCTCCCTTGACGTTGAACGAGAAGCGTCCCGGTTGGTAGCCGCGCGCCTTCGCTTCCGGCAGACCGGCGAACCAGTCGCGGATCGGAGTGAATGCGCCGGTATAGGTCGCCGGGTTGGAACGCGGCGTACGACCGATCGGCGACTGATCAATATCGATGACCTTGTCGATATGCTCGAAACCGTCGATGCGGTCGTGATCGGCGGGAATTTCGCGCGCTCCCATGACGCGCCGGGCGGCCGATTTATACAGCGTCTCGATCAGGAACGTGGACTTTCCGCCGCCTGATACGCCAGTGACCGCCGTAAAGACGCCAAGCGGGATGGAGGCAGTGACGTTCTTCAGATTGTTACCGCGGGCACCGACGACCTTGATCTCCTTGCCCTTCTTTGGCTTGCGCCGCTCGTCAGGAACCGGGACACCCAGCTCGCCGGACAAATATTTTCCGGTCAGCGACTTCGGGTTTGCCATGATTTCCCGTGGTGTGCCGTGGGCAATCACTTGGCCACCATGGATGCCGGCCGCCGGACCGATGTCGACGACGTCATCGGCCGTCAAGATCGCGTCCTCGTCATGCTCGACCACAATCACCGTGTTGCCGATATCGCGAAGGTGCTTCAGCGTATCGAGCAGGCGAGCGTTATCGCGCTGGTGCAGGCCGATCGACGGCTCGTCGAGGACATACAACACACCGGTCAGACCGGAACCGATCTGCGACGCCAACCGGATACGCTGACTCTCGCCGCCCGACAGGGTGCCGGAGTTTCGCGACAGACTGAGGTAGTCCAGGCCGACGTCATTGAGGAAGCGCAGGCGGTCGCGGATCTCCTTGAGAATGCGAACAGCAATCTCGTTCTGCTTGGCGCTCAGTGATTGCGGCAGGACCTCGAACCAGTCACGGGCGACGCGGATCGACATATCGGTCACCTGGCCGATATGCAGCGTGTTGATCTTGACGGCCAGTGCCTCCGGCTTCAGGCGATAGCCGCCGCAAGACGGGCAGGGGGCGGCCGACATATAGCGCTCGATTTCCTCGCGCGCCCAGGCGGAATCCGTCTCCTTCCAGCGGCGCTCGAGGTTGGTGATGATGCCTTCGAAATTCTTGTGCGTCGTGTAGGACCGCGCACCATCGGCATAATGGAACTCGATCTTCTCGTCGGTGCCATTCAAGATCACGTCCTTCGCCTGTTCCGACAGGTCGTTCCAACGGGCGCCGAGCTTGAAGCCGTAGTGCTTACCGAGGGCTTCAAGTGTCTGGTTGTAATAAGGAGAAGTCGACTTTGCCCAAGGTGCAATGGCGCCATCGCGCAGCGTGCGCTCAGGCTCTGGCACGATCAAGTTGGCGTCAATCTTCTGCTGGGCGCCGAGGCCGTCGCAGGTCGGGCAGGCGCCGGCTGGATTGTTGAACGAAAAAAGTCGCGGCTCGATCTCGGGAATGGTGAAGCCCGACACCGGGCAGGCGAACTTTTCCGAAAAGAGAACGCGTTCGTGCGTTTCGTTGAGCGATTTGTTGGCAGAGCCGCCGGCGGCAGTTTCTTCCGGCGGCAGCGGCTTGTCAGCGAATTCCGCAACCGCCAGGCCGTCGGCAAGCTTGAGCGAGGTCTCGAAGCTGTCGGCAAGGCGCGAAGCCATGTCCGGCCGCACGACAATGCGGTCGACCACGACGTCGATGTCGTGCTTGTATTTCTTATCGAGAGCCGGCACGTCGGCGATCTCGTAGAACTGACCGTCAACCTTGACGCGCTGGAAGCCCTTTTTCATCAGGTCCGCCAGTTCCTTCTTGTACTCGCCTTTACGTCCACGCACGAGCGGCGCGAGAATGTAGAGACGGGTGCCATCTCCGAACTCCAGTACGCGATCGACCATCTGGCTGACCGTCTGGCTCTCGATCGGCAGGCCCGTCGCCGGCGAATAAGGCACGCCAACGCGGGCAAAGAGCAGGCGCATGTAGTCGTAGATCTCGGTCACCGTGCCGACCGTCGAGCGCGGGTTGCGCGAGGTCGTTTTCTGCTCGATCGAAATCGCAGGTGACAGGCCGTCGATCTGGTCGACGTCGGGCTTCTGCATCATTTCAAGGAACTGGCGCGCATAGGCCGAAAGGCTTTCGACATAGCGCCGCTGCCCTTCGGCATAGATCGTGTCGAAGGCAAGCGACGATTTGCCGGACCCTGAAAGGCCGGTCATGACGATGAGTTTATTTCGAGGCAGATCGAGATCGATGCCCTTCAAATTGTGCTCGCGCGCGCCGCGGATAGAAATCGTCTTCAGTTCGCTCATCGTCTTCTGCTTCTGTGCTGGAACAAGCCCCTTATTTAGTGATGCCGGCTGGCGAGTCGAGGCTGAATGTCCGTCTGCTGCAAAGGTTTTCGATTCGGTTGACAGGATCATAGGGATAAACTAGAACAAATAAAGAACAAAATTCCTTGTGGATGAACCGGCGATGGACACGCATCGCCGGCGCTCTATGGTTTAAGGTGGACCGATTGGTTCAAGCGCCGCCGGGCAGGGCGGCAGGTAAGGTGAAAGTATGGCTGGCAGCGTAAACAAGGTAATTCTGATCGGTAACGTGGGCGCCGACCCCGAAATCCGGCGGACCCAGGATGGCCGGCCGATTGCCAATCTTCGCATCGCGACGTCCGAGACTTGGCGTGACCGCAACTCCGGTGAACGCCGCGAGAAGACGGAATGGCATACGGTCGTGGTCTTCAACGAAGGCCTCTGCAAGGTCGTCGAACAGTATGTGAAGAAGGGCGCCAAGCTCTACATCGAAGGTGCGCTGCAGACCCGCAAGTGGCAGGACCAGAACGGCCAGGACCGCTATTCGACGGAAGTCGTTCTGCAGGGCTTCGGCTCGACGCTGACGATGCTCGACGGTCGCGGAGAGGGCGGAGGCTCCAGCTTTGGCGGCGGTCGCGGCAGCAATGCCGGCGGTGGCGATTTCGGTGGCGGCGGCGGCTACGGCGACGACTACGGTGCGCCCTCGCAATCATCTGGCCGCAGCAGCGGTGGTAGCGGTGGAAACTTCTCGCGCGATCTCGATGACGACATCCCGTTCTGATCGCAGACTATCCTCCGTACATGAATTGGACGGCGCGCCGCGAGGTGTGCCGTTTGCTTTTCAAGCTCAGGGGCTTGGAGATCCCGCGCTTACCGCGACGGAAGCCATTGCAGGCAACCGGCTTTTTGATTTAGCCAACCGGCATCGTGACGAGGGCAGACTTCAAACCGTCGACAACGAACTGCGTGGCGAGCGCTGCCAGGATGACGCCGAGAAGGCGCGTCAGAATTGCGCGCCCTGTTACGCCAAGGAAGCGATCGAGCCTTTCGGCGATGAGCAGCGAGAGAAACAGCAGCAGCAGGCTCAATGCGATGACAATGATCAATTGCGCCCGCTCAAGCGAAGCCTGCATCGACCCAGCAATCAGGATCGTCGCCGAAATGGCGCCTGGACCGGCGATCAGAGGGATCGCCAACGGAAAGACCGAGATATTATGGATATGATCGACGGTGATTGCAGCCGTGCTCGTCTTTTCCTTACGGTCCTGCCGCTTCTCGAATACCATTTCAAAGGCGATCCAGAACAACAGAAGACCACCGGCAATGCGGAAGGCGCCGATCGAGATTCCGAGCACCCCGAGCACGCTGGCCCCGAACAGGGCGAAAGCGGCAAGAATGACAAAGGCGATGATCGAGCCGCGCAGTGCCACCTGTTTTCGCTGGCTGCGGCTCATGCCGGTCGTGAGCCCGAGAAAGAGTGGAGCAAGACCAGGCGGGTCGATCGTGACAAGCAGCGTCGTGAAGGCGTTGATCAGTTGGTCGACGCTTGCCATTGTCTCTCCGTGAGCCCATATAAACACTTGGTTTTTGGGCGATTGTGATGCGGAGAGACCATTTTGGCAAATGGTGTTATTAGGGCGGTGCAAATAACCGTCCCAGAGGCTTCCATTGCCCTCATAAGACCGCAAAAGTCTGTTCAAAACCCCTGCCAAAATTAGCGTAGGAACAGGCTTTCCGCTATAAATCTTCAAGTGATTCTAGAAGAGATCGTGATCTGTTTTGACTGAGCAAACACCCCCCGGCGGCGGGAAGCTCCCGCCAGGCATCGAGCCCATCTCCATCATGGAGG
>Ga0102590_1004036_pt1 | contig 13246 bp, 18 predicted proteins | sample AraplaMF_Col_mMF_FD_76859 | JGI IMG/M metagenome (GOLD analysis project Ga0102590, IMG submission 76859) | Arabidopsis root microbial communities from the University of North Carolina, USA - plate scrape MF_Col_mMF | ecosystem: Host-associated > Plants > Roots > Endosphere | place: USA...
CGGATACCGCCCTGAGATAGGCGCGGGTGAAGCGGCCCTGCGGCAGCGGATCGCCGCGCATCAGTTCCTCTATATCGGCATCGAACTTTTCGAGCAGGCTCTCGAACAAGGCGTCGAGCAGCGCATTCTTCGTCGGGAAGTGATGCAGCAGCCCGCCCTTGCTGACGCTAGACGCGGCGGAAACCGCATCGAGCGTGACGGCGGCCATGCCTTCATTGGCGGCAAGGCGCGCGGCGACCTCCAGCAACTGCTGGCGCACGAGGACGGGCTGCTTCTTGCGATGATGAGCGTTCGACATGAGAAATAAAGATACCGTCCGGACGGTTTTGTCAAGAAGAAACGGCGGCAACCCCTACGTTGCCAGCAATATGCGCGAAATGCCGCGGCACCTTGATGACAGTTGCGATCATTTTCCGCCCGGTGCATGAAGAGCTTGGGGATTGGAATGGCATGGGATGGTTTCGTGACGGAGAAGGTCACCACACTCTATGAGGCGATCGGCGGCGATCCTGTCGTACGGGCGCTGACGCACCGCTTCTATGAGCTGATGGACACGCTGCCGGAGGCGAGAAACGTGCGGGCCGTGCATCCGCCGAGCCTTACGGGCAGTGAAGAGAAATTCTACGAATATATGAGCGGTTATCTCGGCGGCCCGCCGCTGTATACCGATAAGCGCGGCCATCCGCGCCTGCGCAGCCGCCATTTCGTCGCCGAGATCGGCCCTGTCGAGCGCGACGAATGGCTGCTCTGCTTCCGCCGCGCCCTGGACGAGACGATCGCAAGCCAAGCGCTGCGCGATCTCATCTGGGCGCCGGTGGAACGGCTCGCCTACCATATGCAGAACAGGGCCCCTGACAACAAGGAACAACCATGAGCTTGAACGCGCGTCTGGAACCGGTGCTCTATCTCTTTGCCGGCCTGTTCGGCGTAGCCGGCGTGGCGCTTGCCGCCCTTGCTGCCCATGGCGGCGGCGAGGCCAATCTTGCGGCCTCCGCATCTGCCATGTGCCTTGCCCACGCCCCTGCCCTGCTGGCATTGGCTCTCGGCAACACCAGGCTCAGAACCGCCTGGCTGGCCGGTTTCCTGTTGATTGTCGGAACGCTGCTTTTTGCGGGCGATCTCGTCACCCTGCGCTTTACCGGCTCCGGCCTCTTCCCCTATGCCGCGCCGACCGGCGGCTGGGCGATGATGCTTGGCTGGCTGGCCGTTGCGGCAGGCGCTGTCTTCCGCGTCAAGGCATAGGGCATTTCCGTTATTCCCGAGCGAGGGAATTTCTCTATGTTTTGTTTTCTCGCAATCCGGACCCAAAACCGCTGCGCACTTTGGCTGGAGTTGCTCTAGTCACGCGGCTGCGGCACACGGCCGAAGCGCAGCAGATTGCCGTGCGGATCATGGATGTAGAACTCCTCCATGTTCCATGGCCGCACCTCCATATTGCTCAGGCGCTCGACGCCTTTTTCGCGATATTCCGCGTGGAGGGCGCCGATGCCGCCGCCTCGGAGATAGACGGAGCTGTTCTGGCAAAGCGTGGCATCCTGCGTCCGCCAGAAATGCAGCTCCATGTCGTCGCGCCGCAGGACGAGATAGTCCGCCGCCCGATAGCCGATCTCGGTAAAGCCGAGCGCATCGCGGTAGAAGGCAAGCGTCTCATCGATATCCAGCGACGGCAGGACCGGCAGAACCGCGATGCGATCCGGCCCTTCGTTCATATGCCGTCGACGACGTTGAAGCCTTCGAAGACTGGCGGTCCCTTGTAGATCGCCTTGTGATCGCCGGCATTGCGGTGCGCTGCACGAAAGCTCTCGGACTTCGTCCAGTTCTGAAAATCCGCTTCGCTTTTCCAGACCGTGTGCGAGGAATAGAGCGTGTAGCCTTCCTCGTCGTTGACCTTGCCGCGCAGCAGGCGGAATTCGACGAAACCGGGCACCTCGGGCAGGCTGGAATCGCGATTGCGCCAGACCGTCTCGAAATCGCCTTCGCTCCCGGTTGCAACCTTGAAGCGGTTCATTGCGATATACATGAAATCTCCTTACGCCTTCCTCTTGCCCGCCCTTGCCGCACGCGAGGGAAAGGCGAGAACATTATCGCCGTTTGCCGCCGCCGGGCCAAGCGGTCTTGTTGCCGCCTCTCCGGGCATGCGCGCTTCCCAGGTCGGAAAGAACATCACATTCTGGTAGATCTGCTGGCGTTCGGCATGCTGCTGGAAAAGCTCGTAGAGTTCGGGCACGAGGCCCTCGCCTGTCTGCGCGGCAAGCTTGTGCAGGCCGATCATGGTGAAGCCGTCGGGGCGCTGGTCGTTCATCGGGAATTGTCTCGTTCGTTCATCGTCTGCAGCGCACGCTCCAGGCTGGACTTGCTGCCGTTGCGAAGCGGGATGAAGGCCTTGCCGAACTTCTTGCAGCCGGTCTTCACGCGCAGGCAGGCATCGTGGCTGATACAGTCGATCGGGCAGAACACGCAGTCGACCGAGGGAAGGACGGTATCGATCCGCGAAACCGCTTCGCGTAAGCCGCCGTCGTGATGAATGAGCTCTGCACCGAAATTGCTGCATATCTGACGAAGATGCGCCACCTGGCAGTCACGGCCGCCGACATAGAGGAAACTGCGGCCATCCAGTTTGGATCGCCCAAGAGATGCCTGACCGGCGTCCTCGCCCGCGCTGTCGCGGACCTCCCGGTTCGAACCCTTCTTGCCCTTGCGAGCCATACACCACCCGTTCGCTCGTTGATCGTCACACGATTCCTGCGTGTGCGAGCGGACCTTATTAAACTTGATTTTTAGAGTAAAGTATAAAGTTGATTATTTTTATCATATTATCTAGTGACCTGAACTTCCTGGGCGAAAGTCCAGCTAGGCTTACCCCACTCCGAGGGCAGCGGCGGAAACGGCGCCGCGCGCCGCACACCATCCAGAACAGCTTTATCCAATTCTGCAATACCCGAACTGCGAGCAACAGAGACCGACGCTACCCTGCCTGTTCCGTTAATCGTCAATTGAATCCTTACGGTCATACCGCCGCTCTTGTTTTTGTATTCATCAGGCACGCGAACAGCACGACGGATCCGCTTCTGTATCTTACCAGGGTAGTTGGCTACGGCAGCACTTCCCATACCGTCAGTTCCGCCTGTCGTGGTTGACGTGCCGTCAGTTTGCGGCCCGTCCTGGCCGTTCACCATGCCCCTCGTCGAGTCCTCACGATCTGAGCCCTCTTTCCCACCAGCAGGCTTGGCCCTCTTCTGAGACTGCTTCTTTTCAACCGGTTTCGGTTTTTCAGCCTTCGGCTTCGGTTTGTCTTCAGGTTCCGGCGACACTTCGACAGTCTCGACAGGCTTTACTTCTTCCGGCGGAACTGCGGTGGGCTGTACAGCCGTTGGCACTACTTCTTCCGGTACTGTTGCCTGCGCGATATCAGGCATGGGCTGTTCGGGCATAGCCGTTGCCATCGGCTGAGCGACGAAAGATTCTGCAGGGCTCTCGGAGACAAGCACCTCTGGCTCGGCGGCAACAACGACCTCAGGGGAAACCCGCGTAACTTCCTGCACCGACTGAACGGTCTCCATCGTTTCAGTTTCGACCGGCTGGGCCTGCTCCGGCGGCACGGTCGTGGCATCTAGTTCGGTGGCCTCCTCCGATTGAACTGTATCCGGCTCAACCTCCTCAGAGGCAACTTGCTCGGGCTGGCGCTCTAACTCTGGATCGCCGGCCGATGTCTGGTCAACGTCAGAGTCGCCATACACGACGACGCTGACAGCCTCACCAGCATCTTCAATCGCTTCGTTCGGCGGCGTCGGCATGAACACGCTAAGCGCAACCACCAGACCTGCATGAAAAAAGAACGAACCAATACAAGTCAGCGCCATCCGTCGCCGCACCGGCGCTTTCTCGTCCTCCTGCTTTTCCACCGCCGCATCCATCGGCGGCGCAGGAACGGAGGCTATCGGCTCGGCTACCGGATGATCGGGAAAGGAGGGTATCTGCGCGAAACGCGCATAGTGGACCACAGCCTCGCTAGCCGGCTGCCGCTGCACATTGCGCAGGTCGGAAAGCTCGTGGCCGGGATACATGTTATTGTCGTTCAGACTGCCGTCAGCGTCCGGCTCCCCGATGAGCACCTGTCTCGATCTGGACTTCGCTGAAATTGCCATTTGTATGCCTCGGACAGTCTGACCATGCCCGCCGGGATTCATTCCCGGCGTATTCTTAGCCCTCGAAGGGAACGGAAATCTGTGAACGGGTAACAAGACCCTTCATGCATTCGCCCGTCGCCGGGCCGTCGCAGACCGGCGTGTCGTTGATGATGATGCGCGTGACCGTCTCGCACTTCACATTCGGCATATCGAACTGGCGCACTCGCTTCTTGCCCTGCGGCAGATCGCGGAAATCGAGCACGGTGATGCGGTCGACGGCATTCTTGTCGTTGAAGAAAGCGAGCTCGAAGGAGATCTTGTTGATCGGCGCCTGAAGATTGTTCTCGGCGACGAAGGTCATCATGCAGCCCTTTTGCGACGGCGCCAAAGCGTTGAGTTCGACATCCAGCTTGGCGGTTGCCGCATCCTGCGCCTGGCATACGCTTGAAACCGCCATCACCATGCCGGCTGCAACAGCCGCAAACCTAACCGTCATCATCTTCTCCGCCATTGTCGCGAACCGCCGCCAGGCGGCTTCATATCAGCAATCTCAAAAACTTGACTGTATTAGTCTCCTATTGCGTCTTTAAAAAACTATGAGTAAGAAAGTCAAGATAATTGTCATCACAACCGGGGACCCTGATCACCGGTCTCACGGAATTGCCAACTGAAATGATGGTTGAAAAGCCAGATAACTTTAAGCACGTGCCGCTGCAGAGCGAGCCTGCGGCGCAGCACCGGATCGTCGAAAGCGCGGATCTCTTCCGCGGCGCGAACGAGATCATGATTAGACACGACGGCTTGGTCTATCGCCTGAAGATCACCCGTCAGGGCAAGCTCATTCTCAATAAGTAGGGTAGGACATGACCGAACAGACAAGACCGGCGCCAGCCGAAATCCGTGCGTTTCGCGCCGAGAATCCGAAAATGCGCGAGCGCGATATCGCCGCGCAGCTGAAGATTTCCGAGGCAGCCCTCGTCGCCGCCGAAACCGGCATCAGCGTGACCCGCATCGATGGCAGTGCACTGAAGCTTCTCGAACGCGTGGCCGGCCTCGGCGAAGTGATGGCGCTGTCGCGCAACGAAAGTGCCGTGCACGAGAAGATCGGTGTCTTCGAAAACATCAAGAGCGGTGCGCAGGCCGCGATCGTTCTCGGCGAGAATATCGACCTCCGCATCTTCCCGAGCCGCTGGGAGCATGGTTTCGCCGTATCCAAGAAGGATGGCGACCAGGAGCGCCTCAGCCTGCAATATTTCGACAAAACAGGCAACGCCGTGCACAAGGTGCACCTGCGCCCGAGCTCGAATCTCGAGGCCTATCACGCGATCGTCGCCGAGTTGAAGCTGGAAGACCAATCGCAGGAATTTGTCGCGGCTGAAACCTCGAACGCCGCCGATGATACTGCCGACGTCAGCCGCGACGAACTGCGCGACAACTGGAGCAAGCTCACCGATACGCATCAGTTCTTCGGCATGCTGAAGCGCCTGAAGATCGGCCGCCAGGCGGCGGTGCGCACTGTCGGCGACGACTATGCCTGGAGGCTCGACAACAGCGCAACGGCAGACATGATGCATGCCTCGGTGAAATCTGGCCTGCCGATCATGTGCTTTGTCGCCAATGACGGCATCGTCCAGATACATTCCGGCCCGATCTTCAACGTGCAGTCGATGGGACCGTGGATCAATATCATGGACCCGACTTTCCACCTGCATCTGCGCCAGGATCACATCGCCGAGACCTGGGCCGTGCGCAAGCCGACCACGGACGGCCACGTCACCTCGCTGGAGGCTTACAACGCAGAAGGCGAGATGATCATCCAGTTCTTCGGCAAGCGGCAGGAAGGTTCCGACGAACGCGCCGCATGGCGCGAGATCATGGAAAACCTGCCGCGGGCAGCAAGCGTGGCCGCATAAGGATCGCAACGATGACGATGCGTAACAATCTGCGCCGGATCCGCCCTTGGGACCTGGCCCTGACGGCGGCCGTCATGGCGCTGCCGTTGGTCCCGACGGCACAGCCAATCGAAGGCTTCGCCTTCGTCCGCGCCGCCCGTGCTGAGGAAAAGAAGCTCGACACCTCGCGCCTGGTTTCGGTCGGTGGCGACATCACCGAGATCGTCTATGCGCTCGGCGAAGAAAGCCGGCTGATTGCCCGCGACACCACGAGCATGTATCCGGAGGCGGCATTGAAGCTGCCCAACGTCGGTTACATGCGCGCGCTCTCGCCGGAAGGCATCCTCGCCATGAACCCGACGGCGATCATCGCCGTCGACGGTTCAGGCCCGCAGGAGGCGCTGACCGTGCTGAAGAATGCCAGCGTGCCCTTCGAAACCGTGCCGAGCGCCTTTACCCGCGACGGTATCATCGCCAAGATCGACCGTGTCGGCACGCTGCTTGGCGTGGCCGACAAGGCGAAGGCACTTGAAGCAAAGGTCGCGGCCGATCTCGATGCGGCGATCGCCGATGCCGAAAAGCGCCCGGAGGCCGAGCGCAAGCGCGTTCTCTTCATCCTCAGCGCCCAGAACGGCCGGATCATGGCATCGGGCACCGGCACAGCCGCCGATGGGATCGTCAAGCTCGCCGGCGCCATCAACGCCGTCGGCGCATTCCCGGGCTATAAGCCGCTGACGGACGAGGCGATCATCGAAGCCAAGCCCGACATCATCCTGATGATGAACCGCGGCGATGGCGCCGGCACCAAGAACGAGGACTTGCTGGCTCAGCCGGCGATCGCGCTGACGCCGGCTGGCGAGAAAAAAGCGATCATCCGAATGGACGGCGTCTACCTGCTCGGCTTCGGCCCCCGCACCGCAGCCGCCGCACGTGAGCTCAACTCGGCGATCTACGGGGGCTGATCATGGCCCTGCCGCAAGCCATGGCGGAAAGAAGGCGACCATTCCCGATGGCGGACATCCGCGAAATCAGGCAGGCGGGCGACAGGACGCGGCTCGCCTTGCTGGCGATCGCGCTGCTCGTCGCCGGCTCGGTCTTTTCGATGCTGTTTTCGGTGACGACAGGCGCCTCGGATGCCTCGATCCTCGACGTCATCAGCAACATGGCCGGCTCTGAGACGGCGCTCAGCACGCGTGACCGGATCATCATCTTCGATATCCGCCTGCCCAGGGCGATCCTTGGCTTCCTGATCGGCGCCTCGCTGGCCGTCTCCGGCACGGTGATGCAGGGCCTGTTCCGCAATCCGCTGGCCGATCCCGGCCTGGTCGGCGTCTCCTCCGGCGCAAGCCTCGGCGCGGTGGCGATGATCGTGCTCGGCAGCGGCCTTGCAGCTCCGCTCCAGGCGCTTCTCGGCATCTACGCTCTGCCGGCGGCCGCCTTCGGCGGCGGCCTCGTCACGACGCTGCTGCTCTACAGGATCGCCACCCGTCATGGCCAGACCTCGGTGGCGACAATGCTGCTTGCCGGCATCGCGCTCGGTGCGCTCGCCCTCGCCATAACAGGCTTGCTGATCTACATGGCCAACGACCAGCAGCTGCGCGACTTGACCTTCTGGAGCATGGGCTCGCTTGCCGGCGCCACATGGACGAAGATCGCTGCCGCCAGCCCGATCATCCTCTTGTCCTTCACCGCCCTGCCCTTCATGGCCCGCGGCCTCAATGCCATCACGCTCGGCGAGGCGGCCGCCTTTCATATGGGCGTGCCGGTGCAGCGGCTGAAGAATGTCGCGATCGTCGGCGTCGCCGCGGCGACCGGCGCGTCCGTCGCCGTCAGCGGCGGTATCGGTTTCGTCGGGATCGTCGTGCCGCATATCCTGCGTATGGCGATCGGCCCCGACCACCGTTTCCTGCTGCCGGCCGCAGCTCTGCTCGGCGGCTCTCTGCTGATCTTCGCGGATGTCCTGGCGCGCACCCTGGTCGCCCCGGCCGAGCTGCCGATCGGCATCATCACCGCGGCGGTCGGCGGCCCATTCTTCCTGTGGATCCTGCTGAGGCAGCGTTCGCGCCTTGCTCTGTGAGCGCCCCCGGTGAGTGACCCCCGTGAGTGACATTTAGATGATCGAAGTTTCCGGCGTCTCCGTGCGCCTTTCCGGCAAGACCATCATCAGCGACGTCGCCTTCACGGCAAAGGCCGGCGAACTCACGGCGATTGCCGGGCCGAACGGCTCCGGCAAGACGACGACGATGAAAGCCATCTCCGGCGAACTTGCCTATGGCGGCTCGGTGCGCATCGGCGGCGACGAGGTGAAGGGGCTGAAACCCTGGCAGCTTGCCGCCATTCGTGGTGTGCTGCCGCAGGCGAGCACCATCTCCTTTCCGTTTACCGTGCACGAGATCGTCCGCATGGGCCTGACATCAGGCCTCAACCTGCATCCCGACAAGGCCGAGCAGACGGCCGCCGCAGCACTAGCCTCCGTCGACTTGACCGGCTTCGAAGGCCGTTTCTATCAGGAGCTCTCCGGCGGCGAGCAGCAGCGTGTGCAGCTTGCCCGCGTTCTCTGCCAGATCGCCGAGCCCGTCGTCGACGGCAAGCCCTGCTGGCTGCTGCTCGACGAACCGGTCTCGAGCCTCGATATCAGCCACCAGTTGACCATCATGACGCTCGCCCGCAATTTCTGCGAACGCGGCGGCGGTGTCATCGCCGTCATGCACGATCTCAATCTGACGGCGCTCTTTGCCGACCGCATCGTGCTGATGAAATCCGGCCGGCTCGCGGCCGCCGGCAGCATCGTTGAGGTGCTGACGGACGAAACGATGCTCTCGGTGTTCGGTTGCGCGCTGCGCATCAACCAAGTGCCGGCCGACGGCACGCCCTTCGTGCTCGCCCACAGTGCCGTTTCCCGCCCCTGAGCACTGCTCCGGCGGAACTTTTGATCGTCCGGCACGTTTTTGGCATGATCTGGGTCAATGCCGGGCGATATCATTCATGCAACGGACGGTGGTGACCCTCGTGCGAAACAGGCGGGCTTGCGCGCGCCCCAGCCAATGGAGACAGCCATGAGCTATTCTATCTTCCAGTCCGCCCGCAGCCGCCGCAACGGCACCTTCCACAATCTGGAATCCGGCATCGAGGAGCAGATCGAGGCGCTGCGCGACGAACTCGCGGAACTGACGCGCCTCGTCGGCAAGAGCTCGCGCCACCAAGGCGAGAAAATCCGCAGCCAGGCCGGCGCCGGCTACGAAGAACTGCTTGGCCGCAGCGAGGATCTGCTGCGCGAATTGCAGCACGGCTATGAGCGCGGCGCGACGGAAATGCGCGATACCGTACGCAAGCATCCGCTGGCAACCATCGGCGCCGCAGCCGCTTTCGGCCTTGCCATCGCCTTCCTCGCCCGGCGCTGAGGAAGCGCGATGCTGTTTTCGATCCTCAGCCTGCTGACGGGCGCAAGCGTGCACCGGACCGTTGCGCGCGCCAAGCGCAATAGCATCTTCATTGCGCTTGCCGTGCTCTTCCTTCTCACCGCCTACGCGCTGGCCGTCACCGCCGGCGCCATCTGGCTCGCCGGCATCTACGGCCCAGTCGGGGCTGCCCTCTTCCTGGCCGCCTGCGCGCTGCTGATCGCCATCATCGCCCTGGTCGCGATGTCGATCATCAACACCCGGGAAGCACGCCGCGCCCGTGAACGCCGTGCTGCGGTGGAATCGCTGGCAACGGTCGGGCTCGGCCTGATCCGCGCCCAGCCGCTCCTGACCGCCGGTGTTCTGGCAGCAATCGTCGCAGCCAATCTGGTGGGCTCGAAGCGCGACGATTGATTGAGGGACTCGCTCTATGCGTACTCGCTACGAAAATGGAGAGAGTGAACACTTTCCCCCTCACATACGAGCGGAAAATTAGGCAAGGACGCCATCTCACGCTCCCTCATCCTGTGCGTGTCACAGGAATGAGGGAGCGTGAGGTAGTTGCCTTGAACAGCTATCCACGACTTGGATACGCGCCCTTCTCCCAAAACAAAAAAGCCGGCGCCCCGGGGGGCGACCGGCTTTCCTCCCAAATATAACTCTTGTCAGAACGCGAAGGCCTTCGACGTTAGCGGCGCCGAGGTGGCGTCGGGGCCAAAATCAGCCTCGCCTGATATCTGCAGCAACTCCTGCAGCCGCTGGCGGGCCCGGTTGACGCGGCTCTTGATGGTGCCCACGGCACAGCCACAGATTTCGGCCGCCTCCTCGTAGGAAAAACCCGAGGCGCCGACGAGGATGATCGCCTCGCGTTGATCCGGCGGCAGCTGGTCGAGCGCCTTCTTGAAGTCCTGCAGATCGAGAGCGCCATATTGCGAGGGGTGCATCGCCATCGATTCAGTGAACAGCCCGTCGCTGTCCTGCACTTCGCGGCCGCTCTTGCGCATCTGGCTGTAGAGTTCGTTGCGCAGGATCGTAAAGAGCCAGGCCTTCATATTGGTGCCCATCTCGAAATGATCCTGTTTGGCCCAGGCTTTCATGATGGTGTCCTGGACGAGATCGTCGGCACGGTCGTGCCGCCCGATGAGCGAGATTGCGAAAGCGCGAAGACTTGGGAGTGCCGCCAGCAATTCCCGCTTGAAGCTGGGTTGCGATTTATCTTCCATGCGGGCGATCCTATTCGGCCATCTTGGCAGAAGCCATCATTTCAGCATGGTCGAGCTTTTCGAGAAGGTCGAGAAAACGATCGGGGATCGCCTCATCCTGTGCGGCCGCATAAAGCGACCTCAGCCTGACGCCGATCTGATTGTTCGGGTCCAAGATGTCGCTTGCCCGCAGCTCCAGCTTTCGCTGATCGGCTGCTTCTTTCTTGCGTGTAGTCATCAATTCGTCTTCTCGCCGGTTGTCTGTTCGCGGGGCGTGGATGGGATCAATCACAATTTCAACCATCGACATCGAACGTTCGATTGTCGATGTCGCTGGTATTTGCCGCTGCATGGGTCAAAACGCTACGCCCTTTCTTCGTCGGCTGGAATAATGCGGCGCGACGAAAAAAGTTCCTGCCATTCCGGAACTTTTTTACCAAGGCGGCGTTAACCGCTCATTGAAGCCAATGCCGGCCTGTATGCAGGAGCCATGAATGACACTTTCTACTCGGATTGCGCCGCACCTTCCTTATCTGCGCCGCTATTCCCGCGCCCTTACCGGCACTCAGACTTCGGGCGACGCTTACGTCGCCGCCGTTCTCGAAGCCATCATCGCCGATCTGTCGATTTTCCCGGATACGGCGAATGACCGGGTCGCACTCTACAAACTGTTCACGCAACTGTTTGGTTCCACCGCAGTCCAGATTCCAGAGCCGACCTCGCCCTATGCCTGGGAGCAACGCGCCACGCTGAACCTTGCCAAGGTTTCGCCGCGCGCCCGTCAGGCCTTCCTGCTCGCCTCCGTAGAGAATTTCCGCGTCGCTGAAATCGCCGAAATCCTGGAAACCGAAGAACAGGATGTCATGCATCTGCTCGACGTGGCGTCGCAGGAGATTTCCCGTCAGGTCGCAACCGATATCATGATCATCGAGGACGAACCGCTGATCGCCATGGATATCGAGCAGATGGTCGAGAGCCTCGGCCATCGCGTCACCGGCATTGCCCGTACGCATGCCGAGGCCGTGGCGCTCTACAACAAGACCAAGCCGAGCATGGTGCTGGCCGACATCCAGCTTGCCGACGGCAGCTCCGGTATCGACGCAGTCAACGACATCCTCAAGACGTCGAGCGTGCCGGTGATCTTCATCACCGCTTTCCCGGAACGGCTTCTGACCGGCGAGCGCCCGGAACCGACTTTCCTTGTCACCAAGCCCTTCAATCCCGACATGGTCAAGGCACTGATCAGCCAAGCGCTTTTCTTCAATGAATCGACCAGAGTAGCCGCCTAAGACGCAATTTTCCGGACTTCGGAACCAAATCGCCAAAGCAGGCGTTCCGGTGCTACCGGGACGCTCCGGTGGCTTTAACGGTTTTTGCAGCGCTTTGTTCTAAAGTTGGCAGGCGGTGTCTGTAAGGGCGCTCCCTTCAGCGACGTTCAAGATGTCACAAGGAAAGGCGGCCGCGTGAATACGACTGAACCATTGTCCGGCATGCCTTTCACCTTCGAAGGCAAAGCCGCAATGATGGAACGCGCGCTCGGCAGCGCCGGGATTTCGATCCTCTGCCAGGACGCCCGGCTGTCGATCTTTTACGCCGAAAATCTGCCGCCGCATTTCGCAGCGCTCTTTATGCCCGGCGGCAGCGACGCCGCCCTTTTCGGCGACGCCCATGGGCGATATCTGACCGCGCTGAAACACAAGGTGCTGGAAACCGGCATCCCCAACAATGCCGAAGTTGAGATCGACGTCGACGGCGAAAGGCGCACGTATGAACTGAAGATCCAGCGCACCGGCGAACGCGGCGTACATGGACTTCTGTCCGTCATGACTGAAGTCACCGAAAGCCGGCATCGCGAAAAAGTTCTGAAATCGCTGCTGCGCGAACTCTCGCACCGCTCGAAGAACCTTCTCGCCATCATCCAGGGCATTGCCACGCAGACGGCGCGCAACACGCTCTCTCTCGACAGCTTCCTCCTCAAGTTCCGCGGACGGCTGCAATCACTTTCCAACTCGCAGGACCTGATCACGGATTCCAGCTGGCGCGGCGCCTACCTCTTTGAACTCGCCGAAAAGCAGTTCGCCCCCTATTGGCCGGAGACGGCCGGCTCCATGCCGATCTATGGCATCAACGCTCACCTGACACCGAATGCCGCCGTGCATCTCGGGCTCGCCCTCCACGAACTCATCGTCAACTCCGCCTCCTTTGGCGCGATATCAGGCGGCGCCGCCTCCATCACGCTGAATTGCCGCGAAGCCATGATCAACGACAGGAAGGCAATCGAAGTCGCCTGGGCGGAAGTTCTGCGCGATCAGTCGGAAGTCCACGAATTCAGCGACAACAGCTTCGGCCGCACCGTGCTGGAGCGTGTCGTGCCATCGTCGGTCAATGGCAAGGCGGAGTTGAACCTCGTTCCCGGCCGCATTGAATATCGTCTGACCATTCCGGAAACCGAATTCGAGATCTTCAAGCGAGTGTGAAAGCCCTGGAGACAATCGAGAACGAAAAACAGCCGGTGCGAGGGCGGCGCACCGGCTGTCTTCACTCACCGGGAGGGGACCGTGAGTACGTCCGGATAGTGGGTTGGGGGCGCGCATGTTGGGTCGATGCGATCACCATCCGGATATCGC
>Ga0102590_1004037_pt1 | contig 13244 bp, 7 predicted proteins | sample AraplaMF_Col_mMF_FD_76859 | JGI IMG/M metagenome (GOLD analysis project Ga0102590, IMG submission 76859) | Arabidopsis root microbial communities from the University of North Carolina, USA - plate scrape MF_Col_mMF | ecosystem: Host-associated > Plants > Roots > Endosphere | place: USA...
ATTGATCCGGAAGGGGATAATTCCAATGCCTACTTCTATCCGCAGCAAAAGATCTATAACCTGGGTATTAACGTGAGCTTCTAAATTCTACACCAATGAAAAATCAAGGAATATTAATCATCCTATTAATTATATTTACTGTTATAACAGGAGGCTGCCAGAAGGATTTTCTCGATACCAAGCCTACCGACCTGGTTTCTGACCAGGCCATCTGGCAGGATTCCATACTGGCCGATGCCTATGTAGTGGGCAGATATATTGGAGTGGGCCTTACAACAGAAGGAGGGAAACCCGGCTTTGGCCGTGGTTTTGAAGATGCCTGGATGAGCTCTGTGACTGATGAGTCCATGTGTAATTTTGATAACGACACCTGGTTTGTACAGCAGGGTAACCTGGCATCAGACAGAACAGGCTGGATCAGCAATATCTGGACAAGGAGCTACCGCAGTATCCGCGAATGCAATTACGCACTGGAAAATCTCGACAAGGTTCCTGCCAGTGCGGGGAATATAGAAAGGATGAAAGCGGAGATCAGGTTTATCAGGGCTTACCGTTATCATGACCTGATCCGCACCTATGGCGGCGTACCGCTGGTAGGAGACAAGGTGTACACACTGGAAGACAGGGATTTCACGCCACTCTATGAAAGAAAAAGTATTCAGGAATGCATAGCTTATACCATACAGGAACTGGATGCAGCCGCCGCGGGGCTGAAAGGCAAGCCGGTGATCCCGGGCCGCGGTTCAGAAGGCGCAGCACTGGCCCTCAAGGCAAGGTTGCTGTTGTATGCCGCCAGTCCTTTGTATAATAACGATGTGAACGATGTTGCCAAATGGCAGGCAGCTGCCAATGCAGCCAGCGCAGTGATCAATCTGAACAGGTATTCGCTGTATCCCAATTACCGGAACTTATTTATCACCAATAATACAGGCGAGGCAATTTTTGAAAGATTGTATTCTCCCACTAACGAGCATACAAACCTTGAACTGGTGAACGGGCCTAATGGTTATGGCGGCTGGGCAGGCAATACACCCCTGCAAAACCTGGTAGACGACTATGAAATGAACAATGGAAAATCCATAAAAGATCCTGCTTCAGGCTACAATCCACAGGATCCCTACGTAAACAGGGACCCGCGTTTCTATGCCTCCATATTGTATAACGGCGCACCCTACAGAGGCCGGGCAGTAGAAACATTTGTACCGGGCGGACAGGATAGTAAAGATGGATCAGAGAACTGGAACACCTCCAAAACAGGCTACTATGTGCTGAAGTTCATTGATGAAAGCCACCCTATCAGAAACGCTAACCAGACTGCTTTCCAGCCCTGGAAATACATCCGCTACGCAGAAGTGCTGCTTAACTATGCAGAAGCGCAGAACGAAGCTGTTGGACCTGATCAGTCGGTATATACTTACCTGAACCAGGTCAGGCAGCGGGCCGGTATGCCTGCTATTCCTGCCGGTCTTACACAGGCGCAGATGCGGGATAAGATCAGGGCGGAGCGCCGTATTGAACTGGCCTTTGAAGAACATCGCTATTTCGATGTCCGCCGCTGGAAGATCGCCAATGTCACGGATAATGTGCCGGCTAATGGCATATTGCCCGAGAAACAGGCCAACGGCAGCATCATTTACCGGAACATTATTTCACTTTCAGATAGAAAATTCCAGCAGCGCAACTATTGGGTGCCTATCCCGCAAGACGAGATACGCGCCTCGGGTGGCCTGCTAAAACAAAATCCCGGTTACTAAATACATGACAAAACATTACTGGTATCTCATATTGTTCGGCTGCTTCGCCTGCTCCTGCAAACAGGGTAAAAAAGAAATGCGGTTCTCCGTCGTGCCGGCAGCACAATCAGCCATCACTTTCGAAAACACCATACAGGAAACGGAGCAGCTGAACGTTATGAAATATGAGTACATGTACAACGGCGGCGGTGTGGCCATAGGAGACCTGAACGGCGATAGCCTGCCCGATATCTACCTTACCGGTAACATGGTGCCCGATAAATTATACCTTAACCAGGGCAAGCTCTCTTTCAAAGATATTACAGATGCCGCAGGCATTCAAAACCATAAAGGCTGGAAAACCGGCGTTACCATGGCGGATGTAAACGCAGATGGCCTGCTGGATATTTACGTTTGCTATTCCGGCAATACGCCGCTGGAAGAGAGAGGCAACCAGCTGTTCATTAACCAGGGCGTACAACAGGGAGTACCTGTGTTTAAAGAGATGGCTGCCGCCTACGGCCTGGACGGCAAAGGCTCCAACAGTACACAAGCCGCCTTCTTTGACTATGACCGTGACGGAGACCTGGATATGTTCCTGCTCAATCACGCCACCATGTTCTACAACCCTTTTTATAATACCGAAAAACTGCGTACGCTCCGGCATCCTTATTTCGGTAATAAGCTGTACCGTAACGACAGCCTGCATTTTACAGATGTAAGCGAAGCCGCCGGTATAAAAGGAGGTGGTATTAACTTCGGCTTAGGCATCGCCATCAGTGATGTAAATAACGACGGCTGGCCGGATATCTACGTTACCAACGACTACGAAGAACAGGATTTTCTCTACCTGAATAATCACGATGGCACCTTTAACAGCCAGGCCATAAAAGAATCCATCGCCCATATTTCAAGGAACGGTATGGGAGTAGATATAGCAGATTATAACAACGACGGCCTGCAGGACATCATCGTGCTGGACATGCTGCCGGAAGACAACTACCGTCAGAAAATGCTGCGTGGCCCTGACGACTATGATAAATACCACCTGTTGGTAGACAACGGCTACTATCACCAGAACATGCGCAATACCTTACAGCTGAATAATGGCATTACTCCAGCCGGTATACCGCTGTATAGCGAAATAGGACAGCTGGCCGGGGTTTCCAATACAGACTGGAGCTGGGCGCCTTTAATGGCTGACTATGATAACGATGGTCTGAAAGACCTGTTCATCACCAACGGCATCCTCCATGATTTTACCGATATGGATTTCATGAAGTACAAAGTAGCCGATGCAAGAAGGCAACAGGGAAATAACATGCAAACGGCGGAATTGGTAAAGCAGATGCCCTCTCTGAAAACAAGCAACTATATATTCCGCAACAAAGGCGACCTCACCTTTGCAGACGTTACAAAAGAATGGGGGATGCAAACACCCTCTGTTAATAGTGGCGCCGCCTATGCAGACCTGGATAATGACGGAGATGTAGACCTGGTAGTGAATGCCACGAACGAGCCTTCCCTCATCTGGGAAAATCATACCAGCGCTTCAAAGGATCAGCACTACATCACCATTGCACTGAAAGGCCGTCAGCCCAATACTTATGCCATCGGGGCAAAGGTGAGCATAAAAACAGCTACAAACACTCAGTGCCAGGAACTGTACCCCGCCCGTGGCTTTCAATCTACCGTAGATTCCCGCCTGCATTTCGGCCTGGGTAAAGATACCCTGCTGGATCAAGTGACAGTGCAATGGGCAGACGGGCACACTGCTTCCTTCCACCACATTAAACCCGACCGGATTTTTACTATAGATGAAACACAGCCGGGGCTGGATTCCGCAAAGGTTCCGGCGCTTACATTTACGCCATACTTTAAAGACATCACCCGGGAATCAGGATTGAGTTTTACACAAAAAGAGAACCAGGTAGTAGATTTTAAATACCAGCCCTTGCTGCCTTACCAATTGTCCTGCCAGGGACCTCAGCTGAGCAAAGGCGATGTAAATGGCGACGGGCTGGAAGATGTATTTATCGGCGGTCCCCGCGGTGAGGCATCTGCATTGTTCCTGCAAACGGCTAGCGGCGCTTTTATAAAAGGCCCTTCACAGCCCTGGGTGCAAGACTCTTTATGCGAAACAATCGGCTCCTGCCTCTTTGATGCCGATAAGGATGGTGATCTGGATCTGTATGCTGTAAGTGGCGGCAATGAAATATATACCAACCCGCTTCAACTGGAAGATCGCTTATACCTGAATGACGGTAAAGGGAATTTTGAAAAAGCGGCAGGTGTGTTGCCTAAGTTTACAGACAGCCGCTCCTGTGTAATAGCCGCTGATTTTGATAAGGATGGTGATGCTGATCTTTTCATTGGCGGCCGTTTGCAGCCACAGTCATTCCCGCTGGCGTCGCGCAGTTACATCCTCCGGAATGATAGCCAAAAGGGGCAACTAAAATTTACCGATGTAACAGAACAGGTAGCGCCTGAGCTGCGCAATCCCGGTATGGTTACCAACGCGGTATGGACAGACGTAAATAAAGACAGCTGGCCCGATCTGATGGTCGTAGGGGAGTGGATGCCCGTTAAATTATTCCTGAACAAACAGGGCCGCTTCTCAGACGTGTCTCAAGCCGCTGGTCTGTCTGCAACAGGCGGCCTGTGGCAAAAGATCATTGCGGATGATATAGACGGTGATGGCGATACAGATTTCATCCTCGGCAACCTGGCGCCCAATACACAGTTTAAAGCAAGTGTACAGGAACCTATGTGCATGTACATGAATGATTTTAACATGGATGGAGTAATGGATCCTATTATCTGTTATTACATCCAGGGTAAGAGCTATCCCTATCCCTCCCGTGATGAGCTCCTGGACCAGATCGTTATGCTCCGTAAAAAGTATGTACATTACAGCGACTATGCCAATACTACGATCGAAGATATTTTCCCGCCCGAAGTGCTGAAGAAAAGCAAGGTATTGCAGGTGCAGCAGCTGCGTAACGTGGTGCTGATCAACGATGGCAAGGAGCATTTCAGCATGCGAGAGCTGCCCGTGCAGGCGCAGTTCTCTGCCGTATTCGGCATCCTCTCCGGTGATTTTGACAATGATGGTAAGAAAGACCTGGTATTGGGGGGGAACTTTTACCCCTTCCGCGTGCAGCTGGGCAGAGAAGATGCCTCAAAAGGCCTGTTCCTGAAAGGAGATGGCAAAGGCGCCTTCACCGCATTGGACTACCAGGCCAGCGGCCTGCTGATAGATGGAGATGTGAGGGACCTGGTAATGGTGAGCAATCCGGGAAAACAAAGAATGATCATTGCGGCTAAAAGCAACGGCGCCGCCCAGGTATTGTCTCTTTTAAACCATTAATCTTCAATACATTAACTTTGTTAACCCCAGCTTTTCCGTTTTTGATCGATAAATTTCCGGATTTGATCGATACTTAACAGGAAATCTTTTTTCCTTTGCCCTCGAATTAAACGGACTCCTGTCCTAAAAAAAAATTACCACTATCTAAATATTTCGGAACAGTGAAAAATTTACTCCCTGCAAATCTTGCGGCACTGGCAGTATCTGCTGCTATTTTTATGTCCTCCTGCTCTAAGGACGATAACAAAGGAACACCACAGTACAACGTACCTTCCACCTACTCATTCGAGAATGTAGATTATAGCACTTCTACCAACAGGGTTAGCATGATGGTAAAGCTGGATGCCTACATGAAGAAAGGCACCACCGTAAAACTGAAACAGGATACCGTTAACAACATGTTCAACAATACCGGTAATCCCTTTGGTGATGCCAAGCTGGATGCTTCCGGTTTAACTCTGGCTGAAAAGACAGCCGATCCGGTAGTCTTCAAAAGCTTTATGGACAGCGTGGTGGTAGCCAGCCAGCGGAATGATGTACAAGCTTCCGAAGGCGCTTCCGGTTACATTCCCCGTGGCACCGGCAAGATCATAGTAGGCGCCAACGGTATTGAATATGGCCAGGCTGCTTTGAAAGGCATGATGGGAGGCCTGTTCTTTAAAGAAGCCATGACTATTTTAAGCAAGATCTCCCAGGACGACAACAATACCGTTGTTCCGGGTCAGGGTACTGCCATGCAGCACCATTGGGATGAGGCATTTGGTTACCTCGCGATCCCTACCGATTACGATTCATCCAGAACATATACATCCGCAGATGCCAACAGGCCCTTGCTTTGGGGTGGTTACCTCGCAGAAAGAGGGAAAGCCATCCAGGCCGGCGGCATCCTTTTCGAAGCCTTCCGTAAAGGGCGTGCAGCTATCGGCGCTAAAGATTATACCGTACGCGACGAGGCGATCAAATCCATCCAGAGCACCTGGGAAAGACTGGCAGCTGCAGCGGCACTGGCTTATGTAACGCAGCCACAGGCTTCTGCCAATATCGGCAACCTGGGCGCCCAGTTCCATGCCTTATCTGAAGGTTATGGCTTTATTGCCTCGCTCAAATACAGGGCCGCCGGCAGTAAATTATCAGATGCAGATTTTCAGAAATTGGTTACGATCATGAACACCAGCTTCTACACGCTGGTAAATGAATCCGGATTCAAAAGCCTGAACGAAGCGAAAGAAATTCTTACAAAAACTTATAGTCTTTAAAGACTACCAGCAAACCCTCCAAGGGTTTCAAACCCTTGGAGGGTTTAACAAACAGCATGCTCCTGGTAAAGCCAACCCGAAGCATGCTGTTAAGCGTATTTAAACCGGAATAATTTTTACTATGATAAGGAAGAATATACTATCAGTTGCGTTGGTGGCAGGTGTGATGGCTATCATATGCTTTGCCTGCAGTAAAGGTGGGGGTTCATCTGATCCCAAACCAGATAATGGTTTTGACAAGGCAGCTATGCTGACCAACTACGCGGACAACCTGATCATACCTGGGTACACCGCCATGCAATCAAAAGTGCAGGACCTGGATGCTACGCTTACAACATTCCTGGCCACGCCAACAGATGCTAATCTGCAGCTGGCTAAGGCAGCGCTTAAAAATGCCTACCTGCAGTTTGAGAAAGTATCCGTGAATCAATACGGCCCCGCAGAAACTTACCTCCTGGGTAATTTCATCAATACTTTTCCAGCCGATACCACTAAGATCAATGCCAACATACAATCCGGTACTTACGATTTTACCAGCGCTGGCACCGTTGACCAGCAGGGATTATCTGCACTGGATTATCTCCTTGCTGAAACCGGCGCCCTGCAAAAGTTCACCAATGGCAGTGCCGCCGCCCGCAAGAAATACGTGCAGGATGTAATAGCCCGTATTAAAAGCCTGGTGGATAAAACCCTGGCTGATTGGAAGAATACTTACCGTGCCCAGTTTGTTGGCAACACCCGTTCAGATGTGGGCAGTCCCATAGGTTACCTGGTGAACCAGTTTGCCTATGAGATGGATCAACTGAAAGGTCCCCGTATTGGCTGGCCCTTTGGTAAGCAATCCGGCGGTACTGTGTTTGCTGATAAATGTGAAGCCTATTATTCCGGTTTCTCCGCAGCACTGGCGGTAGAGAACCTGACCAGCCTGCGCAACAGCTACACCGGTGGCGATGGTAAAGGCATAGACGACTACCTGGTATCTCTGAAAAAAGACCAGCTCAATACGGATGTGCTGAAAGAGTTTGATGTAACGCTTACTAAATTAAAAGCAATACCAGACCCCATGTCTGCCGCTTTTACGGCAAATAAAGACCTGGTAGACGCCGCATACAAAGAAATACAGCTGCTCCTTACCCTGCTCAAAACAGACGTAGCTTCTGCTACCGGGGTGCGGATCACTTACCAGGATAGTGATGGGGATTAATATACAGCGTCCGGTACATATTGCGCCGCTGGTCACCTTCAGGGTTGCTTTCGGCGCAATGATGTTGTTGAGCATTATCCGTTTCTGGGTAAACGGATGGATCACTTCATTATATGTAAGGCCGGGTTTTTATTTTCCCCTCCAGGGCCTGGGCTGGGTACAGCCATTAGGATCTGCTGGTATGCATGCGCTCTTTGCGCTAATGGCAATAGCAGCCCTGCTGATCATGCTGGGCCTTTGCTACAGGGCGGCAACCGTTATTTTCTTTTTGGTATTCACTTATGTGGAGCTGATAGATATTACCAATTACCTCAATCATTATTATTTCATCAGTATTGTCAGCTTCCTTTTAATATGGGTGCCTGCTAATGCATATTATTCACTGGACACAAAGTTTGGCCTGGCCGCTGAAAGAACACAGGTACCTGCCTGGACGATCGGGATCTTCCGCCTGCAGCTCTTCACGGTGTATTTTTTTGCAGGGCTGGCAAAGCTGGATCATGACTGGTTGTTTGATGCGCAGCCTATGAAGATCTGGCTGCCTGCAAAAAGTCATCTGCCACTGATAGGACCCTTGATGTACAAAGAATGGGTGGCTTATTTTTTCAGCTGGTTCGGCGCCTGCTATGATCTTTTCATTGCATTCTTTTTGCTGATCAGGAAGACAAGACCGGTAGCCTATTTCTTTGTGCTGGCTTTTCACCTGGCAACAGCCCTGTTCTTCCCGGGAATCGGTATGTTCCCTTATGTGATGATCGTATCCAGTCTTATCTTTTTCAGCAGCGATTTTCATCTGCGTTTATTGGGCTATCTGCCATTCTTTAAAAACAAACAGGGGGAAACATATTCTTATTCACCGTTTGCGGGTAAACTGCTGCTGGCCATGCTTTGCATTCACTTCATCATACAGGTGGTGCTGCCTTTCAGGTATCTGCTGTATCCAGGCCGCCTGTTCTGGACAGAAGAAGGTTTCCGCTTTTCCTGGCGGGTAATGCTGATGGAGAAATCAGGTAATACTTTCTTCTATGTAAAGGAACCGGCCAGTGGGAAAACATATGAAGTCAACAACAGGGAGTTCCTTACACCCTTGCAGGATAAAATGATGAGCACCCAGCCGGATATGATCTTGCAATATGCACATCATTTGGCCGCAGTGTACGCAGCACGAGGTGTACGTCAACCGGAAGTATATGTAGAGAGCTATGTTGCCTTGAATGGCAGAAGATCCGGATTATATATCGATTCTACAGTGAACCTTGCGGCGCAGCCTTTTAGCTGGCGCCATTATCAATGGATATTACCTTATAAAGAGAGACATGAGTAAAATGAGCATGTGGGTATGCCTGGCAGGCATGCTGTTGTTTTCTGTCGTTGTGCATGCACAGCAATTATCCCTGAGTGGCAGCATTCAACTGAATGGATCTGCGGTAGAAGGAGCTGCCGTTAAACTCACGCCAGGCGGCCTGAGAACAAACAGCGACGAGAAAGGTAACTTCAGTTTTCCCGGCATTGCGCCCGGCAACTATGAGCTGACCATTCAAAGGGTGGGAGCGGAAGAGTACAAGCAAAAGCTAATGCTAAAGTCTGAGAGCCTGCAATTAGTGATTAGTCTCACCCCTGCAAAGAACACCCAGCTGGACGATATCGTAGTATACTCTGCGAATGAACAGGGCGCCGGTAAATTAAGACAGGTGGAAGGTACTGCTATTTATGCCGGTAAGAAGACCGAAGTGGTTAACATTGCCAATATCAACGCCAACCTGGCCACTAACAATCCCCGCCAGGTGTACGGCCGCATCGTAGGACTGAACATCTGGGAATACGACGGCGGCGGACTGCAATTAGGTATCGGTGGCCGCGGATTAAATCCCAGCCGTGTGTCTAACTTTAATACCCGTCAGAACGGGTATGATATCAGTGCAGATGCATTGGGCTATCCGGAAAGCTACTATACGCCTCCTACAGAAGCTATTGAGCGCATAGAAGTGGTACGTGGCGCTGCTAGTTTACAATACGGTACACAGTTCGGCGGACTGGTAAATTTCCAGTTAAAGAAAGGCCCCGCTAATAAACCCTTTGAGCTCATCAGCCGGCAGACTGGCGGTTCATTTGGTTTCTTTAACTCCTTCAATAGCATCGGCGGTACTGTTGGTAAGCTCAACTACTACACCTACTTCCAGTATAAACGAGCAGACAGCTGGCGGCCCAACAGTCATTTCAACCAGCAAACCGCTTATATCCACCTGGACTATCCCATCACAGATAAACTGAAAATAACTGGGGAGTACACTTTCATGCACTACCTGGCGCAACAACCCGGCGGCCTGACAGATGATGATTTTGAAAAGGATCCCTCTATCTCTGTCAGAAGCCGGAACTGGTTTAAAGTGAACTGGAACCTTTATAACATCACACTCGACTACCAGATCAGTCCCAGCACAAAGCTGAACTGGCGCAGCTATGCCCTCAGGGCTGGCAGGGAGGCATTAGGTATCCTGAATTACATTAACCGTCCTGACCCGGGAGGCCCCCGCGATCTTCTGGCAGATAAATACAGGAACTACGGTTCAGAATTAAGATTGCTGCATCAGTATACACTGTTCAAAGGGCAAACCAGTTCCCTGCTTTCCGGTGTAAGGGTATATAAAGGACTTACCTACCGTGACCAGGGCAGCGCTGATGCAGGTTCCGGCGCTGATTTTGTTTTCAATCCTAAAGAGCCGGATGCTTCTTCCTATAAGTTTCCGGGTACTAACATCGCAGCCTTTACAGAGAACATTTTCCAGATAACTGATAGATGGAGCATTACACCCGGCGTACGCTTTGAATATATTTCTACTAAATCAGACGGTTATTATTACCAGATCATGCGCTTTGTACCGAACGTGAAAGTGCCTGAACAAAAAGAGAATAACCGTTCATTTGTGCTGTTTGGTATTGGTACTTCTTACCAGTTTAAGAGCGGGATAGAGCTCTATGCAAACATCTCGCAGAACTACCGTTCCATTAACTTCAATGATCTGCGTGTGTTGAACGATAACGCTAAAGTAGATTCCCTGCTGAAAGACGAAACCGGCTTTACTGCAGACGGCGGCGTACGTGGAAAACTGAATGAGTGGCTGTATTTTGATGCCAGTGTTTTCTTGCTCCGGTATAACGACCGTATCGGTTCTATTTATACCAAAGACCAGGATAACCTGGTGTATCGCCTGCGTACCAATGTAGCCGATAGCCGTAACATTGGGTTTGAAAGTATGATAGAAGCGGATTTGCTGAAGTTATTGTCTGAAGGACGGTCGCAACACAGGTTATCCGTATATACCAACTTCGCCCTGATCGATGCCCGCTATATTAATACAGAAGAAACTGCCATAAAGGATAAGCTGGTAGAATATGTGCCGCCGGTATTGTTCAGAACGGGTGTATCATACGGCAATAAAAGGTATAACATTACGTATCAGTACTCTTATGTAGGTAAACAATATTCAGATGCCACCAATGCGGAGTTTACGCCTACGGCGGTAGATGGGGTGGTGCCTGCCTACCAGGTAATGGACCTGAGCCTCAGCTATCAGTGGAAGTGCTTTGGTATTTTTGGCAGCATCAACAATCTGGCTAACAGTAAATATTTTACAAGAAGGGCCGACGGCTATCCCGGGCCCGGTATTATTCCTTCAGATAGGAGGGGGTATTATGTGACACTACAGGTTAAGATATAAAAGAAGAAAGACTACCCCTCCCCGACGGAGAGGGGTAGTCCCTTCACCTCAAAAGGGTTTTCACCCCACTGCCATTTCCGGCAACGTTATCACCTTCCTCCTATCAAACCTTTCCTTAATTTTATCAATGATCACATACATTACCGGCACTACTACCAGTGTCAGTAACATAGAGCTGGTCAATCCGCCTATCAATGCCCAGGCCATCCCGTTCTTCCATTCTGCACCTGCTCCGCTTGCCAGCGCCAAGGGCAGCATCCCTATTACCATAGCGATGGTGGTCATTAATATGGGCCGCAACCTGGTTCTTCCTGATTCAACCAGTGCTTCCAGTACAGGGTATCCCTGCTCTTTCAGCTGGTTGGTATAATCTACCAGCAGTATCGCATTCTTGGCCACCAGGCCTATCAGCATGATAATACCCAGCAGTGAGAAGATGTTGAGCGACTGCATCGTCATAGCCAGTGCCAGTAATGCTCCCACAACAGCCACGGGGATGGAGAACAGTACCACAAAAGGATAGATGTACGAATTGTATAACGCCACCATGATCAGGTAAACAAAGATGATAGACGCTATCAATGCATAACCCATACTGCCGAATGCTTCCTTCTGTGTTTTCATATCGCCTTCATACTCTACGGAGATACCGGCGGGCAAGGGATCTTTTTCAATCGCCTGCTGGATCTCTTCGCCTACGGTCCCGTGCGGACGGCCTACAACCTGGCTGGATACCGTTACAGAGCTGATCCTGTCTTTACGTTCCAGCTTGGCCGGGCCGATGGTCCTTTCAATGCTGGCAAACTGGTTCAGCCGGATGGTTTGTCCTGCTGCATTCACAAAAGACAGTTGCGCAAGGTCGTTCACTGACTCACGGTCAAATGCATCCAGTCTTACGGTGATGTCATAGTCATATTGTCCTTCTGAAAGCTCGGAATCACTGTTGCCGCTGAAAGCTATCTTGATCACATTGCCTACCTGGTCCATACGCAGCCCCAGCGCCATCATCTTTTCTTTATCGATTCTTACGCTTACTTCCGGCTTATCATTCTCAATAGATATTTTAGGATCGGAAGTACCCGGAACGGCTTTTATCTTTTGCAATACGGTATCAGCAAAACTCAGCAGCTGTGCTACATTCTCGCCTCCGCTTAATACTACCTGTATCGGCGCTTCACTGGTGCTGCCCATAATATCCACGTTGCTGATCTCTATTTTCGCCCCCTGTATTTTTTCCTGCAGCTCTTTCTTGATGTGCTGTGAAAATTCTTCTGTAGTGATGGGGCGTTTACTTTTATCCACCAGGTTCACGCTGATCTCCGATTTGTGCTTTTCTCCTTGTGCAGCAAACTGGTTATCGCTTTTACCCATGGATGAGAATACGCCTACCACTTCAGGTTTGGTTAAGATATATCTTTCTACTTCCTGTGTTTTACGATTGGTTTGCTCAATGGTAGCATCTTTGGGAAGCTCCACATTTACCACCAGTTCGCCACGGTCGCCCATGTTTACAAACTCGTTGCCGATGAAGCCGCCGCCTACCAGTCCTAATGATCCTACCAGCAATGTAATGGTGATCAGCAGTACCCAGCGTTTATGACCCAGCGCCCATTTCAGCAGGTGGCTGTAATTCTCCGTAAGCTCATTGATCTTCTTTTCTACATAGAGGATAATGCGGCCGCCAAGTCTTTTCGGACTGGGATGCGTAAGCTTTCCGAAACGGGATACCAGCAGTGGCGTCAAGGTGAAACACACAAAAAGGCTCATCAAAGTAGATACTACCACCACCAGTGAGAACTGCTGTAAGATACCTGCGATCAATCCATCCACCATGGTAATGGGAAGGAAAACCACCACGTCCACCAGTGTGATGGACACGGCCGTAAAGCCGATCTCCTGCCTTCCTTCCAGTGCGGCCCGCCGTTTATCCTTCCCCATTTCCATGTGCCGTTGTATATTTTC
>Ga0102590_1004039_pt1 | contig 13241 bp, 12 predicted proteins | sample AraplaMF_Col_mMF_FD_76859 | JGI IMG/M metagenome (GOLD analysis project Ga0102590, IMG submission 76859) | Arabidopsis root microbial communities from the University of North Carolina, USA - plate scrape MF_Col_mMF | ecosystem: Host-associated > Plants > Roots > Endosphere | place: USA...
CAGACGGCGTGAGAAACGATCCGTGGCGGAAAACGGTGACGCTTGAAGCTGATATCTCGTGAATGCATCGCCGAAATCTACGCCCAACCCGTCAGGCAGGCAACCGCAGCCCAGTTAACGTGACAATACCGGCGTGGGCAATAACTTCAGCGGGAAAGCGATGTCGGCGATAGAGTGGATCACGGTCTGTCATCAACCTTCATCGCACATCAAGTTCCACATTCCGTTAAGTTGACGATGCCCCAAACGCCAGTTCTGGACGACCACCACATTCTATCTTCGACCAAGGACGTCAGCCCGACAGTCTAGGAACCTCGCTGCGCGCCACTAAGAAAACTCAATGAGGCTGACGAAAGGCCTGCTCCGATGGAGCGGTGAGTTTTTTGGCGCGGCAAAGTCCACTTCGACTTGACGAAAATAAGCGATATTTGGTAGTAAGGTGGATTAGCAACGACATTCGGCATAAAAACCATCACGATGCTTTTGTACCACAATATAGAAATACGCGCCTTACAAAGGAAGAGGCGTCGACTCGAGGCGGTGTTCGGGCCGCCGCGCTATGGGGAGCTCGCGGCCGCCGTAGAACGTTTGGGGAGAAACCCGATGCGAATGCCTTTCTTAGAGACCCAGACCTTCGACTCATTTGCACTCTCAAAGGAACACCATCATGACTGACTCCGATCGCTTTGTGGCACCTGCCCTGTACCATGCAAAGGAAAGCGATCCACCGAGGGCGAATATCCAGAGCGGCGCGCGCGACGGCGTGCTGAAGCTGCTGCCGGCCGATTCCGTCACCGAACACGCGCTGACGATCGGCGACCGGAAGCTCGCCTATACTGCCACCGCCGGCACGCTGGATCTCTTCGGCCAGGACGGGGCGCAGACCGGCGCGATCTTCTACACCGCCTATGTCGAGCGGGATGGCGGGCCGAACCGGCCTCTGACCTTTGCCTTCAATGGCGGGCCGGGTGCTGCTTCCGCCTTTCTGCATCTCGGGCTGGTCGGGCCGAAGGTGCTCGATTTCGGGCCGGACGGACGCGACGGCGCCAATGCGAAACTCGTCGACAACCCGCAAAGCTGGCTCGATTTCACCGATCTCGTGCTGATCGATCCGATCGGCACCGGCTGGAGCCGCACGGCAAAGGCGGACGACGCCAACTACTACAACGTCAGTGCCGACGCCCAGAGCATCGCGAACGCGATCGCGCTCTATGTCGCGCACAACAACCGCTCCACCTCGCCGAAATATCTTCTCGGCGAAAGTTATGGCGGCTTCCGCGCCGCCAAGGTCGCTTCAGCGCTGCAGCAAAGCCAGGGCATCATCGTCGCCGACGTAGTGATGCTTTCACCCTTGATCGAGGCCCAGCTTCCCGATCAGTTCGCGCTCGGTGCAGCACTGCGGCTGCCGTCGCTGGCAGCAGCAGAGCTCGACCGGCACAAAGCCTTTGACGAAGAGAAGCAGAAGGAGGCAGAGACCTTCGCGCTCGGCGACTATCTGACGACGCTGGCCGGGCCGCCGCCTACGGGCGCCGAGGCCGCCGCCTTCTATGGCAGGATCGCTCGCCTGACGGGCATCCCCGAGGATATCGTCAGCCGCAACCGCGGCTTTCTCTTCAGTTCCTTCGTCAAACATTCGGACGCTGGCAGCGGCGAGGTGATGAGCTCCTACGACGCGTCCTTTGCAGCACCCGATCCCTATCCGGAATCGGATTCCGATCGCGGCGACGATCCCTGGAACGGCTTCACATGCGCCTATGGCGGCGCCTTTACCAATTACGCCCGCAACGAGCTCGGCTTCAAGACCGAGATGACCTATTCGCTGCTCGACACCGATATCAACCGGCGCTGGGAATGGCGCGGCGGATCGCCCTTCCAGGCAAGTGCTACCGACGACATCCGGCGGTTGCTCGCCGCGAACCCGGCCTTCCGCCTGCTGATTGCGCATGGCTACTGCGATCTGGTGACGCCTTACAGCGTCAGCCGCTACGTCGTCGACCACCTGCCGCCCTCGCTCGCCGGCGGCCGCGTCGGGCTAAAGCTTTATCGCGGCGGGCATATGTTCTATACGAAAGCCGATCAGCGGGCTGCCTTCACGGCGGATGCGAAGGCCTTCTACGCCACACGCCCGGCGGCATCGTCATGTCTGGATGGCGCCCGTTTGGCAATATGATTTTGGCCGATGTTTGAGCTTTGCGGGTCGGGTGCAGTCATGTCTCCGGCCTATTTATGCGGCGCGTGATGACCGCTGGCCCTGATGTTGTCCGCTTGAACCGATCCCTATCAACTTACCGCGCTTTGGGGCGCTATACGATGCCACGGGTTCTTCAGTTCGTGCGGTCCATTCCGCTTTCGCTGTCACATCATACCATCGTCACTCCGCCAACTGGTTTACCCCGTAGAGCAATGACCGTGAAGGCCCTTTCGCTTAAGCCGGAATCAGATCGGAGCATCTCGAAACGTGCTCCGACTGGAAGTTCACGTTCCTCGCCATAATCGCCCAGGCAATGCGGGCAATCTTGTTGGCGAGCGCGACTGCAACAAGCTTGAAGGGCTTCTTCGACAACAAGCCACGCGCCCAGTTCGCCAGAGGCGTATCAGCCGTCCCCTTCTTCATCCTGTAGAGGGCTGCGTACGCCCCGACCACGAGGAGTTTACGCAGGTGCCGGTTGCCCATTTTGGAAATGGAACCCAGCCTTGGTTTGCCACCGGTCGAATGTTGCCTGGGAACGAGACCGAGCCAGGCGGCAAACTCACGACCGCCCTCGAACAGCTTTGGCTCTGAGACGCTGGCCGAAAGGCAAGTTGCGATGACGGGGCCAATTCCGGGAACGGTCGCAAGCCGGATACTGACATCGTTGTTGCGATGGGCGGCAAGGAGCGCCTTGTCGAGCTTTGTGATCTGCCCCTCGATCTCTATCAACACTGTCGCCAAAGGCGCCAGAGCAGTGCGAACAGCTTGTGGGCTGTATCGTTCATCTTCCAGAATGGCGATCAACTGCCGGACATTGCGAGCGCCCTGTGGGGCCACAATGCCAAGCTGGGCAAAGTGACCACGCAAGGCATTGATAAGCGCAGTCCGTTGCGAGATCAGCAGCTCGCGTGCGCTGTGCAACATCAACGTTGCTTGCTGGTCCTCGGTCTTGACCGGAACGAACCGCATCGACGGCCGCGTGACGGCCTCGCAGATGGCTGCAGCATCGGCTGCATCGTTCTTCTGTCGGCGAAGGTACGGCTTGATGTAGTTCGGCGGGATTAGCCGGACATCATGGCCAGATGCTATCAGCGTTCGCGCCCAGTGATGCGCTGTCGCGCAGGCTTCCATGCCAATCAGGCAAGGGGAAAGCGCCTCGAAGAATGGTTGCATCTGTCCGCGTCTCAGGGCCTTGCGCAGAACGACCTGTCCTTCAGCGTTAATGCCGTGAAGCTGGAAAACATTTTTTGCGATATCAACACCAATCGTCGTAATCTCTTCCATGGTGGATGGCTCCCCTCAAAGGTTTTGCAACAACCTATCTTGGCACACTCGATGCCGTCGGAGGGCGCCATCCATCACATCAACTTAACGGAATGTGGAATTCGATGTGCGATGAAGGTTCATGACAGACCATGATCCACTCTATCGCCGACATCGCTTTCCCGCTGAAGTTATTGCCCACGCCGGTATTGTGACGTTAACTGGGATGCGGTTGCCTGCCTGACGGGTTGGGCGTAGATTTCGGCGATGCATTCACGAGATATCAGCTTCAAGGGCATCGTAACGTTAACCGGACATCGATCAAAATGTGGGATCTGGCGGCATGACCAGATCTAGCCGTGATCCACTTTATCGTCGCCACCGATTTCCAGCCGAGGTGATTGCCCATGCTGTTTGGCTATATTTCCGGTTTCCGCTTAGTCTGCGGATGGTTGAGGATATGCTGGCAGCGTGTGGCGTCGTCGTCTCTCACCAGACCGTGCGACTTTGGGCTAAGAAATTCGGCAGACACTTTGCCAATGATATCCGGAAGCGATCTGCCGGCAAGCTCGGTGACAAATGGCATCTCGATGAGGTTGTCATCACCATCGGCGGAAAGAAACACTGGCTTTGGCGTGCCGTTGATCAGGACGGCTTTGTTCTGGACGTCTTGGTGCAAAGCCGTCGGAATAGCAAGGCGGCAAAGCGCTTGATGCGCAAGCTCCTGAAAACACAAGGCCGTTCGCCGCGTGTGGTGATCACCGACAAGCTGCGTTCCTATGGTGCGGCGAAACGAGAGATCATGCCAGGCGTCGAGCATCGTTCTCACAAGGGACTGAACAATCGGGCGGAAAACTCTCATCAGCCGATCCGACGACGAGAGAGGATCATGAAGTGCTTCAAATCAGCGCGACAGCTTCAGCGTTTCGTTTCCATCCACGACCCGATCAGCAACCTTTTTCATATTCCCCGTCACGATATTCCATCCAACCACCATCGCGAACTGCGAGCAGCAGCCATGCAAGCATGGCGCCAAATCGCGCAACTTCAAGCCGCGTGAAACGGGGCCTCACTCCCAGTTCCAGTTTCCACGGCGTTAAGTTTACAGTGCCATCGTTGGTCTTGTAGCGGACCAGCGACTGAGCCGTGACCTTGGCACTGGCCTGATCGCAGACATCGAAGGGCGATGGCGGCAAGGAACGCATGACAGCCAGATCCCGGTGCAGCCGTTCTCCGATCGTCTCGCTCTCGCCGCGCAACCTGTCGCGCTGGCGCATGCGGCATTGCTCTTCCAGCCAGGCGTTGAACGCCTCCCATGTCGCAAACTGCGGGATCGGAACGTCGTCTTTGATCCTGTGCATTACCTGCCGCTGATCGAGCAGAAGATCAATTCGCTGGATCAGGCAGCGCCTCTCCAGGGCTGGGATTTGCCAGAGGAATTCGCCACGCTGCGCCGCCTGATGGAAGGGCCCATGGCAAAGCATGGCCGGCGTGAGTATGTGCAAGTTCTGCGCTTGCTGGAAAGCTTCCAGCTTGCAGACCTGCATGCGGCTGTGAAGCAAGCTCTGCATCTCGGCGCGATCGGCTTCGACGCCGTCAAGCGTCTGACCCTGTGCCGGGTGGAGCGCCGACCACCGAGACTGGACCTGTCTATTTATCCCTACCTGCCGAGGGCGACGGTCGAGACGACTTCGACGAAAGCGTACATGCGCCTCTTGTCGTCGGATGCGGGAGAAGCGGCATGAGAACCGAAGTCCCGGAGATCCTGCTGTCCCATTATCTCAAAATCCTCAAACTTTCGACCTTCCAGCGCGAGTATCAAAAGCTAGCACAGCTATGTGCCACCGAGGGCGTCGATCATGTCGGATACCTCACCCGGCTTTCCGAACGGGAGATGATCGAACGGGATCGCCGCAAGGTCGAGCGCCGCATCAAGGCGGCCAGGTTCCCTGTCGTCAAGAGACTCGACAGCTTCGACTTCGCCGCCATCCCCAAGCTCAACAAGATGCAGGTGCTGGAACTGGCGCGATGCGAATGGATCGAGCGTCGCGAGAATGTCATTGCGCTCGGTCCAAGCGGTACAGGCAAGACCCATGTTGCACTCGGCCTCGGCCTGGCCGCATGCCAGAAGGGCCTCTCGGTAGGGTCACGACCGCCGCCGCGCTGGTCAGCGAGATGATGGAGGCGCGCGACGAAAGGCGTCTGCTCCGTTTCCAGAAGCAGATGGCCGCCTACCAGCTCTTCATCATCGATGAACTGGGCTTCGTGCCGCTCTCCAAAACCGGCGCGGAGTTACTGTTCGAGCTGATCTCGCAACGCTACGAACGCGGTGCCACCCTGATCACCAGCAATCTTCCGTTTGACGAATGGACGGAGACCTTGGGATCCGAGCGTCTCACTGGCGCTCTTCTCGATCGCATCACCCACCACGTCAACATCCTCGAGATGAACGGCGACAGCTATCGTCTCGCTCAAAGTCGAGCCCGCAAGTCCGGCTGAGACCCTCTCAAAAAATCGCCGCGCGCATGAGACCCCCGCTCGGGCTACGCCCTCCCGGAGGTCTCATGCGCGCCCCACCACTGGCCTGGTTTTGCTCCGCCCCCTGGCCGGTTTTTACTCCGCCGTTGACACAGCCGATACCGTTGCCAGCCAGCCAGCCAGCCAGCCGGTCGACGACGGTGCCCGACGCAAGTTAAGGCGACGCTACCGACTGAGGGACTTATTGACTGCTGGAATGATCTTATCTCCCCAGAGCTCTATCTGGCGCAGCATCGTAGTCTGGTCGAGGTCTCCCAGTTGGGTCTGAATTGCAATCTGGTCGGGCTTCAGAATTTCGATTTCCTGCAGGAGGCGGTCAATGACTTGATTTATGCTACCGATCGGCAGGTTCTCCCGCATAGTCTCGAGAGACATATCCTGCTGCGTCGGCGTTGCCTGCAGCATATAGCCATCGTGGCTCTGCTGACGACGCTGATGAAGCGCTTCGGATAGCTGGCGCTGGAAACGTGCGTTGTCGAGATAGCGGTTGATCTCCGCTCCGTCAGCGCTCGCGTAACAGCAGCGCAGCAATGATATCTTCGCGTCGCCAGGGCTCCTGAACTCGGCAGCTGCTGCCTCCTGGATCATTCCTCGCAAAGCACCCAAAGTCTCCAATCCGTTGTGTAGCGCGGTTACGAGGAGATTATGTCTCTCACGATAAGCCCGCCGCATACTGCTCGGAGACCCGGTTGCGATCCAGATCGGCGGCGAGGGCTTTTGAATAGTTCGGACCGAGATCGCAGTTGGAGGGATCTGCATAAAGTGGCCGCTGTGCGAGAAGATATTCTGACGGAGACCTTTGAGCACAATATCAAGGTATTCCGAAAACACGGCTGGCGCGTTATCAATGTTGACGCCGAAGCGCTCGAATTCGAACTGCTGATACCCTGAGCCAACACCGAGCTCGAGGCGGCCGTTCGAAACTACATCGGCAAAACCGATTTCGGCGAGCAAGCGCTGCGGCTGATAAAGCGGCAGGACGCAGACAGCGGTTCCAAGACGAATTCTTTTTGTAACGCCGGCGCAATGAGCGACCATCATCAGCGGCGACGGGACCAGGCTGTAGTTGTTAAAGTGATGTTCGGCGAACCAAACGGTATCGAAGCCTGCCTGCTCAGAAAGGACGGTTTGTTCAATGGCGTCGTGAATGACGCTGTCCGACGTTTGGTGATAGCCGCGCTGGGTGGCCAGAATGAATGTCGCGAACTCCATGCAGTCTCCTTGTTCGCTATCGGACAGACCCGACGTGGGACGCAGGTTGTAAAGCCTTAACCAATCCAGCTTTCGATGATCGGGTAAGCGGCCATCTCGCGAGAAGCTGCCTCTGCCATTCGCCTTGAACCGCAGAACGTGTCTGCGCATTCAGGGAAACGTTCCACCGAAAAATGCCGCAGCATGCACTTTGCGCCCGAGTGTGCCGGACTTAAGTCCCTGGAATCCTCAGCTTCGTGCGATCGTCATCACATAGGCGATTGCCAGTCAGATCAGATTTTCTGACGCACCTCGGCCCGAAGTTTGAAGTCAACCCGCCATCCACATTGAGGATCGAGCCGGTGATGTAGGAAGCGTCAGCCGAAGCCAGGAAGCAGGCAGCGTCGGCCACTTCTTCCGGTTCTCCAAGCCTGCCCATCGGGATCTGCCGCGCGACCCACCTCGACATGAATTTCGACCAGTGGGTGACGCCAAGTGTGCGGATATGGCCTGGAACGATTGTGGCTGTCCTTACGCCAAATGGTCCTAGTTCTGCCGCCATGCACCTCGTGAGCATTTCTATTGCCGCGTTGTATGCGTCGGCGGTATGGCGAGAAGCGGGGCGTAGAAGATCCGCGCAGGCTCCGAGGTTGAGGATCACGCTACCAGGTCGCATCACCTTGATGGCCTCGCGGGCGCAGGTGAAGGCGCCGGTGAGATTGACACTCAGCCCCTGTTCAAAAACTTGCGAAACGTCTTCTACGGACAGGACAAACGCGACCTTTGGTGCAGTGCAGTTGACGAGAATGTCAATATGGCCGTAGCACTGCCGCAGTTCGTCAAACAGTGCGACGACCTCGCTCTCTCGGGTGGCGTCTGCCGATATTGCCAGATGCTTGTCACCAAGCGAACTCGCCAAATCTGCCGCTGCCTCGCCGTTTTTGTCGGCGATCACGACAGTGTCGCCTCGTTCGGCAAACCGGCGAACTACAGCAGCGCCTATCCCTTTCGCACCACCCAAGACGACCGCGATTCGCGCATGGGTGCCTTCAACGCGTCTTGGGGGCTCTGCATCGCGTGAGTTGTCCACCGTTGGATGCGCTTCGCCGGGCTGGTTGAATGACATCAAACCGCCATCCACGACCAGCGTTGATCCGGTAATGTACGCTGCCTGCACACTGACCATAAAACGAACTGCCCGAGCGACCTCGTCAGGCCGAGCCATGCGCCCCATTGGTATGCGGCTCCTGACTTGAGCAGAACGGATTTTGCCTGCGCGTTCTAACTCCGCAATCATCGGCGTGCGCACGTAGCCGGGCGCTACGGCGCACACGCGGATGCCGCGTGGAGCCCATTCGCATGCCAACACTTTTGTGATCGCGATCAAGCCCGCTTTTGATGCGGCATATGCGTTGCGATGAGGGTTGGCTAGTAATCCAGCGACCGAGGCGACGTTTGCGATCACGCCGCCAGGCTTCATTCGTCGCGCTGTCTCGCGCGCCATGATATTAGGTCCAACGAGGTTTACCCGAAGGGCGAGTTGAAAATCTTCGACATGGGTGTTCGATGTCGCCACCAGGTCAGGCCCCACCGCCGCATTGTTGACAAGCACATCAATATGCAAAAACCGTTCTTCGATACGACTGTATAGCGACAGGATGTCTTCCTCGCGCGAGACGTCGCACTCGAGACAGAGATGCGGATACCCGAGATGGCGTGCCATCTCGAGCACGCCACTGTCAGGGAGATCTACGGCGACGATAGTGTCCCCGCCTGTGGCAAAAAGATCGACCAACGCGCGGCCAATCCCGCCTGCAGCACCCGTGATCACGACGACGCGCCCTTGCTGCTGTTTCATGAGATCTCCTCCGCACGCTGAGTGTCGGGCCTCGCTGCAGGAGCCCGGGAATGCAACGTCGGCTTTTTCTTGAGGCATAGCCGCATTCCGACCCTTTCTTTAGGAACGCGTCTGCACAAGTGAAGCAACGCTGGGGCCGTTCTCTCAGGAAAACGTTGACACGAGATCTCTTTGTACTCTCGTAATTGCTCCGCCAACACCGGGCCCTTGCTGGATGAGCACGTCGGCGGCGCAGATATGAAGATCAAGAGACAAACATTTATGCGCATCGTCACCAAGCAGACTCCAGGGGGAGGAAATGGTGGATGTTGCAGATCAATCATGGTCTTTCGCCTCCGATGTTGGTCCACATCTCGGGCTGGTGGCTTTGAGAAGCGCATAAATCGGATCATTCGGATGCGGCGCTCCAATTGGCCGCCGTGATGCGAACCTTTCGCTTTCAGGCAGTTCGGGTGGGATCTGCTGCTCAATCCAATCGTAAATCACTGTTCGGGCTATGATGCGCCACTCCCCTTCCCGCTTGTGGAACAGATCGCCGTAGCGGCCGCACAGGAGCACCTGCCGTATCTCACCGCCTGGGTCCGGTCCACGTTGAAGCGCCGTGAAATAGCTCTCGACCGTGGCCTCTGACGGGCTGGAGAATTCAATCAGTATATTCGCTATCTGATGAACATTACGCGGCTCGGTCTTGAAGATGCCAAGCGCAAGTCGGATAAAGCCCTCGGATGGTCCAGAATAGCCCCCATGGTTGTCATGCGCATCCGGCCAGTACGCGCTGCGCAGCGCCGCCTCATCGCCCCGGTCAATCCCGCGGCAATACCGGTAGAGGCAGTCTCTGATTGCCTCGCGGTCGAATAGCTCACTGATTTTGGCTTCGTCCATTGTTTTTCCCACGATCGCTGAGTTTGTTAGGACCAGTGAAAATTAAATTTTTGAGCCCGAGTACATGACCCCCATGGATCATCGGCGACATACCTCTTTGATTCCAAAGGTGGGGATCCGAGTCAGCCATTCGTGGATGCCTACGGCAATCTCACGCCGGGCAAGATTTGCCCCGAGGCAAAGATGAGGACCATAGCCAAACGCTATGTGGCGGTGGTCCTGTCGCGCCAAGTCGATTGTGTCGGGGCACATGAATTCTGCGGGGTCGCGGTTAGCAATCATCGTTGCGCAGGAAACGAAGTCTCCCTTACGCATGGACACTCCTTCAAAGTCCACATCTTTGGTAGCCACGCGGATAATCTGAACGGTTGAAGAGGCGCGCAACAATTCTTCAACTGCGGTTGCGATCCGGGTCGGCTCTCTCCGCAGCGATTCCTGGTCCTCCGAATTGCGTGCGAGATAGGCTAGGTCAAAGCCTAACGCGGCAGCGACCGTGTCGAGTCCGGCAATCAAGAAGAGTACGTCGATGCCCCGGACTTCCTCATCTGTCAGGGAACAACCCTGGACCTGCGCCTGCACGATGTATGTCGTGAAATCGCCAGCCGATTGCTTCCGACGGCTCGCTGCAAGTTCGTCGATGAAACTTACGATTGATTGGGCCGCTTCGGTACGTTTAACATCATTGCCGTGGAGCACGTCGCTCGCCCAACCAATGAGCTGGTCGGATCCGCTGTTTGAGAGCCCCATAGAGCCCAGGTTGACTTTGACTGTGAATGGAAGGGCGAAATCTTTCATGACGTCACATCTGGTGCTCCGAGCGATCAGATCGCTTGCCTTGGTTTCTTGCACGTCCATCTGGGTTACCTCTTGGCTGGCTGATCTGACTGGCGCCCGCCGGGTGCGCCGGCAAATTTCGGAAAGATCGCGATTCCCGGTGGTGTCCGCGCATCACCAGAGCACCGGCAACTCATTAAACCCGCCAGTGACGATTTCCTTGCGCAACTTCAGTTCTTCGGGTGCCACGGCTAGGCGCAGCGTGGGGAAGCGCTGGAAGATCGAACCGAAGACCACCTTGAGTTCCAGCCTGGCAAGCGCCTCGCCGATGCAGTAGTGCGGCCCGTAGGAGAACGCCAGGTGTGGTTTTTCGGCGCGTCCGATGTCGAAGATTTCCGGGTCGTCGAAATGGCGTGGATCGAACGACGTCGCCGGCAGGCCGACCAGCACCTTGCTCTCCGCGGGAATATGCACGCCCGCGATGGTCACGTCGGTCCTCGGATAGCGCATGATGCCGTCCCAGCCGGCGCCCGGCGGGTACATGCGCAGGATTTCCTCCACCGCATTGTCCACCAGGGATGGATCGCCAACCAGGCGTTCGCGCTGTTGCGGATGGCGGAACATGGCCAGCAGGCCGAATTCGATCTGCGCGACGGTGCTCTCGTGCCCCGCGACCAACATGCCCGCTGCCAAGCCGATCGCCTCTTCCTCGGTCGCCTTGCCCTGGTCGACCGCCGCGAGTAGATCCGTCAGCAGGTTGTCGCCCGGATCCTGGCGCTTTTCCCGCATCTTGTCGCGAATGTAAGCCCGCAGTTCTTCCCAGGCCAGACGTGACGCGTTGCGCGGGCCGCTTTCATGCTGGTGCGTCATCACCTCGTCAGACAGCCCGGCGAAAAAGGCGTAATCCTCGTAGAGCACGCCTATAAGCGCGCTGATGACCATGGCCGGAAGCGGAAAGGAGAGGTGGCGGCGCAGGTCGGCGGGCTGGGGCTGGGCGGCCAGCGTCTCGATCAACTGCGCGGCGATCGCCTCGACCTGCTGCGCGAGCAGCTTCACCCTGCGGCTGCTGAAGGCCGGCGCCGCGATCGTGCGTAACCGGGCATGCTCGCCCCCCTCGTGCGAGACCAGCCAACCCGGCGAACCGAGAATCACCGAATCCGGGGTGAATGCCGCCGGCGGCATTCCTGCGGGCCGGAAGGCCGGGTCGGACAGTACCGCCTTAACCTCGTCGTAGCCTGTCACCCACCAGCCTTCGTGCCCGGACGGGAAGCGCACGCGGTGGATCGGACCGTTGGCGCATAGCGCCAACATCTCGGGCGATGGCTCGATGTGATTGACGCGCCACATCGGCAGCGTCGGCAAGGATTGTCCGGACATGATGGCACTTCACTCTCTATGCGATGAAAGGGCGGAAGGTGACCGGCAAGCGCTGCCGGCAGCCAATGACTTAAGGCGGCATGTAGAAGACGTCCTCCGGGGCGATTGTCGGCGCCAGATACTCCACCGCACGAACAGCGGGGAAGGCGGAGCACAATTCCACGCGCGCCAGCGTAGCGCCCAGGCAGAAATGCGGCCCCTGGTCGAACGACAAGTGCGGGTTGTGCCTCCGGGTAACATCGAACCTGTCGGCACCGGGACCGATGGCCTTCTCGCCCCGGTTCACCGCAATGACGCGCTTCATCAACGAACCGCTTGTTTCGACCAGCGCCTCCGTCTCGTACGGCGAGCTTGCTTCCGCCTTCTCGATAAAGGTGAGAATGGCATAATCTTTCTCGTTAAAGTCAACGGCCGCCCAGACAGGTATGAGCGTCGTCCCTCGCGGTGGCCCCAGACCATCAATTGACAACTGGCGCAGAGAACTGCCCGACACGCTCAGAATCTCGGCGACCTCGCCCAAGGAGAACGAGCGCAAGGTCCTGTCGTGTCGATAATTGTGAGCGGCGCCCTGCGCGGTTAGGCGATCCCAGAGTGCTTTGCCAAGGCGCTGAATGCGCTCCGACGTTGTATCCATTTGGCGGCCCCAATTCATCAGATGCGGCATAATTTGCCTCAAGACGGTTCTTAAGGCTTTTGACGTTATAATACCTACTTACGCCCAAGCAGTCAACGGCATTGTGCGCGGACACCGGAAGTGCGCTCAAACTCATCACCACGGCACTTGATGAACAGCGAAGACTGGCCAGAGCTTCCATTCACCGACGCTGTGCGCAGCGCTGACAGTTGAGACATTGGTCGCGACCAGCCTCGTTGGCGTCTGTATGTCCTGAGTAGGTTCAGGTCCCGTGGAGGCTGGATGGAGCGTTCATGGATGCACGGCCTGGGGCCGCCCGTATCTCGGAATAGACGATGGTTACCCGTCGCCCGACGAGATTGCTCCGAGCAAAGGTTTACATGCGAATCAGCTCTACTTTGATGGGATAAGCGCTGCCGGGGTATTGTCACGTTAACTGGGCTGCGGTTGCCTGCCTGACGGGTTGGGCGTAGATTTCGGCGATGCATTCACGAGATATCAGCTTCAAGCGTCACCGTTTTCCGCCACGGATC
>Ga0102590_1004043_pt1 | contig 13230 bp, 12 predicted proteins | sample AraplaMF_Col_mMF_FD_76859 | JGI IMG/M metagenome (GOLD analysis project Ga0102590, IMG submission 76859) | Arabidopsis root microbial communities from the University of North Carolina, USA - plate scrape MF_Col_mMF | ecosystem: Host-associated > Plants > Roots > Endosphere | place: USA...
CGGGTCGGCCTTCAGGTCGTCGAAGCCGAGTGCATCGCAGAAGGTCTTCCACTGCGCGTCGCTCACCGCCGCCAGGAAGATCTGCTCGCCGTCCTTCACGGTAAACACGTCGTACAGCGCCCAGGCCGAGATGCGCTCGGGCATCGGCGCTGCCGCCTGGCCGGTGATGGCGTACTGCAGCATGTGCTGGCCGACGAGGAACACGTTGTTCTCGAACAGCGCCGATTTCACCTCCTGCCCCTTGCCGGTCTGCATGCGCTGCATCAGAGCGGCGATCGCGCCGATGGCGCCGAACATGCCGCCCATGATGTCGTTCACGCTGGTGCCCGCGCGCAGCGGATCGCCGGGGCGGCCCGTCATGTAGGCGAGGCCGCCCATCATCTGCACCACCTCGTCGAGCGCGGTGCGGTGCTCGTAGGGGCCGGGCAGGAAGCCCGCGTGGTCCACGTACACGAGGCGCGGGTTGAGCTTGCCGAGCGCGGCGTAGCCCAGGCCGTACTTGTCCATGGTGCCGGGCTTGAAGTTCTGCGCGACCACGTCGGCGCTCACGCACAGCCGCAGCGCGGCCTCGAGCCCCTGCGGATTGCGCAGGTCGAGCGCGATGCTCTTCTTGTTGCGGTTGAACATCGGGAAGAAGCCCGCGCCCGCGCCCAGCAGGTGCCGCGTACGGTCGCCCTCGATGGGCTCGACCTTGATGACTTCCGCGCCCAGGTCGGCCAGCACCATGCCGCAGGTCGGCCCCATCACCATGTGCGTGAACTCGACCACGCGGATGCCGGCGAGCGGCAGGCGCTTCTGTTGCGTATCCGTCGTGCTCATGCCGCAACGCCTTCCATGGCCGTGAAAGTCTTCGGGAAACCCGCGCGCCACACCGTGCCCTGCAGCGTCTCGCCTTCGAGCCAGCCGGCCACGCGCCTGCGCAGGTCGAGCAGCTTCGGCAGGTCGACGCCGGTAGCGACGCCCATGCTCTCGAGCATGAAGACCAGGTCTTCGGTGTCGACGTTGCCGCTGGCGCCGGGCGCGTGCGGGCAGCCGCCGATGCCGGCGAGGCAGGCGTCGAAGCGCGTGATGCCGACTTCGAGCGCCGCATAGGCGTTCGCGAGCCCCATGCCGCGCGTGTCGTGGAAGTGGCCGCACCACAGCCGGTCGCCCGCAATGCGCAGGGCGCGCTCGAACAGGCTGCGCACCATCGCCGGATCGGCATAGCCCACGGTGTCGGCGAGGCTCACGCGGTCGGCGCCGGCGTCGAGCAGCGCCTGCATCAGCCGCAGCACCTCGTCGGGATCGACGTGGCCCTGCAGCGTGCAGCCGAAGGCCGTGCCCACGCCGCCGTCGATCAGCGTCTTGGAGCCCGCCGCATCGCGCGCCGCGCGGATGCGGCCGACCTCGGCCACCACCTCGTCGGGCGTCTTGCGCAGGTTGGCGAGGCTGTGCGCGTGGCTGGCCGACAGCGGCACCACCATCAGGTCGGCCCCGCCCTCGATGGCCCGCTCGGCGCCCTTGAGGTTGGGCACCAGCACCGAGGCGAAGAGCCCCGGCAGCGTCTTCGCGTAGGCCAGCAGCTCGGCCGTGTCGGCCAGCTGCGGCAGCAGGCGTGCCGGCACGAAGGAGCCGACCTCGATCTCGCGCTGGCCGGCGGCGTGCGCGTCGCGGATCCATTCGAGCTTGTTTTCGGTGGAAAGCACCCGCGCGATGCTCTGGAGGCCGTCGCGCAGGCCCACTTCGCGGACGACCGCGCGCGGCGGCAGGAAGGCGTGAATCAAGTCTTGTCTCCGTGGTGATGCTGGGTGATCCAGGCTAGGGCACCGATGGTAGGAGTTCCAATTCGATCCAGAAGGTATATTTTGGAAGCCATCTGATTCCAGAACGGAACATCATGAGAGACCTCGACCTGACCACCCTGCGGCTCTTCGTGGCCGTCTGCGAAACGCGCAGCATCGCGCGCGCCGGCGAACAGGCCGCCATCGTCGGCTCGGCCATCAGCAAGCGGCTGGCCCAGCTGGAGGAGACCGTCGGCACGCCGCTTTTGCTGCGCAAGCGCCGGGGCGTGGTGCCCACGCCGGCCGGGGAAACGCTGCTGGAGCACGCCCGCGCGATGCTCGGCAGCGTGAATCGCATCGAGCGCGACATGGCGGCCTACGCCGGAGGCGTGCGCGGGCATGTGCGCATCCTGGCCTCGGCATCGGTCATGGCCGAGTCGCTGGCCGAGGACGTGGCCGACTTCCTGCAGGCCCCGGCGCACCGCAATATCCGCGTCGACATGGAAGAGCGCGTGAGTCCCGAGATCGTGCGCGGCATCCGCGAGGGCAGCGCCTCCATCGGCCTGTGCTGGGACGCGGCCGACCTCGAAGGCCTGGAGCGGCGCGACTACCGCTGCGACCACCTCGCCATCGTGGCGCATCCCTCGCACCCGGTGGCGCAGCGCGAGAGCGTGCGCTTCGAGCAGGTGCTCGACCATGAATTCGTCGGCATGCCGGCGCTGAGCGCCGTGCAATTGATGCTGGCGCGCGAGGCGGCGGTGGCGGGCAAGCCGCTGGTCTACCGGGTGCTGGTGTCCAACTTCGACGCTGCGCTGCGCGTGGTGCGCGCCGGGTTGGCGATCAGCGTGGTGCCGGCCGAAGTGGCGCGGCCTTTTGCCGAAGCCTTCGGGCTGCGGCTGATGCCGTTGACGGACGCCTGGGCGCGGCGGCGCTTCGCGATCTGCTTCCGGGGCGACACGGAACTGTCGCCCTCGGCGCAGTTGCTGGTGGCGCATCTGGAACGCCGTGCCACGGACTGATTCGACCGAATTAGGAAACTATTCGTTGTGGATCGTCGGGTTTTTGTTTCGATTCGCGCAACCTAATATTCGAGGCATTCAGCGCTGTCACCCATCCACACACGCATAGAAAGTCCGTTTTCATGTTCCGCAGAGCCCTCCTCTCCTCCGCCCTCGCCGTCACCTTCGGTCTCGCCGCGCCGCTCGCCGCCCAGGCCGCCCAGCCGCTCAAGCTCGAGGTGTACAACCCCGGCGCGAAATCGATGTTCCCGGTCTCCTCCGAGATCGTCACCGGCCAGACCGACGCGGTGCTCATCGACGCCCAGTTCCAGCGCAACGACGCCGAGGCGCTGGTGCAGAAGATCAAGGCCACGGGCAAGAAGCTCACCACGGTCTACATCAGCCACAGCGACCCCGACTACTACTTCGGCCTCGACGTGATCCAGGCCGCCTTCCCCGACGCGAAGATCGTCGCCACGCCGCAGACCGTGGCCGCCATCCAGGCCTCCAAGGACGGCAAGCTCGCGCACTGGGGCCCGGTCCTGAAGGACAACGCGCCCAAGGCACTGGTGGTGCCGCAGCCGCTGGCCGGCGACAGCATCGAGCTCGAGGGCCGCAAGATCCAGGTCGTCGGCCTCGACGGCCCCACTCCCGAACGCAGCTTCGCTTGGATTCCCTCGCTGAAGGCGGTGGTCGGCGGCATCCCCGTCTCGGCAAACATCCACGTGTGGGTGGCCGACACGCAGACGCCCGAGTCGCGCCGCGACTGGATCAGGACGCTGGGCCGCATCGAGGCGCTGCACCCGAAGACCGTGGTGCCCGGCCACTACCTGCCGAACGCGAACGGCAGCGCGCCCTACTCGCTCGCTTCGGTGAAGTTCACGCGCGATTACCTGAAGGCCTTCGAAGTCGAAGCCGCCAAGGCCAAGGACTCGGGCGCGCTCATCGCCGCGATGAAAAAGCGCTACCCGAAGCTGGAAGACGCCTCTTCGCTGGAACTCGGCGCGAAGGTCATCAAGGGAGAAATGAAATGGCCGCAGTGAACGACGCACAAGGCGCAGGCGCGACGCTGCACTACATCTTCGACCCGCTGTGCGGCTGGTGCTACGCCGCCGCGCCGCTGGTCGATGCGGCGCGCGAGGTGCCGGGCCTGAAGGTCGAGTTCCACGGCGGCGGCATGATGACCGGCGCCAACCGCCGGCCGATCACGCCGCAGTGGCGCGAGTACGTGCTGCCGCACGACCACCGCATCGCCGAGATGACCGGCCAGCCCTTCGGCGAGCGGTATTTCGAGGGACTGCTGCGCGACACCGGCGCGGTGATGGATTCCGAACCGCCGACCACCGCCGTCCTCGCGGCCGAGTCGCTGCGCCCGGGCGGCGGGCTGGACATGATCCACGCCCTGCAGCGCGCGCACTACGTCGATGGCCGCCGCATCGCCGATGTGAAAGTGCTGAAGGCGATCGCCGCCGAACTCGGCTTCGACGCACAGGCCTTCGCATCGGCCTTCGAGCGCCAGTCGGGCGAAGCCACCTCGCGCCACATCGCCGAGAGCCGCCAGTTCCTGCAGCGCGCAGGCGGCCAGGGCTTTCCCACCTTCGTGCTCGTGCAGCCCGACGGCAGCGCCGGCCGCGTCGACATCGGTCCCTGGCTCGGTCGTGCGGACGAATGGAAGACGCAGCTTGCGAACGTGGCCGGGGCATCGAAGCCGGCCCCGGCAGCCACGGACGCCTCGGCGCCGGCCTGCGGGCCCGACGGCTGCGCCATCTGAGAGAAAAAGCTTCCGGCTATCTCGCCACGCCCAGCAGCCGGTCGAGCACCTGCGGCTGGGAGCGCAGCGAAGCGGCACTGTCCGCGTGCACGATGGTGCCGTGATCGAGCACCACCGCCTCGTCGGAAATCGCGAGGATCGCCTGCGGGTGCTGCTCCACGATGATTGCGGACAGGCCTTCGTCCTGCGTGATGCGGCGGATGGCGCGCAGCAGTTCTTCCACGATGATCGGCGCCAGCCCTTCGAGCGGCTCGTCGAGCAGCAGCAGCCTGGGGTTGAGCACCAGCGCGCGGCCCACGGCCAGCATCTGCTGCTCGCCGCCCGAGAGCTGCATGCCCAGGTTGGTCTTGCGCTCGGCGAGGCGCGGGAACATCTCGTACACGCGCTGGGGCGTCCACTTGCCGGGCCTCTCCACCGCCGTGAGGTTCTCGTGCACGGTGAGCGACTTGAAGATGTTGCGCTCCTGCGGCACCCAGCCGATGCCGGCCGCCGCGCGCTGGTGCGGCGCGAGCTTGTGCAGCGCCTGCCCGCCCAGCGTGATGCTGCCGCCGTGCTGGCGCGTCGCGCCCGCGAGCGTGTTGATCAGCGTGGTCTTGCCCGTGCCGTTGCGGCCCAGGAGCGCCAGCGTCTGGCCCTCGCCGAGCGTGAAGGCCACGTCGTGCAGCACCACGGCCTCGCCGTAGCCCGCGCTCAGGTTTTCTATTCTCAGCAGCTCAGACATGGGCAGCCTCCGTTGCCGTGCCATGGCCCAGATAGACCTCCTTCACCTTCGGATCGTTGGCGATGGTCTCGGGGTCGCCCTCGGTCAGCAGGGTGCCGTTGACCAGCACCGTCATGCGGTCGGCGAAGCTGAACACCAGGTCCATGTCGTGCTCGATCAGCAGCACCGACACGTCGGCCGGCAGCGCGGCCACGGTCTGCAGCAGTTCCTCGCGCTCGCCCGCGGGCACGCCGGCCACGGGCTCGTCGAGCAGCAGCACGCGCGGCTCGCAGGCCAGCGCGATCGCGATCTCGAGCAGCCGGCGCTTGCCGTAGGCCAGGTGCTTCACCTGCTGCTGCGCCACGTCGCTCAGGTGGAACTGCTCCAGCAGCTGCGCCGCGCGCCCGGCGATGGCCTTGCTCGCGCCCAGCGGCTTCCACCACTGCGCGCCCGCGCCCTGGTGCTGCGACACCACCAGCGCCAGCGTTTCGAGCGGCGTCATGGAGTCGAAGAGCTGGTTGATCTGGAAGGTGCGCACCAGCCCGCGCGCCACGCGCTTGTGCGGCGCGAGCGAGGTGATGTCCTCGCCCATCAGCGTGATGCGGCCCTCGGTGGGCGTGAGCACGCCGGTGAGCTGGTTGATGAGCGTGGTCTTGCCCGCGCCGTTGGGGCCGATGAGCGCATGGCGCGCGCCGCGCCTGAGTTCCATCGACACGTTGTTGGTGGCGGTGATGCCGCCGAAGCGCATCACCAGGCCGTGAGTGGAAAGCACGGTTTCGCTCATGCCGCACCGCCTTTCTTGCCGCCCGCGCCGATCCAGGTCCAGGGCTTGAGCAGCCGGTCGCGTCCGACCAGCACCAGCAGCACCAGGATCAGGCCGATCCAGAACATCCAGTACTGCGGCGTCACAGCCGACAGCCAGGTCTGCAGCAGCTTAAAAACGATGGCGCCCGCCACGCCGCCATAGAGCCAGCCCACGCCGCCGATGACCAGCATCAGCAGCACGTCGGCCGAACGGTCGAAGGCCAGCACGTCGAGCGAGGCGAAGCCGGTGGTCTGCGCGAGCAGTGCGCCGGCCGCGCCGGCGATGCCGGCCGCCACGGTGTAGATCACCACCAGCCGCGACACCACCGGAATGCCGATGGCCATGGCGCGCAGCCGGTTGTCGCGGATCGCCTTGAGCGTGGCGCCGAAGGGCGAATGCACGAGGCGGCGCATGAGCAGGAACAGCACCAGCATCACCGCCAGCGAATACCAGGCGGCCGTGCGGCCGTAGAGGTCGAACTCGAACATGCCGAGCACCGGCCCCATCACCACGCCCTGCAGGCCGTCGGCGCCGCCCGTGAGCCAGTCGAGCTTGTTGGCGAGTTCGAGCAGCAGCAGCGCCGTGCCCAGCGTGACCATCAGCCGCGTGAGGTCGCTGCCGCGCAGGATCGTCACGCTCGCCACCATGCCCAGCAGCGCGGCCAGCACGGTTGCGAACAGCAGGCCCACGGTCGGGTCGGGCATCACCAGCTTGGCGAACAGCGCCGCGGCATAGGCGCCAAAGCCGAAGAAGGCGGCATGGCCCAGCGACACGATGCCGGTGTAGCCCAGGATCAGGTCGAGTGACATCGCGAACAGCGCGACGATGGCTATCTCGTTGACCAGCAGCGAGTGCGAGGGCATCACGAGCGGCAGCGCGAAGGCCGCGGCCCAGACGACGAATTCGAGCGGGCGCCAGCGCGCCTTGCGCAGCAGGGCCGACTGGAAATCGGCGACGACGGGAAGAGGCGCGCTCATTCAGCGTCCTCCCTTGCGCGTGAAGAGGCCCTGCGGGCGCCACATCAGGATCAGGATCATCAGCAGGTAGACGGTGAACGCGCCCATCTTCGGAATGAAGTACTTGCCCGCCACGTCGGCGATGCCCAGCAGCAGCGCCGCCGCGAGCGGCCCGGTGATCGACGAGGTGCCGCCGACGGACACCACGATCAGGAAATAGATCATGTACTTGAGCGGGAAGGTCGGATCGAGCCCCAGGATCTCGGCGCCCAGCGCGCCGCCCAGGCCCGCGAGGCCCGAGCCCACCGCGAAGGTCAGCAGGAACACGACGTTGACGTTGATGCCCAGCCCCGCCGCCACGCGCGGGTCGTCGACCGCTGCGCGAAGCCGGCTGCCGAAGCGCGTCTTCGAAAGAATGAGCTGCAGCACCACCGTGAGCACCGCGCACACGCCGATGATGAAGAGCCGGTAGTGCCCCATGCCCAGCAGCAGCGCGCCGTCGCCGATCTCGGTGCGCCCGCGCAGCCACTCGGGCAACTGCACGTTCTGCTGCGACGAGCCCACGAAGTAGTCGACCGCCGCCACCGCCATGAAGGCCAGGCCGATGGAGAACAGCACCTGGTCGAGGTGCGGCTTGCCGTACATCGGCCGGTAGAGCGTTCGCTCCAGCACCGCGCCGGCCAGCGCGACGACGATGAAAGCGAGCGGCAGGCACGCAAGGAACGGCACGCCGGCCTTCTGCATCGCGAACACCGTGAGATAGCCGCCCGCCATGGCGAAGGCGCCGTGCGCGAGGTTGATGAAGTTCATCAGCCCGAGCGTCACGGCCAGGCCGACGGCGAGCACGAACAGCAGCATGCCGTAGGCGATGCCGTCGAAAAGAATGGTGAGCATGCGAGGGTCTTCGATGCAGTCGCGAAAGCGGACAGCCGAACGCAGAAGGAAGACAAAAACTACGCGAAAGTCGCAGAGAAAACCATCTTTGGTTTCCTTCTGCGACTTTCGCGGAACCTTCGCGACTTCTGCGTTCGGCTGCCCGATCCCGTATTACTTGGCTTTGCCCGGGTCCTTGACGCCCTTGATCACGTCGAATTCGACGTTATAGAGCTGCCCGTCCTTCTTCTCGACCTTGCGCAGGTACACGTCCTGCACGATGTCGCGGGTCTGCGCGTCGATCAGCACCTGGCCGCGCGGGCTCTCGAAGACCTGGCCCTTCATGGCCGCCAGCAGCGCCTCGCCGCCGCCCTGGCCCTTGGTGGCCTTGAGCGCTTCATAGATGACGCGCATGCCGTCATAGCCGCCCACCGCCATGAAGTTGGGACGCATCTTGGGGTTGGCCTTCTCGAAGGCTTCGACGAACTTCTTGTTCAGCGCCGAGGGGTGCGCGGCCGAGTAGTGATGCGAGGTGACCACGCCCAGCGCGCCGTCGCCCATGTCGTTGAGCTGGTCGTCGTCGGTCACGTCGCCGGTGGCGATCATGCGGATGCCGGCCTTGTCCATGCCGCGCTCCAGGAACTGCTTCATCACCGCGGCGCCGGCGCCCGAGGGCACGAAGACGAAGAGCGCGTCGGGCTTCACGTCGCGCACCTTCTGCAGGAAGGGAGCGAAGTCGGGGTTGCGCAGCGGCACGCGCAGCTTGTCGAGCACCTTGCCGCCGTTGAGCTGGAAGCGCTCGGTGAAGAACTTCTCGGCGTCGTTGCCGGGGCCGTAGTCGGCCACCAGCGTCACCACGGTCTTCACGCCGTTCTTCGGCGCCCAGTCGCCCATGGCCACCGACACCTGCGGCAGCGTGAAGCTCGAACGGACGATGTAGGGCGATGCCTCGGTGATGCTCGACGTGGCGGCGGCCATCACGACTTCGGGCGTCTTCGACTGGGTGGCGATGGGCGCCACGGCGAGCGCCAGGGGCGTCAGGCCGAAGCCGGCCAGCACGTTGACCTTGTCGTTCACCACCAGCTCCTGAGCCAGGCGCTTGGTCACGTCGGGCAGGCCGGTGTCGTCCTTGACGATGAGCTCCACCTTCTTGCCGGCCACGGTGTCGCCGTTCTGGGCCATGTACAGGCGCGCGGCGGCTTCGATCTGGCGGCCCGTGGAGGCCGACTGGCCCGTCATCGGAAGGATCAGGCCGATCTTGAACTTGTTGTCCTGGGCACTGGCCAGCGACATCGAAAGTGCAAGAGCCGACAGGGCGGCGGTCTGGATGAGATGGCGTCTTTGCATGTGTTTTCCTTAGAGGGGCGGAACGCGAACCGGGGCTATTTTCAACACTTTGCAACATCCGGCGCAGCAGGCAATCACCTAGCCGGCCACAGTCGCTGACCTTTGTTGCGCGATTGACAAATGAACTGCGCGATCATCGCGCAGGGCAGTCTTCGGCCCGTCACGGGCCGCTTTCATCAGCTGTCGGCGCGGTAGGCGGAATCGAGGGTGAGCGTGCCCACGGCGCGCGACACGCAGGCGCAGATGCGGGTGGTCGATTTCTTCTCGTGCTCGCTGAGGAACACGTCGCGGTGGTCGACCTCGCCGTCGACGGCGATCACGTCCATGGCGCACAGGCCGCATTCGCCGCGCCTGCAGTCCGAGAGCGTCTGCACGCCCGCCGCATCGAGCGCATCGAGCAGCGTGCAGTCGGCAGGCACGGTGATGGTCAGGTCGTGGCGCGGAATGCGCACCTCGAAGGACTGCGTGGCCAGCCGGCCGCTGCTGCCGAAGGTCTCGAAACGCAGGTCGGCGATGGGACGGCCCGCCGCCTGCCAGGCGCGCTTGAGGGCCTCGAGCATCGGCACCGGGCCGCAGGTGTAGAGCTGGGCGCCGGGCGGCAGCGCGGCGATGGCGGCTGCGAAGTCGATGGGTGCTGCACCCTCGTGGGCTTCGACGCCTTCGTCTCCCAGCGCCTCGCGCAGGTGCGGGAGGTAGCCGAACTCGTCGGCGTTGCGAGCGCCGTAGAGCATCTTCACCGGCACGCCGGTGCGCTTCGCATGCGCGGCCAGCCGCTGCGCCATCAGCACCAGCGGGGTGATGCCGATGCCGCCGGCCACCAGCAGGTAGCCCGGGGCCGACAGGTCGAGCGGAAAGTGGTTCTGCGGCGCGCTCACCTGCAGGCGGTCGCCCACCGCAAGCCGCCACATCGCGAGCGAGCCTCCGCGGCCGTCGTCGAGGCGCTTGACGGCGATGCGCCAGCAGCGGCCGTCGCCCTCGCCCACCAGCGAGTAGGAGCGGGTCTGCACCCTGCCCTGCGCCGTGAGCACCTGTACCTGGAGATGGGCGCCGGGCTCATGGGGCGCGGCGAATCCGCTCTCGGGGCGCAGCTCGAACTCGCGCACGGTGGGAGTCACGTCGCGCAGCGCGACGACCTGCGCCTGCATCCATTGAAGATCGCTTTTCATCGGGGAACACCAGGGGAGAAAAAGAAAGAAGCAGGAAGAGGAAGGGAAATCAGCCGCGCCGGCGGATCAGCTGCACGCCCGGCAGCGGACGCTGCTCGGCGGTGGGCGTGCCGTGCAGCGCTTCGCGCAGGTTGCGCCGTGCGATGCGGCTGTGCTCGCGCATCAGCGCCTCCGCGCGCGAGCCCTCGCCGGACTCGATGGCATCGAGCACCTGCACGTGCTGGTCCTGCGCGACCACGAGCATGTCGCGCGCGGCCGGCGAATTGGCCTGCACCACGACGAAGCCCGAAGGCGATGCGAACGGCAGGTTGATCACGCGCTCCAGCTGCTGCGCGATGACGGGGCTGGCCGCCATCTCGCACAGCAGCGCGTGGAAGCGCTCGTTGTGCGTCACGTAGCGCGAGAAGGCGGCGTCGTCGAGCGCGGGTTCGCGCAGCAGTTCGTCGATGCGCTGCAGGCAGGCGCGCGCCTCGCGCAGCACCACCGGCGCCGCGCCGCGCTCGGCCGCGAGCCGGGCCACCAGGCCTTCGAGCGTGCCGCGCAGCTCGATGGCGTCGGCCACGTCGCGCTCGGAGAAGGTACGCACCGCATAGCCGCCGTTGGGCAGCGCCTCGAGCAGGCCTTCCTGTTCGAGCCGCATGAGCGCGGTGCGCACCGGCGTACGCGACACGCCGAGCTGCTCGGAGATCGCCACCTCGGCGATGCGCGCGCCGCCGGGCAGTTCGCCCGCGAGGATCATCTCGCGCAGCCGCAGCTGCGCCTTCACGGCCTGCGAGCTACCGCTGTCGCCGGGCTCGGCGGCAGCGGAGACGGCCGCGACCTTCACACGGCTCACGCAGCCTCCCTCTCGGCCGGACGGATCGGGATCGCGGCGCGCGCGGGCTTCTCCTTCTCGATCATGCGGTCGATGAGCTTGCGCGCCCACATCGAGCCGGCGTCGATGTTGAGGTTGTAGAACTTGTGGTCGGGGTGCTCGTCCATGGCCTTCTGCTGCGCCTCGAGCACGAGCTCGTCCTCGCGGAAGATGCCCGAGACGCCCTCGCGCAGCTCGTGCGTGAGGCGCTGCTCGCCCAGGCAGTAGTTGCGCGCGAAGGCCCAGAAGTAGAGGCAGGTTTTGTCGGTCTCGGGCGTGATCGTGTTGAGCACGTAGCCGTTGACGCCCTTGCTGCGGTCGCCCGGGTTTCCGTTGGAGGGCACCGCGCCGCTGCCGGCCTCGGCCACGCCGACGTCGATGTTCACCGTGCACGGGCCTTCGAAGCGGATGATCTGCCAGCGGTCGACCTTGCCGGTGTAGCCGCGCGCGTGGCGGATCTGGCTGCCCCAGAACGGCGGCGGATCGATGTTCTCCATCCAGCGCGTTACGGTGGCCGAGCGGTCGCCGTGCGTGGCGACGAAAGGTGCCTCGGCCACTTCGCGGTTGCCGATGGAGGAGCCGTGCACGAAGGTCTCGTGCGTCAGGTCCATGAGGTTGTCGACGACGAGGCGGTAGTCGCAGTGGACCCGGATCATCTTGCCGTCGCCGGCCCAGGCCGGGTCGTCGTTCCAGTGCATGTCGGGGATGAGCGCCGGGTCGGCCTTGGCCGGGTCGCCGGGCCAGATCCACACGAAGCGGTGCTTCTCCGCCACCGGGAAACTGCGCACGCAGGCCGAGGGGTTCAGCGTTTCCTGGCTGGGCATGTGCGTGCAGCGGCCCTGGCTGTTGTACACGAGGCCGTGGTAGCCGCAGACCACCTCGTCGCCTTCGAGCCGGCCCAGCGACAGCGGCATCAGGCGGTGCCAGCAGGCGTCTTCGAGCGCGGCCACCTGGCCGTCGGTGCGGCGAAAGAGCACCATTTTCTGGTTGCAGATGGTGCGTGGCAGCAGCGCGTGGCGCACTTCGACGTCGTAGGCGGCGGCATACCAGGCGTTCAGGGGGAAGGCAGTCGTGGGCGTTTTCATGAATACTCAATGTATACAGAAATGGCGAAATTTCCAGCGAAATTGAGCAACTCGAGGGTAAACACCGAGTTCGCTGTATACAGTCATTAACGTTTCTCAGGCGCTACGATGTTCCGTTCGTTCCTCCCAAAGATCACGACGGAGTCATCCATGTCACAGCACGCCGCCTTGCCTGCCCGCTACGACCACGTGGGCAGTTTCCTGCGTCCCAAGTACCTTCTCGAAGCCCGTGAGCAGAATGCCAAGGGCGAAATCACGCCCGAGCAGCTTCGCCTCGTCGAGGACAAGGCGATCACCGAGATCGTCAGGTTCCAGGAAGACATCGGCCTGAAGAGCATCACCGACGGCGAATTCCGCCGCACCTACTTCCACATTGACTTCCTCGACCAGCTCGGCGGCGTGAAGACCGACATCCCGGTCACCATCCGCAAGCCCGACGGCACCGAGGAGCTGGCCCCACCGGCGATGCGCGTGATCGACAAGGTCCGCCACGTCAAGGACATCCAGCTGGCCGACTTCCAGTACCTCAAGAGCCAGGTGTCGGCGGGCCGCACGCCGAAGGTGACCATCCCCTCGCCGACCATGCTGCACTTCCGCGGCGGCCGCGCCGGCATCAGCAAGGACGCCTACCCCGAGCTCGATCCGACCTTCTACGACGACGTGGCCAAGGCCTATGGCGACGAGCTGCGCTCGCTGGCTGCCGCCGGCTGCACCTACGTGCAGATGGACGACACCAACCTCGCCTACCTGTGCGACGAGCACATGCGCGAGGCCGCCCGCAAGCGCGGCGACGACCCCAACGAACTGCCGCACCGCTACGCCGCCTTCATCAACAAGGTGGTGGCGCAGAAGCCGCCGGGCATGCTGCTGGCCATGCACCTGTGCCGCGGCAACTTCAAGAGCACGCACGCCGCCG
>Ga0102590_1004044_pt1 | contig 13227 bp, 10 predicted proteins | sample AraplaMF_Col_mMF_FD_76859 | JGI IMG/M metagenome (GOLD analysis project Ga0102590, IMG submission 76859) | Arabidopsis root microbial communities from the University of North Carolina, USA - plate scrape MF_Col_mMF | ecosystem: Host-associated > Plants > Roots > Endosphere | place: USA...
TGATCCGCTTCCTGCTCGGCATCCCGCTCGGCTCGGACATCTCGACCGGCTACACCTACATCATGGAATCCATGGCCAAGGGTGAGCGCGAGGTCATGGGCAACCGCTGGCAGTTCATGTTCGCCGTCGGTGAAGTCCTCACCATCGGCGTCATCGTGATCTTCCTGCTGCTCGACATCAACCACGAGACGCTGTGGCGCGTGACGCTCGGCCTCGGTGCGCTGCCGGCGCTGATCATCCTGATCATGCGTCACGACGTGCCGGAAACGGCGGTGTGGCTGGTGCAGAAGGGACGCTACCGCGAGGCCAAGAAGGTCGCGCGCGAAATGTTCAACGACGATCTCGCCATGCTGCCGGATCAGGACGTGGTGATGCCGAAGGTCTCTACCAGCGCCTTCATCGCCGATCTCAGGAAGGATCCGATCCGCTGGCGCGCCACGATCTACGGCTGGATCGCCTGCTTCATGCAAGCCAGCGAGTTCTCGACCTTCGCGTTCTATCTGCCGGTGCTCTTTGTCATGGTCGGCGTGTCGAGCATTCTGGGCATCAATCTGGTGACGATGGCGCTGTTCTCCTTCGCTGCGCTGTCGGGCTGGGTTGGCCCGCTGCTGACGCCGAAGATCGGCCACCGCGGCATTTCGATCGCAGGCTTCGGCATCGTGCTGGCCTCGCTGCTCGTCGCGGCGTTTGCACTCTACACCGACAACAAGGTCCTGCTGCCGTTCGCGGCGGCCGCGATGTTGTGGGGCCATTATTGGGACGCGTCGAACTGCATGACGATCCCGACCATGGTCGCCAAGCCGAAGTACCGCGGCACCGCCAGCGGCTTCGCGTACATGTTCGTGAAGCTGCCGTCGTTCCTGGCGATCTTCCTGTTCCCGACGGTGTTCGCCGCGATCGGGCAGGCCAATGCCACGCTGATGGTCGCGATCTTCCCGCTGATCGGATTGCTCGCCGCAATCTTCATCCTGCCGGAAGTCTACGGCTACGAGAACGACTGACGATGCGAGATACCCCGGTCGCGGCCGTCACGGCCGCGATCGGTTCTTTCCGCTACGGGCTTAGGAAGACGGGATCGATCCCTGTGCCATGGCTGAGCAGGCCGATGGCCTGAAGCTGGGCGCTGTGCAGGTCGATTTGCACGATCGCGAACAGGGTCAGCAGCACCACGACCGAGACGATCAGCAGGGGATGGGACGTCTCCGCGCGGCCCTGGTCCGGCGCGGTGAAGCTCTGAAACGAGCGGCGCAGGGAGAAGCTCTGCGGCAATGCCTTTGACTGGATCTGCATGATGGACCTCCTTGCCACGCGATATCGGTCTGCGCGACAATTCGAAGTATAGGTCCGCCGCGGCCAGCGACATTGATGCGCCGCAAATTGCGCGCGATTACCGGATGGCGGCGGCCAGCGCGGCGATCAAAGCAGGCGGCGTCACCAGCATGCCGAGCTTGAGGAACGGCCAGGCGCCGACCTCGATCTTTTCCCGCCGCAGTGCGACCAGCCACAGGATGGTGGCGAGCGAGCCGGTCACCGACAGATTGGGTCCGAGATCGACACCGATCAGGATGGCGCTGACGACGGGCGCGGGCAGATGATCGCTGGCGGCGACGGAGCCGGCGACGAGGCCGACGGGAAGATTGTTGGCGATGTTGGTGGCGACACCCGTCGCGATGCCCACGCTCCAGGCTGCCTTCGGGATCGATTGGGCGACGGCCTCGTTGAGCAGCGCGCTCAGCTGCCCGATCACGCCGGTCTTCACCAGCGTCTCCACCATGATGAAGAGCCCGCCGACCAGCGGCAGCACGCTCCACGATACGCCCTTGAATACGGGCAGGGGCGATTGCCGGCTGACCAGCAGCACGATGGCTGCCGTGACCACGCCGCAGATGAAAGTCGGCAGGCCCAGCTGCTTGTCCAGCGCCGACGCGGTGACGAGGACGACGCCGATCGCGACGATGCCGACGGCCGTGAGCTTGCCGCCGCGGCCGAGTTTCGGGTGCGGCACGCTGCGCGCGATCGTCTCTTCCTTCAGCGCGCGGTGCTGGGTCAGGCGCAGCACGATGTAGGTCAGCAAAATCGAGGCCGCCGACGGCAGTGCGAACAGGCGCAGCCATTCCGTCAGCTGCGGCATGCGCGCGCCGAACACGACGAGATTGGCCGGATTGGAGATAGGCAGCACGAAGCTCGCGGCGTTGGCGATGAAGGCGCAGACGAACAGATAAGGCAGCGGCTTGGCGCCGGCGGCGCGCGTCGCGGCGTAGACGGCGGGCGTCAGCACGATCGCGGTGGCATCATTCGAGAGCAGCACCGTCACGACCGTGCCGACGATATAGATCAGCAGGAACAGCCGCTGCGGCGAGCCGGCCGCATATTCGACCGCGAGGGCGGCGAGATAATCGAACAGGCCTTCGAGCCGCGCCAGCTCGGCGATCAACATCATGCCGATCAGGAAGAGATAGACGTCGACACCTTTCTCGATGCCGACGAGCGCATCCTGCCACGACAGGAATCCGAGCAGCACGAGCGCCACGGCGCCGAGCACGGCCCAGATCGCTTCCGGGAGGCGAAAAGGGCGGATGATGACGCCTGCGGTCGCGGCGACGATGATGCTCCAGGCCCAGATGGCGTCAGACGGCACGTTCAGTCCTCAGGATACGGATTCATTCGGCAGCGATAGCGGATGCGGACGCCGCTGTCTTCCCCCGCGGGCGCGGACCGCCATCTGCGATTTGCCGCGTCTCGGGCAATGCGAGGATGCAGACGACGGCGCCGAAGGCAGCCACCGCGCCGAGCGTGATGAACGCCGCGCTGTAGCCGGCGCCGACCACGACGAAGCCGGCCAGTGTCATCGATAGGGCCGCGCCAATGCTTTGGGCGGTGATCACCGCGCCTTGCGCGACGTTGAAGCGGCCGGTGTTGCGCATGAGGTCGGCGACGATGACGGGGAAGATCGCGCCAAAAATGCCGGCACCGACGCCGTCGAGCAGCTGCACGCCGACCAGCCAGAACGGATTGTCCGAGAGCGTATACAGCGCCGCCCTCAGCGGCAGGATCAGGAGGGCGGCAAGGAAGAAGCGCTTGTGGCCCCAGCTGTCGGCCCTGGCGCCGACCAGCATCGCGAACGGCACCATCACCAACTGGGCGGCAACGATGCAGGCCGACATCAGGCTGGTGCCGGTGTTCTTGTCCTGAAGCGCGAGCTTCTGCCCGACCAGCGGCAGCATCGCCGCATTGGAGAGATGGAAGAGCAGGGCGCAGATCGCGAACACGAGCAGGGGGCGGCAGGTCAGCAAGACAGCGAGGCCCGACGGCTGCTCGGTCTGTGTCTCGGCGCCGTCCAACCCGCGAGCAAGGTCGTGATCGATCGCGCCTTCGGGAATGGCGAGGATGCTGACAAGGCTTGCGATCGCCATCGCGCCGAGAAGGTAGAACACGACGGTCGGGCCGAACCAGTAGGCGCTCAGTCCCGCAAGCCCGGCCGCGACCGCATTGCCGGCGTGATTGAACGTCTCGTTGCGGCCGATCCGCCGGGTGAAGGCGGCATGGCCGAAAATGCCGAGCGAGACGGCGGCGATTGCGGGCGGGAAGACCACGGCAGCAGCCTGCGCGATGCCTTGCGAGATCGCGACCGGCACGAAGCCCGGAAACAGGGGCAGGGATAGCGAGGCAAGCGTCACCATGATTGCGGCGATCACCATCACCAGCCGCTTCGCCCGCGTCGCATCGACCAGCGCTCCCGCAGGCGTCTGCGCCACGATGCCGGCGATGGTCGCAATCGACATCACGAGGCCGATGCGCGCCTCGTTCCAGTGCTGCTCGGTGAGGAGATAGACGGCGAGATAGGGGCCGAGCCCGTCGCGGACGTCGGCGAGGAAGAAATTGGCCGCATCCAGCGCACGGCCGGCGCGTCCCTTTTGGTCATTGTCAGACATGAAAGGTTTCCTTCCTCGCCATCGTCTCTTGTCAGGCCGCGTGAGCGTCTTCGTCGTGGCCGTGTTTCGGCTTCTTGGGCTTCTTCACCGGCTTCAGCCGCTGGGAGTCCGGGCCGATCGCTTGCGCGTGGATCACGCGCCCGTGCCTGGTCTGAAGTCCGTCGCCACGGGCGGCAAGCCTGGCGCCCGGTGCAAGCAGAGCCGCAAAGTGCTCCGCTTCCTTCGGGCCGACGCGCAGGACGGTGCCGTCCGACAGCAGCGCGCCGCGCAGCTCGCCCTTCGGACCGAACAGCGAAAGCTCGACGCTATCCTGGACGGACATCGGCTCGTGCTTCACCTTCGGATGCTTGCGCTCGTGGTCTGGACCCTCGTCGACGATCTCGCGGCCACCCGCCGTGATCACGGCGACTGCCGCGAGCAGGTTTGCGCCGCGCGGCCTTACCCCGCGGACGCGGACCTTGTCGCCCGGCGAGAGATGCCGGGTGAGCTCGCCCTCCATATGCGGCGGCGTGTGAACCAGTATGGCGGTCTGCTTGTCTTTCATGACGAAGCCGTCGACCTCGCCGTGGGGATTCATAACGAAGCGCTCGAGGGTGCCTGCGACTTCCGGCAGGCTTTCGGGATCGATCCAGTGCATGTTGGCGTCCTGTCTGTTTCAGCTTTGAATGAGCATCAGCCGCGCGGCGGCGGGGGCGGCGGCGGGCCGAAGCCGGGAGGCGGTGGCGGTCCGCGACGATCCGGTCCATCCTTTGGTCCATCCTTGGGTCCGGGCGGGCGCGGGCCGCGTAGCTCGGTCATCTGCTCCGGGGACGCGCCGATGGCGCGCACGTCAACGACCTTGCCAAGCGCGGTATCGAGAATGTCGCCGCGCGCGGAGACGGTTTGACCCTGGCGCAGCTGGTCCTGCAGGCGCTCGGCCTCCGGCGGCGGCAGGCGCAGCGTGGTCCCGTCGTCGAGCAGTGCACCGTTCACTTCACCGCGCTTGCCGTGCAACAGCGCTGCGATCCTGCCGCCAACGACCTGATCATCATTGCCGGCACGCCGGTCCGGCGGGCCGTTGTCAACGACGCTCTTGCCGGTCGCGATGTTGGTGATCGAGGCTGCGTCGAGCAGCGGCATGGCGCGGGCGCGCAAGCCCCGGATCGAGACGTTGTCGCCGGGGCGGATCGCAAACACGATCTGGGCGGTGAGATGCGGGGGCAGCTTCACCTCGGTGCCGTCGGTGAGAATGACGCCGTCGACGTCGCCGCGCGGCGTCAGCGTGTATTGCCGGACGGTTCCGCGGGTCTCGGGAAGCTGCGAGGAATCCCACATCGAATCCCTCGTCTGCGAGTAAGCGGCCGCTCCGCCGCCGATCGCCGTCGTGGCGAGCAGCACGCAGAACAGCGCGCGCATGCGTGTCATCTTCTTCATGGAACGAATCCTTTCGATTTCGCGACGTCGGTCGCTTGCGGTAATTTCAGCAAGCGACATGCCAGCGGCGAAATCATTGAAAGGAAAGAGAAAATCTGGAAGGTGGAGATGTCAGCCGTCGTCTTTCCCGACGCCGTCCGTCAGCTTTTCTGACACCTCGACGAGGCCGTAGCGCTGCATCTTCGTGTAGAGGAGCTGGCGGTTGATGTTGAGGCGGCGTGCGGCTTCGGTCCGATTGCCGGCGCAGGCATCCAGCGCGCGAACAATCATTGTCTTCTCGAGCTGCGCGACGGCCGCGGGCAGATCCGCGTCGGATGCGGCGATGTCAGTCGGTATCTCGTTCGCGCTGGTATCGATGTCGTCGGGTCCTATGACGTCAGCGCGCGTCATGATGCAGGCGCGTTCGAGGACGTTGCGCAGTTCGCGGACGTTGCCAGGCCAGGAATGGCGCTGCAATTTGTCGACGGCGGCTTTGCTGAGATGCTTGTACCGGCTGCTGCTCGCGGCCCCGCGGGCCAGGAAGTGCTGGGTGAGCGGCAGGATGTCCCCCGTGCGGTCGCGCAGCGGGGGAATCGCGATCTGCACCACATTGAGCCGGTAATAGAGATCTTCGCGAAATTCCCCGGCCGCGGCGAGCCTGGCGAGATCGCGGTGGGTGGCGGCAATGACGCGCGCATTGGTGCGCACGGGTTTTCCGCCGACGGGCGTGATCACCTGCTCCTGCAGGGCGCGCAGGATCTTCGCCTGCATCGCAAGCGGCATGTCGCCAATCTCGTCCAGGAACAGCGTGCCGTTGGCCGCGTCGCGAAACGCGCCGGCACGGTCCGCGGTCGCGCCCGTGAAGGATCCCTTGACATGGCCGAACAGCTCGCTCTCGAGCAGGTCTTCGGGGATCGCGGCACAATTGATCGCGATGAAAGGGCTGTCCTTCCGCTTGCCGTGGACGTGGAGAGCGCGCGCCACCAACTCCTTGCCGGTCCCGGTCTCGCCGAGGATCAGCACGATGGCGTTGCTGTCGGCGGCAAGACCGATTGCCTTCTGTACGCTGCGCATGGGCGCGCTCGACCCGATCAGGCCGTCCTCGGTGTCGGCATCCGGGCCGCTGACCATGGGCATGCGCTCAGGAAGCCGGCACAGCAGGTCCTTCAGCTCCGCGCGTCCGATCGGTTTGCTGAGGTGATCGAAGGCCCCGAGGCGCATGGCCTCGATCGTGTTGGCGGCGCTGGCGAAGGCCGTCAACACCACGACGGGAGGCGCGTCCGTGCGCGCGCGTATGCGGCGAAGCACCTCAATTCCATCCATGCCGCCGGGCATGCGCAAGTCGAGCAAGACGACATCGACCTCGCCATCGAGCGCGGCGAGGCCCTCGCGGCCAGACGCAGCGAGGCGGGGCGAATGGCCGAGATCGGCGAGCGCTTCGGCGAGACCTTCGCGCAGCGCCGCGTCGTCGTCGACGATCAGGACTGTCGCCATGGCACTTCGATCTCGAAAATTGCGCCGCCGACGTCCCGGAGCAGGCGAACATTACCATGATGATGCCGTGCGATTTCGCGAACGATGGCAAGTCCGAGGCCAGTGCCGTCGGCGCGTCCCGTGACGAACGGTTCGAACAGGCGCTCCCGCACCTCGTCGGCAATGCCGGGGCCGGTGTCTGCCACCCGCAGCAGCAGGCTGCCGTCCCGCCGGCCTGCGTCCACGGCTATCGTCCCGCCGGCCGGGGTGTTCTGGATGGCGTTGATGATCAAATTGTCGAGCGCACGCTGCATCTGGGACGGATCCAGTTGCGGTAACGGCGAGGATGCGGGCCCGGTTCCCGCAGTCAAGGTAATGCCCCGGGACGCGGCGAGGTCGCGATGGCTTTCCACCGTTCGCGCCAGGAAAGTCTCGAGATCGACCTCCGCCAGCCTGGGCTCGCGGGTCTGCGTCATCTCCAGGAGGTCGCGCAACAGGGTGTCGAGCCGGTCGACCTGCTGTAGAATGGCGTTCAGCGCCGCCTCGCTGCGCGAGCCGTCTGCAACGGCCAGCGCGTTCTCCGCCTTCAGCCGCATGGCGGCGATGGGGTTGCGGATTTCGTGGGCGAGGCCGGCCGACATACGGCCAAGCGCTGCGAGCCGCTCGGCGGCAGCGGCGCGCCGGCGCTCCACGGACAGGCGCTCGCCGGTGCTGTTCAGCGCATCGACAAGCCGGTCGAGCTCGGGTGCTCCTGTCCGCGCCAGCTTCGGCAGATCGATCGTGCCCTCGCGGCGCTCGTCCAGGGCGGTTTCGATCTGACTGATCTTGCCCGACCAGACATAAAGCATGCGTGCAAGCCACGCGGCCGAACCGAAAATGGTCAGAGCGAGCAGAATGAGGCCCGACAGCAACTGATTGTAGGCGGGACCTTCCGACGTGATGGCGCGGGTCATGGTCCACCCGGTGACCCCCGTCAGCGGGCCTCGCAAGGGGCAGGCATGCACGATCAGCACCTGAGAGCGGCCGTATTGCCTGATCGATGCCGTGCGTCCCGACCGCAGCGCCTCGGCATTGACATCGCGGATGGTGCTGAGCTCGGCTGAGGGAAGGTCGGTTTTCGGTCCGGTGCCTTCATAAGTCGGGAATGCGTAGGCGAGGGAGCCCTCGTCGGCCTGCCAGACGCCGCCTTCGACGCCGGGCGCGCCTGCAAGCGCAGTCCGGACGACGGTTGTCAGTTGCTGCTTCAGTTGTTCGTCGATCGGTTCGCCGGTCCAACCCACCACGAAGAACTGATAGCGGTCGGCAAGGTCGCGGCAGGCGCGTGCCACCAGCTCTTCGGACCGGGCGAGCCGGGCGTTCGCCGTCTGCTGGAAGGATTCAAACAGCAGATAGCCGGTGGCGGCACCGGATACGACCAGCATGATCCAGAGGGCCAGCAATCGAGAGCGGAGTGAACGCATGCACCTAGAACTCTCGGTTTCGGATCAGGTGCCTCAAAACCTCACCGCCAGCAGCACCGCACCGGCACCGATCATGGCGATCCCGATCCAGCCCTGCGCCGTCGGCCGCTCACCGAGAAAGGCGAAGGCGAAGAGAGCGACCAGGACGACACTGAGCTTGTCGATCGGCGCCACCAGCGTGGCGGGACCGAGCTTCAGGGCGCGAAAATAGCACAGCCAGGACGCGCCAGTCGCAAGCCCCGACAGGACCAGGAACAGCCAGGTCTTCGACTGGACCGCCGAGGGCGCCGCGAACTGGCCGGTGAAGAACAGCAGCACGGAGAAGGCGAGCAGCACCACGATGGTGCGGATGAAGGTGGCCAGATCTGGATTGATGTTCTCGACGCCGACCTTGGCGAAGATCGCGGTCAGTGCCGCAAAGCAGGCCGAGAGCAGCGCCCAGCTCTGCCAGGTGGAGAAAAGTGCGGATTTCATAGGATTTGAATCACCGCGCCACCGACAGTTTCTCGCTGATCGCCTTGCGCAGGATGCGCGACAGCGACTCCACCGAATAAGGCTTCTGGATCAGCTCGAAGCCGCGATGGGCGTTTTCGGCGAGCACGTTGCTGTAGCCGGAGGTGAGCACGACCGGGAGACCCGGATAGCGCTCGCGGATGATGCCAGCGAGCTCGACGCCGTTCATGCCGGGCATGATGACGTCGGAGAAAACGAGGTCGACGGCGAATTCGTCCTCGCCGAGGATGGCAAGCGCGGCGTTGGCATTGGCAACGCGGCGGACGACATAGCCGAGATCTTCCAATAGCTCGGTCGAGAACTGGCCGACATCGTCATTGTCCTCGACCACCAGCACGCGATAGCCGCGCCCCGTCGTGGCGGCCTCGCTGATCAGCGCCGCGGCTTCCTTCTCGGCGGCAGGGCTCTGCGCCTGCGGCAGGTAGATGGTGAAGGTCGCGCCCTTGCCCTGCGTGCTCGTCACCGCGATGTCGCCCTCGGACTGCTTTGCGAAACCGAACGCCTGGCTGAGGCCGAGGCCGGTGCCTTTGCCGACTTCCTTGGTGGTGAAGAACGGCTCGAAGATGGCGTCGATATTTTCAGGCGCGATGCCGCTGCCGGTATCCGCAACGGAGATCGCGACATAGTCGCCGCCGCGCGCCGACTGTGCGCGAAGCCCCGGTATGCCAGCGACCTTGCGCACGGCGATGGTGAGGCAGCCTTCGCCGTCCATGGCGTCGCGGGCGTTGATGGCGAGGTTGATCAGTGCGGTCTCGAATTGCGCGATGTCGGCGACGGTGAAGCAATCGGCATCGTCGATCTCGACGACGATCTCGATGCGGCCGCCGACCAGGGGACGGACCAGCTGCGCCACGCCCTCGACCTGGGCGCCGACGTTGAAGATCTGCGGCTTCAGCGGCTGCCGGCGTGCGAAAGCCAGTAGCTGCGCGGTCAGCTTGGAGGCGCGTTCGACGGTGTCGGAGATGGCATCGACATAGCGGCGGCGGCGCTCCTCCGGCAGCTCGCGCCGGCGCAGGAAGTCGGTCGCCGAACGGATGATGGTGAGGAGGTTGTTGAAATCGTGGGCGACGCCGCCGGTAAGCTGGCCGATCGCCTCCATCTTCTGCGACTGGCGCAGCGCTTCCTCGCCGCGGCGGCGCTCGGTGATGTCGACGGCCTCGGGCACGGCGCCGGTGATGTTGCCGTGGCGGTCGAGCACCGGGCGCATGCCGAACTCGAAATCGCGCTCGCCGACGGGAAGGCGCAGCCGCATCTCCATCCGCACCGCTTCGCCTTTCAGCACGGTGTCGAAGGCCCCGCGCACGGTTGCGCTCATGCCTGGCGTCCCGCTGAACCAGGGCGTGTCCCAGAACGGCTTGCCGATCACGTCGGCAGAGCTGGCCTTGATGCCGTCGAGCGCGGTCTTGTTGGCGTAGAGCAATTCGCCCTTGAGATTGACCAGGCCCTGATACTGGTTGCTGGTCCCCAGGATCGCGCGCAGCCGTGCCTCGTTGGATTCGAGCTCGGCGGTGCGTTCGGCAATGCGCTCCTCCAGCGTCTCGTTGAGCCGGCGCAGCTCGATCTCGGCCTGCTTGGCGACGGTGACGTCGTGGGCGACGCCGATGAAGCCGATATGCTTGCCGGTCGGGTCCCAGCGCGGCTGCGATTCCGAGCGCAGCCAGCGCCACTCGCCATGGGCGTCCTTGTAGCGCGCTTCCAGCACGAACGGTTTCAGCGAGGCTTCGCCCTGGACGGACTGCTGCAGCACATGCGGCAGATCGTCGGGATGCAGCACCTTGCGCCAGTCAAAGGCGATGGCCTCGTCGTAGGGCAGGCCGACGAAGTCGACATAGGCCCGATTGGCGAAGGAGCGCGTGCGGTCGAGTTTTGTCACCCAGATCGGCACCGGCGCGCTGTCGGCGATCAGCCGGAAACGCTCCTCGCTCTCGCGCAGCGTTTCGCGCACCAGCATCTGGTCGGTGATATCGATATGGGCGCCGACGAGTCGGATGGCGCGCCGGTCGCCGCCACGCTCGATCTTGGCGACGACGCGGATCCAGCGGGTCTCGCCGTCGCTCGGGCGGATGATGCGGTATTCGGCTGTGTAATCCTCGCTGGTCCCGGCCAGCGCGTCGAGGAAATGCTTGACCGTCGCGTCGCGGTCATCGGGGTGAATGCGGTTGACCCAGTTCTCGTGGGACTCGTCGGCGGCCTCCGGAGGCAGCCCATGGAGCATCAGATATTCGGGCGAGCGGCGGTTCTTGAAGCCCTCGCGGAAGTCGACCTCGAGCCCGCCGACCTTGCCGATACGCTGGATCCGCGCCAGCTCCGCCTCACGCTCCTGGAGCGCGCGATAGGCGTCGTCGCGCTGGCGCGCGATGTCGTCGAGGTGTTGGCGCAGCCTTTCGGCGGCGGTGGTGTCGGGCGAAGAATCGTTCAAGGCGTCGGCCGTTGTGATGCGGGTGCGCACGTGCCGGACCGATATTCACACAGACGCAGCGTGATAGCCATTGCTCAAAGGGGAATGAATTGTCGGAAAAGGTCCGCGGCCAGTCTGAACGCGGTAAAGTCCGATCAGCCAACGCCGGGTCTGGATATTTGTTCCAAACATTGGAACGATGCGTCCGCGGACGCGTCTTTGCGAGGCGTCACAACTCCCATTGATAAAACTCTGTTTCCGAAGAGGCTAAACCTTGAAGCTCTTTGTCTGCCAGTCCTGCGGCAACGTCCTCTATTTCGAGAACCGCGCCTGCGAACGCTGCGGCCACCGTGTCGCCTTCCTGCCGGAGCGGGAGACGATGTCGGCGCTCGAGCCCGACGGGGAGGGCTGGGCCACGCTTGCCGACAAGGGTCGGGGGCGGATGCTGTGCCGGAACGCGGAGTACGATTCCTGCAACTGGTTGACCGACGCGGACGACAGCACCGGCTATTGCCGCGCCTGCCGCCACAACGGCATCGTGCCTGACCTCTCCGACCCCGCGCAGCTCGCCGGCTGGCGCGAGCTGGAGGTGGCCAAGCACCGCCTGTTCTACTCCCTGATCCGCTGGAAGCTGCCGCTCCGGACCCGGCAGGAGGACGCCGAGCACGGCCTCATCTTCAACTTCCTCGCCGACGATCCAAACAGCGGTCAAAAAATCCTGACCGGGCATGACAACGGCCTGATCACGATCGCGCTCACCGAGACGGACGCCATTGAGCGCGAGCGGCGCCGGCTGGAGATGGGGGAGCCGTACCGGACGCTGCTCGGGCATTTCCGCCACGAGGTCGGACATTATTTCTGGGACGTGCTGGTGCGCGACGGCGGCAAGCTGGACGACTGTCGTGCCGTGTTCGGCGACGATTCGCTCGATTACGGCCAGGCCTTGCAACGCCATTATGCCGAAGGCGCGCCGGCGGACTGGCAGCAGAACTACGTCTCGGCCTATGCCACGACCCACCCCTGGGAAGACTTCGCCGAAACCTGGGCGCACTACCTCCACATCGTCGATACCCTGGAGATGGCCTCGGAGTTCGGCATGGAGGTTCGCCCCAAGGTCGACCGCGACGGGGAGTTGACGGCGCGCATTCGTTTCAATCCCTACGAAGCCAGGGACGTCGAGGCGCTCGTCAACGCATGGCTGCCCTTCACCTTCGCCATGAACAGCGTCAACCGCGCCATGGGTATGCGCGATCTTTATCCCTTCATCCTGTCGCCGGCCGTCGTCGCCAAACTGGGCTTCATCCATGGCCTGGTCCGGGACGTGGCCAAGGGCACGCCCAAGGATGCGTCCAAGGCCGCGTCAACGGACCTGCCCAAGCCCGGGAAGCCGTAAGCCGCCCAAGGGCTTGCCGGGCAGGCTTCGGTCTTGCGCTGGTACGCCAGAGGGGCCGGATTTAGACCGTTGCCTCCAGCCTATTTTGATGTACCACGGGGGGCACACGGCCCGTCCGAACGGCCCCAACGGCCAGGGAAGGGTCCCGCCCAAGGTCGAGATTCAAGAAAAGCATGTTCAAGAAGATCCTGATCGCCAATCGCGGCGAAATCGCCTGCCGGGTCATCAAGACCGCGCGCCGCATGGGAATTCAGACGGTTGCGGTCTATTCCGAGGCCGACCGCGATGCGCTCCATGTCGAGATGGCCGATGAGGCCGTCCTGATCGGGCCGCCCGCCGCGGCCGAGAGCTATCTGGTGATCGAGAAGATCGTCGAGGCCTGCCGCAAGACGGGCGCCGAGGCGGTGCATCCCGGCTACGGCTTCCTGTCCGAGCGCGAGGCATTTCCGCGCGCCCTTGAAGCGGCCGGCATCGTCTTCATCGGACCGAACCCGGGTGCGATCGCCGCGATGGGCGACAAGATCGAATCCAAGAAGGCCGCCGCCAAGGCCAAGGTCTCGACCGTGCCGGGCTATCTCGGCGTCATCGAGGACGACAAGCACGCGGTCAAGATCGCCGACGAGATCGGCTATCCCGTGATGATCAAGGCCTCCGCCGGCGGTGGCG
>Ga0102590_1004047_pt1 | contig 13205 bp, 11 predicted proteins | sample AraplaMF_Col_mMF_FD_76859 | JGI IMG/M metagenome (GOLD analysis project Ga0102590, IMG submission 76859) | Arabidopsis root microbial communities from the University of North Carolina, USA - plate scrape MF_Col_mMF | ecosystem: Host-associated > Plants > Roots > Endosphere | place: USA...
TGATCAGCGCCAGCGCGATCAGGCAGCGCGCATTGTCGGTGCCGTGGACGTGCTGGCTGATGCCCATGCCCCAGAAGATGATCGAGGCCCGCGACCGTGCGTATTCGCGCGCCACCTCGCGCAGCGTCTGCGCCGGGATGCCGCAGATCGGTTCCATCTTCTCCGGGGTGAAATCGGCGATGCGCGCCTTGAGGTCGTCAAAGCCCTCGGTATAGCCGGCGATGTATTGCTGGTCGGTCAGCCCTTCGGTGATGATGGTGTTGATCATCGCGTTGAGCATGGCGACGTCACTGCCGGGCTTGAATTGCAGGTGCCTGGTCGCATGCCGTGACAGGGTTTGGCGACGAGGATCCATCACCACGAGCTTGGCGCCCTTCTTGGCGGCGTTCTTGATGAAGGTCGCCGCGACCGGATGGTTGACGGCCGGATTGGCGCCGATCACGATGATCAACTCGGCATCCATGGCCGCCGCAAACGGCGCCGACACCGCGCCGGAATTCAGCCCCTCCATCAGCGCCGCCACCGACGACGCGTGACACAGCCGCGTACAGTGATCGACGTTGTTGGAGCCGAAGCCGGTGCGCACCAGCTTCTGGAACAGATAGGCCTCCTCGTTGGAGCCTTTGGCCGAGCCGAAACCAGCCAGCGCCTTGACACCCATCTCGTCGCGGACCTTCACTAGGCCTTTGGCCGCGATGTCGAGCGCTTCTTCCCACGAGGCTTCGCGGAAGTGCGTGAACGGATTGGCCGGGTCGACCTGGTCGTAGCCGTCCTTCTTGGCGTTGGGCAGCCGTACCAGCGGCTTGGTCAGGCGGTGCGGGTGATGGATGTAATCGAAACCGAAGCGGCCCTTGACGCAGAGCCGGTTGTGGTTGGCGGGACCGTCGCGGCCCTCGGCGTAGATGATCTTCTCGTCCTTGACCTGATAAGTCACCTGGCAGCCGACGCCGCAGAACGGGCACAGCGAATCCACTTTCCTGTCGGCATAGACGGTGCGGGTCTGGTTCTCGTCGAGCAGTGCCGAGGGCATCAGCGCGCCGGTCGGGCAGGCCTGCACGCACTCGCCGCAGGCCACACAAGTCGATTCCCCCATCGGGTCGTCGAAATCGAACACGATCTTGGCGTCGGCGTTGCGGTAGGCCATGCCGATCACGTCGTTGACCTGGACCTCGCGGCAGGCGCGCACGCACAGCCCGCACTGGATGCAGGAATCCAGGTTGACCCGCATCGCCGGATGACTGGCGTCGCCTTCCCAGCGCTGCGCCGCCGGGAAGCGGCTTTCGGTGACCTCGACCTTTTCGGCCCAATGCCAGAATTTCGAGTCCGGATCGTGCGAGGTGGCGCGAGCCGGCTGGTCAGCGACCAAAAGCTCCATCACCATCTTCTGCGCCGCGACCGCGCGGTCGCTGGCGGTCTTGACCTTCATGCCGACGCTCGGCGTGCGCTTGCACGACGCCGCCAGCACGCGCTCGCCCTCGACCTCGACCATGCAGGCGCGGCAGTTGCCGTCCGGGCGATAGTCCGGTTCCGGCGAATAGCACAGATGTGGGATCTCCCTGCCCTGGCGTTTGGCGACCTGCCAGATGGTCTCGCCATTGATGGCTTCGACCTGCTGGCCGTCGAGCTCGAACTGGATCTTGGTCATTCCGCAGCTTCCTTCGGTGCGAATTCTTCCGGGAAGTACTTGATCACGGAGGTTAGCGGATTGGAGGCGGCCTGGCCGAGGCCGCAGATCGACGCATCGCGCATCGCCTGACTCAACTGGTCGAGCAGGGTCCTGTTCCAGGTTCCCTGCTCCATCAGCAGCGCTGCCTTCTGGGTCCCGACCCGGCACGGCGTGCACTGGCCGCAGCTCTCGTCTTCGAAAAAGCGCATCAGGTTCAGCGCGGCGGCCTTCACGCTGTCCTGCTCGGACAGGACGATCACCGCGGCCGAGCCGATGAAGCAGCCGTATTTTTCCAGCGTGCCGAAATCCAGCGGAATGTCGTCCATCGCCGCCGGCAGGATGCCGCCGGAAGCGCCGCCAGGAAGGTAAGCATGAAAACTGTGGCCGTCGGCCATGCCGCCGCAGAATTCGTCGATCAGCTCGCGCACCGTGATCCCGGCAGGCGCCAGCTTCATGCCGGGATTCTTCACCCGGCCGGAGACGGAGTAGCTGCGCAGGCCGTGGCGCTCGTGGCGACCGTGACCCTTCCACCAGTCGGCGCCTTTTTCGACGATGTCGCGCACCCACCACAGCGTCTCGATATTGTTGATCAGCGTCGGCAATCCGAACAGCCCGACCTGGAATGGATAAGGCGGCTTGTGCCGCGGCAGGCCGCGCTTGCCCTCGATGCTTTCAAGCAGCGCGGACTCCTCGCCGCAGATGTAGGCACCGGCGCCGCGCCGCATGTGCAGCACCGGACCGCCCGGCGGCAACTTCGCGATTTCGCGTTCGAGGATCTCGCGTGACGCGGGATACTCGTCGCGCAGATAGACGTAGACCTCGGGCGCCTCGACCACATGGGCGCCGATCAGCATGCCTTCGATGAAGCGATGCGGATCGGTCTCGAGGTACCAACGGTCCTTGAAGGTGCCGGGCTCGCCCTCGTCGCCGTTGATCGCCATCATCCGCGGGCCGGGCTCGCCGAGCACCGCGCGCCACTTGCGCCCGGTCGGGAAGCCGGCGCCGCCGAGCCCGCGCAGCGAGGCGTCGTCGAGTGCCTTGAGCAGGTCTTCTTTCTTTAGCTCACCGGAGCGCAGACGTTCCAAGAGCTTGTAGCCGCCTTGCGCGACATAGGCGTCGTAGTCGACATATTTCGGCAGATGCGCGTGGGTGTCGCGGCCCTTCACCGCCGCAAGGACGTTGGCGGTCGTCGCGTGATCGACGAAATGATGACCGACTTCTGCGGCCGGCGCGGTATCGCAGCGACCGACGCATGGCGCGCGCACCACGCGCACACCGGGACCGGTGCCGGACTGCAGTTCGCTCAACAGCTTTTCCGCGCCGAGCATGGCGCAGGTCAGTGAATCGCAGACCCGGATGGTCAGCGGCGCGATATCGGGCTCGCCTTCTTTGACGACGTCGAAATGGGCGTAGAAGGTCGCGGTCTCGAACACTTCGGCAAACGCCAGCTTCATTTCGTCGGCGAGAGCGGCGAGATGGGCCGCGGAAATCTGGTGATACTTGTCCTGGATCAGGTGCAGATATTCGATCAACAGGTCGCGCCGCCGCGGCCGGTCGCCGAGCAGCAGTTCGATGTCGTGGGCGGCGGCCGGGTCGATCTGACGGCCCTTGGGCGTCGATTTGGCGCGCTTGCGCCCCGCGCCGGGATGTTCGAACGAGCGGACTTGCTGCACGTCGTGACTCATTGGAGCATCTCATTTCCATTTCCGACCGGATCAGGCCTGATTTTGGAACGACCCTAATCCGTGGCATGCCAGATGCCAAGAGCATTATGTCGGCCTGACAGGGATTTGAGGGGGCGAGACGGGGTACCGTCCCGAGTGAATCAAGCGATCGGACCTTGGGCCCGGTCCGGCTTGATTTCGCATGGATCCCTTTGGACGTTCCCCGGTCGGGTTCCCCCAAGATGGTCGGCGCCGGCAGAACGGGCGTTGTTGTCTGCGTAACATGCGCGACGCCGGTCCTTCCGCGGCCCGACCCGCTCCAGCCAGCCGCCCCAGCGGCGCCGAGCAGCACAAAGGATAGCGTCGATACCCGGCCCCGGCCCGGCTTGCCTCCGAGTTCCGCGGTTGATTCAGCTTCAGCCGCCCGTCGCGATCTGTCGCCTGCGACATTCGATCAGACGCGCTTTTGCTCGGCGAACCCTGCAGCGGCGACGATCGGCGGTCAATCCGAATTTGCGTGATCGCTCTCGGGCCGCCACCGTGCGATTGCCCGCTTGTTCCGAAAGTACGACGAGACCTGCATCTTCGCGCTCAAAAATCAGCAATTCAGCGTCGAATGCCGACTGATCTCTCTGATCGTCCCCTCGCTTAAGGCTTCGGCACGCTGGAGAACACCAGCGACATGTCCTCGAATTCCTCGATCGGAAGCTTTGCGCCGGCCGTGGTATGGCGCTCTTGCGACGACATCGCGCCTCCGGACGCGATAGAGCGGTCGGTCGAATGAGGGTGCGACCACAACATGGTAGTTGCGGCAGCGAACAGGGTAAGCGTCACGAAGCCAAAAATCATCAATCTCTTCACGGGACATCTCCGCTGGTTCGAGATCCAGGAATGGTCGGCTCCATTGCACTAGCTCGAACCGCGACCCACCAATGTGACCCGCCTCACAGCTCACATTTATGTTTTCTCCCGCGAGGTGGAGGGTGTCCTTTGGAATATGCAAGAGTTCTGCTCTTGGCGGTCTCCTTGGGCTAATCGCCGCCGATGCATCAAGCATCTATCGCTTCGTTGCACGTTCGAGGAATTTCATCAGCGCGGCGCGGTCCTGTTCCGAACCAATGCGCTGCTCGGGCATCTTGGTACCGGGGGTGTAGGCGGCGGGTCCGATCTCGAACAATCGCGCAACCGTCTCCGGCGTCCACACGATATCGAGGTGCCTCAGGGCTTCGGAAAAACGATAGCCCGGCGCCGTTGCGATGCGCCGGCCGAACAGGTTCGCCAGGGTCGGGCCCGCCCGGTTGGCCTGCCCGGCATCAAGGGTATGGCAGGCGATACAAGCCCGAAAGATCTCGGCGCCCCGATCACCGGCATAGGCGGCGAGCGGATCGCCCGCGGTTTCCAGCAGAATAGGATCGATGGACTCCCCGGTCACCGCGTTCCAGCGGCGGATGATGTTGTCGGCACCGCCGGTGAGCAGAGTACGGCTGTCCGGCAGGAACGCCACCGACCAGACCGGCAGCCCGGGGCCGACCAGCGTGCGCGCCAGAGCACGCGTTTTGCGATCGACGATGGCGACCGATCCGCCGATGCTGGCGGCAGCCACCAGCGCGTCATCCGGCGAAATTGCAATCGAGATCACCGGTTTCGGCCCGGCTGCCACCTCGCTTGCGAGAGTACCGGCTGCGTTCAGGAAATACAGCTTGCCGTCGGCGCCCCCCGTGACGATTTCGCCGTTGCTGCCGATCGCGACGGCGTTGAGCGGGCTTGGCAGCGCGACGGCGTTCGGCGGCGCGCCGTCCAGTGGCCAGATCCGCAGGCTCTGATCGTAGCTGACACTGACCAGAGAGTGGCCATCCGGCGCGAAAGCGACGCCGTTGACATTCTGGGTGTGGCCTTCGAGCACGCGTGGCGCGCCTCCCACGAGCGGCCACAACCGCACAGTATGATCCCACGATGCCGAAGCCAGGGTTGCGCCGTCGGCTGACGCTGCAAGCGCCGAGATCGGCGCGCTATGGCCTTCGAGCACGGCATCGGGATCGGCATTGCCCGAAGTCCAGATGGCGATGCGTCCGTCGGCGCCCGCGGTCGCAGCGCGTCCATCCCGGAGCAGCACCACCGCGTTGACGGCGTCGGCATGGAAACGCAGCACCTGTTCGGCCGCATTTGTTTTCAGCGACCAGCGGATCGCGGTTGAATCAAAACTACCCGATATCGCGGCCTGCCCGTCGGGCGAAATCGCCAACGCCCGCACCGGCCCGCCATGGCCCCGCAGCTGCGCAACGGCGGCTGTGATCGCGAGCGGCATCATTGCCAGCAAGGCAGCCCGCGTCAAAAGTGAATGGCGGCGCTTGTTGCGAGGGTCGAGCATGGACAGCCATCGTTGCGTCGGTCCGCATCGCCGTCAAGGCCGGCTCTTGGAGATTTAGCCCACACCGGGCCTGTCGCGGTCCAGGCCCTTGGCGTGGAGGTCATCGAGGTAGCTCTGAAAACGCCGCTCTGCGTTCTGTCCGAGTTCGCGCAGAAACGCCCAGGAATAGATGCCGGTGTTGTGCATGTCGTCAAATCCGAGCCGCACCGCATAATTTCCGACCAGCTCCACCGTCAGAATCGTCACGCCGCGCTTGCCGCCAATGGTCTTGCGCTGCGCTTCGGAATGACCCTGCACTTCGGCTGAGGGGCTGGTGACACGGAGAATTTCCGCGGAAAGGCTGAATACCTCGCCGTCGTCGAATGCGATCTGTAGGACACTGTGATTGTTCATGAGCCGGATTTCAACCGGCCATGCCGGCTTGGGGTTCGGCGCAGTCACGTGACTATCCTGTTCAAGCGATTCGGAACGCGGGCGAGGCCGGATATATCCGGCTTCGACGATTCCAGAACATCCGACTTGGATAAAACCCGGGTTGACTGGGAGATAGAGCGCGCTGCCGTTGCTTCAACGTCGTCATGCCATTTCAAACCAAGGGGATCAGACCGAGCAGACGGCCGCTCAACCCGGCCCAATCAGATTATTGCCGGGATCGCCGACCCTGGCGCCGCCGGTTGTGAAGGCGACGGAACTCGGTTGCTGGATGTTGTTGAGCACCATCGCCACGCCGACCGCCGCGATCGCCGCGAACACCAGGGCTGCAAGAAAAACTTTCATGACGCTGCTCCAGATCTCACTTTGATTTGACGGCGCAATTCATTCGGCCGGAAGCGCGCGCGGAGTGCTTCCCGACGGCGCCTTGGCCTTTTCTTCCTCGACCCAGAGCGAGTGATGCTCCTTGGCCCAGTTGAGATCGACCTCGCCGGTGCCCATTGCTTCGAACGCGCCCTCCATGCCGACGGTGCCGATATAGATGTGCGCGAGCATGGCAGCGATGAACAGCATGGCGATCACGGCGTGGATCACGGTCCATACCTGCAGCGCGGTCACATCGGCCGGAAGGTAGGGGAACAGCAGGAACCAGCCGGACAGTGACATCAACGAGCCGCCTATTATTACGATCCAGAAAATGCCCTTCTGCCCGGCGTTGAAGCGCTTTGCCGGCGGGTGCTGGCCATTCGCGAGAATGCCGCCGCCTTGCTTGATCCATTGCAGATCGATCCTGTTCGGGATGTTGTCCTTGATCCAGATCAGGAACATGGCCACGAGGCCAAACATGAACGGAAACGCCAGATAATCATGAGCATATTTGGCGTAAGTCGACATGGTCGAGAATGCCTCGGCGCCGAACAGCGGCAGGACCAGGATCCGACCGAAACTGATGTTCAGGCCCGACAGCGCCAGCACAATAAAGCAGCTTGCCGTTAGCCAGTGGGTGAAGCGCTCGAAATTGGCGAAGCGCAGGATCTTCGTCCCGGAGAAACCGTGATCGAGGCGAATTCGTCCGCGCACCAAGAAGAAAACCGCCAGCAGAACCACCATTCCGAGGATGGCGACGCCACCGATAATCGGCAGCTTGCTGCGGTGGAAATCGCGCCAGTCGCGGCCGGCGGGCTGGATCAGATTGGCGGCGTTCGCATCCGGAATCGAGATCCGGCCGGAGATCTTGTCGCCCTCCTTCAGCGCATTCAGCAGCTTGTCTTCCTGGACAGCTTCGGCGGTGGGCCTGAAGGAATTCTGCGCCGCCGCCGGCTGAGCGACAAAGAACAGCACCGCCATGGCGGCGCCCAAGGCCTTGAGGGTTGAGAGTGAGCTTGGCATCCGCACTACGCCCTTTCGGTTTCAGGTTACGCGAGCGCCGCGACGGCGGCGCCGATTGACATCAGCCCGTCGGGGAATCGCTGTAGGCGGTCTTCCAGCCCCACATGCCCGAACCGTAACCGCGCTTCATCACGCGTTCCTTGTAGATTTCGGCGATGATGGCGCCGTCACCTGCGAGCAGCGACTTGGTCGAGCACATCTCAGCGCAGATCGGCAGCTTGCCTTCGGCGAGACGGTTGGCGCCGTATTTGGCGTATTCGGCGGGCGTCGAGTCGGCTTCCGGGCCGCCCGCGCAATAGGTGCACTTGTCCATTTTGCCGCGCGATCCGAAATTTCCGACTTTCGGATATTGCGGCGCGCCGAACGGACAAGCGTAAAAGCAGTATCCGCAGCCGATGCAGAGATCCTTGGAGTGAAGCACCACGCCGTCGGCGGTGGTGTAGAAGCACGACACCGGGCAAACCGCGGCGCAGGGCGCATCGGTGCAATGCATGCAGGCCATCGACACCGAGCGTTCACCGGGCTTACCGTCGTTGATTGTGACGACGCGGCGGCGATTGATGCCCCACGGCACTTCGTGTTCGTTCTTGCAGGCGGTCACGCAGGCGTTGCACTCAATGCAACGGTCGGCATCACAAAGAAATTTGACGCGAGCCATGTTCTATTCCCCCTCACGCCGTTTGAATCTGGCACAGGGTCACCTTGCCCTCGTGCATGCCGGTGACCGGATCGTAGCCGTAAGACGTCAACGTGTTGACGCTTTCGCCGAGCACGATCGGATCATTGCCCTTCGGATATTTGCCGCGCTGGTCGACGCCCTGGAACCAGCCGGCGAAGTGGAACGGCATGAACGCCACGCCCTTGCCGACGCGGTCGGTCACCAGCGCTTTGACCCGTGCCTTGGAGCTGTTTTCCGGACCGTACACCCAGACCCAGCCGCCATCCTTGATGCCGCGCTCGTTGGCGTCGGACGTATTGACCTCGACGAACATGTCCTGCTGCAATTCGGCAAGCCAGCGGTTGGAGCGGGTTTCCTCGCCGCCCCCTTCGTATTCCACCAGCCGTCCCGAGGTCAGGATGATCGGGAATTGCTTGGCCAGTCCCTTGTCCACCGCCGCCTTCTGAATCGCAAAACCGATATTGGCCATGCGGAACTGGCGTCCGTCCGGACGGGTCGGATATTTGGCGACGAGGTCGGGTCGCGCGGTGTAGATCGGCTCGCGATGCACCGGTATCGGATCGGGCAGATTCCACGCCACCGCGCGGGCCTTGCCGTTGCCATAGGCCATCACGCCGTGTTCGAGGGTGACCCGGATGATGCCACCGGACAGATCGACCGCCCAGCCGACGCCGTCGGGATTGTTGCCGCCGATCTTGGTGATGGTCGCGAGTTCTGCTTCGGTGAGGTCCTTGTCCCAGCCGAGCTTCTTGAGCACGCCGTAGGTGAATTCGGGATAACCGTCGGTCAGCTCCGAGCCCTTGCTGTAGGAGCCCTCGGCCAGAAGATTGACGTTCTTCACCGAGCCGTCCGGCTGCTTCTCTTCATAAACGACGCCGAAGCGGGCGCGGAAGGTGCCGCCGCCGTCCTTGGCGTGAAGGTTGGTGTTGTAGAGCGTGTGGGTGCCCGGATGCTTGATCTGCGGCGTGCCCCAGCACGGCCATGGCAGGCCGTAATAATCGCCGCCGATATCGGGCTCGTCGGCCTTGGCGCGCAGGGTCACCAGGTCGAACTTGCCCTGGTTCTTCATATGCGCCTTCAGCCGCTCCGGCGACTGGCCGGAATAGCCGGTGGAGAATCCGCCGCGGTTGATTTCGCGCAGCAGGGCTTCGGGCGAGGGACGGTTGTCCTTGACCTCGAGGTTCTTGAACATCGGCTCGGCAAAACCCAGTTTGGCCGAGAGACGGTAGATGATCTCGTAGTCGTCCTTGGATTCGAAGATCGGCTTGACCACCTGCTCGCCCCATTGCAGCGAACGGTTGGAGGCGGTGCGCGAGCCCGAGGTTTCGAACTGGGTGCAGGCCGGCAGCAGATAGGTGCCGTTCTTGCGTTCCGAGATCGCGGCGAAGGTGGTGGGATGCGGATCGGCCACCACCAGCAATTCGAGCTTCTCGAGGCCCTTCACCATCTCGGTCATGCGCGGCACCGTGTTGCCGCCGTGACCCATGATGATCATGGCCTTGAGGCTGTCGCGTTGGTCGACGTCGTCGGGATTGGCCAGCGTGGCGTCGAACCAACGGGTCGACGGGATGCCCGGCAGCTCCATGTTCTGCTTGCGGGTGCGGGCCGGACGGCCCGCCTTGGCGGGCACTTCGTCGAAGCGCGACTGCAGATAGTCGTATTCGACTTCCCACACCCGGCCCCAATGCTTCCAGGCGCCTTCGACCAAGCCGTAATAGAGCGGCAGCGACGTGATATCGAGGCCGATATCGGTGGCACCCTGCACGTTGCAGTGCCCGCGAAAAATGTTGGCGCCGCCGCCGAAGGTGCCGACATTGCCGGTCGCCAGCAGCAGGTTGCAATAGGCCCGAACGTTAGCGGTGCCGACGGTGTGCTGGGTGCCGCCCATGCACCAGACAAAGGCCGCTGGCCGCTGCTTGGCGAAGGTCTCGGCGACCTTCTTCAACTGCTCGCCTGGGATGCCGGATATACGCTCCACCTCTTCCGGCGTATATTTGGCGACTTCGGCGCGGATCTGGTCCATGCCGTAGACGCGCTGGGCAATGAATTCCTTGTCTTCCCAGCCGTTGTTGAAGATGTGGTGCAGCATGCCCCAGATCACCGCAATGTCGGTGCCGCTGCGAAACCGCACGTATTCCGTGGCATGGGCGGCGGTGCGGGTGAAGCGCGGATCGAGCACGAACACATTGGCGCGGTTGATTTCCTTGCCGGTCAGGATGTGCTGCAGCGATACCGGATGGGCTTCGGCGGCATTCGAACCCATGAAGACGATGGTCTTCGAGTTGCGCATGTCGTTGTAGGAATTGGTCATGGCGCCGTAGCCCCAGGTATTGGCGACGCCAGCGACGGTGGTCGAATGGCAGATGCGGGCCTGGTGATCGACCGAGTTGGTGCCCCAGAAAGCCGCGAATTTGCGGAACAGATAGCCGCCCTCATTGGAGAACTTTGCCGATCCGAGCAGATAGACGGAATCCGCGCCGGACTTGGCGCGGATCTCGAGCATCTTGTCGCCGATCTCGTTGATGGCCTGGTCCCACGACAGCCGCTGCCACTCGCCGTTGACCAGTTTCATCGGATACTTCAGCCGGCGGTCGCCATGCACCAGCTCCCGGACCGAAGCGCCCTTGGCGCAATGCGAGCCGCGATTGATCGGGCTGTCCCAGGCCGGTTCCTGGCCGACCCACACGCCGTTCTGAACTTCGGCGATCACGGTGCAGCCGACCGAACAATGCGTGCAGATGTTCTTTTTGATTTCGGTCGGGGCGCCGACGATTTTCGGGCCGGCCTCGGCCCTGCGCACCGAACCCAGCGGCATCAATCCCAACGCGGCGCCGGCCCCCGCGGCAAGGCCAGACCGGCGCAGGAAGGTGCGGCGGTCGAGAACTCCGGAAGCCAGGCCGGCGGCAATACCCTGCAAACGCGCCTTGCCCGCGGATCCGTCTCTTCGCTTCATCAACATGTGCGTGGCCCCATCAATAGCGGTTGACGCGATAGTAGTTCTTGACGTGATCGGTTTCCTTGTAGCGGGCCTTGACGCGCTCGGCCTGCGACTCGTCCGCCTCCGCCTCGCTGCTCGCCAGCGGCACGGCGGCGGCCGCGGCGACCGCCGATCCGCCCATCAGGAAAAACCGGCGCCGGTCCACGCCCGCCGCGGCCCCGGTTGCCTTGTTGTCGGATGGCTTGCTCATGGATTCGTCCCCTTCCATTTTGCACGCCCTCACGCGTCACCCGGACAGCGTGAAGGCCTCGGTTTCCAGCTCCATAAAGATACGGCCGACGCGCCCGACGGCACGGTAGAAATTGGCGGACGGCGACATCTCGAGATCGGCGAACATCCGCGCCGCCCACGGCTTGAGATGCGCCGCGAAGAAGCGCGCCTGTTCGGCAAACTCGGCTTCGAAGTCGCCGCGCGCCAGGCCCGCCATGACTTCGAGCAGGATCGCGATGTGATCTTCCGGCTCCCGCGAGATGCCGGCGCGCTCGATGCCGAGCGCATCGAGGTCTTCACGGACCCGCGCCAGCGGACGCTCGTGAAGAAAACCGGTCAGGTAATAGGAGGCGTAGGGCAACAGCTCGCCGCGGCCGACCCCGATGAACAGAGCGAAGAATTCCTTGCTGACGGCACCATGATCGGCCGCCGTGGCAGCCGCTGCCAGTTCGATGTGCGCCATGCCGAGATCGGACGCATCGCCCTTCAGCGCGCTGACGCGCGCCAGCGTATCGGTGTCAGGCGCCTTGCCGAGCAGCACCGACAGCAAGCCGTATTCGGCGGCGCGCAGCAGGTCGATCTCGTCGACTTCGGGTTTCGCTGACACCTTTAATGACACCTGACCTTCGGGGGATCCGTAGAGATCGGGGCGAAGGATGAACCGATGCACCTGCGTCAGCGCCTCGACGGCGAGAACCCGTTCGGCGGGAATCCGCGACCATGCCGAGACCGAAGGCTGGGCAATGCCGATCGCCCGCGCCAGCGATGCGACGCCGCCTGCTGCCTTGATTGCCTGTTCCAGACCGGCGTCACGCATAGTACGGTCGACTTCTCCCCCCGCTTGTGCCTCTTGGACGGGCATTCGATTCTAGAACTGGAATGGTTCTATTTGAAATTTGTAACATAGGCCTTGCCTATGTCCGCAAAAACTTTTGGCTAAGCCTGTGGTTTTGCCGAGCCATGGCGTCGCATCAGCTGCTGCGGTGCAACAGAGCCGCGCTGATCATGGCCCTCAGCCTGCCCGGCTGCAACGCCGCTGCCTGCCTCGACATTCGGAGGCTCTGGCGCGGTCGTCCCATCGCCCAGCCGCAACGTTTGGGTCGGCAAATCCGGCTTCGGCTCCGGCGTTGCAGCGGGTTCGGCAGATGGTGCTGGATCGCTCGCAGGCACTTTTCCAGGGTCGGCGGTCGATAGCGAGGATTCGACCGCAGAATCGCCCATGATCTGCGAAACCAGCCGCGCCACGTCCATCCCGGCGCCGAGCTCACTGCTGCCCGGCACGCCTCCCGGCGTGTTCCAGTCATAGGCGTAGTCGAGGGCGGGATTGACGTAATTGCGGATCGCCGGATCGAGCGCCCAGGATTTTCGCAGCGCCGCATTGCGCAGCTGTTCGGGAACGCCCTTGCCGAGAAAGGCGGTGATATCGGTCGTTGCAGTCAGGTCTTCGAGCTTTGGCAGGCTGGAGAGGTCGAACGGCGGCTCCGCATCGGCTTCGGCAACCGGCCCCGGGAGCTCGGCCGTTGCAACCGGTTCCGGATCCTGCTGCTTTGCCTCGCGCTTGCGCTGCGACCATCGCGCCAGAAAGCCCTTGTCGCCATCGCCGGGATCTTCGTCGCGGTCGTCGGGATCGCTCATGCGCCCTCGCCTTCGGAACGACCGCCGGCTCGCGGGTCGCGGTCGTTGCCGGCGCGGTCGCGCTTGCGCTTATGGAAGACCCGCTCGACATGAAACTGATCGACAAAGGCGGCGACCCACGATGCGATGTCGGATGGCATCGGCACGGTGCCGATCACATCGCT
>Ga0102590_1004049_pt1 | contig 13200 bp, 9 predicted proteins | sample AraplaMF_Col_mMF_FD_76859 | JGI IMG/M metagenome (GOLD analysis project Ga0102590, IMG submission 76859) | Arabidopsis root microbial communities from the University of North Carolina, USA - plate scrape MF_Col_mMF | ecosystem: Host-associated > Plants > Roots > Endosphere | place: USA...
CAAGGTCGCCAGTCGCGCGAACGAGCGCTCGATAGCAGTTTTCGGCGTCCTTCACAACGCTCGGATCGGGCTGAATCGCGTCTCTTTACAGTGGAAGTTCCGGCTCGCGCCGGGCGTTGCGGCGGGCATTGGTGACCGCGGGCGAGGCCGAGGAGCGGACAAAGCTCCAGCGGGTCGACGGCGCCTGACGGGCGTCCTGACGGATCACGATCTGGGCGGTGCGGCGGGGGCCGTCATTGCCGGCCAGGAACACGCTGTCCTCGAGATCAACCTTGTCGTCGAGAGCCTCGAAGGTCCAGACGTCGCGATTCGGCAGCACCAGCATGACGCCGCGCGCATCCGAGAGCCGGCTCGCCTTCACCGCGGGATGCAGATGGAAGCGCAGCGTAAAATCGGCACCGGCGCCCTTGAGGCGTGCGCCTTGCGGCGGCGACAGCGTGTCCTCGCCGTCGATCCGCGCGCCGTCATTGGCAACCATCAGCACGCGACGATGGATCACGCCGAACTTGCCGAGATAGCCGTCATGCGAGGTCGTCAGTAGCGTGCCGTCCTGCACGATCTCGCGATAGCTCTCGACCTCATGGGGGCCGCTGATAACAGGCGCACCGTGCAGTAGCCGCTTCATCGCCGACATCTCGACGAACTGGCATGACGAGGTATCGTGATAGGTCAGCGTCGAATGCGCCGCGGTGCCGCGCGCGAATGGCCGCCAATTGTCGCGGCCTGTGGTCGGCATGCCGCAATTGGTGACGATGCGGCTGGTGCCGGAGGACAATTCGAACGACAGGCAGCCGGCATGTGCATCGTGGCTGACGCCGGGCGGCGGCGGCGGGCCCGTGTCGATAATCACAGTGGTCGGGCCGGCATCGAGGCGCTGGAAGCCGGTGTGCGGCATGTTCGCCATCGGCGCGCCATGGGTATCGTCATAGGCCAGCAGCGTTGCAAGCAGGTCTGACGGGGTTGCGCTCATGCCGTTGAACAGCGCGAAATTGCCGTCGCCGTGCCGAAAGAAGCGCAGCATCGGCATCATGCGGTCGATCGCATTGAGGAGTGCCGGCGGCGGCGCGATGTTGCGCGCGGCAAAGGTCTGCCGCAGCGGCAACAGGTCGATCAGCAGCTCGATCAGTGCGCCGGGATTGCGGGAGATGTGTCCGCCGTCGGGCAGAATCTGCCGCTGCAACTCGTCGGAAAGTTTTTTCGACGCACTGCGGATATGGCGGGCCTGGTTGGCGAGGCAGAGCGTCGTGTAGCACAGCGCGATCTGCACCTGGAGCTTCGGCACCCCGTCCGGGATGTTGACCATGGTGTAGCGCAGGAAGCGGATCTCGCGGGCCAGCGCGCGCAGGTAACGGCGGTAGAATTTGTTGTCGGTATCGTTCAGGACGAGCGGTGCCTGCGACAGCAGCGAGATCACGCGCCGCGCCAGCACGTCGGCGCGGCGGGCGACAGGCCGGCGCTTGTTGGCGGGGTTGCTGATCCAGTCCTCGACCAGTGAGCGCGCATTCGCCCGGGTCAGCGCGGTGTCGGCGGCGCGCAGGTGCCGCAGCCAGCCGAAGCCGAGCAGCGCGACCTCCCAGTCCTCGGAGGGCGGATCGAGATCGAAGATCGAGCGGCCGTGGCAATTGACGATCTTGCCAGCGAAGACGAAGCGTCCGGCATAGATCTCGGCGGCGCGCGTCGCATCCGCGGTGCGCAGATCATGCGGCGCGATGATCAGCCGATCGGTCCGGCCGGGCCAGACCCGTGACAGCGCAACGGAACCACCGCTCGCGCGCGCAAGCATGTGCCGCGCGAAGCGGTTCATCACCAGCGTCGAGATACGTCTGCGTTGAGCGACCGACACGCCTTGCCTTGAAGGGGAGAGGATTCCGACGAATCCTTATTAATCCCAAAAAAGGTCCGCTGACACCACCTTGAAAGGCGCCGAATCAGTCCAGCGGTAGCAAAATCCGGTGCAAAATCAGGATTTAACAAGCCGGGCCGCGAAAAATCCATCGAGCCCGCCGAGCTTCGGGTCGGCGTGTGGCAGGTGGCTCGGCAGGGTCCGCAGATCGCCGTCAGGGGTAATGATCTCGCTGAGCCCAGAGACCTCGCTGGCCTCGATCCGCACGCGGCGAAGCGCGGGCTCTGCGGCCAGCAGCGTGGCGATCGCCTGCTCGCCCTCTTCGGGTTCCAGCGAACAGGTGCAGTAAACCAGCGTGCCGCCGGGCTTGAGCAGCGAGACGGATTTGCGCAGAAGCCGCTGTTGCAGAACCGTCATTGCGGCGACATCGGACTCCTGCCGCAGCCATGCGACGTCGGGATGCCGACGGATCGTCCCGGTCGAGGTGCAGGGCGCGTCGATCAGAATTCCATCGAAGCCCTCGGCCGGCCCTGCCCATTCCACGGCGTCGGCGACGACAGTCTCGGCCTGGAGCGACAGCCGGGCCAGATTTTCGCGCAGACGCGCCACCCGGGCGGGGGAGCGGTCGATCGCCGTGACATGCGCGCCTGCCAGCGCCAGCTGTGCGGTCTTGCCGCCGGGAGCGGCGCAGAGATCGGCGATGGATTTGCCCTTGAGGTCGCCGAACAGCCGGACCGGCAGCGCGGCGGCGGCGTCCTGCACCCACCATTGTCCTTCAGCGAAACCGGGCAGCATCGTGACCGAGCCGTGCAGCAGCGTGCGCACCGTTCCGGTCGGCAGCACCTCGCCGTGCAGCCGGCTTGCCCATTGCGCAGCGTCGGACTTCACGGTCAGGTCGAGGGAGGGGTCGTGACCGAGCGCGCGCGCCATGTCCCGCGCGGTCGCCTCGCCGTAATGTGCGCTCCAGCGCGCCAGCAGCCAAGGCGGCAGATCCAGTGATTCGGCGGCGACCTCTTCAACCAGCGCCTGGCCTTCGCGCGCGCAGCGGCGCAGCACGGCGTTGACGAGGCCGGCATAGCGCGCAGCACGCCGGTCGGATTGCACCAGGCGGACAGAGAGATCGACCGCGGCGTGATCGGGCACGTCCATCCAGAGGATCTGGGCGGCGCCGATCAGCAGCGCGCTCTGCGCGCGCGGCGCGTCGGACGGGATGCCCTTGTCGAGCAGGCGCGATAGCACATGGCCGAGCGTGCCGAGCCGGCGCAGGATGGTCGCAACCAAGCGCCGCATCAGCGCGCGGTCACGGTCGGCGAGCGTCTTCAGTCCGGGATGGGCGCCGGGGCCGTCGAGCTGGTCGTCAAGCGTACGGTGCTTGTGCAGGACGCCGTCGACGATGTCGGCAGCGATCCGCCGCGCCGCGAGACCGGGCACTTCGGTTGGAGGAGCAAAACGTTGAGATGGCATGCGGACGTAAGGTTCTGAGCGAGCGGCAGTTCCGCCGAGATGGGCGCATGCCTTGAGATCAGCTTGTGTGGCATGCGAATATGCCAAATGTAAGAATGGTCTCTGGCGATTTCAGCCCGTCGGGACCATTTCAGCAATGTGTTATTGGACGTCGCGCAGGTCTCGATCCTGCGCTAGGACCCGAACGATGAACGACCAGCCTCCCACTCCCAACCGCAAGCCCTTGCCGCCGGCCGCCCAGCGCGCGCTGGCCGAAGCCGAGGCCCGCCGGCGAGCCGCCGCAGCCAAAGCCGAGACGGCACCCAAGGAGTTGCAGGGGCCGAAGGGACCCGAGCCGACGCGCTACGGCGATTGGGAGCGCAAGGGTATCGCCTCGGATTTTTGAGGCCTGCGGCCTGACGCCCCGACGTCCAGCCGCTACAGATAATGGCCCTCCTGCAAGTAGCGGATGATGCGCTCGCAGGCCGCCTCGCTCGTCAGTTCCGAGGTGTCGATCGTGATTTCGGGCGCCTGCGGCGCCTCATAGGGATCGTCGATGCCGGTGAATCCGGGCAGCTCTCCCGCCCGCGCCTTGCGATACAGCCCCTTGGGGTCACGCCGCTCGCATTCGGCGAGCGGGGTTGCGACATGGATCTCGATGAACTCGCCCGCCTCGATGCGGTGCCGCGCCATTTCGCGCTCGCTGCGGAACGGCGAGATCAGCGCGACCAGCGCGATCATGCCGGCGTCGACGAACAGCGCCGCGATCTCGGCGACGCGCCGGACGTTCTCCATCCTTTCCGAGCTGGAAAAGCCGAGGTCACGATTGATGCCGTGGCGGAGGTTGTCGCCGTCGAGCAACGCGGCATGACGTCCGAATTCGGCCAGTCGCCGGTCGACCAGATCGGCGATGGTCGATTTGCCGGCGCCGCTGAGTCCCGTGAACCACAGCACGCAGGGCCGCTGCTGCTTGAGCCGCGCGCGAACGGATTTGTCGACGGCAAGCCGTTGCCAGTGAATGTTGGTGGCGCGGCGGAGTGACCGATCGATCATGCCGGCCGCAGCCGTGCGATGGCTGATCGGGTCGACGAGAATGAAGCTTCCCATCTCGCGACTGTCGCGATAGGCCTCGAACACCAGCGCGCGGTCGAGGCTGAGATGTACATAGCCGATCTGGTTGGCATCGAGCGTCGTGGCGCTCTCCTGCGCCATCGTGTCGATGGCGATGCGGTGCTTGAGAGTCGTGATCACTGCGCCTGATGAGGCGATGCCGCATTTGAGCATGTAGCGCCGGCCCGGCACCATGGCGTCGTCGTCGAACCAGACGAGATGCGCCGCCAGCTGATCCGAGACGAGCGGTGCGGCTCCGGCCGTCAGCACATCGCCGCGGCTGACGTCGATCTCGTCGGTCAATGTCAGTGTCACGGATTCGCCGGCCGCGGCGCGATCGCGCTCGCCACCAGGTGTGAGAATCCGCGCGACAAGCGTCCGGCGGCCCGACGGCTGCACCGTGACGGTCTCGCCGGCTGCGATCGCTCCGCCGGCGATCCGTCCGGAGAAACCGCGAAACTCCGCATGTGGGCGGTTGACCCATTGCACCGGCAGCCGGAAGGGCCGCGCCGAGATGTCGCCGGCGACGTCGACCGATTCCAGATAGGCCGTGACTGTCGGCCCGGTGTACCAGGGCATGCGCGTGCTTGCGACGGCGATGTTGTCGCCGTCGGGCGCCACGACCGGGATGCATTGGACCTGAGAGATTCCGAGCTGTCCGGCCAAGGTCAGGTATTCGGCGGTGATGGCCGCGAAACGGCCGCCGTCGAAGCTGACCAGATCCATCTTGTTCACGGCGAGCACGACATGGCGAATGCCGAGCAGCGACAGGATGTGACTGTGGCGCCGGGTCTGCGTGATCACGCCCTTGCGCGCATCGACCAGCACGACGGCAAGGTCGGCATTGGAGGCGCCGGTTGCCATGTTGCGGGTGTATTGTGTGTGTCCCGGCGTGTCGGCCACGATGAAGCGGCGCAGCTTCGTGGCGAAGAACCGGTAGGCGACATCGATGGTGATGCCTTGCTCGCGCTCGGCCTGCAAGCCGTCGACCAGCAGCGCGAAATCGAGATCGCCGCCCGTGGTGCCTGCGGTCTTGCTTTCCGACGCCAATGCGTCGAGCTGGTCGTCCAAAAGCGTCTTGGAATCGTAGAGCAGCCGCCCGACCAGCGTGCTCTTGCCGTCGTCGACGCTGCCGCAGGTGACGAAACGCAATGTCGGGCGATCGTCCTGGTCGAGCCGCGGCGCATCGGGAGCGGCGATCGTGGGGGCCTCGTGATAGGACATCAGAAGTAGCCTTCCGCTTTCTTGCGCTCCATCGAAGCAGGACTGTCGCGATCGATCATGCGTCCCTGCCGTTCGGACGTGCGCGAAGCCATCATCTCCCGCACGATCTCCGGCAGCGTTGCCGCCGTCGAGATCGTCGCGCCGCTCAGCGGATAGCAGCCCAGCGTGCGAAACCTGACGGAGCGCCAGCGCGGCGCTTCGTCCGCAAGCAGCGGCATGCGTTCGTCGTCGACCATGATCAGCGCGCCGTCACGCTCGACCACCGGGCGCTTTGCCGCCAGATAGAGCGGGACGATGGGGATGCTCTCGAGCAGGATGTAGTCCCAGATGTCGAGCTCGGTCCAGTTCGACAGCGGGAACACCCGCATGCTCTCGCCGGGCGCGAGCATCGTGTTGTAGAGGCTCCATAGCTCCGGGCGCTGGTTTTTGGAATCCCAGCGATGCGCCGCGCTGCGGTGCGAGAACACGCGCTCCTTGGCGCGCGACTTCTCCTCGTCGCGCCGCGCGCCGCCGATCGCGGCGTCGAAGCCGTGGAGGTCCAGCGCCTGCCGCAAGGCCTGCGTCTTCATCACGTCGGTGTAGCGGGCCGAGCCGTGGGTGAAGGGGGTGATGCCCTGGTTCAATCCGTCCTGGTTGGTATGGACGATCAGATCGAGGCCGAGCTCGCGCGCGCGGCGGTCGCGAAACGCGATCATCTCGCGGAACTTCCAGGTCGTGTCGACGTGCAGCAGCGGAAACGGCGGTCTGCCGGGATCAAACGCCTTCATCGCCAGATGCAGCAGGACCGAAGAGTCCTTCCCGATAGAATACAGCATGACCGGCTTGCGGAACTCGGCCGCCGTCTCGCGCAGAATGTGGATGCTTTCCGCTTCGAGGCGACGAAGATGGCTGGTGGCACCGTGGCGCATGGCGGCGTCATCGGACGCGTCCTGCGCCGGCGCTGCCACCATCGTGGGCGCGAGCTGTCCGCTCATGCGGCGGTACCGAGGCAATCGCCGAACAGACGCGCCGCGGTGTCGGTGTCCAGCGAGAGATCACGGATGCAGGCCGCGACCGAGGCGCGATAGATGTCGTCGATGCCGTAGCGTCCGATCACCTGGAGCTGAGCCTCGCTCAGCGAGGCCGTTTTGCGGCTCCGGTAGCGATAGGCCGTATCCGACCCATGAAGGCCGACCACGGTGTAGATCTTCGGCTCGCTGAGGAAGGTCACGCCCGACCCCTTCGTTTCGATCTGTCCGCGCTCCTTCCAGTCGGTGACGGCGCTTTCGATGAAGCGTTCGCCAAGGCCGAGTCGGTCGAACAGTTTTCTCACCGAGCCGGTCGCGTCCTTGCTGGCTTCATAGACATAGTGTGTCACCGGCACGCCGTGCCGCCTTGCATAGCTCTCGACGCGAAGCGCGTTGAGGGAAGAGATCACATAGTTCTGGATCAGGCGGTCCTCGGGAACGCGGTCCGACCATTTCTCGAGCCAGGATGCGAGCGAGCTCGCGGGGTCGCGGTCGAGCATGATCATGTGAAGCTTCTCGGCGGGCCAGCCCGCCTCGATCAGCGGCTGGAGCGGCAGGAACAGGCTTTCAGCCAGCACATAGGGACCAGCCATTTCCTTGCTGAAGATGTGCGGCTGCTCCGCGGCCGTCGGCGCGGCCCAGGGCTCGCCCGGATTTCCAAGCAAGCGATGGCGCAGGACGACCTTCACCGGCTGGAAGTACGAGGGCATGCCGGCAACGCCGAACAGATTTGTGAGCGCGGTCGAACCCACGCGGCAGCGGCCCCATGCGCAGTAGAGCGTCGGGAAATCCTCGGGAGCCCAATGCCGGAATGCTTCGCCGAGGCAGTCCCTCACTTCCCACATCAATTCGTCCAGCGCCGCCGGTCTGTTCTGGTACTTGCCGTCAGGCGCGAGGACCATGGTGTCGAGCGAGGGATGGTCGCGGCGCACGAGATCGGCCAGGCGGTCGGTTTCTTCGACTGACGTGATGATGCTGTTCATCTCGGGACCTTTCGGGTTGAGGATCGTGTCGACCACGGTCTGGGCGCGGCGCAAATTGATGTCGATCGCGGCGGCGTAGAAGTGCGTGCCCTTGGTCGGACCGCCGACCGCATAGACATTCGAATAGGGAGTCCCGTGGCGGTCGTGGACGCGGCTGTCGTCATAGCCGCAGCGAATCCCGCCGAGCGGGTCGAAGGCAATGAGGCCCTGCCGCTGCATGTCCTGGTAGAGCGGACTGGTGTCCAGCCGGTAGGACGGTCCTGTCGCGTCGACGACGTAATCGACCTCGCGGCAATGGCCATCGGCCAGGATCGCGCGAAACCGGTCGCCGGTGGCGGTCACGCTGCGCAACCCGGCGCACGTCGAGAGCCGTCCCGAACGCATCAGGTCGCGCATGCGGACGGCATTCTCCAGCGGCATCGCCGAGCGGTTGCGAAGCCAGCCGGAATTGTAGACGTCCATGAAGCGCATCTTCTCGGTACCGCTCATTCGGCTCCAGGCCTCGCACATCACGTCGATGACGCTGACGAGATAGGAGTGGACGCTGGGCTCGCCGGTCTCGGCGCGCGCGATGTTGTGCTCGAGATCGTCAAGCGCATCGCCTCCGACGTTGCGGCAGGACAAATCGCAGCGCATCCCGGTGGTCTCGAGCAGCAGTTCGGAAAGGCGGGCGGCGAAAGCGTCGGCTTCGATCTGCGTGCAGCTGGTCACATAACCATGCAGAGCGTCGCGGAAATCGTGCGCGATGACGGGCGCCTTCACCGGCTGCACCGTGGGAAACAGGCCGCTTCTCGAGAAGCAGGTCGTCCTGACCGCCTGGTGGGTCTTGGCGAGCGCTGCCGCGGTGTCGACCGCGCTGAGCCCGCTTCCGAGAATGCCGACTTCCGCGCCGGGCCGATCGGCGAAGGTGAATTGGGCGTAGGGATCTCTGATGTACTTCGGGTGTGCTGCCAGACCGTAGGGATCATCGGGCGGATTGTGACCGGTGCAGAGGATCAGTGCCGACGAGATGTGCGTGATGTTGCGGTCGGTCGTCAGCAGGACGTCGCGATCCGGCGAGAACCGCATACGGACCACCTCGGCATGTTCGACATGAACCGGCAGGCCGACGCTCCGGCATTGCGCGATCGCAGCCAATCGCACGGCGTCGAGATAGTCCCGATAGACCATCCGCGGCAGATGCTTGTTGGCGGGGCAGGAGAGACCGCGAGCCTGGAGCCAGCGGGGAAACTCGTCCGCGTCGCCGGGTCGGATCGACATCGTCGACGGCTTCATATTGAGCAGATGGCGGTCGCTCTGCGTGCGATAGGCGAGCCCGCCGTCGAAACCGCTCTTGTCGAACAGCTGAATTCCGCTGACCGCGCCGTTGTCTCGCCGTGATGCGGCGAGCTCCGCCAGATGGCGCAGGATCGTGATGCCGGTTGCACCGCCGCCGACAATGCTGATGATCATCGCTCAACCCCCCAAATTATCTCGTTTGTCCCAGGCGCGAGCGGGGGCTCGGCGTGGGGGCCTCCCAAATGCCGTTGGTTATTCACGCGTCAGAAAGGTGAAACGCGGCCGGCCTCGTGCCGCCCGCTGGGTGTCCGGGCGTCAGGCCGCCCGCACCGTATCGAGGAATTTCGCAACCTCGTTCTTGAGGCGGCCACTCTCCATCGAGAGTGAGCGCGCGGATGCCAGAACCTGGGTCGACGCCGAACCGGTCGCGCTGGCGCCGTGGCTGACCTGCGCGATCTTGTCAGCAACCTCGACCGTTCCCTTGGCGGCTTCGCTGACATTGCGAGCGATTTCAGCCGTCGCGGCGCCCTGCTCTTCGATGGTCGCCGCGATCGTCGTCGAGATGTCCGAAATCTTGGAGATCGTCGCGCCGATCGCCTTGATGGCGCCGACCGAATCTTCCGTGGCCGACTGCATGCCGGCGATCTGCGTGCTGATCTCATCAGTCGCCTTCGCCGTCTGGGCCGCGAGGGCCTTGACCTCGCTGGCCACCACGGCGAAGCCGCGGCCGGACTCGCCGGCTCGTGCCGCTTCGATCGTGGCGTTCAATGCGAGCAGATTGGTCTGCTCCGCGATCGCGGTGATTAATTTCACGACGTCGCCGATCCGGCCCGCGGCCTTGAGCAATTCGTTGATCCGGGCGTCGGTGTGCTCGGCCTGCTTGACCGCCTCGCCGGCGATGCGGCTGGAATCATGGACCTGGCGTCCGATCTCGACGACCGATGCGCTCATTTCCTCGGCGGCGGATGCCACGGCCCCGACATTGGCTGAGGCTTCCTCGGATGCCGCGGCCACCATTCCGGAAAGCTGCTCGGTCTCCTCCGCAGTCCCCGACAACGTGCCGGCAGCGGATTCGAGCTGTTGGGAAGCGGACGAAACCGAGTTGATGATGCCGCCAACCGCGTCTTCGAACGCGCCGGCCAAGCGGATCATCTCCTGCTTGCGCCGCGTGGCGGCTGCCGCCTCCTGATCCTTCTGCTCGGCTTCCATCTGCTCGATGCGGATCAGATTGTCCCTGAACGTCTGGGCGGCCCGGGCGTTGTCGCCGACTTCGTCGCCGCGGGCGGTATAAGGAATCTCGACAGCCTTGTTGCCGCCAGCCAGTTGCAGCAACACGTCGCCGATGCGACGGATCGGACGGGCGATGTTCAGCACCGAAAACAGCGCCGAGCCGGCCAGGACCAGGATCACGAGGACGCCGACCGCCAGGCTGACCCAAGTCGCCTGTTCCAGGGCAGTCATGAGCTGGCTTTGCCGCAGGGCCGTATATTCGTTGTTCGCGGCGACCAGCTTGTCGACGCGCGTTGAGATTTCCCTTGCGGCCGGACGCAGCCGCTCTTCAAGGATGCGTGTTTTGGTGTCTTCCGCCTTCACGGCTTCGGCGGCCGCGGCCTTGTAGCGTCCCGCGAGCGCCGCCAGCGCGTCGATTCCGTCCGCGATCTCCTTGTCGCCAGCCGACTGGCGCACCCGTTTCAGGACACCGATCATCGCGTCGGCAAGGACGGCGATACGATCTTTCTGCACGACGTCACCGGTTGCGGTGAAATGCCAATCGGAGGCGCTGACCGCCTTGAAGGACGCGTCGGCTTCGCGCAATGCGACCTCGATGTTGAGGTGATTCGACGCTGCGGCGAGGGCGGTCGAGGTCAGCAATTTTTCGAGGGACTTGCTCCAGGTATCTTCAATCTGGTTAGTCGCGGCGAATTCCTTGATGGCGATGCCACGAGCCTCGCCGAGATCGTTGCCGGCCTTGAGGGAAGCTTCGAGCTGGACCTTCACCTCGCGGCAGAGCTCCTTGGCTTCGGCGCGCTTGGACCGCTCCAATGCCGCGTCTATTTCGGTGGTGGCATTGGCAATCGAATTGCGCAGCACTTCCATTTGTTTGGCGAGGCTGTCGGCGGTGGCGGCAGATCCGATCTCCGCCACTGCGAGGCGCGCCCGGGTTACTGCGAGCTCGGCGCCCTGGGCATTGGCCTTGTTGGCGGTGTTGATGACCACCAATTCGCTCAGTCCCGCGATCTGCCCGTTCCTGATGAGTTGGTTGGCGAGCATGCCACCAACGAGAAGGACCCCCGCACTTGCCGTCAATCCGAGCTTTGTACCGATGCGAAACTTGAACGATGCCATGCTTACCGCTCCCCACACGCATACCGAGTACTCCGCTTTATTACTAAACGAGAGCTGAAGATCACACCCCGTACAACTACAGGAGGTATCGAATGGAGAGTGCTTGGAACAGCGCCTCACATAGGTACGCTTTTACGGTCGGTAACCTTCCAGCCCGGCGCCGCGGTCGCGCTATCCCCCCGCTGCGCGGTGCCTTGCCGTGTTCCCCGACTCAGTCCTAGCGTGAGCTGATGCGTGTCCAGGATCGCCCAAATCTCCAGCGGCCGCGGTTCGGCGGCTCGCCGTTCGGCCACCGCTTCTCCGGATTGTTGCCGTGGATGTTCGTGGTCGCCATCATGGCGGCGGTCGTACTCAGCTTCCGGCATGGGGCGAATTGGCCGCTTCGGCATCCGGCCGATGAGCGCACGCAGAATGCCGATATCATTCTTCGGCAGTCAGGCAGTCCTGACGATCGCCTGTCGGTTGATGTCATCCGCACCGTTGACGGCGACACCTTCCTGGCGCGTGTGCACCGGCGCGGGGAGCGCGATCTCGTCGCGCGGGTTCGCCTGCGCGGCATCGATGCACCCGAGTTGAAGGCGTCTTGCCGGGAAGAACTGGACAAGGCGGAAGCCGCCACCGAGGCGTTGCGCAATCTGCTCGGCCAGGGTGGCGTCACGATCTACAATCTCGGCTCGGAAAAATACGGGCGCGTTCTCGCCGATGTTGCGACCAGGCGAACCGCCAACGTTTCGGCGGCGATGCTCGCGGGCGGTTACGCGCGCAGTTACAATGGCGGCCATCGCGACGGCTGGTGCGCGCGAGGCTGGCGCTTCTGGTAACAAAAAAGCCGCGTCGAAACGCGGCTCCTTCAATCTCTGTTGTAGCAACCTCTATTTTGGTTGCGGCGATCAGCGCGTCACGACGACCTTCGTTCCGACCGAGACGCGGCTGTAGAGATCGGTGATGTCGTCGTTGAGCATGCGGATGCAGCCATAGGAGACGAAGCCGCCGACCGAACCCGGCACGTTGGTGCCGTGGATGGCGTATTCGCCGCCGGCCAGCGTCATCGCAGCAACGCCCATCGGGTTGCGCGGCGAGCCGCCCGGAATGACGTCGGGAAGCTGCGGCTTGTCGCGCTTCACCTCGGCGGGCGGCGACCAGGCCGGATTGCGATACTTGCCGTCGATGCGGGTCGTGCCAGCCCATTGCTTGCCGGACTTGCCGACGCCGACCGGGTAACGCATCGCGTGCCCGTCATCGAGGATGAGATAAAGCCGCCGCTCATTGGTTTTGACCACGATGGTGCCTGGCGAATAATCGGCCATGTGCGCACCCACCATTTCCGGCCGCGCCTCGGCCGCCGTCGACATCAAGAGCCCGGCCCCGATGGTGGTGGACAGCACCAGCGCAATCTTCATCGACATCGATTTTCCCCTGCCCCGAACGGATCATCCAAATTCACGCAAAAACCGGCAATAGCCTGCCCGCCGAGACATTCTCAACCGCGCTTGTTAACCGGACGGTTTCCACACGCGGCAGCCAGGGGCGAGCCGACAGGGGAAACAAAGGAAATGTTCGAAATAAAGTAAATGACCTGGAAACAACACTCGGTGGGAAACATGCAGCCCCGGCGGCGAGCATCCTGACAAGTGCGTGAGGGCGTGAACCGGGGTTTTTTCGGGGTGCTGTGTCAAAGCTCGTGTCCCGGACGCGGCGCGGCACGCAGTGCTGCGACGCAGAACCGGGACCCAGCTCTTTCTTCTGCGCAGATGGATGGGCCCCGGCTCTGCAGCGCATCGCCAACTGGCGCTGCGCTGCGTCCGGGGCACGAGACGACCTTACGCCGGCTTTCTGTTCTGCCGGTTCTTGACGAGATCGTCGACTACGGCGGGATCGGCCAGCGTCGAGGTGTCGCCCAGGCTGCCCGGCTCGTCCTCGGCGATCTTGCGCAGGATGCGGCGCATGATCTTGCCGGAGCGGGTCT